>Ga0157379_10005256_pt1 | contig 11120 bp, 17 predicted proteins | sample S25metaG_FD_121802 | JGI IMG/M metagenome (GOLD analysis project Ga0157379, IMG submission 121802) | Switchgrass rhizosphere microbial communities from Kellogg Biological Station, Michigan, USA - S2-5 metaG | ecosystem: Host-associated > Plants > Roots > Rhizosphere > Soil | place: USA... | reverse complement strand
GCAGATCATTGAGGACGTCTTCCTTTAGACGACGGAGGAGGAAGGGCAGAACTTGTTTGTGAAGTGCTTCCAAAGCCAGGGCAGCTACAAAATGAAACCATTAGCGACAGAGAGAGAGAGAGAGAGTAGAGTAGATATGACGTACCAGCTTCGTGATTCTTGGACGATGCTTTGCTATCTCTGGACGAAAGAATTGGTTTACCAAACCTCTCATGGAATGATGCCTCAGTGCCCAAGAACCCAGGCATCAGGAAATCGAAAAGACTCCAAAGCTCCAGGACATTATTCTGGATAGGCGTGCCAGAAAGAACAAGTCGATGATTCGCGCGTAGTGACTTGACAGCCTTCGTCAGTTTCGTCTTCGAATTCTTGATTACATGTCCTTCGTCCAGAATGCAATAATGCCAGCTGATCTTTGACAGACCAGTAATATCATTTCGGACGACTTCATAGGAGGTTATGACGACATCGTATTGTTGGATGTTGCTTAACATCTTGCTCCGTTCCTTAGCGGCTCCAAAGTATATCAACGGTTTCAAGTTATTGGTGTATTTGAGGATTTCGTCAGCCCAGTGGCCAGTCAGTGTCGGAGGACAAACGACAATGGACGGAAGATGGACGGAATCAGGAGCTTGGGTGGCTTTGAACTTCTCGGCTCGCTCATGGTGCTTACTCGCAAGAATACAAATAGATTGCAAGGTCTTTCCGAGACCCATATCTACAAATGTAAAGATTTAGTCAATGCAGAAAGTTAAGAGATCGACAACTTACCATCGCAGAGAATTCCATGCAGTTGGTACTTGGCAAGGAAAGCAAGCCAGTTGACACCATCTTGTTGATATTTTCGGAGATCAATATTGATCGGAATAGGAATCTCGTAAGGAGCAACCTTGGAGCCATCTAACAGTTGCGTGAGGAACTCTCTTTCAGAAACACGCTTCTTCAATAGCTCCTCCGAGAAGCCCGGAGGATCTGGAAGTCCAGCCTTGACAGACAGTCAGCGAATACATTTAATCAGAGTATTAAGAAAGGTTACCTCTAAGGGAACCATCTTAACAAGAGACGCGAAGGTGTTTGTTGCAATCGCTCGAACATCATCGTTCGGGTCGCTCATTCTACCAAGGACGGGTACAACGAGGAAGATCACATAGGGAAGAGTCTTTAAATCAAGTTTGCGAATCATGTCTACACGAGAATTCAACATCAGCTTTCCCCAACGAAAGAGAATCAACTCACGATAAATAAGCTCTATAGAGCCTTGTCGATTTGTGAGCACAACTGGATCACCCATTAAAGGGATGACATTATCGATAACATATCGCATGGTCTCCGATGTTGAAACGTCGCAAACAGTCGCAAGGGCTTGAGCCGCTATCTGCCGAACGACGGCAAATCTACTGCGAAGGGCAAGAACGAGGAATGAGAACAGGCGAGAGAGATGCGGTAGGAGATTTTCATGGAAAGTAGGAACGATGGCATCTATAATAACGAGATTGTCTATGACATCCTGGCCTTTCTGCGGGATCTGTTCCATGATTGCATCAGCAGCTTCGGGGGTTCCTAGAGAAAAGTTAGTTAGATCCTGATTTACGGCGGAAGTGACGACTAACCATCCTTGAAAGTATCAAGCAAAGCACCACACATGCAATCCCACATCGCCGGTAGAATAGCGAAGAGTTGTGGGCCAAACTTGGCTGACAATTCAACGAAGGCTAGATGTGCTCCTCTTCGTGTTAACCTGGCTCTTAGAACATCCTCAGAAACCGCAACCTCTTTATCCGCTTTCCCTGCGCGAGGTACCGTTTGTTCAGAAGCATTGCGTTTGAACGATAAAATTGCCTCCGTGGGAGTTGTCTTGAAAGGCGGAGTGAATTCTGTGTCCTGGCACAGGAATGCACAAAGATTCTTGACGATCTTTTGCAAAGGTGGTGTTGTGCCGGCGCGTGAACAAATATCAACAATAGATGCAACGGCCTTTGCGGAGCGTTGTTGCAGATTAATATTCTCTTCGGACTAGAAGAAAAGGAATGAGAGCAATTTCGGTATTAGGAGCTAGAAATACGTACCCTCACACCCGCCGTCAGACTCTTGATGATTGGTGTCAACTTGGGTAATTGGACTCGTAACGCGACCACAGCAGCAGCGAATGCAGCAGATACACGAACATCGTGCCGCGACTTCGTGGTTTCATATTGAGCAATAGCAGCTGTGACAGTCTTCCTACGTTCCTCCAGAGCAGCGACCTCTCTCTTCTTGGTACGCCCTAAAGACGCTTTAAGCTTCGTGAAATGCTCCCCGACAGCAAGATGCGCCTTTTCCAATGTAAACGCGTCGGCGTCACCTTGTCCCGTAAGATCAATGGCTGTACCAAGCTGAGGTAATTTGCTGATTGTGACTTTGCATTCGGTAGCGAAGCCATTAAGGAGGCTAGTGCAATCGTTCATTAATCTCGTGAGGCTCAGCGCCATTTCATGATAGAACTCTGGCGAAGAACTGTCCAGGAAAGCAAGCATAGTTTGTCCCAAGGAATCCGCAAAAGAACATGCCGCAACAAGGGGCTGATCATCTCCACTAGCAGCAGCTTCGTGAGCCCATTCTTCAATAATGGTTGCTGTTAGCAGCCGTTGAAGCATACTAGCTGAGATGATATAGTGTCTGAAGAGGCCTCCGAACATCGCGTCTTGTCTCTGTTGCTTTACGTCAATTAATATTAGACATGCTGGGCCCCAGATACTAGACATACCTCCTTAGGCCATGCGTTTACGAGTGTAGCTATGGCTGTTGCTGCAGCGACACGAGCTTTAAGAACAAGTTCCTGAGACACCAAGGCGAAATCTTGGTTAAGCATGCTCTTATCAATATTGTGTCGCTCCGTAGAGTCTCCAGCAGAACGACTTGGCACACAGAACTTGTTCTGGTCAATGGGCGTCCCCAAGGGAGTCATCACGACTTCGTGCCATTCGAGAACTCGTCCCGGAGTGACGATGCATTCTAGCCAGTTTGCTCCAGTATCTGTGATTAAAGCAGAAAGGACTGTGATGGCTGTTCGCCAGGTGGCTAGAGTAACATCGCGGATTTCGTTCTTCTCTTCAACAACGAGATTCTGTAGAAGGAGACGGAGGAAGCCTTCACTAATCCAGTTTCGGGGAAGAGAGGATACTTGGAGGAAGGAATGTAGAGTCTTAACCACTGCTAGTCGGACGTTTGTGATGGTGTGTCGGAAGAAGGGGAAAAGGAGCGGAGCTAAGACTGTAAGTGCGCGACTAGAGAATACTTGAGTTTGGTGTACAAAGGAGAATGCTTAACTCACGATTGGCTTTGATCGCCGAGAATAGAGATAACTACTTCGTATGTAACAAGTTTTCCTGGAACGAGTTAGAATGCGACGAGTTGACTATCCCAAGATGTACTCACCAAGTAATTCCATCACTGCACCAACACTGCTACCAAGATCGTCCTTCATTTCACTGAGGCAGTTCCATAAAACGTCTAGAATCCTACCAAGCTCTTCTGGGAGTTGTTGAACGATCTGTGAAGTAATTGGGATAAGACAAGAGGCTGCTACGACGCGAACATCGTCGTCTTGATCACCCAGTCTACTCGAAAATTAGCCCTTGCAAGATGAAAATTAATGGTTCAAAACTGACCCAAGGACAGCAACATCCACGATGCCGCTCAGTATCCGCTTTGCGTCCTCTCCCTTATCACTGTCAACCAAGTCGCTGCGTACTGCAACTTCATACTTGATACCGAGGAGACCAGCATGTCGAACCTCCCAAACATGGCCCTTGGCTTTACCAGCACCATTTTGTTGCTCAATAGGAATTTCTTGTTTGATCATCTGCAGCAGTATTTCATGAACGTGCCTCACTGAGCGAGGGGACATGTGAAGAAGTAAAGCGCTGAGTGTTTGGGATGCGGTCTCTCGAACTGGGGCAACGACCTAATAAAATGTCAATATTCCAAAAGAAGACAAAAGAATGGATAAAACATACTTGGTCTGAAACGAAATCACCAAACCGATCCAGAACAAAGATGCAAAGAAATTTGGCCGCAAGGTCATTACACCATTTCTCGTGCAGCCATTCATTTTCTTCCTTTGAGAGACCGGCTGGAGAAAAAAAAATCAGAATTGAAAAAGTTAATGCAAATAAATGACCTACATCTCATCCCGCCATTTTTGCCTTGCGACTTGATGATATCCCTCAAAGCCATAGCTGCCCCGTGTCGTATTTCCCAACTTGGGCTGAAATTGATTTATCAGAAAAAACCATTTCACCGCTAAATGGAACATACTTGAACAGATCCACTTCTAAGACACTCCTAACGCCTTCCCAGATCCACTCTCCTTCGCGAACTTGGAGGGCTTTCGAACCACCTTTGGACTCGTGTGCTTCGACTTGGCCACCTTTAGAAGGGTCAATGACGACCTTTTCAGGAGCCGAATCATCTTCCTTTGGTGGAGATAGTCGTGAAATCTGTGCTCCCTTGGCATTGGTGATTCGAACCCTTTTTTTTATAAAATTATTAATACACGACTTGTGCAGAGTACAACAACTCACTTATTACCACCTTCTCCAGCAGCCACTGTTCCGTATTTCGATGTTCTTGGAGGTGGAGGTGGTCCAGATGATCCAGCTTGGTTTTGCGTATGACCATTCGTCGTTGTTCCAGCTACAAACGCCATGCCAGCTTTACGCTTACGCTTCAAGCGATTCCGTTCTCGGACAGAAAGTTCTGTCGACGAATCTGGGGCTGCAGGTGGCGGCATGGAATTTGCGGCAAAAGCGAGGGACTGCATACCTGTCGTGTTTGGTGTAAAGGCATCATGAGGTGATACGCTGGTACGTGGTACTGGAGAGTCTTCAGACATCGTTTTGCCAACGGGAGAAATGGCAGGCGATTCCATTTTCACGTCGGGTGGCTGAAGTAAACTGTCCGTCTGAAGTCTTGCAAGTTGGGGTCTTACGGTCTTTACACCCTCTGCATCCTGCATTTCCGTTTCCGCAGCTTCTGATTTGACTTCGCTTGTGACAGTTTCGGCCTCTGCACCATCTGCTAATTCTTTGTCCCAGTCCATATCTGCATCTTCGTCCCCCATGCCCAAGAAATCAAGACCGAGACGGTTCATCGCCTCCTTTCGCGCTTTGGCGACCTCAGCTGGAGAGCGAAATGAGGCTGGTTTGGCATATTCTTTGCCAGATGATCCTAGCAGCAGGCTGGATGCTGGTGTATTAAGCAATGACGGTACAGAGAAAGGGGGAAAGGGTGCGGGCGTTGAGAGGTCGACAGTTGCGGGATAAGGTGCAGAGTCACTGGCAGATGAGGGGAACCATACAGGGAGAAGAGAGCATATCTGTGAGAGTGCTGTAGAAGCTGCTGTGCGAGTATCAAAGCTTTTGGAATGCAAGTAAGGAAGGACCTGCCACACAATGTTAGAAGACGAAAAAAGTGATATAAACTGCACATACACGGCTAACTACGGCCATAAGCTCTGCATAACCATCTACATCTTGAGTTGAAGTTGAAGTTTGTTGCTTTACATCCCACTCGTCGCCTGGTACGTCGCTTCGCACTGACTTAACAGCGAGTTGAGCGATTTGTTTTGCAGCGGTTCCACGAACATTACTATTCGAGCCCGTGTCCAGCAGGACTAGTAATCTGTCTAATCTGCAGAATTGTAAGAATAGGAAGTAAATTACGTTTTATTCGCCGCATATAACGGACAGACCATACCTAGAAGACATCACGTGACCTGCGTGGGAAGAAGGAGAAAACTCCGCCAAAGTGGGGCAGCGCGTGAGCAATCAGAGCGTCGCACGCGCAGGTCCTCTTTATAAATGTTACTTGGCTCTGAAAGCCGCCGGTCCCTCGGTTACCCCCGTTTAGTCCCCCGCTTCGAAAATTTACCATCACTGCCCGAGCACGGTGACTGGCTGTCTCTCGACTCTTTTAAATGTTTTACATGCATTTGAGTTCCCTAATATTCTCTTTCAGACCTCCTGAATCTCGTATTTTCGGTGAAATCGTCATGGCCAAATCCAAATTCCTATGAGAGACCCCGGAAACCTCGGCACAGTCTTCTCATGCGCTTGATGGTATTCTAGCCGACCAATGCCATCTCCCGACAGGGGCAGCTTCGATATGGAGAATGTTGGCATGGCCGTCGTAATTATCTAGGTAAATTCCGACATTTTTCTTGCATTCTTTGTTTTTTTCTGTTGGCTTTTTCACTTTCTTCTTCCGAGTTTGAACACGTCACCAATATTAATTTTGGTGCCGTCAGCTGTTGCCCACGCACGTGATCTTGATCTTCGCGTGATCCATACTGAACCACTGTTATTCGTAGAAACGGACAGGATGCAGAGACCGAGTTCTGCGCTGCTGGAGTGAGATGTCATTCTCAAGTATACATATCTGTTTTCCCTTATACTCTATTCAGGTCAGCGTATGATGCCTTATTCCTGTCCCCTTTCAACAAACTCGTCGACGCCGCTTTGTACGGTCGACTCTTCAATGATCGTCAAGTTGAAGATGGTGTTGTTGGGAGAAGTATGGCATGGAAGGTGTGCTTTGATTATCTCTTTCGGCGCTGACTTTCTGAGCATTCTCTATTAGTTATTCCTCTTACCCCAGGCCCCACTAACCGCAAGTCTAACACCTCATGCATCGCCTCCCATGGATTCCCTTCGTTCCACGCGTGAACGGTATGTCTCCCTCCTCAAGGAAAAGATGCGAGCTCCAGATGGGAGCTATGAAGAAGGCTTGCGTATCCCTGGTGGTTTCTCTCCTCCAGCATCCGCTCCCAAGAAACCTGAGGATTGGAATTTAAATAATCCCCTATCTCTAGACTCTTCGAATCCTTGGCATGCCTATTTCTCTGCTATTGAAGCTCGCAACGTTATCCGTCAAGATGTCGAGCGTACTTTTCCAGAAATGCCCTATTTTCGCTCAACGGCCGTGCAAGACGAAATGACCAGTATTTTATACCTTTATTGTAGTGAGAGGGAGGATGTTGGCTACCGACAAGGCATGCATGAATTACTGGCTTGCGTCTACAGAGCGGTCGACTATGATTCCATCCAACCGGGTGACTGTCCAGACCGCCCTGAGTTGGAGACCTTGTGCGATAGGAACTACGTAGCGGCTGACGCATTCACCCTATTCTCGTTGATCATGCATAGAATGGAATTATGGTATGAATGGCGAGCACCTACAAAGATTTTAAATCAGCCTGGAATTCCTCATTTCTCCGCTGATGGGGAGCTGGTCCCCACCCCTAATGGACAAATAAAGTCGTATGTTACGCCAATTATTCCACTGTCTGCGTCAATAAGGGATGAGAAACTGCGCCTTGTGGATCCTCATTTATTCGAGAAACTGCGGGAAGCGAATGTTGAACCTCAGATGTTTGGAATGTGAGTAAGTTCTGTTTAATGTTACTCTAGCTAATTATCTGTTGCAGGCGCTGGTTACGTCTCCTGTTCACGAGAGAATTTTCCTTATCCGAAGCTATGGTCCTATGGGATGGGTTATTTGCCTCAGTTGCGACAGAAGTTCCATCTCCATCTTCTTCGTCTCCCTCGACCGGTTTTGAGTTGGCGTATTGGATTTGTGTCACGATGCTCATGCGTATTCGGAATGCTTGTATGTCTGGAGTGGAGATCTCCCTCATTTATTAACCATCTTTGCAGTGATCCCTGGTGACTATACCGACCAACTAACGAATCTTCTACGCTACCCACCTCTCTCCACCCTTGGTTCCTCCAGCTCATGGAACTCTCCCGAACTACTCCTCAGCCAAGCCCAGCATCTGGTGCTATCTCCATCTCCAGGGACAGGTGTCTCGATTATGATGCAAAATAGGAACGAATTAGGCATCCCTGTGGAAATCCCTGACGCTCCTGTCAAACGGCCGAATCGTCGACGTGCCAGTGGAAGTGGTGGACAAGCTTCGACTTCAGCACCGTCAACCTTGAAGAGCGGGCAGTCCCATGAAAGACCGCGGATACAGGATGTGATTGCTAGTAGGCTTATGGATGCCAATGAGACGTACGGTATTCAGCGAGGACTGTTAAGTACCATATCTGAAATTCGGGTAGGCCTGCTTAGTCTATACTATACATCTATTGATAATTCCTCTCAGAAAAATCTCCCTGAGCTTCCACAAACACTAATACGTAGTTCTTCTTGGAATAGCTCTGCAATTTCTCTTGCAGAAGAGCGGGGAGAAGGGCCATCTTCACGTCGCGTGTCTTCTACCTCTGATGAAGTTGTGGAGCGTCCACCATGGGAACCCAGAACCCGCATCGAAATGGAGACTGAGGTTGCAGAGTTACGTTCGCTGTTGAAGACTCTAGGTGATGCCGTTAGTTGGGCCGTTGATGTCTTGCTACAGGATGAAGAAACGGCAAAGGATACCGGTAAATCATTAGCGGAGCGAAAGCGAGAGGCAATAGAGTGTATGGCATATGTTAGGGATGTAATGGCCCAAGGAGGAAAAGGGGAAATAGACGAAGAAAGGCTCGTAGGAGAGGAAGAGTACCAACGACGCAAACACCAGAACACCATTGCCAATCTCCCTACTCCTCAACCACCAAAGCCCGCTGCCCAACTCCCACCAGTGACGATTCCCCGCACTGAAAGTCACGCAAGACAGAAATCCTCTCTAGGGACCAAAGAAGGTTTCACACCGACATCCGGCCTACCTAGGACACCGCCCGTATCCTCTAATATCCCCTCCGAACCCCTCACTCGGCTCTCCTCCGGACCAATAACTCAGCTCCCCAAAACCAAAGCATCAAAGCCGCCACCACTGAATATGAATCCTCCTCCCAAGAAGGTTATTCCTCCGTGGGAACACACACCCTCCAATTTCTCCGCCGACTCCCCATATACGGCCTCTTTACCAAGGCTTCCTCCACCTTTATCTACTACCTCTCGCACATTCTCTCCGCAGCCTTCCATAATGAGCCCTTCCGAGCCCGAGGCACCTAAATCGGATCCTTTGGGTGTCCAGATATTATGATAATTTATCAACGGTCTGTTATTGCAAATGTATGAACATTTTGGCAATACTTCCTGGTATCTCCTACCTTATGTACGACTAGTTACACGCCCTCTTACTATTTGATTTATGTCTCAGCTAGCTTTCTCGTTTCTCCATCACCTAACATACGATAACAAATATTGCAATCCATTTACTTATCGAACAAAGCGTCTTTACAATAACCAAAAGAAAAGAAAAACCATCCCAAGAAAGACAACAATTAAGACAACTCTTGATTGAAATTCCGACGTGCGTAATCTTGCTCAGGAAAGTATCTTGCACGTACACTTCTTCCTCCAAAGAACCTGCCATCCAGTTCTCGTACAGTCTTCCATGCACCGACTGGACCGCTGAATTGAACGAAGATCCTAACTGCATCTTCGACATTCGATGGAGGAGGGTCCACAAGGTGAACGAGAACTCGCTCGACGACACCGTTTTTCGAGCATTCGTCACCTAAAATATAATCAAGATTAATATCAAAATACCATTAAAGAGAATGAAAATACCACACCGATTTCTTCTCTAAGGTCATCATCATCCACATCATCAACTCCAACCATATTCGTAAGAACCACAATCTTGCTAGACTCTCCAAATCGTTGTCGGTCTTCTCGCGTTTTCTCATCTTCATTAGCATTGATTATTTTGCCTCTGGTAGCAAAGCCTGGCGGTGCTTTCCCGCCACCTGAACCTTTCCCACTGTGCGGAAGGACTTTCTCGACGACCAGAGGCTGGACGATGCCTGAAGAGTTCGCACCGAGACCTTGGCCTTCTTTGTGACCCCATTTTGCCATCATGCGTGCGGCGAATCCTTGAGATTCATTCCTATTACTTGTTAGATATCTTGTATACAACACACGAGTTCATCTTACTTTTCTTCTGAGTTTGCAAGAGTTGAAGTCGATGCGCTGGTCCCCTCAGCGGCGGATTCAGCAGGTGGTGCAATAGCTGCCAAACGAGCGGCGATCGCTGCTGCTGCTTCACGTTGGGCTTTGATTCGGGCTTCAAGCGAAGGATCACCTTGATTCAATGGCGGAGGCGGAGGTACAGCTGGCATAGGAGCAAAAGAGGCCCCGTCGAAAGGAGGAGGCTGTTCTCGGGGAGCGGGAGCTTGGACGACTTCGGGCTGAGGTTGCGGGGAAACATTTGCTGGAGGGACAGGGGATATTTCCACGGGTCGACGTTGAGACATGGCAAGTCGACGAAGATAGGCTTCTTCTCCGGTCAGAGCCTTTTCGATTACAACAGGGGCAGAAGGTGTAACGGGTGAGGGGATTCTTGGTGAGGGTTCATTGTCAAGCTCCCTGGACCATTCGTTATCAAACCGACCTATGAATAATATGATTAATCCCAGTAAACAAACAGTATAGATATAGAATAGCCACCAGCTTTACGTGGCCGATCATCATCGCGATAGTCTCCGTCACTCCCGCTGTCGCTACCATAGCTGTGTGATCTCTTCCGCTCTTCTAGTCTCTGCTGCTCGCGGCGGAATCGTTCTTCTTCCTTTTCCTTCTGTCTGTAGGTCTTATACTCGTAATAGTCGTTCGGACGCCTTGGATCGTATTGTTCCGCAGGGTCCCAAAGATTGACGACTTGATTCTTGTTCTAGCCATAGGGATTAATTCAGATTATATTTCCAAGCGCGTAAGGCTGACCTTCTTGTTCTTCCCCTTCTTTTCACTCTTTTTATTACCGCCCCTTGATCGGAAGCCATTGACGTCCTCTTCGAGAATCATGGAAGGCGGTTTAATGCTCTTTCCCCATCCTGTCTTCTGTTCAGGCTCTGGAGCCTTGGCTGGTAGGATAATCGTGGGCGGTGCAGATATTGTCGCAGTGGAAGATATACTTGAGAGTATAGTCGTCGACGCAACGGCGGCACCAACAGGTAATCGTGTTACAGGCTTTGCTTTCTGCGCTGCTCTTCGTACTGGCGCAAAGGCGAGTGCAGCAGACCATCCTTCGGACGATGCGATGATTCAATACGAAATCAAAGGGATAGTGCTTTCAAATAATGTGAATACCGGCTGAAGCTTTGCCTCCCGCATCTACTACTTCTTTATTCTCT
>Ga0157379_10005254_pt1 | contig 11121 bp, 10 predicted proteins | sample S25metaG_FD_121802 | JGI IMG/M metagenome (GOLD analysis project Ga0157379, IMG submission 121802) | Switchgrass rhizosphere microbial communities from Kellogg Biological Station, Michigan, USA - S2-5 metaG | ecosystem: Host-associated > Plants > Roots > Rhizosphere > Soil | place: USA... | reverse complement strand
GATCGACCGGCCATCCGGTGACAGCGACGGGCACTCGGCGTCCTCGTGCAATGTGACCATCGTCTTCTTGGCCAGGTCGCCGCGAACCAGCCAGGTATGACTGGAGAACTGGACGGTGGCGTAGAAGGTGTTGTCGTCCGCGGCGAACGTCACGCCCCAAAAATTGCGATCGATCGGCTTGATGGATTTGCCCTGATGGATCAGGGTGAAGTTCTCGAGGTTGCCCACCGTGCCACCTCCGACACGGCTGATAACCGTCCGCGTCGAAAACGAGGTTGCGGCGTAGGAGTCACCGGCGGTGAAGCTGGTCGTCGAGGCCAAATCCGCATCGTGGGACAGCCGAGCCCGGCTCGGAATGCCCGTTAGTGGCAGAGATTGCACCGCGGTCAGATCATCGTTGAGAACTTTGGCCGAGTACTTGGTCACCACGCCCCGGCTGGACGACAGACACAACACCTTGTTGGCGGCGGCATAAACGCGATCGCACGGAGTGCTGGTCATCGCACGCGGCCCGCTCGGATCGGCCAGCGACACCATGCTGATGAAGCCGTTCTGATCGTTCACGGCCGTATTGCGAAAGATGATGCGGGGCTTGCCGGCCAGGGAGGCCAGGGTGGTCTGTGAGACCGTGGGCGCCTGGGAGGCCAAAGCCGCGCGCTTGTGGTGCGAGTGCACGAGATAGCCAATGGTGGCGCCAAGCGCAAGGACACAGATGGCGAGCAGGGCAATGATGCGGTTGCGCATGCTCATCATGCGGTCGCTCCGACCCGGGCGCCGGAGGACCGGTCAAGCTTCAACAGGATGATGGCCGCGGCCGGGATGGCGACGACCAGCACGGGGCAGTACCAGAGAATCGCGGTGCTCAGGCCTAGCTGGGCCCAGAGAATGCCGACGATCAACGATGATGCGAAACCGGCAATGGCCATGAAGGTTTGGGCGGTGGCGATGCCGCTGGTCCGCACGTCGGGATCGACGATGCGGCCGGACAGCGCGGCCAACGTCCCATCGGTGGCGACGTAGTAAGTGCCCAAGAGGATCAAGGTTCCAATCGACATGGCGGGTCCGGCGAAGGGGCCGGCCGCGCAGAGGTAACAACCGAGCAACGCAATGTGGCCGCCGATGAAGATGCGGGCGCGACCGATCCGATCGGCCAATCGCCCCAGCGGTATGGCCAGACACAGGTAGGCCGCGTTCATACCGACCATCAGTAGGGCGTAGTAGTTGTTGGCCAGGTTGTCCCGCAGCTGCAGCTGCAGGTAGAGGAAGGCGTCACCGACCGTCAGTACTCCGAGCAGGCCCGCGGCGAGGAGCAGGCGGCCCATATCGGGATTGGCCAGATGGGTCAGGGTCACCTTGCCGGGCTTACCGGCCGACACCGCGGGCTCGGGCGCTGAGCGGTCGGGGTGGTCGGCCTTTCTAGGCTTGGCCGCCCCGGCGCTAGTTTTGGCCGTGCCGGCCGTGACCGAATCGTTCGCGGCCCTCGTCCGCCGTGGCCGCAGATCGGGCACGATCAGCAGCAACACGGCCAGCCCCACGACGGACAAGGCCGAAGAGGCAACGAAGACCGAGTGAAAGTCGTTCTCGGCAACCGTCAGGATCCAGAAGGCGATCAGCGGTCCGATCGCGGCGCCGACACTGTCCAGGCTTCGGTGCACGCCGTAGGCCCGGCCCAGTGATTGCGGTGGTGACGCGGCGGCGATGAGTGCGTCGCGCGGAGCGGTTCGCAGGCCCTTGCCCAAGCGGTCGGCAGTGATGATCGTGCTGATCGCGGTCAACCCGGACGCGAAGAGCAGTCCCACGCGAGCTAAGGCTGATGCCGCGTAGCCGATGAACGCGACCCACTTCGGGTGATCGGTGCGGTCAGAAATCCAGCCGCCCAGAATGCGGATGATCGCACTGATGCCGCTGTAGAGGCCATTGACGAAACCGAAGGCCTGCGGGCTGAGGCCGATGACGGCGATGAGGTACTTGGGCAGGATTGCGTTGACCGACTCGGTCGCCATGTCGGTGAACATGCTGACGATGCCGAGCAGGATCACCGTGGCGGCGACTCGCTCGCGGATACCGCTGCGACGCTCCCGAAGCGGCCGGTCGCGCAGCGTCAAGTACACCTGCGTTCCCTTCGTTCGACCGCGCCGTCTGCCCGTCGTCCCGGTTTAGTCCAGATTCGTGCGAATTAGTTCACCCAGTCTAAACGTCCGGGGTCCTGGGCACGGCCCGGATTGGTCATCTCACAGCCAACGATTTCGATCGTTACGATTCGGCTCATGCTGTCTCGGCCCGCCCCTTGCGATCGTGGTGTCATCTTCTTTGCCGGCCAGGATTGGTGGTATCACAACCGAGCTCACTCGGACATGCAACTGGCGCTGCAGCTGGCTGGCAATCGTCGGGTGTTGCTGATCAACAGCATCGGTACCCGGATGCCGCTCCCGGGCCGCAGTACCGACGTTCGGCAGCGCATCGTCCGCAAGCTGAAAAGCATTCTGCGCGGCGTAAAAAAGCCGGTGCCCGAGCTGGACAACTTCTTCGTCTACTCGCCGCTGAGTGTTCCGCTCTACCAATCAGCGCTCGGACGCCGTTTCAACACGGCATTGTTGTTGTTTCAGCTCAGCGCGGTCCGGTGGTGGTTACGGCTCGACCGGCCTGATGTCATCGTCACTCCGCCCACGGCCTGGGAGGTCGCCCGCCGCCTTCGCAAGCGGAGCCTGAGCTTCAATCGCTCGGACAAGCATTCGGCCTGGAGCGAGGTGGATCAGGAGCAGGTGGCCGCGCTCGAGCGCTCGCTGCTACAGCGCTCGGATCTGGTGCTGTACGTCAGTCACGCGCTGATGGCCGAGGATCAGGCCGATGCCGGAGCCCGAGCCTTGTTCCTGGACCACGGCGTCGACTTCGACACCTTCACCCTCGACGGACCGCAGGCCGCTGAATTGGCCGGCCTGGCCCACCCCCGGTTGGGATTCTTCGGCGCGCTGCGCGATGTGGTGCTCGACCTCGATCTGATCGTGGAACTGGCCGACGCCCGTCCCGACCTGTCGATCGTGCTGGTCGGTCCGTCGACGATGAACATGCAGGCCGTGCTCGCGCGGCCGAATGTGCACTGGTTCGGGCCGCAGCCTCACGACAAGATTCCGTCCTTCGGCCGTGGTTTCGACGTCGCCTTGATGCCATGGCTCGACAACGATTGGATCCGCAACTGCAATCCGGTCAAGCTCAAGGAGTACCTCGCGCTGGGGCTGCCGATCGTGACAGTGGACTTCCCGGAGGTTCGCCGGTATTCCGACGTCGTGTCGATCGCTCAGAGCCGCTCAGAGTTCGTGCGGTTGTGTTCGAAGGCGGCTGATGCCGCGGCCGCAATCAGCCAGGACGATGGGCAGCGCCGGCGTCAGCGAGAGCAGCGGCGCGCGATCGTGGCCGGTGACTCGTGGCTGGCCCGCGGTCGGCAGCTGGCTGAAGCCATCGACGCGCTGCCCAACTAGTAGCGACTCATTGGTGCTCGGCGACGAAATCGGTCAGCGTGCCGAACGTCTCGAACACCTCGCCAGTCAATTCCGAGTCGTCGATCTCGAACCCGAAGCGCGCTTCCAGGGCTACCACGACCTCGAGCACGGCCATCGAATCGAGCTCCGCGACGCTGCCCAGCAACGGGCTCGCCGCCTCGAACTCGCTCGACCGGTCCTGAATCTCGAGGGTGTCGACGACGACTTGCTTGACTTCGTCGAATAGGGCGGTGTCCATATCAATCCTTTCCAGAAAGCACGCTTCGTCGCTTTATACCAGTACCTCCGCGGGCGCCGGATGGCCGAGGAAGGCCGTCGGGCTGGCGGTCAAGCCGTAGGCCCCGGCTTGGAACAGCACGATCAGATCGTCGATTTGAACGTCCGGAACGGCGACGTTGTCCCCGAGCAGGTCCAGCGGGGTGCACAGGCAGCCGACTACAGTGGCCGATCCGGTCACCGCATCCTGCATGCGGTTGCCGACGACGAGTGGATAGTTCCGCCGGATGACCTGGCCGAAGTTGCCGGACGCGGCCAACTGATGGTGCAGACCGCCGTCCACCATGACGAACTGCTTGCCGCGTGATTGCTTGCGATCCACAACCCGAGTCACGTAGACGCCGCACTCGCCGACGATGTAACGCCCGAGCTCGATGACCACGCGGGCTTCGGGGAACCGCTCGCTGATCGGCCCGTCGACGAGGTCGGCCAGATTCGCGCCGATGGCAGTCAGGTCTAGCGATTCGTCCTTGTCGGCGTAGGGGATTCCGAATCCGCCGCCGAGGTTGAGATAGTGCAGCGGACCGGGCAGGTCCGCCGCGAGCTTGCTGATCAGCTCGACGGTCTTTCGCTGCGCCTCGCACAGAATTTCGGCTCGCAGGTTCTGTGATCCGCCGAAAACATGGAAACCGTGAACATCCAGGTCGGCGTGGACGAGACTGCTCAGCAAGGCGGGAACCGCTTCGGCGTCAACCCCGAACTGCTGAGGTCCACCACCCATCCGCATCCCCGAGCCTTTGATGGCGAAGTCGGGATTTACGCGAATCGCAACTCGGGGCCGGATTCCCAGCCGCTGACCGGCCGCCACGACTCGTTCGGCCTCGGTGCTGGATTCCAGCTCGATGGTGATGCCGGCCGCGACGGCTTGGTTGAGCTCGGCCACGGTCTTGGCCGGCCCGGCGAAGCTGACGCGGTTGGCCGGCATGGGGGTATCGAGGGCGATCTTCATTTCGCCGGTGGAAGCGACGTCGAACGAATCGACCAACCCGCTGAGATGGGCAACCACGGCCGGCATCGGGTTGGCTTTGATCGCATAGCTGAGGTTGATGCGTTCGGGAAGCGTCCGGCGCAGCAAGGCGATTCGGTCACTGAGCAGCTGGCGATCATAGGCGAAGAACGGTGTGCTGCCGACTCTTTCGGCCAGCCGACCCACCGGTATTCCACCCACCGCCAAGCTGCCGTCGATGACCGCGAAGCGGGCAATGGTGTCTCGTGACGTCACGCTTTCGCTCCGCTCGTCGAAGTCTCGATCTCGCCCGCGATCTCCTCGGTTATTTCCTCGCGCAAGCTGGTGCGATCGAACTTGCCGTTGGGTGAGCGAGGCAGTTCGTCGCGCACCACGACTCGTCGGGGCAGCATGTAGAGCGGCAACTGCTTGCGAAGCTCGGCCAGTAACGCCTTGGTGTCCAGGCTCGCTCCTGGCCGGGGACTGACCGCGATGACCACGGATTGGCCAAGGGTTTCATCCGGTACCCCGAAGGCCACGGCGTCGCCGACCTGGCCGGTGTCATAGACGACCTCCTCGATCTCGGCCGGACTCACCCGGTAGCCGGAGGTCTTGATCATTTCGTCTTTTCGTCCGACGAAATAAAGGAACCCGTCCTCATCGCGGACGACGGCATCGCCGGAGAACACGGCAAGCTCGGTGGTTTTGATGCCGTCGGCCCGGTTGGGAGCCGGCCGGAACCGGGCGGCCGTGCGCTCGGGATCGTTCCAATATCCCAAGGCGACCAGGGCGCCCCGGTGGACCAGTTCACCTTCCTCGTTCGGGTCGCAGATCGATCCGTCCGGACGCACAACGAGGATTTCCGCATTGGGAATCGCCTTGCCGATCGAGCTGGGCCGGCGGTCGACCTCGGACGGGTCGAGGTAGGTCGAGCGAAAGGCTTCGGTGAGCCCGTACATCAGATAGGGAAGCGCGTTGGGGAACAGCGATCGTAGTTTGTCCAACGTGGCCCGGGGCATCCTGCCCCCGGTGTTGGCGAAGTAGCGCAAGGACTTGGTGGCCTCTTCCGGCCACTTCTGGTCGGCGATCTGAATCCACAACGGTGGTACGCAGGTCAGCCCGGTGACGCCGTGCTTGGCGCAGGCTTTCACGACATCGGAGGGCAGCAGGTAATTCACCAGCACGACCTGAGCCCGTGAGCTGAATGCGGTGGTGAGCTGGCTGAATCCGGCATCGAAGCTCAGTGGCAACGCGGCCAGGATCACGTCGGACGGTTCGTTGTGCAGGTAGTCGGCCACACTTTCGGCGCCGCTGATCAGGTTGCGGTGGCTGATCACGACGCCTTTGGGTGAGCCGGTACTGCCCGAGGTATAGAGGATGGCGACCATGTCGATGTCGATGACGTCGCGATCGACGGGCTCGGACTCGCGGTCGGTGGTGAGCTCGGCCCACCAGCTGAGGGTGTGATTCGTCCCAGTCGCGACATCGGCCGCGTCGTTGATCAGAACCACGAACTCCAGTGCCTTGAGCTCATTCAGGTCCTCGCGGAGTAGTTCGTAACGTTCCTTGCTGGTGATCAGGACCCGGACATCGCAGTCACCCATGATGTAGCTGACCTGGCGCGGGCGCAGCAGCGGATTGATCGGCACGAAGACCGCACCCGCGGCGGAGGTTCCGAAGATGCTGCTGACCGTCTCGATGCGCTTGTCCAGGAACACCGCGACCCGGTCACCCCGGTTGACCCCGAGGCGTTGCAGGCCGATACCGACCGCCCGGATCTCCTCCCAGAGCTGCTGGTAGTCAAGGCTGCGGTCGGCAAAGGTGAGAGCCAGCGATGCCGGGCTGTCGGCGGCCGCTTGGCTGACCAGGTCATGCAGATAGCGCCGCATGTTTCGTTTCCTATCGATGAGATTGCTTACCAGGCAACGCAGACGAGTTCGCTGTAGAGATAGTCGATCTTGTCTGATTCCAGGTTCGGGCTCTTGAACATCTTTCGTCTTGGGGCGGACAGCATCTTCGATGGCCGGGGACGATGGGTCACCACGCGCAGTTCAGCCAGCGTAGCGAGTACGCGGTGTCTGAGCAGGAGATGACGGGCCAGGGCCCGTGTGCCGGCCGCGAAGACCTCGCGATTGCTGACGTACAGGATCGAGGCGAACACCGGCAGGTTCTTGCGCCGGTCGCGGCGATAGATCACGTAGCAGTGATCGGTACGGCCGTGTTCGGTTCGGGTGATGACGAGGTGACGGGCCGCCCCGGCGTGGCGGTGGTCGCGGAAGATCTGCCGCTCGGCATCGTCGAGCTGTGCTTGGATCCGCTGGGGGTCGGTGAGCAGCCGGATTCGGCCGGGTCGGGTCGGGTAAGGCAGTCCCGGGATGAGGGCCGTGGCCGTGTCCAGGTGCTCGAAGTGCAGCCGCTCGTTGAGTGGAACGACAGTGCCGCTGGGGGACAGGTCGGTGAAGGTGTACCCGCGCTGACTGATCATCGCCTTGACCAGGCGGATGCTGTGCGCGCGGTAGGCCTCATGGACGCACCAGGCGCCCAGATTGCAGAAACGCTCGGCGACGCCGTCGATCTCGCGGGTCGAGTAGAAGGCGAGGTACGCGCCCACGATCTCGGAGTCGTCCTCGAGCAGGAACCCGTGATTGGTCTCGGGTACGGGCCATTCGACGACGGCGGAGGCGGCCCATTCGGCCGGGCTGAGCCGGGGGTTGAGGTGGGTGTGCAGGAACTGACCGACCGCGGGCAGGTCGGAGGCCTCGATGGCTCGCACCGATATCGACATGAGCTTCCCCCGAACCGCACTGGCTATAACTAACGAGAACTATATATCCGACATGTCTCGAGCGACAGCCGGGTTCTCGTCAGCCCAGGCGGCTGACCAGGTCCGGACCCGCTGGAGCCCTCATGATCCTGGGGCTGAGCAGCGCGCGCAGGGCCGTCCGACTGGTCGCCTTACCCAGAAGAGCGCGACTTGCCTCGCGCAATACCAGGACCGCCCAGTAGAAGCGGGTCCGCACGGCGCCGTGGCGCTTGCGGTACAACCGCACCCGGTTCAGGTTCAGCAGCGCCCATAACGCCGGCGACTGCCCTGACTCGCCTTCCAGGTGCACGGCGTGGGCGTTCGGGGTGTACCGAGTGCCGAAGCCGGCATCGCGGGCCCGCAGGGCGAAGTCGGTCTCCTCGGAGTAGAGGAAATACGATTCGTCCCACGGTCCGCAGGCCCGCCAGCATTCGGCGCTGACCAGCAGCGTTGAGCCCTCGGCCCAATCGGTGAACGTCTCGCGGCGGTAGTGGTCCTCGCCGGTAACCACCTCGCCTACACCCGGGAGCCGGCCGGCCCGCCGCGCTCCCAGCAGGGCATCGGCCAGCGTCCGGAACAGGGCCGGCTCACGACGCTGACTGTCGATACGGACCCCGTGCCGATCGACCAGTCGAGGAACGGCCAGGCCGGTGTGCGGCTGCCGCAGAGCCGCGATCAGGGCGGGAACGCACCCGGGCGCCAGCCGTACGTCCGGGTTGAGAATCAGGATCGCCGTGGGCTCTGGGCCGCCGGCCGCCGCAGCGTAAATTCCGGCAGCCTTCACCCCCGCATTGATCCCGGCCGCATAGCCGGCGTTGCGCCCGACCTCTAGGACCGTTGCCGCCGGAGCCAGCCGGCGAGCCACTGCGACACTGTCATCGGCCGAGGCGTTGTCGGCGAATATCAGGTGGTACGGAACCTCGCCGAGACCGGCGGGCAATGACGCGATCAGGTCGGCCAGCAACGCGGCGCTGTTGTAGGTCACTACGACAATTGCGACGCTTTCGCCCGCTGCGCTCACGAGCAGGACCATATACTGCGGGCTCAGTGTCGGCTCGCGGTGATCTCAAGCGGATCAGTGCACCCGGCTGATGGCATCCCGAACGATTCATGGTGGGGTATGAGCACCGTCAACTTGTGCTTTCACGGCGTGGGCACTCCGCAGCGCGAGCTGGAACCCGGCGAAAGCGTCTACTGGATCTCCGAGCAGACCTTTCACGACGTGCTCGACCTGGTCGCCGAACGACCCCACGTCCAGATCAGCTTCGACGATGGCAACGCATCCGATTACCGCATAGGGCTGCCAGGTTTGCTCGCACGGGGACTGCGGGCGACCTTCTTTCCGCTGGCCCAGCGGGTCGATCAGGCTGGCAGCACCAGTGCGGCCGAGCTTCGGGACCTGGTCGCGGCCGGTATGGCCATCGGCTCGCACGGCATGCGCCACCTGCCCTGGCGGGGTATGACCGACACCGACCTGGACGCCGAACTGGTGACCGCCCGCGAGCAGCTGGCCGAGGCGAGCGGCGTCGGCATCACCGAGGCGGCCTGCCCGCTGGGCCGCTATGACCGGCGGGTGCTGGCCCGGTTACGTGGGCTTGGATACCAGCGGGTCTACACCAGCGACCGCGCGTGGGCTCGCCCCGGATCCTGGCTGCAGCCCCGTTACAGCATTCACCAGGACGACACCGTGGCCGGTATGCAATCGATCTTCGATGACCGCCCAGCCTTCGGGTCGCGGGTGAAGTCGGCGGCCCGGGTCGCCGCCAAGCGGCTTCGCTGAGCCGGACGGCGGCTGCCGCTTCATCACGAGTGGGGCTGGGCGGCGTTAGTATTGCGTGAGTTTCGTTCGTCAATTCTGCGGGGGCACCATCGTGACTGTGAACCACCTTATGAAGGCCGGGCGGCGACCAGCGCGGCGCACGGCCGCGGCGGTGGGTGCTGCAGGCCTGCTGCTCACGCTGGCCGCCTGTAGCCACAGTTCGAAAAGCAGTGCCTCGGTGAGCTCGGTGAACCCGACGAACGCCGCGACCGCAACAGCCAGCCCGCCTGCTGCCTCATCAAGTGCTTCAGCCAAACCCGGAGGCAGCGCTGCACCTTCGCCGTCCAAGTCCGGGGCAACGGGTAGCGCGCCGAGCGGAGGCGTCGAAGCGCCGTCGACGCCCGCCGCGGCGAAGCAATGTGAACTGACCACGGCGGCCGATGTGTCGGCGGCCTTCGGCGGCAAAGTTTCCCAGCAGACCGTCAGCACTAGCGGAATCGGCAGTCCACTGTGCAACTTCGTCCTCAACTCCTCCTCGGCCGGAGCCAGCGTGAACGTGACCGTCTCCACGCACGCTCCGGTGACCGCACAAACGTTCGCCAACACCAAAGCCGACGCCATAAAGAGCGGATCAAGCTCGGTCACCGGCGTCGGCGACAACGCGTACTACACGTCCTCGGTGAACACGTTGCAATTCATCCGCCATCAGACCGGCGGCTACGTGCAGGTCCAAACCATGCACGGCACAGGACCGACGATCAACGCCAATGCGGTCCGGGCCGGCGCGATCACGCTGGGCAAATCGATCGTCGCCGCCCTCTGAGCGGACGCGCCGCGGAATCACTGGCGGCACGTCGGCGGACGCGCCGCGGAATCACGCGCCGCGTAGGCTTAGCGGGACCCCTTTGCCGCTCCGGTTCAGGGCCAATTGTGTTGCCGTTATAAGGGGTACCAAGCGCGATGACCTTGTCCGGGTTGCTTCCGGCGGCTCAGTCCGACCCCGCTCTGACGGCCCTCAGCTCCGCGACATCACCGGCGGCATCGACTACCTCGGACGTGGGCAATCGCATCGACCGCACCGTCACCGGCCCCGCCGTTTTGAGGCCGCTGGCCGCGGCGGCGCTGGCTGAGGATCCCGACCGCGTCGTGCTCGTCGTGACCTCCACCGGCCGCGAGGCCGACGAACTTCTCGAGTCGCTCGAATGCTTGGTCCCCGCCGACTCGGTCGCTCTGTACCCCGGCTGGGAGACCCTGCCCCACGAGCGGCTGTCACCCCGTGCGGACACTGTCGGACGGCGGATGGCGGTACTGCGGCGGTTGAAACACGCGTCAAAAGAGGATGCCACGATCGGCCCGCTGCGCATCGTCGTGGCTCCGATCCGGGCGGTGCTGCAACCACAGGTGCCCGGCCTCGGTGATCTCGAACCGGTCGTGATCGCGGCCGGCGACAGCGGTCGCGAGATCAGCGACATCGCCTTGGCTCTGGTCGCGGCCGGCTACACCCGTACCGAGCTGGTTGCCAACCGGGGCGAGTTCGCGGTTCGAGGCGGCATCCTCGATCTCTTCCCGCCGACCGAGCAACATCCCGTCCGGGTGGAGTTCTGGGGCGATGAGGTCGAAGAGATCCGCTACTTCAAGGTGGCCGACCAGCGTTCGCTCGAGATCGCCGAGCACGGCGTGTGGGCTCCGCCCTGCCGGGAGGTGATGCTCACCGATTCGGTCCGCTCGCGAGCCGCCGCGCTGCTCGCCGATCATCCCGAGCTGGGTGAGCTGCTGGAACCGATCAGCCAAGGCATACACGTCGAAGGCATGGAAGCACTGGCCCCGGTCCTGGTCGACG
>Ga0157379_10005253_pt1 | contig 11122 bp, 7 predicted proteins | sample S25metaG_FD_121802 | JGI IMG/M metagenome (GOLD analysis project Ga0157379, IMG submission 121802) | Switchgrass rhizosphere microbial communities from Kellogg Biological Station, Michigan, USA - S2-5 metaG | ecosystem: Host-associated > Plants > Roots > Rhizosphere > Soil | place: USA: Michigan... | reverse complement strand
GCTGTCGATGAAAGCCGTCGCCGTCGCGGTGGCGACCGGCACGATTGGGCCTGTCGCGACGGAGCTGATCTCAATCAGCCCACTGTTGTCCATATTGACCGATGCACTGCCCACGGTCGCATTCGCGTCCTGGATGATGCCGGTTTGGATCGAGCCAAACGCGTCGACGGTCGCGACGTCGACCTTGATCGAGCCGGTCGCGCTGTTGGTGATGCTGGCTTCGACCGCCGAGGTGCCCGTTGCATTCTGCGAGACGCCGACATATGCCGCGGCGCCGCCGCCCGTCACCTTCACAAGACCGGTGTTGGTGAAGTCAGCATGCGTGCCATTCTGCTGAACGCCGATGAACGAAGCGGCTGCCGTGCCCGTACCGGCGACAAGGATTTCATTGTTGTTCGTAATGCCGCCAACGATCCCGCCATTGTCGAGAATACCGATGATCTGGGAGGCGCCCACGCCGTTCTTGCTGACAACCAGCGTGCCGTTGTTGACGACGTTGCTGACTACGGCCGTCGATCCGATGATGATTCCGGTATGGCTCGCGATCATGATGTTGCTGTTGACGATGTTGCCCAGCGCCACTGTCGTTGCCAGGACCTGACCGCCGCCCAACACTTCGAGTGCGAAGGGGCTGCCGACGCCCACGACGCCTGAGTTGGTGATGTCGCCGTTGACTATGCCGGTGCCTGTCACTTCGATGAAGCTGAAGACCTGCGCGGCCGTCACCGCTACCGCGCCAGTTGACGCGGAAATGGTGATGTTTCCGGCTTCCGCCACTGAAATCGAACCAAGCGACAAGGCGGCAAGAGACGCACCGGACATCAGACCGCGAGTCAACTTATTCATTGGAATCCCCCTCAGGACATCAAGCGCCGTCAAAGACGGCGGACATAAAAGCGCAAAATCAAAGAAAGCTTTGTCACGCTGTTCTTAATCTCGCAAGTGTAAACAAACAACGTTCTCGCCAAAAATAGCGCGCGCGCATCATTGTGCGATTTGGATTTGGAGTGGCATTTTTACCACGAAAATTACCTAATAAAATCAATTGATTAACCAAAACCGGTCCGCATTCGATATGTCTCAAATTTGCGACAAACAAAACAGAGTTGGCACCCAAGCACGACGACACGCGTGTGGCTGCCCCGCGAGGCGCTGTCGGGAGCACGTGCAGACCTCGCCAAACGACGAATCAAGCGCTCGATCCGCAGCGATCGCTCTACTTGCGCGAGTTCGCTGTCGGCACACCGGCATTGAGCGCATCGATCAATGGTTTTAGGCCGTCGCCGTAACGCTCCCAACGGTTGACGGAGCTGCCGTAGATCGGCTTTCGCACTTGCGAGACGCTTGCCGTCTTCACCGGCCGGTCCGACTTGTGAAAGTTGAGGCAGGCATCGTTCCACGGCAGCCCGCAGAACTCGATGATCTTGCGCGCGTTCGTTTCGGCATCCGCGACCACGTTCTCGTACTGCACGTCGAGCATCACGCCAGCCGGCAAAACGCGCCGCCAGTGCTCCATGAGCTCTTCGTACTTCTTGTAGTAGCGGCCAATCTCCCCCAGGTCGTAGCTGTGCGGCATGTCGTCTTTGAACAGCTTGGAATAGGCTGACAGGCAGGTATCGACCGGATTGCGCATGGTGTGAATGATCTTGGCGTTCGGAAACAGCGTATTGACGAAACCGACGAAGTAGTAATTCGTCAAAAGCTTGTCGGTAATGCGCAGCGCCGTCGACGACATCGACGTCAATTCATTGAGATAGGCGTTCGCCACATTGACCCATTGATGGGACTTCATTGCCGTCGCCATCTGCGGAAAGCGTGGCAGGTTCGGATACCTCTGACGTAAGTTCGTCAGGCACTGGCTAAGAAGCTTGATCTCTCCCGCGCCGTAGACATCCGGATGACTAGAGATGATCTGCTCGGTGAGCGTACTGCCAGAACGCGGCATGCCGACGATGAAAATGGGAAGCGATGTCGGCAGGCCCGCATAGGGACGATTGGCGAAATATTCTTCGTTGAAAGTGGTTCGGATCGAGTCAAAGAAGCCAAAGATGTCGGCCTCATCATACTTGAGGATCGCTCTCTTCAACTTGGCGCCGATCGAATAATGCTCTAGTGACTTGGGGTATTCCTTCATATCGTCATAGGCTTTGCCGAGAGCGAAATGCAGCGCCATGTAACGCTCTTCATTCGGATCCTTGGCCTTTTGCAATATGCCGATCATTGCATTGAACAGTCTGTCGTCCTTTGAAAAGTTCTCGAGATCGACAATGTTCGAATAGGCGCCGATTGCGTCGGGCTGCAGTTCGAGGGCCTTGGCGAACATCGCCCGCGCTTCGTCCATGCGCCCCAAAGACTTGAGCGCGATGCCATAGAAGTTCAACGACTCGAGACTTTCAGGCTTGATCTTGAGCGCTTTCTCATAGTTCAGAAGCGACTCTTCGTAGCGATCCAGTTCGTGGTTGATCTGTCCGAGCACGGTATAGGCTTCCGCACTCGCGGAATCTTCCTCGAGCGCCATCTTCGCCGCGCGCTCCGCTATAGCGTGGGCACCGCGCGCCAACTGAGCCCGCGCCACGCAAACCAGGGTCGGAACGTGCTTGGGCTGCAGCTTGAGGATATCGCCCAGAATTCTCAGCGTGTCGTCGTATCGCTTCTGCTGCAGCAGCAACGTTGCAAGATTGCTGGCGGCTTCGATGTAGTTCGGACGAATTTGCAGCGCGCGACGATAGGAAAACTCCGCTTCCTCGAGCTTCTGCTGGTCGCGCAGCGCCGTTCCCATATTGTTGTAGGCCTCGGCGTAGTTTTCGCGCAGTTCTATGGCGCGCTCATATTCTCCGAGAGCGGCGTCGGTATCGCCGAGCGCGCGCTGCGCGTTTCCCATATTGTTGTGCGCCTCGGCGTAGCTGTCGTCACTCTCGATCGCCTTACGATAGTGCTCGGCCGCCTTCTCGTAGTCGTGCTGGTCGTAATAGACGATGCCGAGATTGTTCTGTGCCTGTGCTGATTTCGGATCGATTGCGATGGCTCGGCGAAGCGCTGTCGCGGCCGCATCGAGATTGCCGGCCTTGCGCTCCATCTCGCCCAAGTTGGAATAGAAGTGGGGATTGGTCGAGTTCAAGCGCACTGCCTCGCGGACGCACTTCACGCCTTCCTCGGTTTTTCCCTTGCGGTGGAGGACCACGCCCAGAATATTGTGCACGTCGGCGCGCAAGGGCCTGGCGGCGATGATCTGACGACAGAGATCTTCGGCTTGGTCGAGTTGCCCGGCGGAGTACAATTTGGTCGCCCGCTCGATCGCGTCTTCGAGCTTCATCATGCGTTTGGCAGGCGTCGCTTGCTGGTCAGCTTGTTTGACCTGGGGCGTGATGTTGCCGGTCGGACCTGCGCGGTGGTTGCTCACACGTATCTCCTTGACGCCCCTCTGCAATTCGAACAAATCGCGCGGATTGGCTGTTTAAAGTGTAAATGATTTAACATTCGCCAACCCCCCTCACAAGAACTCAGACTCCCGCGCTCAGCGCCCCACAGCGCTTCGAGATCAAGCACCTGGATCAGGTCACAACTATCTCACTTAGGAGGTCCACGGGGCAGAACTTGAACCGTTAGGCGTCCGCTTCGACCCGCATCTTGAGAATCTTGTCCGGTGCGCCGCTGATCGCACCATTATTGTGTTCGCCGCCCTTCTTGATGGCGTCGACATGTTCCATACCTTCGACGACCTCGCCCCAGATCGAATATTGGCGGTCGAGCCAGGGCGCATCGCCGAAGCAGATGAAGAACTGGCTGTTGGCACTATTGGGATTGTTCGTGCGCGCGGCAGAGACCGTGCCGCGCTTGTGCTTCTCGTTCGAGAATTCGGCTTTCAGGTCGGGTAGGTCCGAGCCGCCACTGCCGGTTCCGGTCGGATCTCCGGTCTGCGCCATGAAGTTCGGGATGACGCGATGGAACACAACGCCGTCATAGAACCCCAGCCGGGTGAGTTCCTTGACGCGCTCGACATGTCCGGGCGCAAGGTCTGGGCGCAGCGCGATCACGACCGGGCCGCTCTTCAATTCCATGATTAGAGTGTTGTCCTTATCGCGAGCCATCAGCTATCCGCCAGTTCCTTGCAGCGTTTGATTAGAAGATCGGCGACGTAGGGGCTGGTGAACGCCTTCACGTCGCCGCCGAGTATGGCGATCTCCTTCACCAACCGGGACGCGATCGCCTGGTAGCGGGGATCGGCCATGATGACGACGGTTTCCACGTCCATGTTCAGCCGTTGATTCATCGCCGCCATCTGAAATTCATATTCGAAGTCGGAAACGGCGCGTAGTCCGCGGATTATCACGCTGGCGCCCACTTCGCGCGCAAAGTCGACCTGCAATTTCTTGTCGAATGCAATCACTTCGACCGTCGCATGACCCTTGGCCAGCGGTTCAGCTTCATGCCGCCACATCGCGACGCGTTCTTCGAGTGTGAAGAGCGGTACTTTCCCGGTGCCCGTAGCGAGACCAATGACCAGATGATCGACGAGCTTGACGGCGCGCTTGACGATATCGAGATGACCGAGCGTGACCGGATCGAACGTCCCGGGATAAAGACCAACCCGGCGCTTGTGCACGAATTCGCTCTTGTCAGTTTGAGCCACCTACTCGCCCCCGTCGCCCGATACGTCTTCTATGCGCTCGACCGAAACGACGCGTTCGGTGCCGTCCACCCGGAAGAGCGTGACGCCCTGTGTAGCACGTCCGGCGATCCGGATGCTTGCGACCGGAACTCGGATGGTCTGGCCCTGGTTGGTGATCAACATCAGATGGTCGGATTCCTCGACCGGGAATGACGCGACGACGCCGCTGTTCTTGCGCGCCATGGCCATGGCCACGATGCCCGACCCGCCGCGTCCGGTGACGCGGTATTCATAGGAACTCGTCCGTTTGCCGAAGCCGTTTTCGCTCGCCACCAGAACGAACTGCTCGCGCGCGCCGAGTTGGGCATACCGTGCGGGAGTAAGCGTCGCTTCCTCACCAACCTCCTCATCCTCGGCCGCCTCTTCAGGCGGACCGGCATCCTCGCCGAGTGCGGCGCGGCGCGCGGCATTGGCCTGTCGGAGGTAAGCGCGCGCCTCCGCGGTGCTGGCATCGGAGTGACTCAAGAGCGTCAGACTGACGACCTCGTCGCCTGATCCGAGTTTGATTCCACGCACGCCTGTCGACTCTCGGCCTTTAAAGACCCGCACGTCTGTCAAGGCGAAGCGAATGCATTTTCCGGCTTTGGTGGTGAGCAGTACGTCATCCTGATCGGTGCAGACCTGCACACCGACGATGCCATCGCCTGCCGCCAGTTTCATGGCGATCTTGCCGTTGCGATTGATGTTGGCGAAGTCGGACAATTCGTTGCGCCTGACGTCGCCCGACTTGGTCGCGAACACGACGTTGAACTTTTCCCACTGCGTCTCATCTTCGGGCAACGGCAAGATCGTCGTGATCCTCTCACCCTCCGAGAGAGGTAGGAGATTGACCATCGCCTTGCCCTTGCCCTGGATTCTGGCCTCCGGCAAACGCCAAACTTTCAGCTTGTAAGCCATGCCGGTCGACGAAAAGAACACAAGCGGCGCGTGGGTCGAGGCGACGAAGATGAAATTGACGAAGTCTTCCTCGCGGGTCGCCATGCCCGAGCGGCCTTTGCCGCCGCGCCCTTGCACGCGATATTCGTCGAGTGGCGTGCGCTTGATGTAGCCCGCATGCGTCACGGTGACGGCGACATCCTCGCGCTCGATCAGCGCTTCGTCTTCAACCTCGACTTCGGCATCGACGAGTTCGGTACGGCGCGGCACCGCGAATTCAGTCCGAATCTCTTCGAGTTCGGTGCGCACTATGTGCAGCACCCGCGGCCGCGAACGCAGGATCTCGAGATAGTCCTTGATGGCCTCGCCGAGCTTTCTGACCTCGTCGCCGATTTCATCACGACCGAGCGCCGTCAGCCGTTGCAGGCGCAAATCGAGAATTGCTTTCGCCTGATCTTCCGATAGACGGATCGTTCCGTCGGCTTGCATCACATGTCGCGGATCAGCGATGAGAAGCACCAACGGCGCGACCTCGCGGGCAGGCCAATCTCGCGCCATCAACTGTTCGCGCGCCGTCGTTGCGTCCGGCGCCGCGCGGATCAGCGCGATGACAGCATCGATATTGGCGACGGCGACCGCGAGGCCGACCAGCGTGTGCCCGCGGTCGCGCGCCCTGGCGAGGTCGAACCGCGTGCGCTTGGTGACGACCTCCTCGCGAAATGCGACGAAGGCGCCGATCATCGATTTCAAATTCATCAATTCGGGTCGGCCCGAATTGAGCGCCAGCATGTTGACGCCGAAACTCGTTTGCAGTTCGGAGTAGCGATAAAGCTGGTTCAGCACCACTTCCGACGACGCATCGCGGCGCAGCTCGATCACGACGCGCATGCCGTGCCGGTCGCTCTCGTCGCGGATGTCGGCAATGCCGTCGACCCGCTTCTCGCGCATCAGTTCGGCTATCTTTTCTTGCATGCGCGCCTTGTTCACCTGATAGGGAATCTCGGTGACGATGATGGCTTCGCGATCTTTGCGGATTTCCTCGATGTGGCACTTGGCGCGCATCAGGATGGAGCCGCGACCGCGCGCAAGCGCACCGCGCGCTGCTTGCTTGCCGATCAAAAGGCCGCCGGTGGGAAAATCCGGGCCTGGCACGATCTCTGTCAAGGCTTCGAGATTGATCGAGGGATCGTCGATATAGGCGAGGCAAGCTGCAATGACTTCGCCCAGATTGTGCGGTGGTACATTCGTCGCCATACCGACGGCTATGCCGCTCGAGCCATTGATCAGAATGTTGGGAAAGCGAGCCGGCAAGACGACCGGCTCCTTTTCGGTGCCGTCGTAATTGTCCTTGAACTCGATCGTTTCTTTCTCGATGTCTTCGGTCAGCAGGTGCGCAATCTTGGCGCGCCGCACCTCGGTGTAGCGCATCGCAGCCGGCGGATCGCCATCGACCGAACCAAAATTGCCCTGCCCGTCGATCAGCGGCGCGGACATCGAGAAGTCTTGCGCCATGCGCACGAGCGCATCGTAGATCGACTGGTCGCCGTGCGGATGATACTTGCCGATCACATCGCCGACGACGCGCGCCGATTTGCGGTACGGCTTGTTCCAGTCATAGCCGTTCTCGTGCATGGAATAGAGGATTCTGCGGTGGACAGGCTTCAGACCGTCTCGCACATCGGGCAACGCGCGTTGCACGATCACGCTCATCGCATAGTCGAGATAGGAGCGTTTCAGCTCGTCTTCGATCGCGATCCCGCCAATGGGGTTGCCGCCCGACGACTGGGAATCCGGCTCTACTTGGTCGCTCAAAAATCGATCCTTGAACGGGGGAAATCCGGGCGCCTACGTAGCACTTCGCTTTCGATTCGACCATAGCAGCGCGCGCATAAAATATTGTTCGTTTTCAATTAGTTAAGTCGCAAAAGTCGTGGCGCGATTTTCATCGCTCAAATCTGCGGACCTTGCCTATTGAAGAGGGTGCGCCGCTAGGACGTCGAAAGCAATCGACACACGCCTTTCTTTCGTTCGCGTGGCCACCGTTCGATGTGGAATGTATCCAGGAAACAGCACGAGGCGGCCAGGCACGGGCTTGATGAAGCGGACTGCAGAAGGCGCGATCGCTTTGATTTCAGACGGGATGGCAAGACAGCCCGCATCGCTTTCGTCCGATAGCACCGCCTCCGGCGCATCGACGTAGTAGACACCGGCCACGGATGAATTCAGGTGGTAGTGAGAGTCCTGTGTATCGTCGGGACCAAGTAGCAAAGCCCAAGCTCTAAGCTCCGTCACGGCTGGCAAGAGTCCGTGCAGCACCTCGGCACGCAAACCCGTCGACCGCCCAACATAATTGTCGACCTCTCGGCGCAGGATCGCCATCAGTGCGAACATGGCAGGACTGCTGTCGTGCTCGAGGTCTTCGACTTGTACGCCACCCGTAAGTCTGAGACGCGGCACATCGCTTAATCGGATCTTGCTCGCCGATGTCAGATCGGCCGAAAGCGCGGCGTTGAAAGCGTGCAGGTCGGAAAACTCTGCCGGCGGTTCGATAATCTGTACGCTGACGAATGTGGAGAAGTCGGTTAAACGCATCGCTTCTTCGACACGGCCCAGTCCGATCAAACCCACGATTTTGCCGTGGACCAGCGGACAAGACACGGAACCTTCCTTGAGTTGATCCTGTGCCAGTTCGATCAAACCGTGCCAGTCCTTCTGCTCTATCAACAATGCCGTCAATGCCAGTGCCGCTTTCGGCGAGTGCGGATTCATTGACAATGCGCGCCGCAAATCTCGGCATGCCTCGCTGCTGCGTTTGAGCTGCGAAAGGGCACAACCACGCTCGACCAGGATATCGGCATTCTCGGAAGGCACGTCACCCAGTCCATCGATGACGGCGAGCGCCGCGTCGGCTCGTCCCAAAGCGGTCAATGCAGCCACATAAGGCGGATACAGTCTGGGCGATGGCACCATGAATGCTAAGCCACGTTCAAACGAGTCGACTCCTCCAACAAAATCTTCGATCTGAAAGAGTTCGCCGGCGAGCGCGAAGTGAGCCATCGCGGCCCGCGGATTTGCATCGACCGCCCTTTTTGCCAGAGCGATTTTGGCTTTCGTACCGAACAGCCGCTGTCCGCCGTTCCGATCATGCCATCGCGACAAACCGACAGTTCCATGCTGTATGGCGACCAGAGTATAGCGGGGTTCATAACGAACGCTTCTGGAAACAAAAATTTACATTGATTGGAAATTGTGCGCCGACGCGATCAATCCACGTCCACCGGCAGCCGATGCTCGATCGTGGCGAGTTCGTTACGCACCCTGCTCATCGGATAGGCGTACATCGTCCGCCGCCCTTTTGGGTCGAGGAACCCGAAGGTGATACCGATCACACGTCCGGATTTCGCGTCGACAACGGGACCACCGCTGAAACCCGGACCTGCGTCTCCGACGTAGGTGAAGGCCGTTTGCGGCGCGCAGGTTTCGCAGCGCGCTTCGACCTGGACGTCGAGAGCTTCGATTGTACCGTGCGCTTCGTTCAAATTGCCCGACCTCGCATCCTGTCCATAGGCAATGACCCTTTCGCCGACGACCGGAGTGGCGGTCTGCAACGCGCTTTTCTTGTCGACGTGGAAGAAGATCAGATCGTAGTTGCGCGATTGCCCAATGATCGGTGCGCCGCCGATGATCTTCATGTTGTGAGCGTTCGTGACGGCCACACCCGGCGCGATCACGAACGCCGCGGCGCGTTCCTTCAGAACGAGTAGTGAAACCCCTTCAAGGGGTATGTAGGCATCGGCCAATTGGGGGTTGATAAATCCTGTCGCGCGCTCGCCGTACGAAACCGCGCAACCGGACAAGGCCAGCGCCACACCTATTGCAATCGTCGAACGCACAGGCAGGATCAGAACGGAATCTCGTCTTCCATCTCGTCACGCTGGAATGCTGCGGGCGCGTCGCTCGCACCGACACGTTCGCGCGGACCGCCACCCTCCCCGCGCGTGTCGAGCATGACGAGCTCACCGCGAAACCGCTGCAAGACGACTTCCGTCGAGTATTTCTCCGCGCCTTCCTTGTCGGTCCATTTGCGCGTTTGCAACGCGCCCTCGAGATAGACCTTGGAACCCTTGCGCAGATATTGCTCGGCGACCTTGGCCAGGTTCTCGTTGAAGATGACGACGCGGTGCCACTCGGTGCGCTCCTTGCGCTCGCCAGACGCCTTGTCGCGCCAAGTGTCAGACGTTGCGACGGAGAGATTCACCACCGGTTCGCCCGACGTCATGCGGCGAACTTCCGGATCCTTGCCGAGATTGCCGATCAGGATGACCTTGTTGACGCTTCCCGCCATGACTTACTCCTATGTCTTTCCGTGAACCTAGTACCGGGCCAGCGGCGCCGCCACAGCGCAGCGCGAGCGAGTTGTGGACGGATACCAGCCGAACGCCCGGTGCAATTCGTTCCTATTATGTTCTATACCTTTTGCAGGGGCAAGGCGGATTTTCTGGTTCTAAAAAAGGCCCCCGAAAAGTCCCGAAAGCTGCAGCGCACCGAAGACGCTGAGATGGTGATGGTCGACATAGAGCGGCCGGCCATCGCGCATCAGTGCGCACCGTCCGGAGGCGCACAGAACGTCGGCGGGTTGGATGACCGCGATGCGATACTGCTTCTGTAGATCAGCCATGTCGCGCAACACGAAGGTGTTGCGTGCGCGATAGGCGGCCAGCGGCGGTCGCAGGTCGACATGCACATCACGCACGGCGGCATTCGCGAGTGCTTCCGGAACGTCGAAGCCGGGTTCCGGCACCGGCGCAACGAGCACCACCTTTTTGCCGGCGCCGAGCAAGGCCAGAACGGTCCGCTGCAGCATGCGCGCGAAGGTCGCGTGCTGTGACGCGTCACGCGCAGCGGGCGGATCAAGGTCGATCAGGTGGCGCTCTTCGTCTGCGTCCGGTCCGGCCCCTCGGCCTTGGTCGTAGTACGCCCAACGTGCGGCCAGGATCACCACTTCGATATCACGCCCGCGCACAACATTCAGAACCGCTTCGTTGAATTGCGCGCAGCGCTCGGTTGGTTCATCGGTCAGAGAGATGTGAAGGAAGGGCGGACAGCGGCCATGCGCCACGAACAGGCCCTTGCGACCTTCACGTGCCGCGGCAGCTTCGACCGCAGGCAACACCGCGTCGGCGTGCGAGTCACCCCACAGTACAAAGGTCGCCACCGCAGCTTTCGCGTCTCCGATCGTGCAGATGCGCCCGTCGCGTACCTGGGCCGGCGTCAAGTTGAAACAACCGTGGCGGTGGGACTCGCTGTCGTCGGCTTCCGCGAGTATGCGTCGGACCTCGGGCGAGAAACGCTGAGGCAGGCCGTGCAGCGCGAACAGTAGACCGCATGCAAGAAGCGTCGCGGCCGTTGCTGCTCCGCCTATGCGGAAAATCATCGGCCGCGAGACCCATTGCTTGCGGCGGAACGGCATCTCGACATAGCGCCAGGAGAGCACGGCGAGCACGAACGACAGTGCGATCAGGACGCCCGTTTGCACACTATCGGCAGACCCTCCTGATGCGTAGTTCCAGAAAACGT
>Ga0157379_10005248_pt1 | contig 11126 bp, 10 predicted proteins | sample S25metaG_FD_121802 | JGI IMG/M metagenome (GOLD analysis project Ga0157379, IMG submission 121802) | Switchgrass rhizosphere microbial communities from Kellogg Biological Station, Michigan, USA - S2-5 metaG | ecosystem: Host-associated > Plants > Roots > Rhizosphere > Soil | place: USA... | reverse complement strand
GGATCACAGCGGTAGCCTTTCTTCGCCAATTCCGCGCGCAACAGCGCTGGCGCGTTCGGCTTGGCAAAGAGCTTCGTTTCGAAGTCCAGGCCCGGCGACAGGTCGTGATAGGCATGCGTGGGCCGCGCATAACAGTAGATGCAGCCGTGTTCGCAGCCCTGGTAAGGGTTGATGGACTGGTTGAACGGGATGTCGGGTGACGCGTTGTGCGCGATGATGGTTCGCGCCGGCTGGATGGTGACCGTCGTCTTGAATGGCGTACCGAGCGGCGCCGGATCCTCGTCAGCAGCGGAATCGCTCGCCGATGGGGACCAGCCGTCGTCGTAAGCCTCCCGGCCTTCACGGCGGAAGCGATTGTGCGGATTGAACGTCGCGCCCCGGCCGCGCTCGGGTGCCGCGCCCGGTGTCCGCCGCAGTGGATCGGCCGCGGGCTTTTCCTGCTCCGGGTCGTGGGGTTGGCCGCGTTTCATGCCGTCAATATTACTCGCTGCTGGCGTGACGGCTTGCTGCCAATGCGACTAGAATCGGCGACCGCGAGGACCGCCGATGAGCAAACCGAAATCGCACCGCTTCGACACGCTGTCGCTGCACGCGGGCTCCGCCCCCGACGCCGCAACCGGCGCGCGCGCGACGCCGATCTACCAGACCGCGTCGTTTGTCTTTCCCGACAGCGACCACGCGGCGGCGCTGTTCAACATGGAACGCGCGGGCCACGTGTATTCGCGCATTTCCAATCCGACGGTCGCGGTGCTCGAGGAGCGGGCGGCCGCGTTGGAAGGGGGTGTCGGCGCCCTCGGCACCGCCAGCGGCCAGGCGGCACTGCATCTTGCCATCGCAACGCTGCAGGGCGCGGGCTCGCACATAGTCGCGTCCCGGTCGCTGTACGGCGGCTCGCACAATCTGCTCGACTACACACTGCCGCGCTTCGGCATCGAGACCACCTTCGTCGATCCACGCGACATCGATGCATGGCGTGCGGCGGTGCGGCCGAACACGCGCCTGTTCTTCGGCGAGACGCTGGGTAATCCCGGGCTGGACGTGCTCGACATTCCGCGCGTGTCGCGAGTGGCGCATGAGCAGGGCGTGCCGTTGCTGGTCGACTCGACATTCACCACGCCCTGGCTCATGCGGCCGTTCGACCACGGCGCGGACCTGGTTCTCCATTCCGCGACCAAGTTTCTCTCGGGGCACGGCGTCGTCATCGGCGGCGTACTCGTGGATTCGGGCCGCTTCGATTGGGACGCCGGCGCGGCGCGCGGGAAATTTCCGACGCTGACTGAGCCCTACCACGGCTTCCACGACATGGTATTCAGCGAGGAGTCGACGACCGCTGCCTTCCTGTTGCGGGCACGGCGCGAAGGCATCCGTGATTTCGGCGCGTGCATGTCGCCATTCACCGCGTTCCAGATACTGCAGGGTATCGAGACGCTGCCGGTCCGCATGCAAAGGCACGTCGAAAACACGCGCAAGGTCGTCGCGTTCCTGGACGCGCATCCTTTGGTCGAGGACGTGGGCTACCCGGAATTGCCCGGCCATCCCGACCACGTGCTGGCGAAGACGCTGCTGCCTCGCGGGTGCGGCGCGGTGTTTTCGTTCAACCTCCGCGGAACGCGGGCGCAGGGACGCAAATTCATCGAGACATTGAATCTCTTCTCGCACCTTGCCAATGTCGGCGACGCCAAGTCGCTGGTGATCCACCCGGCGTCGACGACGCATTTCCGCATGTCCGCTGAGGACCTGGCGAAGTCCGGCATCACCGAGGGCACCATTCGCCTGTCGATCGGCCTCGAGGACCCGGAGGACCTGACCGAGGACCTGGGCCGGGCATTGCACGCGGCGGGAAAGACCTAGAGGCATCGGGGCAGGTCCCGACGACGTCATGCGCATATCGGTCAATGGCGGCGAGTGCTACGCGTACACCGGCTTCCATCGGTTGGATCCGGCGCAACCGACGATCGCGTTCGTGCACGGCGCTGCCAACGACCACAGCGTCTGGGCGCTGCAGTCGCGGTACTTTGCTCATCACGGGTTCAATGTGCTGGCGGTAGATCTTCCGGCGCATGGCCGGTCCGCCGGGGAAGCATGTGCGACGGTCGAGGCGATTGCGGACTGGATCCCGGCATTGCTCGATGCCGCGGGTGTAGCGCAGGCAGCGCTCGTCGGGCATTCGCTGGGATCGCTGGCGGTGCTTGCGTGTGCGGCGCGGCATCCGGAGCGCGTCGCCAGCGTTGCGCTGATTGGCCCGGCTGCGCCGATGCTCGTGAGCGACGAATTGCTCGCGGCCGCGCGCGACGATGAGCTTCTCGCGTACGAAATGATCGTGGGCTGGTCGATTTCCGCCGCGAGACAGCTTGGCGGCAACACGGTGCCGGGAATGTGGATGACAGGTAGCGCGCTGCGCCTGATGGAGCGCACGCGCCCTGGTGTTCTGCACAGCGACCTCACGGCCTGCCAGTCCTACGGTAACGGCCTCGTCGATGCGGCGGCAGTGCGCTGTCCGGTGCTGGCGGTCGTGGGTGGGCGCGACCAAATGACGCCGGTCAAGGGCGCGCGGGCGCTGCTCGACACACTGGCAGGCGTGCGCGTGGTCACGCTGCAGGGCGCCGGCCACGCGATGATGGCCGAGCAGCCCGACGCCGTGCTCGACGCATTGCGCACCTTTCTCCAGGCGAGTCCCCGTAGGTAAATGCACCGCGCGCTCCTGCGCTGATCGCTTCCTTTCGTGTGGCAGAATCGGTGCATGAATGCAGACGCACCGGTGAGGTCCGTGGCCAGGCACACCGACCCGATGGCGTTCCTCGCGGCCGCTGCTCCGGTGCTGGCGCGCGACGAGGCGCTGGCGAGCAGCTACGTTGCTTTCGCGAACGGGCTCCTGCGCAATCCGCCCACCACTTCCGAATCTGTCTATCTGGCGACCTATGGGGCGGCCGGTATGCAAGGCGCGGCCATGATGCGTGGATTGGGAGGGCTATGGGTCGGTGCGAGCGACGTCGCGGCCGCTGCCGCGTTTGCCGACGACGTATTCCTGCAGCGCGGGGCGGCGCAATCCATGCCGCGAGGTGTCGTCGGCCTCCGGCCCGCCTGTGATGCCTTCGCGGACAGGTGGCGCACGCTCACCGGCCGGACCCACGTCATGCGCGTCCAGCTGCGCAACCACAAGCTCACCCGCGTCGATGCCGTGCCCAGGCCCTCGGGCGCCGCGCGACTCGCTACGGCGTCCGACGCCGACTGGGTAAGCGAGGCCCAGCACGATTTCATCATGGAGGTGCGTCTGCCGGACGATGCCGCGCGGTTGCGCGCGCTGATTCCGAGACGGATCGAGCAGGGCCAGATCTGGATCTGGGACGACGACGGCGCTGTCGCATTCGCGGGATGGACTGATGCGCCCCCTGACGCCGCGCGCATCGCTCCGGTGTATACGCCGCCGCAGGCGCGCGGGCGAGGTTACGCCACGGCGCTCGTCGCCGACTTGTCGCAGGCATTGCTGGACCGGGGCCGGCAGGGACTGTTCCTGATCACCGATCTCGCCAATCCCATATCCAACGCGATCTACGCGAAGATCGGCTTCCGTCCAAAATCGGACCTGTTTCACTTCGACTTCGTCGACGCCGGCGCGGGCCGGGAATGAGCGCCGCCGGGCCGTCCCAAGGCGCGAACCGCTCCCCCTTGGGGGGCAGCGTCGCGGCCTCGCTCTTCCCGGCCGCGAGCGTGGGGGTCCTTTGAGCGTGCCGCGATTCTATTGTCCGGGCGAGCTCGCTGCGGACGACGTGGGCAACGAGTACGCGTTGCCCGATCCGGTAGCGCATCACGCGCTGCGGGTGCTGAGGCTGACCGTGGGCGATCGCATTGCGCTTTTTACCGGTGAGGGCGGCGAATTCGCGGCAACGCTCGTGCGAGCGGACAAGCGCGATGCGTTTGCACGCATAGACGCGTTTGACGCGGTGGAACGCGAAAATCCATTCAGGGTGACGCTGGTCCAGGGCATCGCCGCGAACGACGCGATGGACCATGCCGTACGCAGGTCGGTGGAATTGGGCGTGGCCGCGATCCAGCCCGTGCTGACGACGCGCAGCGCGCGTGTGCCCGACGGGGAGCGCGGCGAGAAGCGGCTGGCCCACTGGCGCCAGATCGTGGTCGCGGCGTGCGAGCAATGCGGCCGCAACCGCGTTCCGGAAGTACGCGCCGTCGTGACGCTCGAACGCTGGCTCGCGAGCCGCGATCCTGCGATGGCGGGGCTGGTCATGTCGCCGACCGCGGAAGTCTCGATTGCCGCCTTGCCGCGGCCGCGGGACGCAATCGACGTGCTGGTTGGTTCCGAGGGTGGGTTCGCGCCGGATGAGATTGCCCAAGCTCAAAACAACGGCATGACTGCCATTCGCCTCGGCCCGCGCGTGCTGCGCGCTGAAACCGCTGCGCTGGCCTCGCTGGCGGCGATCAACGCGGCGTGGGGCGACTTCCGCTGATCGTTCGCATCATCGGCCGGGGTCCGCGGCCACCAGGATGCTGCAACGGACGCGTTCGAGCAGCAGTGCATCAGTCGAACCGCGCCACCAGCGCAACGCGAACGACGCGCTGCGGGGATGGCCCAGGATCAGCAGATCGATGTCGAGTTCCTCCACCAGCCGCGCTATCACGGTCACCGGCTCCCCGACCACGACGTGACTGGTGACGGACAGCCCATGCGCGGTGAATTGCGCGGCGGCTTCCTTGATGTCGGCGTCGACGCGCGCCTCGTCGTCGCCGAGGGCGATCTCCGGGACGTATTCGCCGGCCAGCACGTACAGCGACGGGTCGTGGACGACGCCGGCCAAGTGGATCGCGGTGGTCGGCCCGGGCGCCAGGCGGATGCATTCATCGAGTGCCAGCCGGGACTCCGGCGAGCCGTCATACGCGACCAGAACTCTTGCATACATGCTTCCCCCTTGCGCGGTTTCGCGCAGTTCTTGCTATACCGCCGCTACCGTCGGCTTGCCGCACAGCGTCAGCGCGGCGTCCGTGAGCGCGTCCCACGCATTGCCGCGGCCGATCCCCTTCGACAGTGCATCGAGATTCGCGAGGGAACGCAAGAGCGGAGCAACGGATGCAGGAGCCACCCGGGTTACCGCGCGTTCCAGCGCATTCTGGCGCTTGCCCCAGACGCGCGCGTTGCGAATCGCGGATGCGATGGGCGTGCCCCCGCGCACCATTGCATGCACGGCGGCGATGGCGTGCACGTCCTCGACGAGTTGCCAGATCGCTGCAATGGGCGCGTCGCCCTCCGCCTGCAGGGCGCTCAATATACGCAACGCGCGAGTCGCGTCTCCGGCCAGCCAGGATTCGGACAGCTGAAATACGTCGTAGCGCGCGACGTTGGCAATAGCCGCCTCCACGGCGTCCTGCGCCAGCTCGCCTTCCGGCAGCAGCAGCGCCAGCTTCTCGATCTCCTGGCGCGCGGCGAGGAGGTTGCCCTCGCAATGGTCGGCTAGAAACGCCAGCGTTTCCGGAGCAGCGCGCTGACGATGCTGCTTCATGCGCGCGGCGATCCACGCCGGCAGCTCGTCGCGCTCCAGCGGATACACGGCGACTGTGACGCCTGCGCCGGCGAGTGACTCGAACCACGCCGACGATTGCGCGGCGCGGTCGAGGCGGGGCAGCGTGACGAGCGTCACGTTGTCCGGGCTCGGGTTGGCCGCGTACGTTTCAAGTGCCTTGCCGCCTTCGACGCCGGGCTTGCCCGACGGGATGCGCAGGTCCACGAGCTTGCGTTCGCCAAAGAGTCCGCGATTCAGGTTGGCCGCGAGGAACGCGTCCCAGCGAAATCCGGCTTCGACCACAAAGAGCTCGCGCTCGGTTGCGCCGGCCGCACGGGCCGCCGCGCGGATCGCATCGCCCGCCTCCAGCGCCAGCAGCGGCTCGTCTCCATGGACCACGTACAACGGCGCGACGCCGCGCCGCAGCTGGTCGGCAAGGGCTTCTGCGCGAACCTGCATCATTCAGGGTCCGAGGGAGAATGCCGTTCAGGCGGGCTTTTTTGCCGCCTGGAGCCGCCGCACGATCTGAGCGATGGCGTCAGTCTGCATGTCGCGCTGCAGCCGCTGCTCTTCCAGGTCTCGCGCCAGCGCTTGCGTCTCGTTGAACGTATAGGCGCGCCGGATCACGATCTCGCCCGGGGGCATCCATTCCGCGCCTTCCTTGTCGTGGAGGCGGAAGGATACGCGCTTGATCAACTGGAATTCGCGAACGGCGCCTGCCGACGACAGCGAGAGTACTTCCTTGTCGTCCTGGACGACCGGAATGTCGAGCACGACCTGGGCGGCGGCCGCGCTTTCGCTGATCGTCGCGCTGCCCGCGCCGACCAGCGCCCGCCGCATCTCGTTGTTGAACTGTGGCGAACCCGACGAATTGAGGTAGAGCGAATCGAAGTTGAACGTCGCCGTGCCGCGCAGGTGAAAGCCGCAGCCCGCCAGCGAAAGCGCGGTGAAGGCGACGAGCCACGCGCGGCGGAGGAAACGCATCACACGACCACGTTCACGAGACGGCCGGGCACGATGACGACCTTCTTCACCGGTGCGCCATCGGCATACCGGGCCACCTCGGCGCTCGCGCGCGCGACGCCCTCGATCGCCGCATTGTCTGCCGCAACGGGTACGCGGAGCTTGCCGCGCAGCTTGCCGTTCACCTGCAGCATCAGCTCGATTTCATCCTGCACCAGCGCCGAAGGATCGACTTCGGGCCACGTGGCGTCGAGCAGGTCGCCGAATTCGGCGGCCAATCCCAGTTCCTGCCAAAGCGCCCACGTCACATGCGGCACGACGGGATACAGCGTGCGCAACAGCATCGCCAGCCCCTCGCGCTGCAACGCTTCGCCGCCACGCTTGTCCACCGGAACCGCCTCGAGCGTGTTCAGCATCTTCATCCCGGCGGAGACGACGGTGTTGTACTGGATGCGCTCGTAGTCGTAGTTCGCCTGCTTCAGCGTGACGTGCAATTCGCGCCGCGTCGCTTTCACGGTCGCATCCGCGGTGGACCAGTCGAAGCGGCCGGACTGGCCGCGCACGGCATCCGCGCGCGCCTGACCGAAGGTCCATAGCCGTTTCAGGAAGCGGTGCGCGCCTTCCACGCCGGCGTCGGACCAGATCGCGGAATCGTCGGGCGAGCCTGCGAACATCACGTACAGCCGCGCTGTGTCCGCGCCGTACTTGTCGATCAGGTTCTGCGGCTCGACGCCGTTCTGTTCGGTCTTGCCCATCTTGCCCACGCCGCCGTACGCGACGGTGCTGCCGTCGGCCAGTCGTCCGCCGTCGATGTGGCCCTGCGCATCGGTCGTCGGGGTGACGCTGTCCGGCGGGAAGTAGTCCTTGCCGCCTTTCGCGTTGCGCCGATAGTAGATGTGGTTGAGCAGCATGCCCTGCGTGAACAGCCGGGTGAAGGGCTCGTCGATTTTCACCAGCCCCAAGTCGCGCATGACCTTGGTCCAGAAACGAGCGTAGAGCAGATGCAGGATCGCGTGCTCGATGCCGCCGATGTACTGGTCCATCGGCATCCAGTAGTCGTTGCGCGCGTCGACCATCGTGTCGGCGTCGGGCGACGTGTAACGCATGTAGTACCACGAGGAATCGACGAACGTGTCCAGCGTATCCGTCTCGCGCCGCCCCGGCTTGCCGCACTTCGGGCACGCGACGTCGAGGAAGTCGTGGCGCTTGTTGAGTGGATTGCCGCCGCCGTCCGGGACACAGTCCTCGGGCAGCACGACGGGCAGGTCGCGCTCCGGCACGGGGACGGCACCGCACGCGTCGCAGTGGATGATCGGGATCGGCGTGCCCCAGTAGCGCTGGCGGGAGACGCCCCAGTCGCGCAGGCGGAAAGTAATCTTCTTCTCGCCCAGACCCTTGGCGGCCAGGTCGGCGGCGACGGCGTCCACGGCCTCGGCATAGGCGAGTCCGTCAAACTTTCCCGAGAACACGCAGCGACCGCGATCCTTGTCGGCGTACCACGGCTGGTACGCGTCGGTCGAGAACTCTTCGTCGGGAATGGCGATGACCTGCTTGATCGGCAGTCCGTATTTCTTCGCGAATTCGAAATCGCGCTCGTCGTGGGCCGGAACTCCCATCACCGCGCCGTCGCCGTAGGCCATCAGCACGTAGTTGCCGACCCAGACCTCGATGCTTTCGCCGGTGATCGGATGCGCCACGTACTGGCCCGTCGCCATCCCCTTCTTCTCCATCGTGGCCATATCGGCCTCGATGACGCTGCCGCGCCGGCATTCTTCGAGGAAGTCGGCGAGCGCGGGGTTGGTCTTCGCGGCATGCAACGCGAGTGGATGCTCCGCGGCCACCGCGCAGAACGTCACGCCCATGATCGTGTCCGCGCGAGTCGTGAAGACGTACATGCGGCCATCGCCTATCGGGGCACCGCGATTTTCACCATCTGATTCGCGAATGTCGTGCAGGAAAGCGAAGCGGACGCCGACGCTCTTGCCGATCCAGTTGGCCTGCATGGTCTTCACGCGCTCCGGCCAGCCGGGCATGCGGTCGAGCGTTTCGAGCAGTTCGTCTGCGTAGTCGGTAATGCGAAGGTAATAGCCCGGAATCTCGCGCTTCTCGACCGGCGCTCCGGTGCGCCAGCCGCGCCCGTCGATGACCTGCTCGTTGGCAAGAACGGTCTGGTCCACCGGGTCCCAGTTGACCACCTGCGTCTTGCGATAGGCGATTCCCTTTTCCAGCATCTTCAGGAAGAACCACTGGTTCCAGCGGTAATAGGAAGGATCGCAGGCGGCGAATTCGCGCGACCAGTCGATTGCCCAGCCCATCGTCTTGCACTGCTGCCGCATCGAGGCGATGTTGTCGTGTGTCCACTTCGCCGGCGCGACGCCGGCCTTCATCGCCGCGTTCTCCGCAGGCAGCCCGAAGGCGTCCCAGCCCATCGGCATCAGGCAGTTGTAGCCCTTCATCCGCAGGTGCCGGTACATGACGTCGTTGATCGTGTAGTTGCGCACGTGGCCCATGTGCAGGCGCCCCGAAGGATAGGGCAGCATCGACACGCAATAGAATTTCTTGCGATCCGTGCGCTCGACGGCGCGATACGCATCGGCTGCGACCCAGGCGGACTGGGCGGCGGCTTCGATGTCCCTGGGATTGAACGGCGTCATGGGCGGACCGGACCTGGCGCGGCACGGCGCCATGAAGGATTACGTGAGTGGCGATTATACCGGTCGCTTACCCGGCAACCGGAGCCACCAGCACCCACACGCCGAGGCCGGCGAAGAGCGCGGCGGCAACGATGCGCACGGCGCGAAACGGAATCTTCTTCGCTGCCGCATCGCCGATGAACGCCGTGGGCGCGTCGACGATCAGCATGCCGAGCGTCGTGCCCGCGACCACGGCGACAAGCGATGAGAACTGCACGGCGAGGATCGCGGTGGCGATCTGCGTCTTGTCGCCGATTTCGGCCAGGAAGAACGCGACGGCTGTGACGGCGAACACGCTGCGATTCGACGCGGGCGGGGCATCGGACGCGTCGAACTGATCGGGCTTGAGCGCCCACGCGGCGACAGCGAAGAACGACAGCGCGAGCGCCCAGCGCAGGACCTCGGGCGGGACCGCGTCGCGCACCCAATGGCCGACCCACGCGGCAATTGTGTGGTTAACGACGGTGGCGACCAGGATTCCGGCGATTATTGGCCACGGCTTGCGGAATCGCGCGGCAAGCACAAGTGTTAGCAACTGCGTCTTGTCGCCCAGTTCGCCGATTGCGACGACCAGGGTTGAAACGAGCAGGGCTTCAGGCATTCGTTGGGGCGGCGAGACGTCAGGAGGAGTCGCCAGATCGGGCGTTTTATGCTATTGTCATAGACCGCCCTGCGGTAATGCTACGCGGGACGGTGATGCGGAGCGATAATTATAGCTTCGCCGGGAACCTCTCCTTGGGCGAAGCGCCAAACATCGGACCTTTCGCCGGCTGGACCACCACTTGGATTCCTTGAAAACAATTGCTCGCGTCACTCCCGCCTTCGCGCTGGCGGTGGTGCTCGCGTCCGGCATGGCATCCACCGCGCTTGCGTCGCCGGTCAAGACCGAGCATGTCGAGGCCGAGCTCGTTTCGGAGCGCACCGCGCTGATACCTGGAAAGCCGGTCACGCTCGCGCTGCGCCTCAAGATGGCCGAAGGCTGGCACACCTACTGGCGCAATCCCGGAGACTCCGGGCTGCCCACCACGATCGCGTGGAAGCTTCCCGAAGGCGTTGGCGTCGGCGCAATACAGTGGCCGGCGCCACGCACGCTGCCGACGGGTCCGCTGGTCAATTACGGCTACGAGGGCGAAGTCCTCCTGCTGACCGGGTTGACGGTACCGCGGGATGCCGCCCCTGGATCGACGTACAAATTCTCGGCGCGCGCCGACTGGCTCGTCTGCAAGGACGTATGCATCCCTGAGGGCGCGGACCTCGACATTGTGTTGCCGGTGAGTGACCACTCGGATCCGTATCCGCAGTGGGGCAGCGCCATCGCCGCCGTGCGCGCGGCGTTGCCGACGCCGTTGCAGGCGTGGCGCGTCAATGCGCGAGGTGATGGCGCGCGCATCGCACTGGCATTGACGCCCCCCGAAGGCGCGCCCGACCCGGGTCCGCTTTATTTCTTTTCTTACGACGAAGGCCGTGTCGAGCCATCCGCCAAGCAGGTGCTGACGCGCGACGCGTCGGGGGCGTATCAGTTGACGCTGCCGGCGGCCATCCAGCTGGCGCCCGATTTCAAGCGGGTCGCGGGCGTCGTCACGGCGGGCAAGGGTTTCGTCGAGGACGGCGAGCGCGTGGCCGCGGTCACCGTGGATGTGCCTCTCGTGGGGACCGTCGTCGCGGGCGCCAAGTCGGCGCTGGCGCCGTCGCCGACCGATGCCGCGGCAGCCCAGGCCGCCTCGGGCTCGGACCTGTCGCTCGCTGCCGCCGTGTTGTTGGCGTTGATCGGCGGCTTGATCCTGAACCTGATGCCATGCGTGTTCCCGGTGCTGTCGCTGAAGGCGTTGCATCTGGCGCAGGGCCACTCGTTTGCGCGTGTTCAGCGCCTGCAGGGCATTGCCTTTGCGCTGGGCGTGGTCGCATCGTTCGTCGCGCTGGCCGGGCTGCTGCTGGCCCTGCGCGCTGCCGGCGAACAGCT
>Ga0157379_10005244_pt1 | contig 11129 bp, 10 predicted proteins | sample S25metaG_FD_121802 | JGI IMG/M metagenome (GOLD analysis project Ga0157379, IMG submission 121802) | Switchgrass rhizosphere microbial communities from Kellogg Biological Station, Michigan, USA - S2-5 metaG | ecosystem: Host-associated > Plants > Roots > Rhizosphere > Soil | place: USA... | reverse complement strand
GGTTCTTGATTTGGGTTGTGGTACTGGCAATCCGATTGCCAAATACATCATCCAGAAAGGTTTTCTTGTGGTTGGCGTTGACCAGTCGAAGAGGATGCTGGAGATAGCGAAGAGAGAAGTAGCCGGAGCTGAGTTTATTCACGCTGATATGGTTGAGATACGATTTGCTGAAAAGTTTGCGGCAGCCATCGCTTGGGATTCTATTTTCCACGTAGAACGTAAACATCATCCTGCTATCTATCGTAAGCTCTCCAACTCGCTTGAGGTCGGCGCACGCCTGTTGTTGTCGGTCGGTGGGTCGGACGCGGAAAATACCACCCCGGACGACAGAGGCGCCGAGGGCTTTACTTCTGAGATGTTCGGCCACACATTTTTCTACAGTGGATACGAGCCAAGTGTGGCGCGCAAATTACTAGAGGCTGAAGACTTTGAAATAGAGATGTGGGAAGTTGACGATCCATCTTCGCGCGGACACATTGCTGTCATCGCTAGAAAAGTGGCATAGCCGCGCCCAACACGCGCTTGGAGCGGACTCGCCATGAGGAGCTTCTTTGGTAGTCTGCGTGGGCGAGCCGCTCAAGCACAGCGGCCGGCGAGTCCTTTCATCAAGATGAGACGGTTTACTTATGGTTGGACTCGGCTTGGTCGTCGGCACAATCTGTGGCGGAGTGGTCGGAGCAGCGATGCTTGCCGTCCCAACGTATTTTGAAGATGGCTGTAGCATACTCGGTTGCGCCAAAGACTGGGTCATCATTGGGCTTTATATGGGATTAGTTCTCGGAGGTATACCTGGAGCAATCATTGGTACACCGTTGCTGCGGCATCTTCCACTAAAACGAAAAGCTTCGCCGTGGGTGCAGCGGTTGGATCAATCATAACGATCGTTTTGTTCTTAATGGGAGCGGCTGGTGATGGGGTAGTTACTGCTTGGGCAATACTATCAATGCCTGCAGGGCGATTGGTTGGATTGATAACTGCCACTTGCGTTGGCATTCTTCGCGCTCCAGCAGAGGCAAAAGAGATAGGTTAATAGACCGTCAGCTTGGGAGCGCGCTGAGCACGATGGCCAGAGTTAGAAGAATTGTAAGAAATCTCAAAGGATTGCTCACGTTATTCTCTCCTCGATCGAAAGTTGTTCATGAATAGTTGTCAAAACAAACTACGCGTGAGGTGCCGCACCCGAGCCGACTAGCCGCACCAACCCCTTACACTGCAACTTGAAACTTCGGATCGCTTCGCCCAGGTTAAGGAGTGATTTCAGGTACAGTTTTGAAGTGACTAAAGAAAGCGAGCTTAGCCGGGTTGTGTTAGCAGGGTGTTACGTGTAAATGAAGCGGGCCTCAATTTCCAGAACAATTTGAAAGTATTCTTTACAAGTTGTCGATCTCGGCCTCCCTCATTCGTCTAACTAGTAGAGAAAAGGAAGTCTTTATTTCGGAGAGTGAGGGTAGAGAAGTATGCTCGAGGTTCAGATTAAAAAACTAGGAAATCTATCCGTCTTCTGTGTCAGGGGAAAAATCGTTCGCGGGGAGACTGATCTACTTCGTAGTGCTGTACTGGCGCAAGATGATGCGAGTGTAGTCGTCCTTGACCTGGCAGGCGTAAACACAATCGACGCGGGCGGTCTGGGGTTGATGTTGGAGTTGCGGGAGCAAACGGAGTCAAAGGGAATTGAGTTCAGGTTAGAGAATGTGACGAAACTGGTCTGGCGAATCCTGGAAATCACGAAGCTGGATTCTGTTTTCAAAATTTCGGGAAATGATCGGCCTGATGTGGTCGTACATCCGCAGCCCCCTGTCTTTTTGCAAACGCTGTCCTGTGCTTAAAGACAAAACAGGCACGATCGAACAAGAATCAAAGCGTGATGGAGCGACAACTCACGCGCCACCTGCGTATCACGGTTGTGCGTGGCTACTGGCTGAATCGAAATTTTTTGTGACTCAGTGTCGATTTCGGCCTAAGTCGCTCGTCGTAGAGTTGGAAGCCTTTAATGAAAGCGCAGAAGGAGAAAAGACATGAAAAGCCGATTAACAATTCTCATCGCCGCAGCGGCTCTAGTCGTCGTAACGTCATTTGCAGTTGCCTCGTTCGGCCGAGCTCCGCAACAACAGCAAAAACAGTTCGCCTTGTTAATGAAGGCGACCGGCCCAGACTTCTTTAAAAAGACTCAAGAGCCCGAAGGAAAGGAATTGGTCGAAAAGCACTTCAAGAAATTACAGGCCCTGACTCAGCAAGGTGTAATCTTGTTTTCGGGCCACACCCTCGTCACTGATGAAAGCGGCTTCGGAATTATTATCGTGCGCGCTGAGTCGCAAGTGGGAGCGCAAAAGATCGTCGATGACGATGAGCTGGTGAAGGCCGGCCTCATTCGCGGCACAGTGTTTCCATTTGAGGTCGTGACTTCAGGAAAGTGACTGCAATTAATCGAAAGGAGTTGAGATGCGTTACATGCTGCTGATCTATTCGCATGAAGGCACAGCAAACGCTGATCAGGAAAAGACAATTGCGTTGAGGCATCGCGAGGTGATGAACGAAGCGAAAGCACACGGGATCTTTCATGGAGCCGAGCCATTACAGCCAACGCCCACTGCGGTCACTGTTCGCCGCAACGGCGACGAAAGAGTTCTGGTGACGGATGGGCCATTCGCGGAAACGAAAGAGCAACTGGCTGGCTATTACATTCTCGATTGCGCCAGTCTCGAAGAGGCAATTGCATGGGCCGGCAAAATTCCGACCGGATGCCAGGGTGGCGAAGGGTGCGTTGAAATTCGACCGATTAGGACGATGAACGTGTTGCAGCCGCCTGAGTAATGAATACTGGGTCTGTTCAGGTGATACTAAAACGTGGCTTACGGATTACCTGGCGCGTTCTATGGAAACGACTGCACAAAGGGACGCTCGATCCTTTGTCACCTCGTTGATGATGATTACGCCCTGTCCGTCGCCCGCGACGGCCTGCCACGATTGATCTTTTGTATTGAAGAAGACCTCGTAGTCCACGATCGGCTGCCCGGCGCCGTTGGTTGGGCTTTTGAGATACCTCAAAAATGCGGTTAAATGTTGGCGGTATGTTCATCGATAAGATTAAACACGGTGACGCCGTTGTAGAGAAGACCGAGAGTAAGACGAAGTTGGAGCGACCTCCGCTCTATAAGGTCTTTTTACATAATGACGATTTCACCGCAATGGAGTTTGTTGTCTTCATCCTGCAAACTGTATTTAATCACGGCGAAAGCGAAGCCGTTCGAATCATGCTAAACGTACACAGGCAAGGTATTGGTCTCGCTGGCCTCTACACTTATGAAGTCGCTGAGATGAAGGTGGACAAAGTCACGACCATTGCTCAGGCTAATGAGTTCCCTCTCTTGTGCACGATGGAAGAGGATGATCACAAAGGAACTTGAAAACACTTTAAACCTGGCCGTTGCGGAAGCGACCATGCGGCAACACGAGTACGTAACGTTGGAACACCTGCTGCTGGCGTTGCTCAACGATCCCACTGCGCGCGACGTAATCTATAACTGCGGCGGAAGCCTCGAGACTTTGAAGAACGATATCGAGGAGTTCTTTGCTGCACACAGTGAAATGGTTAGTGCAGATCCAAGTACGTTGCCGGACCAGACAATTGCATTCCAGCAGGTGTTGCAGTACGCGTTGCTCCAGGTGCAAGCGAGCGAACAGCAGGAAGTGAACGGTGGTGGTGTTCTGGCGGCGTTATTCCACGCCAGGCATTCTCATGCTGTGTTTCTTTTGAATAAGCATGGAATCACACGTCTTGCGGCAACGAACTATATCTCGCACGGAATTTCTCCAGTACGTGAAGAGCAGGCTACCGGCGATGTCAACATTGATGACGGCGAGGAAGAGGCACGGCCGTCCAGAGATCCGTTGAAGGCTTTTACAGTTAACCTGATCGAACGCGCAGCGGCGGGACAAATCGATCCTCTCATCGGCCGGAACGACGAGTTGCAACGGACGATTCAGATATTGTGCCGGCGTCGTAAAAACAATCCGGTGTATGTCGGCGAACCCGGAGTTGGCAAAACGGCTATTGCTGAGGGTCTCGCACTAATGATTCACCTGGGTGAAGTTCCGGAGGTGCTGCGCTCTGCAACTCTGTATGCGTTGGATATGGGGGCTGTTCTGGCCGGCACGAAATTTCGCGGTGAGTTTGAACAACGGTTCAAGGGCGTGATCACTGCGCTAAAAAGGATCCCCGGTGCAATTCTTTTCATTGACGAGATTCACACGATAGTGGGAGCCGGCGCCGTCAGCGGTGGGTCAATGGATGCATCGAATATTCTCAAGCCCGCGCTGGCTTCAGGGGAAACGCGTTGCATTGGGTCTACGACGTACAGCGAATACAAGGCATCGTTCGAAAGAGACCGTGCGTTGGCCCGCCGGTTTCAAAAAATCGAAGTCTCGGAAACCTCTGTCGAAGAGACAGTGGGAATACTGAACGGACTGAAGCGCTACTACGAGGAGTATCACGGCGTGAAGTACAGTCCTGATGCAATACGAGTAGCTGCTGAGATGTCTGCGAAGTACATGCACGATCGATTTTTACCGGATAAGGCGATCGACGTACTTGATGAAGCGGGCGCGGCGTTAAAGTTAAAAGCAACCCCCGCGAAGACGAAACTAGTTCGCACGCGGGACATCGAAACTATCGTTGCGCGAATGGCTAAAGTTCCCGTCAAAACGGTAGTGAGTTCAGAGAAAGTCCGGCTGGGAGAACTGCAAAGCAAACTACAGGGCGTGATTTTTGGCCAGGACCATGCGATAGAGCAGGTCGTTCGCGCCATCAAGTTGTCTCGTTCCGGCCTGGGCCAACCTGAAAAACCAGTCGGATGTTTTCTCTTTTCCGGTCCTACAGGTGTAGGCAAAACTGAGTTGGCTAAACAGATCGCGGGGATTTTGGGCATTGAGTTTATTCGCCTCGACATGAGCGAATACGCTGAAAGTCACACCGTCTCGAGATTGATTGGAGCGCCGCCGGGTTATGTGGGCTTTGATCAGGGTGGTCTACTGACAGACGCGATTAACAGAACTCCATATGCGGTGTTAGTGCTCGATGAAATTGAGAAAGCGCATCCGAATCTCTTCAACATCCTGCTGCAAGTGATGGATCATGCGACCCTGACCGATAACAATGGCAAGAAGGCTGATTTCAGAAATGTCATTCTGATAATGACGACCAATGCAGGAGGAAGAGAGATTAGCGAAGGTGGGATTGGCTTTCAAAAAGATCAGGGTAAAGGGCAGGGAAGAGGCACAATTGAGCGAACGTTTAGTCCGGAGTTTCGCAATCGTCTGGACGCTTGGATTGCGTTCAAGCCCTTAGACGCCCAGGTTACTGAGCAGATTGTCGATAAATTCATCGGCGAATTGAACGAGCAGCTGCATGAAAAGAGAGTTGTGGTTAAACTTTCGCGCGAAGCGCGCTCGTGGTTGGCCCAACGTGGTTTTGATCGACTGCTGGGAGCAAGACCGATGGCTCGTTTGATCCAAGCGAAGATCAAGGAACCGCTGGCCGAAAAGATCCTGTTTGGTAGTGAGTCCATTACCGGCGATGTTTTGGTAGAACTCGAGAAGGAAGAACTTTCCTTAAGGTTCTCGGAACGAAAAACAAATCAGATCCCTGCCGATGCCCCGTGACCGTGACTTGATCTATTTCATAGATCCCGCAAAGGCAATAGATGGCATTGTTGCTTTAGGTGGACCTCTCAGTACCATAAACCTTCTGCGCGCTTACTGCAGTGGGATTTTTCCGTGGCCGATCAACGAGCACGTCCTGCCGTGGTGTTGCCCGGAGGAAAGGGGCATCCTCGACTTTAAGGAGCTGCACATTCCTCGACGGCTTGCCCGAACCAGGCGTCAATCAACATTTCACTTCACTATCGATCGCTCGTTTCCGCAGGTAATCACTCATTGCGCCACAGTCCAACGCCAAGGCGAATCAGATACCTGGATCACACGGCAAATGATCCGCGCATATTGCGAGCTTCACAGGCAAGGCCATGCTCATAGTGTAGAGGTTTGGGAAGGCACTGAGCTCGTCGGTGGACTTTACGGGGTAGATGCCTGTGGGAGTTTCTCGGGTGAAAGCATGTTCTCGCTGCGACCGAATGCGTCAAAGTTGGCACTGCTGTTCTTAATCGAGCGCCTAAAGGAGCGTGGCCTGGATTGGATTGACATCCAGATGGTAACACCTCACCTGAAGGCACTAGGTGCGAAAGTCGTGTCGCGAGCGGACTTTCTTGAGAAGCTGACGGCGACACAAGAATGCAAACTGATCCTGTTCCCGCGGATCGAGCTGAACCACGATTTCTAATAAAAAGCCCTGGCATCACAAAGTAAGTGTGATGTTTATTCTCTTGTGTGTTCGTGAGTTTGTTCAGTCACTTACCAGGACATTGTCAACTTAACTAAAAAGAAACAGATGCGGTGGAAACGAAGACCCGCCCTCCTACAGACGTTTGGAACCTATTACCTTCGTTGAAGCAACAAGGAGGAACGGAAGCGAAGGACTTGGTGTTGCGGCTGCTGTGTCTGGCTACGATTTATTGGTGTACTTGCCGACCGTAGATACGGATCGGGTTTGACGTCATTTTCGATGATCGAAAACAGTTGGTGGTGATGCAACTTAAATCGATGGTTGCTAAAGGCAAGGCTGCGGATTGGAGCGTTCGGCGGTCCCTTTTGAGACCTCGTGCAGAGGATGCTGATGTTTTTGGCTTCAACACGCCGCGTTACGGAGCTGGTCGTGCGGGTGGAGTGATTTTAATGACAGCAACCGCTATCGGTGAAGAAATAGACGTTGTTTACTTTTACACCGATATATTTGTGTTGTCGGCTCTGTGGTCCAATATCGTTGAGAGGCCGGCGCCTCAGCGGCGTCGTTTGTTACGCTTGCGGACGGAATGAGATTCCGAAACTACCGGTTTTGTGGCGATTCCACGATCGGCGTTTGTAAAGGCCAGTACGCCGATAAAGCTTTTGGCACTGGCTGGCTTACGAAGCTGCGTGAACAGTGCGTGGCGATCACAAATGCTCGCTTTGCTACAGTCTCAAAATCGGCCGGGTAAAGTGTCAGTGGATGAGGAGTGTTTGCGTGTTCAAATTGCTTGTGAACTTAATGCGCTCTCTCAGCCTGACGCAAGTTAATAAGCGAGAGAGAAGCCGACCCGCATGATTGGAAGAAAGAAGTAATAACCGTAACGAATGACGATAGGTCAGCGCCAAGGTTTGAGATGGCAGGGGAAAACTGGGATAGAAGAATCGTCGAAAGGGAGTTTGGTGGGGACTGACCGGAGGTAGTCGTGTTGGCTGTAAAGTCGGTGCCGGAAATAACGTGGCTTGAGTTGCGCCGTGAAATGCCTGGACCACATAATTACCCTCAATGAATCTTCTTTAAAGCGCATTCTGAAAACATACTTTCAATACTATGAACACTCACGCACTCATTTGTCATTGGAGAAAGACGCGCCGGTCTCACGAGCTATTCAGCTTCCAGAGTTGCGTAGGGTGATCGGCTGTGGCAGTTAGGTGGGTTGCATCACCGCATTAGCGACGAGCAGCCTGAGCTCTCTCATTCCTTGAACGCCCATAAAGCCACCTAGTCAAGGACACGAGCCTCGTGTCTTGGTTTTTTACGACAGTGATCGCTTTTGAGCTAATTGACTGACGGACCAGATACAGCTAGCAGCGAAAGCGATAGCGCGTGAACAGAAGTGTGAGTCTTCATACGTGCTATGCGAAGGGGAGTTTTTGGTAGCGACAGCCACTCTTTCAAGCTGTTTCACCCTCACAAAAATCAGGGCGTGTCTCCGTTGCGCAGACTGACCCTGCGGTATTACATTGGGTCGTGTTCGCGGCAAAGCCTCGAAGACATCTGCCGCCGCAATGAAGATCACAGCGCAGCGTAGCTGACAAACGGGACAATTGAGCGTCCGTTTAGTTCCCATTTAACGTCGGCACCAAGCGAAGTCCCGCGGAAAAGGCAGGCCTTGCACCGCCCCTGTCGCTACGAATCATGATTCATCGGAATAGACGGCGGGTTCGTGTCAGAGCGGCAACTGTACGGAGCCATCAACCGGCTGCAACACAACCAGAGGTGACCTAATGCGTTTTGAAAAAGACCTCTTCATCAGCTATGCCCAAATCGATAACCAACCCCTGACCCCGGAACAACAGGGATGGATCACACGGTTTCATGCGTCACTGGAGGCATTATTGAGTATGCGCATGGGAGGCAAGGCCCGGATTTGGCGAGACAATAAGCTGCGAGGAAACGATGTTTTCGGGCCCGAGATTGTCAATCAATTCGCGCACACCGCGGTGCTTGTCTCCGTGCTAACGCCCCGCTATCTCAATTCGGAGTGGTGCAACAAGGAAGTCACTGAATTCTGCAAACGCGCGGAAGAGAGCGGCGGGATACTGGTCGCGAACAAAGCCAGGATTTTCAAGGTACTGAAGACGCCCGTGGACACGCAGGAGTCGTTGCCCCAGGTGGTGCAAGCCGTGCTCGGGTATGAGTTTTTCACGATTGAAGACGGGACGCCGCTGGAACTCGATTCGGCTTATGGCGAGAAGTTCGCCCAGGACTATAACCGGAAAGTCGGGAAACTCGCATGGGATGTCTCCCAACTCCTAAAAACACTGGCGACCAGCACCGACGACAACGTTCGTGGCAAGCCGGGCCCGGCCAAACCGACTGTCTATCTGGCTGAATGCAGTTACGATCGGACGCAGGCCAGAGAAATTCTGGAAGGCGAGTTAAGACGCCACGGTAATGCCGTCTTGCCGGATCAAGAGATGCCGCGCAAGGAGGTGGAGTATGTGGCGGCAGTGGAGGGCTTGCTGAAACGCTGCCAGCTTTCCATCCATCTCGTCGGTGAGACTTATGGCGGTGTGCCTGTTGGTCCAAGTGAAAAGTCTGTGGTAGTGCTGCAAAACGAGCTGGCGGCAAAGCGGAGCCAGAGCGACCAATTGAAACGCGTGATCTGGGTGCCAGAGGGAACTCACTCTAAGCAAGCACAGCAGCAGGTGTTTATCGACGCACTGCACCAGGATGCCGAGGTCCAAATCGGCGCGGACCTGATCACCGCCGACATCGAGGGTCTGAAAACCTCGATCCACGCCATCTTAGCGAAACTGGAAAAGCCCGAGTCTCAGCCGGCGGTGCCGCATCCTGACCAGCCCAAGCGGGTCTACCTGATCTTTAATGTGAAGGATCGCAAAGCGACGGTTCCCCTCCGCAAGTTTTGCCGCGGACTGGGTTTTGAAGTCGACATTCCGGCCTTTGAGGGTGATGCCACTGCTGTGCGCGAGGCCCACCAACAGGCGATGACCAACTGTGACGTAGTGATTCTCTTTTACGGGGCCGGCGACGAGGCATGGAAGCGCACCATAGATAATGAACTGAAAAAGATGCCGGGCTACCGGAGCGGAAAGCCCTTGTTGGCTTCCTATACCTTCCTGGCCGATCCGAAGACGACTGATAAAGAAGACCTGATCGACATGGAAGAGCCTAACTTGATTAATGGCCTGGGAGATTTTTCGGAGACGATGATGACCGCATTTGTGCAGGCCATGAACCTGAGGGAGCGATAACATGAACACAGCACCTGCCGCCAACCACAACAATCCGTTTCCGGGTCTGAGGCCGTTTAAAGAAGAGGAGGAATACTTATTTTTTGGACGGGACAACCAGGTTGATGCCATGGTCGATAAACTGGCGGCCACTCGCTTTTTGGCGGTGGTCGGCACCTCAGGCAGCGGCAAGTCTTCTCTGGTCAATTGCGGGTTGCGTCCGGCCTTGCACGGCGGGTTGATGGCCCGCGCCGGCACGGTCTGGCGGATGGCCCAGTTTCGGCCGGGCAGCGATCCAATGCGAGCAATGGCCCGGGCGCTTGCCAAGGACGGCGTCCTGTTCCGCGATTATCAGGGCGGAGGTTTGACGCTGGCCGAAATCGTCGACACCACTCTGCGGATGAGCAAGCTGGGACTGATCGACATCTACGAGCAAGCTCAGTTGGGCGAGGATGTCAATTTGCTGGTGGTGGTGGATCAGTTTGAAGAGCTGTTTCGCTATAGACAATTTGGCTTCGGTCAGCAACAGAACGTCCATGGCATTAGTGAAGAAGCGACCGCTTTTGTGAATTTGCTGCTGGCAGCAAAGGAACAGACGACATATCCGATCTACGTCGTCCTGACGATGCGTTCGGACTTTCTCGGCGACTGCACCCAGTTCCCAGGCTTGGCCGAGGCCATCAACGCGGGACAATACCTGGTGCCGCGGATGGTTCGAGATGAACGCCGCGCGGCGATCAGCGGGCCTGTCGGAGTAGGCGGGGCAGAAATCTCTCCGGTGTTACTGACGCGCCTGGTCAACGACGTGGGCGACAACCCGGACCAACTGTCGATCCTGCAACACGCTTTAAATCGCACCTGGAACCAGTGGAAACGTTCGGGTGACACCGGGCCGCTGGACCTGCCTCACTACGAAGCCATCGGCACGATGGCCCATGCGCTGGATCAGCACGCGGAGAGGGCGTATGCCGAACTGGCCACCGCGCGACAGCAGCAGATTTGCGAGAAGCTGTTTAAGGCGCTGACCGACAAAGCAACAGACCCCCGCGGCGTAAGACGCCCGACTACGTTGGGCACATTGTGCGCCCTGGCCGGTGCGACGCCGGTCGAAGTCATGGAAGTGATCGATGTGTTCCGTAAACCGAGTCGTTCGTTTCTAATGCCCCCGGCCGAGGAGACGCTTCAGGCCGAGACGGTGATCGACATTTCGCACGAAAGCTTGATGCGGGTGTGGGAGCGGTTGAAGGCCTGGGCAGACGAGGAAGCGCAGTCGGCCCGAATCTATCGCCGTCTGGCAGAAGCCGCGGTGCTTCATCGAGAGGGCAGCGAGGCCTTGCTGCAAGAACCCGCGCTTCAGATTGCTCTCGAATGGCGCGAGAAAATCAAACCCAACGCCGCCTGGGCCAATCGTTATCACAGCGAGTTCGACGAAGCCATCGTTTATCTGGATGAGAGCAGTCGAGCACGTGACGCGGCAATCGACGAAAGAGAGCGCCAGCGGAATGCCGAGTTGCAACGTGAGCGCCGCGACCGCC
>Ga0157379_10005243_pt1 | contig 11132 bp, 8 predicted proteins | sample S25metaG_FD_121802 | JGI IMG/M metagenome (GOLD analysis project Ga0157379, IMG submission 121802) | Switchgrass rhizosphere microbial communities from Kellogg Biological Station, Michigan, USA - S2-5 metaG | ecosystem: Host-associated > Plants > Roots > Rhizosphere > Soil | place: USA: Michigan... | reverse complement strand
TCCTCGAGGGTGCCGATGCCGCCGGGCAGCGCGATGAACGCGTCGGCGCGGTCCTCCATCACCTGCTTCCGCTCCCGCATGGTGTCGGTGACGACGAGCTCGTCGGCTTCGGTGTCGGCAACCTCCCGGTGCACCAGCGCCTTCGGGATGACGCCGACGGTCCTTCCGCCACGCGCACGGGCCGCGCTGGCCAGTGCGCCCATGGCGGAGACGTTGCCGCCGCCGGACACCAGCGTCCAGCCGCGTTCTGCGATCGCTTCTCCGACCCGCACCGCCAAGGACAACAGCGCCGGATGCCTTGGCCCGGACGCGCAGTACACACAGACCGCCCATTCGCGGTTGGGTTCTGGGGACACACGCACAACGTAGCCATACACTCGCGCGGTGCCTGTTGAGTGGGTTACCTCATCGCACGAACCGGCATTGGAACTGCTCGAAACGGGCGTCCGCGAGCAGACCGGGACGGTGCTGGTCGGTTCGGCGGGCGTCGGCAAGACGTGGTTGGCACGCGCTGCGGCACAGCGGCTGGCGTCGCAGTTCGATCGCGTCGACTGGGTCACGGCGACGACTCCTGCGGTTCCGTTCTCCGCCTTCAACCACCTGATCGAGGTGCCCGACACGGGTAAGGCCGCGGCCGTGCTGCGTACTGCGCGGGAGGCGCTGGGTGACGGCAGACTGTTGATCGTCGACGACGCGCATCTGCTGGACAAGCTGTCCGCAGCGCTCGTCTACCAGTTGGCGGTCAGCGGCACGGTGAAGATGATCGTCACGGTCGCACCGAACGGGCCTGTAGCCGATGAGATTTCGGCGCTGTGGCGGGACGATCTGCTGGCGCGGGTCGGCATCGAGCCGCCGGGCCACGACGACAACAGACAGGCCACGCTGGTCGAGGAGTTCGTCGCGGCGCTGCCAGGCCCGGCGCACCGGGTGCTGGAGTACCTGGCGGTCGAGGATCCGCTGTCGCTCGCCGATGCCTGTGCGCTGGCGGGCCGCGACGCCGCCACCGACGCCGAGGCGGCTGGTGCCGTCGCGATCGAAGGGGATCGCGTCCGTCCGGCGCACCCGCTGTTCGTCGACGCGGTCCGTGACGCGCTCGGCGGACCCGAGCTACGCCGGCTGCGCACAGAGCTGGTGAATCGGCTGGCCGCCTCGGGGCCGCGCGGAGTGGTGGACCGGTTGCGGCTCGCCGTGCTCTCGCTGGACAGCGACAGCCCGCGGCCGGTGGCCGAGCTGGCCGCGGCGGCCGAGGAGTCGCTGCAGCTGGGCGATCTCGAACTCAGTGAACGCTTGGGCCGGGCCGCCGTCGAGCGGTCACCGCAGCTGCCGATCCGACTGACCCTGGCCTATGCGCTGGCGTGGCAGGGCCGCGGCCGAGAAGCCGACGCGGTGCTCGCGAACGTGGACCCGTCGACACTGTCCGAGACCGAGTTGATGGCGTGGGCGCTGCCGCGTGCGGCCAATCAGTTCTGGATGCTGAGCGAACCCGAGCGCGCGACCGCGTTCCTGCGGACAACGCGCGGACGGGTGTCGACGCCTGCCGCGCAGACGACTCTCGACGCGTTGACTGCGACGTTCACAATGAACGCGGGCAGCCCCAGCCGCGCCAAACAGATCGCCGACGAGGTGCTCGCGTCGCCCGCGGCTGACGACACCGCGATCGGGTGGGCGGCGGCCGCAGCGGCGCTGAGCTCGGCGCGGATGGGCCGCTTCGATGAGGTCGACGCGCTGGCCGAGCGCGCGATCGCGGCAGGGCATCCCGGTCTGTTGCGGTTCACCAGCGGCTTCGGTCAGACGACGGCGCTGGTGATGGCCGGTGAACTGGACCGTGCCCAGGCGCTGGGCCAGCAGCTCACCGACTTTGCCCAGCTGCAGCAGCCGGGCCGCGCGATCGGTGAGGTGTTGGTGGCCGACGTGTTGATCGTCAAGGGTGAGCTCGAGTCGGCGATGTCGCTGTTGCGTGGGGCCGCGGCGGCGTTGGCGCCGACCGGGTATTCGTGGGGTCCGCTGGCGTGGATGCTGCTGGCGCAGGCGCTTGGGCAGCTGGGTGAGACGGCCGAGGCAGGAAAGGTCTTGTCGCGGGCCGAATCTCGGCATGGTCTGAAGTCGATGTTGTTCGCGCCCGAACTGGCGCTGGCGCGTGCCTGGACGAGGTCGGCGCGACGCGACGACCACGGAGCGATCGCGGCGGCCCGCGACGCCGCGCGCACTGCCGAACGCGGCGGCCAGTCGGCGGTCGCGCTGCGCGCGTTGCTCGACGCGGCGCGACTGGGCGACATCCGCGCGGCCGATGGCATCGCGCGGCTCAGTGGCGAAGTCGATTGCGTATTGGGTCAATTGGCGCTTCAGCACGCGCGGGCGTTGGTCGCAAAGGACGCGGCCGCCCTCAACGACGTGTCGGCGCAGTTCGATGCGATCGGCATGAAGCGCTCGGCGGCCGCTGCGGCAGCCCAGGCTGCGAGCGCCTAGTGCGGATGGCGCCCGCCATCGACAAGAACGTCGACACGGCCGGGCTGGCCCGTCGCTGCTGGTAGCACCAGCCATGGCTGACGCGGGGCCCGACCAGGAAATTCGTGTCACGTACGGTGGGCGTGCGGCCATAGGATTGATTTGCCGAGCGTGAGCCACGGAGATTGCAGATGACTGACCCCCTGTATGTCCAGCCTGACGGCGTACGGTCCTACGCCCAGATCCATGACGGGGTCGTTGGCGCGCTGTCTCAGTTGCTGGGGACGGCCGCGCCAGAAGCGCTCGGGGTGGAGAGCACGCACGGGCCGATCGCGTCGGCCGTCAGCGGCGCCCTGAGCCAGGTACTGGACCGCAGGCACGGCACGCTGCAGGCCACATCGACGTCCGCGCAGACCATTTCGGAGCTACTGCAGAAGGCCGCGCAGATGTACGAACACGGCGACCAGAAGGGCGCCGCCACGCTCAGGGCCGCGGCCGAGGCGATACAAGACGCGAACGCGTCCGGAGCAGCGGGTGCGGCAGGATCAACGGGCGCGGCGGGGGCCGCCGGTGCTGGTTCGGCAGGCGCGGGCGGCGGCGCCGAAATGGTGGGCCAGATGGTCAGCCAGGTGGGGCAGCAGCTCGGCCAGACGGCGCAGTCCATCGCGCAACCGCTGCAAGGAATGGCCCAAGGGCTGCAACAGATTCCGCAACAAGTCATGCAGGGCGCGCAGCAACTTGCTCAACAGGTGTCGCAGGCGGCCGGGTCGTCCGTCGACAAGGCGCCTGGCGACCCCATCGCTCGCAGCGGCCGCGCCGGGCCGGGCATCGTGCCCGAGGAGCGGTTCCCAGACGCGCAGGGTGATCATGCCGCGGCGGGCGACACGGCCGATGCCGGCAGAGCGCCCGACCTACCGCCCCGGCGTGCCGAGCCGGCACAGACCCGTCCGCAGTCCGACTGAATCGGGTCACAACCTGCGGCCGAGATCGCCTTCGCCGCGATGCTGTTGATGCTCAGGCGATTTCACCGGGGCCGGGCCATGCTTGTCATCGGATGCAGACGGTCCTGCCATCGCGCGGTCATTGGCTTCGGCACGGTGCAGCGGTTCACGCTCCTCCCGCTGGGGTTCGTGCGCCTGGGTCGCTTGTTCGTCCTTGGCGTGCGGATGGTTCGAGAACGAGGAGAACGGCAGGCCTGCGCTACCCAGTGAATCCGCCCTGCCACCCTGGCCGAACATCGACGTCAGCTGTTGTAGCGGCTGGGACAATTGCTGCAGCTGTTGGCCCATCTGTTGAGGCACAGCCATCACCGCCTGGCCGAGCTGCATGGGGAGCTGTGCGGCCATGGAGCCCATCTGGCTCATCATCTGCATCGCCTGCCGGGATCCCTGCGCGGTCTGTTTCGAGGCCTCTTCGCTGGTGTCCTTCGCCTCTTTCCCGCCGGGCACAGACGGGGCGGCACCGGCGAAGGGAATGTTCGGGGGCACGCCGAGAGTGTTGGCGAGTTCGGTCGTATGGGTCGTCACGTTGGCGATGTTCTGGGACAGCCCCATCTTGATGCGGCTCTGCACCAGCTCCTGGGCATTGCTGAAGGGCATCGCCGCGATCGCCTCACACTCGTGCTGGACCTCCTGCGCGATCGTGTTCGCCAGCATCTTGGCTTTGACCACGGTGGCCTCCATGGCGCGCAGCTTCCCTGCGATCGCGGCTGCGTGTGCGGCGTTGGCCTCGTGACCGCCGATGATCGTGGTGGCCTCGCCGGTCGCCGCCAGTGACCCGGCACCCTCCCAGACGTCCGCGAGCTTCATCAGCTGGCCCTGCTGCTGGGGCACGATCGATCCGGTGATTTTTGCGGCCAACGCCTCATACGTCGCGGCCGCGGCCGCCAACATCTCCTCGTCGACGTTCGGCCAGCCGGGGCCCGTCACCGTCTGCGAGCCGTACGGACTCGAATCAGGCTGTATCGCCATGGCATACAAATTTACCGTGCTGGCGATTGCTGTCGGTTCGCCAATCGCGTGACCGATTAGGGCGAATTCGCCGACTCCAACCGGCCCTGCGATAGCCGGAGCCGGCGCTGGATCCCTACCTCATCGAGGAACCGTTCGTCGTGACTGACGATGACGAACGCACCTTCGTATGCATTGAGCGCGGCCTCGAGCTGGCTGACGCTGACCAGATCCAGGTTGTTGGTCGGCTCGTCGAGCAGCAGCAACTGGGGCGCGGGTTCGGCGAAGAGTACGCACGCCAGTGTGGCGCGAAGCCGCTCGCCTCCCGACAGCGCAGCCACCGGAAGGTGAATCCGATTGCCGCTGAACAGGAACTGGGCGAGCAGATGCATGCGGCGGGTCTGCGTCAGGCTCGGCGCGAACGCAGCCAGGCTCTGCGCAACGGTGCGATCCGGGTCGAGCAGGTCCAGGCGCTGCGACAGGTACGCGATGCGGCCATCGGACCGGACCGGCGTGCCCGCATCCGGCTGGACGTCACCGGCGATGACGCGCAGCAGCGTCGACTTGCCCGCACCGTTGGCACCGGTGAGGGCGATACGCTCGGGGCCGCGAATTGTCAGGTCAATGCCGTTGTCGGCGAACAGCTTCCGCCCACCACGGCTGACCCGAAGGCCGTCGCCCCGAAACACGGTGCGCCCCGCGGGCACGTTGGTGCCGGGCATGTCGAGCACGATGGTGTCGTCGTCGCGAAGCGCACGTTCTGCCTCGTCGAGTTGTACCCGCGCCTCGTTCACCCGTTTGGCGTGTACGTCATCGGACCTGCCTGCCGACTCCTGCGCGTCCCTTTTCAGCTTGCCTGCGACGATTTTCGGCAGCCCGGCATTCTTCAGGTTGCGCGCCGCGGCGCTCGACCGCCGGGCAGTCCGTTCGCGGGCCTCCTGCCGTTGCCGCTTTTCGCGCCTCAGCTGTTGCTCGGCGTTGCGCAGGTTTGCTTCCGCGACCTGTCGGGTCTCTTGCATGGCCTGCTGGTACATGCTGAAATTGCCGCCGTAGAACAGCATTTCGCCGCGATACAGCTCGGCGATGCGGTCCATCCGGTCCAGCAGCACGCGATCGTGGCTGACCAGCATCAGACATCCCGGATAGTCATCCAGCGCGTCGTAGAGGCGATGCCGCGCATCCGCGTCGAGGTTGTTGGTCGGCTCGTCGAGCAGCAGGACATCGGGCCGCTTCAACAACTGCGCGGCCAACCCGAGCGACACCACTTCGCCGCCGGACAACGAACCGAGCCGTCGATCAAAGGCGATGTGGCCAAGGCCGAGACGGTCCAACTGTGCACGGGTGCGTTCCTCGATGTCCCAGTCGTCGCCGATCGCGGCGAAGACGTCATCACCGGCGTCGCCGGCATCCAACGCCTCGAGGGCGGCCAGGGCCGCCGCCAGACCCAGCACGTCGGCCACCGTGCGGTCAGCGACGAACGGCAGCGTTTGCGGCAGGTAGCCGACGGCGCCTTCGACGGTCACCGAACCCGAACTGGGCCTGTACTCGCCCGCGATCAGCTTGAGCAGGGTGCTCTTGCCCGCCCCGTTCGGTGCGACCAGGCCGGTGCGGCCATCGCCGACGGCGAATGACAGGTCGGTGAACTGCGGGGTGTCGTCAGGCCAGGAAAAGGACAGATTTGAACAAACGATGGAAGACATGCGACATCTCTCGTCGAGACCGAACAGGGAAGGACGGCAGATCTCCGGGTCACCCGGAGATGTCGTCTCCCAGCATGTCTTCGGGCCACCTTCGCGTCGCAACTATTGCCAGTGTCCAGGGTAGGCGGATAGTCAAACGGTTAATTCTGTGTAACGCCGGTGTTGTACGTCGTGCAAATGCCGATTTTCGCAGGACGCCTGTGAGCAGAATCTCTTTTCGGCCGCGATCCTATTTACGGTCGGTGCTGGATTGCTCGGTCTCGCCGGAGACGTCCGGATAGTTCTGGCCGCGCTGCCGGGCCTGATTCTGGTGGTGCTAGGTCTGCCGACGGCTGTTGTCGCGGCGATTGTGGGCCGCCTCTCGTGAGCAGCTAAGCCTGAGTCCCCCTCTCAGGACCGGATCTCGACGATATCGGCACCCGGGCCGCCGGTGTGTATCTTGTCCTGTTCTGGCTGGTCACGCCGGTTCTCCGACATCGGGACGCGTCCGCAGGCAGCCACCGATTGAGGCTGGTTGTCGTACGGCCTGTCGTACAGGTCGACCAGGCACGGCGATATCGCCTCTCGTGACACCGAGCGCTTTGGATTGCGACAATGCGCATCGTGGTGTCACCGGCCCCAAGACCGGCCATCAGGTCGGCACCTGCACGCCGACCGGCGCTTCGATGAACGTTGGAAATTGCGGGCCGCGTGCTGCGGACACAACCCGGGATGGTGGTTTACCCAGACGGATCCGCGGCGGGCGGTCATTGTCGCTCGGCGATCGATGCTGCCGGGCGAGCGTTCCTCCCGTGGTACTGACGGCCTATCGCACGTGGCGAAAGCTGGACTTACCCATCGATGTGCGTGTGATCCGCGAATTCGTTGGCCAGCAAACGTGTCGGTGGAGTGGAGTAGACAGGAACTCATAATCAATTTCGAGGTTGCGGATCCTGAGGCGCTGCGCGACTCCGACGCCACCGCGGTGGTGGCGAACAAAGCAGCCGATCCCAAGGATCCCAAGACACAGCTCCTTGTCAAAACAAGCACGGAGAAGGCACGCTAGGCGCGTGTCCGCGACCACACTCACCCCCTTAGACGTCGAGCGCCTCGAGCACTGGCGGGCGCTCTGCCCCGCACTGCACGTGGAAGGCGAACTCGGCCGGCCGGCGTTCGAAATCGGTAACGTAAACGACCTCGTCGGAGACCTCCGCCTCGAGGGCTACGTGAACGTGCCAGGCGTTCTGGGGAAGTCCGTGTTCGAGCCGCTCCGAGACTGCATTGCCACGTTGCACAGGGCGGGCATTCCGCTCGCTTTTGCCTTCGTCTACGACGAATTCTGGCTCGCGTTCCAAGGCGTCTCGCGCTTCATTGAGGCCGCGCTCGGGAAGGGCTATTTCGCGCTCCCCGACTTCTGGGTCTGGCACGTGACCCCGTCGGAGCAGGAAGCCGGCTTCGGGCCGCACCGCGACCGCACACAGCTAACCCTCGACCCCGACAACTCGCCGCATTCGCTCACGGTGTGGCTGCCGTTTACCGACGCGACACCGCTCAACGGCTGCATCTACGTGCTGCCCGCCCAGCACGACGAGCGCTTCCGGCGCCGCGTCTGGGATGGACCCGACAACACCAAGGTCGAGCAATTGCAGAATATCCGCGCCCTGCCCGCCCGCGCCGGCAGCTTCCTCGCGTGGAATCAGGCCATCCTCCATTGGGGCGCCCGCGCGAGCCGCCGCGCGAGGGAGCCTCGAACAAGCGCGGCGTTCGAGTTCCAGCGCGGCGACAAGCCACCCTTCAACGAGCCGCTGCTGGACCCATTGCGACTCCCGCCGTTTGCGGAGCGCCTCGGCCTGATCGGCAAGCAGGTGCTGCAGTACCGGCACATGTATCCCCTGGCCCCGGACGTCGAGCGCCTCGCGATCGAGATCCGCGACCGCTTCATGCCGCGCGTCGCGAGCGCGCTCTTGCCAGTCTCGCCGGGCATCGAGCCAGAACGCCAGCCGCATTCGCCAAGTAACAACCGCCTTCCGGATCAGCAGCCGCCGGCCTCGCTGACGAAGCTGAGTGCGCTCGCTGTGGAGCCGAGCAGGACCTCATCGGTCGATCTGACGCTGGTGCGCGAATCCATGACCCGGCGGTTGTTACGCCGATCGGTGGTCACCGGGCAGATCACGATGCCCGCCGTTCCGAGCATGGTTGACGAATACGTGACGATGTGTGAGAGCCTTTTCACGGCTGTGGGCAGCGGGTTTACGGTCGAAGACCTTGCTCATCTCAGGGCGGCGCTAAAGAGCCAGTTGGAGTTGGCCTGCGCGGCCTCCCCGCGTTCGACCATCACCATTTCGTACGACTCCCCCGTCGGAACGGTCATGAACTACAACATAAAACCCCAATGGAAGACGATCGACGACACCTATCACGATTGGATTGCCACCCGCGAGCCGCCACTGTTTGGTACCGAACCGGATGCTCGGGTGTGGGCGCTAGCAAACGAGGTAGACGATCCCAGAACGCATCGGGTGCTCGATATTGGCGCAGGAACTGGGCGCAACGCCCTGGCCTTGGCGCGACGTGGGCACCCGGTCGACGTGGTCGAGTTGACCCCGAAGTTCGCAGACATGATTCGCTCCGACGCCGAAAGGGAATCACTCGACGTGCGCGTCATCCAGCGTGACATCTTCGCGACCAGGGATGATCTACGGCAGGACTATCGACTGATTCTGCTCTCCGAGGTGGTGCCGGAATTCCGGACGACGCAGGAGCTGCGAAGCCTGTTCGAGCTCGCCGCCGATTGTCTCGCTCCTGGCGGACGCTTGGTGTTCAACACCTTCCTAGCGAACCCGGGCTACACACCAGATAAGGCCGCGAGCGAACTCGCGGAGCAGATGTACACGAGCATCTTTACGCGGTCCGAAACGTCGACTGCGGCAGCCGAACTACCCCTTGAGCTGGTTGCCGACGACTCCGTGTATGAGTACGAGAAAGCTCACCTGCCCGAAGGTGCTTGGCCGCCCACGGGCTGGTACGCCGATTGGGTTACTGGCCTCGACGTGTTCGAACTGAAGCGCGAGGAATGCCCTATCGAGATGCGCTGGCTCGTATACCAGAAGACGGGTTGAGGCGCTCGACTAGCCGCCTGGGCTTAGTGGTTGCGAGTTTCCCGCGACGTCGGGCCAGCTGCCGGCCCGCTGGCACTGCCCCGACCTGGCCCACGGCGCCGTCGATCAAGGCATCGTCGCCTCCAACCCAGACCACTCGGCGTTTGGGGAGTCGTCACGACTTCCCCGCGGAGGCGATCGGGTCGTCCTCATCGTTGTCGCCCGTCGGCAGCTTCCCCAACAGCCGTCTCGGCCAACGGCGTGAACGCGAGCGCCCGCGCAAACCGCAACGAATCCCGGCGCGCAGTCTCCACCACCGGCACCACGGGTTCCGTTGCACGCAGCCGGTTCTCGGGTTGGTCAACAACCGGCCCTGCGCACAAAGCTCCACCACCGCGCCGGAATAGGTGGCCGCGATCTCGCATAGTGCCGCCAACATCAGGCCATCCTGCGGCTTCATCGCCCCGAGCTCGTCCACCTGCGGCGCAATTAGCTCCCACATCGCCGCGACCTCCCGGCGGCAGCCACCGCGGCGGCTCCGGCAAGCCACGCTCCAGCACCGGCGACAATGGGATCAGCCAGCCACCGCGCGGCCCTGCAAAGTGCGCATCGGAACCGAGGCCGCCGCAGGACAGCGCGACCCAGGCCAGCCCATCGACGAGACGGTCCAAGCAATGCGGGCAATGGCCGATGTCGTCTCGGATCGTGTCGTAGACGTCACGGTCGTGCCCAGCGACCAGCAGTAGCCGCATCGCGCGGACCATGTCGTGAGAGTCGAAGTTCATGGGTGGCGGCTCGGACGGACGGTTAATTCGAGTAGTGCATTACTCACGCCACGCCGTCTCCCGGCGGATGAGAATTCATCTGGACGAAAAGGAGACATCATGGCCAAACGCCGGTCACTTCACATCGGGATGAACTTCGTGGATCCGACGAAATACGGCGGATGGGACGGGGCACTGTCAGGTTGTGTGAACGACGCCAACGCGATGCACGACCTCGCGGTCAGCCGCGGCTTCGAACCGCAAATGCTGCTCAACGCGGACGCCACCACCGAGACGGTGCGCGCCCATCTGGATGCGGCCGCCGCAGAGCTCACAGAAGGCGACTTCTTCTTCCTCACGTACTCGGGACACGGCGGCCAGGTACCCGACGAAGACGGCGACGAATCCGACCGGCTCGACGAAACCTGGGTTCTTTATGACAGTGAGCTCGTCGACGACTCGTTGTTCGGCGCCCTGTGCACGTTCGCACCGGGGGTACGGATCTTCGTCATGTCTGACAGCTGTCACAGCGAGACGGTCACGCGACAGATCGTTCGGAGCCGCGACATTCGGCGAGCAGAAGTTCTCCGAGCGCCGGGGCCGAATTCGAAACAGGCGCCGCTCGAGGTGACCGAAGCCGAGTTCAAAGCCAACAAGGCGGCATATGACGCGCAGCGCACCTGGTGGGAGCCCTGCGCGCGGCCGACCGATGCCAAAGCCGCCGTCCTACTCATTTCCGGATGCCGCGACAGCCAGACGTCGATGGACGGTCCCGTCAACGGCGCATTCACCGGTGCATTCCTCGAGGTGTGGGACAACGGCAACTTCCGGCGAAGCTACTCGGACCTGAGAAATGATGTGGTAGCGAAGATTTCGTCGCCCGACCAGACGCCCGGCATATTCACCTACGGGCCTGGCGTGCAACAGATGGTGGCGCAGATCCCGCTCAGCGACAAGACGGCCGACGCGCATCGGATTTCCGCCCCGGGGACCGCAGGTGTCGCGAGAAGGCTGCGCTAGACCGCGTTACCCGTTAGGTAACCCCGCAGCATGTCCGCGGCGGCGGTGATCTTGGCGACCTCGACGCGCTCGTCGACGCGGTGCGCGAGGTTGGGGTCGCCGGGTCCGTAGTTGACCGCTGGGATGCCCAGCGCGGCAAAGCGCGCGACGTCGGTCCACCCGTACTTGGCGCGCACC
>Ga0157379_10005241_pt1 | contig 11138 bp, 11 predicted proteins | sample S25metaG_FD_121802 | JGI IMG/M metagenome (GOLD analysis project Ga0157379, IMG submission 121802) | Switchgrass rhizosphere microbial communities from Kellogg Biological Station, Michigan, USA - S2-5 metaG | ecosystem: Host-associated > Plants > Roots > Rhizosphere > Soil | place: USA... | reverse complement strand
TCCAGCGCCGCGCGATCGACGGCCACGACGTCGCCGTGCGCCGCGAGCGCCGCCACGAGCTCGCGACCGAGCTGACCGCGCGCTCCGGTGACGAGGATGCTGTTCCGCGCGTCAGTCACGCGTACGTCGGCGCCACGGCGAGCGGCATGCCGGCAGCGTCCTTGGCGGCAAGCGTCGGCGTACCGGCGAGCGGCCAGTCGATGCCGAGCGCCGGATCGCTCCACAGCAGCGTGCGCTCGAAGTCCGGATACCAGTAATCGGTGGTCTTGTAGAGGAATTCGGCGGCGTCGGACACCACCAGAAATCCATGGGCGAAGCCGGGCGGGATCCACAGCATCCGGCGATTGTCGGCCGAGAGCGTGACCGCGACATGGCGACCGAACGTCGGCGAGCGCCGGCGCATATCCACGGCGACGTCGAAGACCTCGCCCTCGATGACGCGCACCAGCTTGCCCTGCGCATGCTCCACCTGATAGTGCAGTCCGCGCAGCACGCCCCGGGCCGAGCGCGAGTGGTTGTCCTGCACGAAGTCGGCATCGAGCCCGGCCGCGGCGAACGCGCGCCGGTTCCAGCTCTCATAGAAGAAGCCGCGGGCGTCGCCGAACACCTTCGGCTCGACCAGCAGCACGTCGGGAACGACCGTCGGCGTGATGCGCATGCGGCGGTTCAGCGCACGAGCGGATCGCGCAACAGGCCGAGCAGATACTGCCCGTAGCTGCTCTTGCCGAGCGCGCCACCCAGCGCCTCCAGACGGGCGGCGTCGATATAGCCCAGCCGATACGCGATCTCTTCCGGACACGCGATCTTCAGTCCCTGGCGGCGCTCGATGGTCTCGATGTACTGCGACGCCTCGAGCAGCGACTCGTGCGTGCCGGTGTCGAGCCACGCCATTCCGCGGCCCATGATCTCGCAGTCGAGCTCGCCCCACGCGAGGTACTGGCGGTTCACGTCGGTGATCTCGAGCTCGCCGCGCGCCGAGGGCTTCAATGCCGCGGCGACGTCCGTGACCCGCGCGTCGTAGAAATAGAGCCCGGTGACCGCGTACCGCGACTTCGGCGCCTTCGGCTTTTCCTCCAGCGTCAACACGCGCCCGTCGCGGGCGATCTCGGCGACGCCGTAACGCTCCGGATCGGCGACCTGGTACGCGAAGATCGTCGCGCCCGACGTCTTGTCCCGCGCCTGCTCGAGCTGCGGCTGCAGGTTGTGGCCATAGAAGATGTTGTCGCCGAGCACCAGCGCGGACGGCGCGCCGCCGACGAACTGCCGCCCGATGATGAAGGCCTGCGCAAGGCCGTCGGGCGACGGCTGCACCGCGTAAGTGAGCGAGAGGCCCCATTGCGCACCGTCGCCCAGGAGCTCGGCGAAGCGCGGCGTGTCCTCGGGGGTCGAGATCAGCAGGATGTCGCGGATGCCGGCGAGCATCAGCGTCGACAGCGGATAGTAGATCATCGGCTTGTCGTACACCGGCAGGAGCTGCTTCGAGACGACGCGCGTCACCGGATAGAGGCGCGTGCCCGAGCCGCCGGCGAGCAGGATGCCCCGGCGGTTGCGCGTCACGACCACACCGGCGCGCAATATCGCCGTGCCTTGGCCGCGCTCAAGGCACGGCTCCGGCGGCGGCCGGCGCGGCATATTGCAGCGACACCCATTCGTGATAGGTGCCGCTCGTCACGGCATCGAGCCACGCGGGGTTGTCGAGATACCAGGCGATCGTGCGCCGCATGCCGGAGGCGAACGTTTCGGCCGGCGCCCATCCGAGCTCGCCGCGGACGCGCGCGGCGTCGATCGCATAGCGGCGGTCGTGGCCCGGCCGATCCTTCACGAAAGTCACTTGCGTCGCGTAGTCGCGCCCCGGCCGCAGTTCGGCGAGTGTCCGGCAGATCGTGTGCACCACGTCGAGATTCGTCATCTCGGCGCTGCCGCCGACGTTGTACGTCGCCCCCGGCGCGCCGGCGGCAAGCACACTGCGGATCGCGCTGCAGTGATCGCCGACGTAGAGCCAGTCGCGCACGTTCTGCCCGTCGCCGTACACCGGCAGCGGCTTGCCCGCGATCGCGTTGACGATCATCAGCGGAATGAGCTTTTCCGGAAACTGCCGCGGGCCGTAGTTGTTCGAGCAGTTGGTCGTGAGCACCGGCAGCCCATACGTGTGGTGATAGGCGCGCACCAGGTGGTCCGACGCGGCCTTCGATGCGGAATACGGACTGTTCGGCGCGTACGGCGTGCGCTCGTGGAACGCGGGATCGCGCGCGCCGAGCGACCCGTACACTTCATCGGTAGAAACATGCAGGAAGCGAAACGCCGCGCGCTTCGGTTCGGGCAGCTTCGACCACCACGCCTTGACCGCATCGAGCAGCCCGAAGGTCGCGACGACGTTGGTCTCGATGAACGCGGCCGGCCCGTGGATCGAGCGATCGACGTGGGTTTCCGCCGCGAAGTTGATGATGGCGCGCGGCGCGTGGCGCTCGAGCAGCGTTGCGACCAGGGCGCGATCGCCGATGTCGCCGCGAACGAACTCGTGCCGCGTGTCGCTCCGCAGCGCAGACAGGTTGCCGAGGTTGCCGGCGTACGTCAGCTTGTCGAGGTTGACCACCGGCTCGCCCACGGCGGTGATCCAGTCGAGGATGAAGTTGGCGCCGATGAAACCGGCGCCGCCGGTGACGATGACCATGGTTGCGGAAGGTGGCTGCGCGAGTTGCGCGGGAAGGCGAATGTTAGCAGCTAGACGCGGTAGTACTCGCGGTACCAGTCGACGAAGCGCGCGAGTCCGTCGGCGAGTTCCGTCGTCGGCACGAAACCGGTGGCGTCGCGCAGCCGGTCGATCGCGGCGAACGTCGCAGGCACGTCGCCCGGCTGCAGCGGCCGGTAGGTGCGCACGGCTTGCCGGCCGAGGAGCCGCTCGAGCGTCGCGATGAATGTCTCGAGCGGAACAGCCTCGTGATGGCCGATGTTGTAGATCGCATACGGCGCGCCGCCCTGCTCCGCCGGCCCCGGCGGCCGCGCCAGCGTGCGCACGACGCCCTCGACGATGTCGTCGACGTAAGTGAAGTCGCGCGCCATCCGGCCCTCGTTGTAGACCTGGATGGGCTCCCCCGCAAGGATTGCCCGCGCGAACACCATCGCAGCCTGGTCCGGCCGTCCCCAGGGTCCGTAGACAGTGAAGAACCGCAGGCCCGTCGAGGGCACGCGGAACAGGTGGCTGTAGCTGTGCGCCATCAGCTCGTTGGATTTCTTGGTCGCGGCATACAGGCTGACCGGATGGTCGACCGGCTGGTCCTCGGAGTATGGCAGCGTGTGGTTCGCGCCATACACCGACGACGACGAGGCGTAGACGAGATGCCGGATGCGCGCGTGGCGGCATCCCTCGAGCACGCGGCCGAACACGTCGACGTTGTTGCGCAGGTAGGCGCCCGGATCGACCAGCGAGTGCCGCACGCCCGGCTGCGCCGCCAGGTGGACGACGTGCGTGAAGCCGCCGCGCGCGAACAGTGCGGAGGTGGCCGCCGCGTCGGCGAGGTCGTGCCGCTCGAAGGCGAAACGCGGTTCGCGCGCGAGCGTCGCGATCCGCGCTTCCTTGAGCGCCACGTCGTAGTACGGATCGAAATTGTCTACGCCGACGACCTCGGCGCCGCTCGTCAGCAGCACGCGCGCGGCGTGCATGCCGATGAAGCCGGCGGCGCCCGTGACGAGCACGCGCTGCCCGGCGAAGCCCACTGCGCTCATCGGCTGCGCGCCTCGGTGTCGAGCGCGCGCAGCTTCGCATACTTGAGGAAACTCGCGAACGCCCCGATCGCGATGTGCGCGAAACCCGCTGCGCCGTCCAGGAACCCGAGCTTCAGCACGTAGAAGCGGAGAAAGCGCGACACGGGTGCCAACGCCAGACGGGCGAAGCTCGCGTGCCCGCCGCGCGCGTGGATCGCCGCGGCCTGCAGCGTCGTGTAACGATTCTGCTTCGCGATGTAGGCATCGAGCGATTCGGCCGATGCGTGCATCAGGTCGCCCGCAAGGCGCGCCGGCGCGCCGGCCGTGACGACGCGCTCGTGCACGGCGTCGTCCGACCAGTGTGCGCGACGGCGGTCGAAGAGCCGCACGGTCCAGTCCGGATAGCCCTCGCCGTGGCGCAGCCAGCGCCCGAGAAAGCGGTTGCGGCGGGCGATCGCGTAGGCGAATGCCGCAGGTTCGCCGCCCGCGAACGCGGCGCGGATCGCCGCCGCCAGCGCCGGCGAAACGCGCTCGTCGGCGTCGAGGCACAGCACCCAGTCGTGCGCGGCCCGCTCGACCGCGAACTGCTTCTGCGCACCGAACCCCAGCCATTCGTGCGCGATCACCCGCGCGCCCGAGCGCTCCGCGATTTGTACGGTATCATCGCGGCTCCCCGAATCGACGACGAGCGCCTCCGCCGCGAAGTCCGCCGACGCGAGACATTCGGCGAGTTCGCTTGCGGCATCGCGCGTGATCACCACCAGCGACAGGGGCAGCGTGTCCGGCATGCGGCAAGTTTACTTGGTTTGTCCCCCGCGCCCTTGAGTGCCGTCCTCGTCATCCGCCCGTCCTCGCTCGGCGACATCGTCTACGCATTGGCCGTGGTCGCCGACATTCGCGCGCATCGTCCGGAGGCCGCGATCGACTGGGTTGCCGAGCGCGGCTTCGCGCCGCTGGTGGCGCTTTGTCCCGACGTGCGCACGATCATCCCGTTCGCGCTGCGCCGCTGGCGCCGCGCGCCGTTCGCGAGCGCCACCTGGAACGAGATCGGCGCCTTTCGCCGCGACATGAAGGCTGCGCGCTACGCCGCCATCCTCGACCTGCAGGAGCAGGTCAAGGGCGCCGTCATCGCGCGCACCGCGCGCGGACGCCGCCACGGCTTCGACCGCGCGAGCGTGCGCGAGCCGCTCGCAACACTCGGCCACGACGCGCACCACCACGTGCCGCGGCACCTGCATTTCGTCGAGCGCTGCCGGCGGCTCGCTGCAGCGGCGCTCGGCTACGCGGTGGACGGCCCGCCGCGATGGCACTTCGCGCCGCCCGCGCAGGCACCGGCGGCACCCGAGCGCCCGTACGTCGCGCTGCTGACCGCGACGAGCCGCGCCGACAAGCTTTGGCCGGAAACGCACTGGCGTGAATTGATCGCGCACTTCGACGCCGCCGGTTACGCGACGCTGCTCCCTTGGGGCAGCCCCGCGGAGGAAGGGCGCAGCCGCCGCCTCGCCGACGGCATGCGGCATGCCGTCGTGCCGCCGTGGCTGTCGCTGCCGGAAGCAGCGTCGCTGCTCGCGCGTGCGGAGCTCGCCATCGGCATCGACACGGGCTTCACGCATCTCGCCGCGGCGCTGTCGACGCCGACGATCGCCCTCTTTTACGCCACCGACCCGGTCGTTCATGGCGTCGCCGCGACGGGCGCGCACGCGCGCGATCTCGGCCACCTGCATCGGATGCCGGACGTCGCCGAAGTGGTGGCGACGGCGGCGCAACTGCGGCGCGGCGCGCCGCGCTGCTAGCGCGATGGCGCGCACCTTCTACACGCTGTTGTGGTGGCTCGCGCTGCCCTGGCTGCCGCTGCGCCTCTGGTGGCGCGGTCGGCGCGAGGCCGGCTATCGAGCGCGGATCGGCGAGCGGTTCGGCCGGTATCGCGCGGACGTACCGCGCCTGTCGGACGATGTCATCTGGATCCATGCCGTGTCGCTGGGCGAGACGCGCGCCAGCGTGCCGCTGGTCGAGCGGCTGCTGCGCGAGCGGCCGGCCACCCGGCTCCTGCTGACGCACATGACGGCCACCGGCCGCGAAGCGGGACGCGCGCTCTACGGCGACCGCGTCGTGCAGGCCTGGCTGCCCTACGATGTGCCGTTTGCGATCCGTGCGTTCTTCGCGCGGTTCGCGCCGCGCATCGGCCTGCTGATGGAGACCGAGCTGTGGCCGAACCTCGCCGCCTGCGCGGACGCCGCCGGAATTCCGCTCCTGCTGGTCAACGCGCGGCTCTCCGAACGCTCCGCCGCGGGCTACGCGCGGATCGGCGCGCTGTCGCGCCCGCTGTTCGCCGCGCTGACGGGCGTGGCCGCGCAAGGACAGGACGACGCGATGCGCATCGCCGCGCTCGGCGCGCGCGACGTCGCGACGATCGGCAATCTCAAGTTCGACGTCGACGTGCCGGCCGCGGCGCGCGTCGGCGGACGCACGTTGCGCGCGCAGATCGGAACGAGCCGGCCGGTCTGGGTTGCCGGGTCCACGCGCGACGGCGAGGAAGCGCTGCTGCTCGACGCCATCGCCGCGACCCGGGCGCTGCCACGGGACACGCTGACGATCCTCGTGCCGCGGCATCCGCAACGCTTCGACGCGGTGGCCGCCCTGCTCGACGCACGCGGCATCGTCTACGCGCGCAGGAGCACGGGCGCGGCGCTGCCCCCCGAATGCGCGGTCCTGCTCGGCGATTCGCTGGGCGAGATGCTGGTCTATTACACGGCGGCCGACGTCGCGTTCGTCGGCGGGAGCCTGCTGCCGCTCGGGGGACAGAATCTGATCGAGCCGATCGCCGCCGGCATACCCACGCTGATCGGCCCGCACACGTTCAATTTCGCGGAAGCGAGCATGCGCGCCGTCGAGGCCGGAGCGGCCGTGCGCGTCGCCGATGCGGACGATCTCATCGAGCGCGTGGGTCGGCTGCTCGGGGACGCCGCGGCACGCGGCACCATGGCCGCGCGCGCTTCGGCGTTTTCCGCCGCGCATCGCGGCGCGGCGGAGCGCCTGTGGACGTGGCTCGCGCCGCGCCTGCCGGCGCCGCTCAACCCGCCAGGCGGCGGTTGATTTCCTCGAGGTCCTGCTCGGAGAGCGTGCCGATCGCCGCCTTGAGCCGCAGCACGCCGACGAGGTAGTTGAAGTACGACTGCGCGAGGTCGCGCCGCGCCTGGAACACGTTCTGCTGTGTGTTGAGCACATCGAGCGTCGTGCGCACGCCGACTTCCTGTCCCAGCCGGTTCGAGTCGTACGCGACCTGCGCCGACACCACCGCCTGCTCGAACGCCTTGACCGATGCGACCGCGCTCGTCACGCCGGAGTAGCCCGTCTGCGCATTGAACAGCGCGACGCGGCGCGCAACCTCGAGGTTCTGCCGCGCGTTGTCCTGCAGCGAAATCGCCTGGCGGACCTTCGAATCGACGAACCCGCCCTGGTAAATGGGAACGTTGAGCTGGACGCCGATCTGCGCCTGGTGGAGATCGAAGCCGGCGGAAATGTTCGTCGCGCCGTTGCCGGCCTGCAGGCTGTAGCTGCCGACGAGATCGATGGTCGGCAGATGGCCCGCGCGCTGCCGGTCGACCTCGAGCGTGGCGATGTCGTAGTTGTACGCAGCGATCTTGACCGCGAGGTTCTCGACGAGCGCCTTGTCCACCCAGTAGTCGAGCGAATTCGGCGTCGGGTCCGCAGGCTCGAAGCCGCGCCCGACGCGCTTCAGCGACTGCGGCATCCGCCCGATGATGGCGCGCAGCGCCGTGCGCCGGTTGTCGAGATCGTTGCGGGCGGTGATTTCCTGCGCGACGATCGAGTCGTACTTGGCCTGCGCTTCGTTGGTGTCCGTGATCGTCGCGACGCCGACTTCGAAGTTGCGCTTGGCCTGGGCGAGCTGCTCCGACACGGCGGTCTTCTGGCTTTCCGCCAGCTCGACGTTGAACTCCGCCAGCAGCACATCGAAGTACGCCTGCGCGACACGCAGGATCAGGTCCTGCTGCGCCGACGACAGCGTGTAGTCCGCCTGCGCGACCTGCTGCTTCGCCTGGTCGTACGCGACCTTGTTGGCGACCCGGTAGAGCGGCTGTGCCGCCGATACCGACAGCGACCCCAGCCGGAAAGTGCGGTTGCTGATGTCGGTCTGCGGATCGGTGCGGATCGTCTCGCTGAAGTTGTTGAGGTTCGCCGACGCCGCGCCGTTCACGTTGGGCAGGAGCGCCGAGCGCGCCTGCGGCACGAGCTCCTGCGTCGCGGCCCACGAGGCACGCGCCGCGGCCAGCGTCGGGTCGTTCTGCTGCGCTTCGCGGTAGATCTGCAGCAGATCCTCGGCGCGGAGCTGCGGCGCCGCGAACAGCGCGGCCAGCGTGAGCGTGAGAACGGTCGTGCGTAACGTTGCCTGGCGCATGCTTGTCCTGGAGGGGGGCGGGATCAGAATTCGAAGCGCACGGGCTGCGCGGCATTCACGAGCGGCGCGACCACCGTCTCGAAGAGGTCGGTGACGACGCGCGCGCCGGCCGCCGACAACAGCGTCAGGCGCGCTCGCATCGCGGGCGGATCGCCGACGATCGCGAACACGCGGCCGCCGGGCTTGAGCTGCGACCACACGCGCTCGGGCAGGAGCGGCGTCGAGCCGGTGAGCACGATCGCGTCGTACAGCTCGGCCCCGTAGCCGCGGGCGCCGTCGCCCGTCGCAATGCGCACGTTGGTGAAGCCGGCGCGCGCAAGCCGGGCGGCGGCCGACGTCGCCAGCTCGCCATCGATCTCCACGCTGACCACATTCGCCGCTTCGCTCGCGAGCAGCGCAGTGAAATAGCCGCTGCCGGTGCCGATCTCCAGCACGTGGTCCTCCGGCTGCAGCTTCAGTTCCTGCAGCACGCGCGCCTCGATGCGCGGCGGCCACATCGCCGCACGCGGCGACAGCGGTATCTCGAGGTCGGCGAACGCCAGCGCGCGATAGGCCGCGGGCACAAAATCCTCGCGGCGCACCGTCAGCATCAGGTCGAGGACGCGCTGGTCGAGCACCTCCCACGGCCGGATTTGCTGCTCCACCATGTTGTATCGCGCCTTTTCAACGTCGAATGCGTGCATGCCGTCTCCCCAATGCAAAAAATACGCTAACTGACCGCCGGTCATTATAACAAATCGGCCCCGTTTTGATGCCGTCCGCCCCAGCGCCCGATTCAGTCGAGCGTGCGACGGTAGCGCACGAGCGCCAGCGCCGCCATCGCGAGCAGGAACACCGCGATCGGCCAGAGGTGCGGCGCGACCTCGCCGGCGCCGTTGCCTTTGAGGAGAATGCCGCGGACCACGCGCAGGAAATGCGTGAGCGGAAAGATCTCACCGAGCGCCTGCGCCCACCCGGGCATGCCGCGGAAAGGGAACATGAAGCCCGACAGCAGCAGCGACGGCAGGAAGAAGAAGAACGTCATCTGCATCGCCTGCAGCTGGTTGCCGGCGACCGTCGAGATCGTGAAGCCCAGCGCCAGCAGCGCGGCGATGTAGAGCATCATCGCCGCGAACAGCAGGAGCAGGCTGCCCAGCATCGGCACGTCGAACAGCGCGCGCGCCGCGCCCATGATGATCGCCGCCTGCACGAACCCGACGAGGATGTACGGCGCGATCTTGCCGGTCATCACCTCGAGCGGCAGCGCCGGGGTGGCCAGCAGGTTCTCGAACGTCCCCCGTTCGCGCTCGCGGGTGACGGCGAACGCCGTCATCATCACCATCGTCATCTGCAGGATCACGCCGAGGAGACCGGGAACGATGTTGTACTGCGTGATGCCCTCGGCGTTGTAGCGCCGCTGGACGACGAGGTCGAACGGTGCGGCGCCGGGGGCGAGCGACGCGAGCGGACCGGTCAGGTCGTGCCGGAGCACCGTCGTCGACAGCTCGGCGAGCGCCGCGAGCGCGTTGCCGGTGGCTGCCGGATCGGTCGCGTCCGCGGCCACCAGCAGCGACGGCCTTTCGCCGCGCTGCAGCCGGCGCGAGAAATCCGGCGGGATGACGACGGCGAATTGCACGTCGCCCTGCGCGATCAGGCGGGCGGCGTCGGCTTCGCCGCCGGGCACTTCGGTCACGGCAAAGTAACGTGTGTTCTCGAGGCCCCGCACGATGCTGCGGGAGAACACGCTCTTGTCGTAATCGACGACTGCCGTCGGCAGCGACTTGGGGTCGGTATTGATCGCATAGCCGAACAGCACGAGCTGCAGGATCGGAATGCCGACGATCATCGCGAACGTCAGCCGATCGCGGCGCATCTGGACGAATTCCTTCAGCATGATCGCCGCCACGCGCGTCCACGAGAACCCTTCGCGGGCCGCGCTCATTGGACACTCATTGGACACTCATTGGACATTATCCTTCGCGCCCTGCATCAGGCTGATGAAGACGTCCTCGAGCGAGGTCTCGGCGGGCGCGCACGTCACGCCGGGATTTGTGCGGAGGCGCCCGATCGCGTCGGCAAGCGCCGCGGCATCGTGCGCGGAGACATGCAGCGTCGTGCCGAACGGGACGATCGTCTCGACGGCGGCATCTGCGCGAAGTTCACGCGCGGCGGCGGCGAGACTGTGCGCATCGCCGGGCGTGCGCTGCGCGACGATCCACGTCGACAGCCCGGAATGCGCGATGACTTCCGCGACCGTGCCCTTCACCAGCAGCTTGCCGAATGCGAGGTACGCGAGCTGGTGGCAGCGCTCGGCCTCGTCCATGTAATGCGTGCTCACCAGCACCGTCATGCCGTCGGCGGCGAGATCGTGGATCTGCTCCCAGAAATCGCGCCGCGCCTTGGGGTCGACGCCGGCGGTCGGCTCGTCCAGCAGCAGGAGCTGCGGCGAATGCAGCAGGCAGGCCGCGAGCGCCAGGCGCTGCTTCCACCCGCCCGACAGCGTGCCGGCGAGGTGCGTGCGGCGCGCGGACAGCCCGAGCCGCGTGATCGCATCGGCGACCGCCTTGCGGCGATCGGCCACGCCGTACATGCGCGCGACGAAATCGAGGTTCTCCTGGATCGACAGGTCTTCGTAAAGCGAGAAGCGCTGCGTCATGTAGCCGACTTCGCGCTTGATCGCCGAGGCCTCGGTACGGATGTTGTGGCCGAGGCACGTGCCCTCGCCGGCGTCGGGGGTGAGCAGCCCGCACAGCATGCGGATCGTCGTCGTCTTGCCGCTGCCGTTCGGGCCAAGGAAGCCGAAGATCTGGCCACGCTCCACGGTGATAGCGAAATCGTCGACGACCGCACGCCCGTCGTAGCGCTTGGTGAGGCCGCGGACGTCGATCGCCGCGTTCACGGCGTCGCGGCGCCGAGCGCCACCTCGACCGGGAGCCCCGGGCGGAGCGCAGTGCTGGGCGTGTCGGGACGCGCTTCGACCAGAAACACGAGCTTCGCGCGGTTCTCGCGGCTGTAGATCACCGGCGGCGTGTACTCGGCT
>Ga0157379_10005239_pt1 | contig 11140 bp, 9 predicted proteins | sample S25metaG_FD_121802 | JGI IMG/M metagenome (GOLD analysis project Ga0157379, IMG submission 121802) | Switchgrass rhizosphere microbial communities from Kellogg Biological Station, Michigan, USA - S2-5 metaG | ecosystem: Host-associated > Plants > Roots > Rhizosphere > Soil | place: USA: Michigan... | reverse complement strand
TTCGAGGATTTCGGCATTGCCGAGGAAATTCTCGCGCACCGTCGGCGCAAGGAGGCCTGACATGGCCTGGCGCATTTCGTCGACGAGGTCGTAGATGACCGCATAGTAGCGGATCTCGACGCCGTCACGCTCGGCGACCTCACGGGCCTGCGCGTTGGCGCGCACATTGAAGCCAAGCACGACCGCACCCGACGTTGCCGCGAGCGAGACATCGGATTCGGTGATGCCGCCAACGCCGGCGTGAATGATGCGGGCTCTTACCTCGTCAGTACCAAGCTTGCCGAGTGCCGTGGTGATGGCCTCGACAGAGCCCTGCACGTCGCCTTTAACGAGGAGCGGGAACTCTTTGACGCCCGCCTCCTTCAACTGATTCATCATCTGCTCGAGGCTGCCCCGGGCGCCCGCCACGGCGAGCCGCTTGCGCCGCTCGCGGGCGCGATAGTCGGTAATCTCCCGTGCACGGGCCTCGTTCTCGACGACGGCGAACTGGTCGCCAGCCTCGGGCGCGGAATCGAAGCCGAGCACCTCGACCGGAACCGAAGGCCCTGCCTGCTTCACGTGATCCCCGACATCGTTGATCAGCGCACGCACCCGGCCCCAGGCTTGCCCCGCGACAATGAGATCGCCGAGCTTGAGAGTGCCACGCTGAATAAGCGCGGTGCCCACAGGCCCGCGTCCGCGCTCGAGCTTGGCCTCGACAATCACGCCATCGGCTGGCCGGTCGGGATTGGCGGTGAGCTCGAGCACCTCGGCCTGCAAGAGGATAGCCTCGAGTAGCTTGTCGAGACCGGTCTTCTTCAGCGCCGAGACCTCGATCTCGAGCGTGTCGCCGCCCAAGCTTTCCACCACGATCTCGTGGCTCAGAAGTTCGGTGCGCACGCGCTGAGGGTCGGCGCCCGGCTTGTCCATTTTGTTGATGGCGACGATCATGGGAACGCCCGCGGCCTTGGCATGATTGATAGCCTCGACCGTCTGCGGCTTCACCCCATCATCGGCCGCGACCACGAGCACCACGATGTCAGTCACCTTGGCGCCCCGGGCGCGCATGGCGGTGAAAGCTTCGTGGCCCGGCGTGTCGATGAAGGTGATCTTCTGGCCTGACGGCGTCTCCACTTGATAGGCGCCGATATGCTGGGTGATGCCGCCAGCCTCTTGGCTCACAACATTGGTCGCTCGGATGGCATCGAGCAGCGAAGTCTTGCCGTGATCGACGTGGCCCATGATGGTAACCACCGGCGCACGGGGGACGAGATCCTCGGCGTGATCCTCTGCGCCGATGAAGCCTTCCTCGACATCGGCCTCCGACACGCGTCTGACCGTATGTCCGAATTCCTCGGCCACGAGCTGGGCGGTATCGGCGTCGATCACGTCGGTGATCTTGTGCATGGCGCCGTCCTTCATCAGGTACTTGATGACATCGACGCCACGCTCGGCCATGCGATTGGCGAGCTCCTGGATTGTGATTACCTCAGGGACGACCACCTCGCGCTGAATCTTCTGTTGCGCCTGCGGTCCGATCGTTTGCTTCTTCTGGCGCTCCTGGCGGCGCTTGAGCGAAGCGAGGCTCCGCTGCCGCTGCTCCTCGTCGAGCGCGTTGGTGATGGTCAGACGGCCGCGGACTCTGCGCTCCTCGCCGCGCCGGGGTGCCACAGGGCTCTTCTTGTGGCGGGCGTCGGGTGTGCGCGTCGGCTCTTCCACCTCTTCTTTCAAGAGATGCTTGCGCGCGGTCTCCTCGCCCTTCTGGCGCGCTTTGGCCTCGGCCTGATGGCGCTCATCCTCCTTGCGCTTGCGCTCCTCGGCTTCTTGACGCTCTTTCGCACGCTGCTCCTGCGTCACCGTCTGGACGGCGGCAATCTGCTCGGCTCGTGCGCGCTCGGCGGCCTCGCGCTGACGCGCGTCGGCGAGCGCACGCGTGCGCGCGTCCTTCTCCTCCTCGGAGAGTTGCGGCAGCACGACACGGGCACGATTGGCCTGAGCTTCGTCTTGAACGGGCTTGGGAGCAGGCGTCTCTGCCGTGCGCGGTGCGGGCTTTGCCTTGGGCTCCTCGACCGGTTGCGGGGAAGGCCCCGCGCCGAGCGACCGACGCTTCTTCTTCTCGACTAGAACGGACTTCGAGCGTCCATGGCTGAAGCTCTGACGCACATGGCCGGATTCAACGGTACGGCGCACGTTAAGCGTCATCTTGCGCCCGCTGCGTGCGGTCTTGCCTTCGGTCTCGTTCGTCTCACTCATTCGTTGTTCGTATCCAATTCATTCGGGTTTCTGAATGCGGCGCTGCCCTTGCGGTAGCGCTCAAGCCGCGAGGCCGCCGCAAGAACCTTTAGAGCCGCTCCACCCTGGATTAGGGCAGCATGTATCACATTTGTCCGGCCCGATGCCAAACCCAATTCATCCACGGTGAAGACGCGGACGGCGGGAAGGCTCGTTCCGCCTTTCTTTCCGCGGAGTTTGGCGTCGAGCTTGCGGCAGCCGTCGTCGGCCGCCTCCCGCGCATGAACAAGGGCGATAACCCGGCCTTTGGCGATCGCTTCTTCAACCTTGGCATAGCCGAAAACCACTTCGCCAGCCTTGTTGGCGAGCGAAAGCGCAGAAATCGCCGCCTCGGCGAGAAGCTTGTCGACCTGGGCATCCAGCCCTTGAGGCGCTCTGGCCTCTTGCTTGAAGGCCCGAGCGAAGGCGTTGCGCCTTAACGCTTCGGCAACCGTATCGCGCGCCGCAGTAAGCCACACGCCGCGTCCCGGCAGCTTTTCCTTGAGGTCGGGGACCACAGCCCCATCTGGGCCGAGCACGAAGCGGATCAGCTCGTCCTTGGGCCTAAGCGCGCGGGTAACGGCGCAGCGGCGGACGGTGTCCGCCGTTTCGCGATCTTGGTCTCGCTCCGGCGCCACTTGCCGCAAAGGCCTGGTCTCCTTGCCTGATCATTAGTGGCCTGCGCTCTGGCTCGGCCCACCGGCCGACGAGTCGCCTTCGACCGGAGTTGCGGCCTCGCCCTCAGCCTCAGAAGGCTCGGGCTCAGGCTGTGCTTCCTCGATCCAGCCGGCCTTCACGCGCGCGGCGATGATCACCTCCTCGATCTGCTCCCGCGTGAGGCGGAACGAATCGAGGATGCCTTCATGCCGGACGGCCTCTTTATCCTTACCGCGCTCGGTCCAGCCCGCGAGGTCGTCGGTCGCACAATCGGCGAGGTCCTCGACGGTCTTGATGTTGCTCTCGCCGAGTGCGACCAGCATCGCAGTGGTGACGCCGGGCACTTCCCCGACTTCGTCGGCGACGCCGAGCGTCTTGCGCTTGGCGTCAAGCGCCGCCTCGATCTTCTCGAGATGCTCGCGGGCCCGGGTCTGAATCTCGGCCGCGGTGTTCTCGTCGAAGCCCTCGATCGATGCGATCTCCGACGGCTCGACGAAAGCCACCTCCTCGACCGAGCTGAAGCCCTCCGAAGCGAGCAGCTGCGCGATGACCTCGTCGACGTCGAGCGCCTCCATGAAGGTCTGCGAGCGCTCCGCGAACTCGGCCTGGCGCCGCTCGGACTCAGAGGCCTCGGTCATGATGTCGATGTCCCAGCTGGTGAGCTGGGAAGCGAGCCTGACATTCTGCCCCTTGCGTCCGATGGCAAGCGAGAGCTGCGGATCGGGCACCACGACCTCGATACGCTCGGCATCCTCATCGAGCACGACCTTGACTACCTCGGCAGGGGCGAGCGCGTTCACAATGAACGTCGCGGCATCTGACGACCATTGGATGATGTCGATCTTCTCGCCCTGCAGCTCATTCACCACCGCCTGCACGCGGCTTCCACGCATGCCGACGCAGGCGCCGACCGGGTCGATAGAGGCGTCGCGCGACACCACCGCAATCTTGGCGCGGCTGCCAGGATCGCGCGCCACTGACTTGATGGTGACGATGCCCTCATAGACCTCCGGCACCTCTTGCGCGAACAGCTTCGCCATGAATTCGGGATGGGTGCGGGATAGGAAGATCTGCGGCCCGCGCGGCTCGCGCCGTACGTCATAGACATACGCGCGGATGCGGTCGCCGTAGCGGAAATTCTCGCGCGGCAGCGTCTCGTCGCGGCGCACGATGGCCTCGGCGCGACCGAGGTCGACGATGACGTTGCCATACTCGGCGCGCTTGACGATGCCGTTCACGATCTCGCCGACGCGATCCTTGTATTCCTCATATTGGCGCTCGCGCTCGGCCTCGCGCACCTTCTGCACGATGACCTGCTTTGCATTCTGCGCGGCGACCCGGCCAAAATCGAGCGGGGGCAGGGGTTCGGCAATGAAGTCGCCGACCTGCGCCGCCGGATTGCGCCGGCGCGCCTCCTCGACTGAAACCTGCGTCGCTTCCATGGTGACCTGCTCGACAACCTCGAGGAGCCGCGCGAGCCTGATCTCTCCGGTCTTTGGGTCGACCTCGGCCTTGATCTCGTTCTCGCTGCCGTAGCGGGACTTCGCCGCCTTCTGGATCGCGTCCTCCATGGCGGTGATCACCACTTGGCGATCGATCGCCTTCTCGCGCGCGACCGCGTCGGCGATCTGCAGCAGCTCCAGCCTATTGGCGCTTACGCCTGCCTGAGCCATGTCTTTTGCCTCCGATCTCTATTCGTCGGGCTTCGCGACTTCTCGCGGCCCGGGTTGAATCTCAATGTTTCTTGCCAGCAAGGTCGGCCCTGAAGCTGTCCATGTCGACGACGAGCTTCGCCTCGCTGATGAGCGAGAAGGGAAGGCCGATCGTCACCAATTCGGCCTTGCCCTCTAGCTCAATTCTGAGGCGCGCCTCGTCATCCTCCACGCCCTCGATCACGCCCCTGAAACGTTTGCGCCCGTCTACCAGCTCTTTCAGCTCCACCTTGGCTTCGTGACCCGCCCACCACGCAAAGTCGCTCGGTCGCACCAATGGCCGGTCGATACCGGGAGAGGAAACCTCGAGCCGATATTGGCCGGGCATCGGATCGTAGGCGTCGAGCACCGGGGACAGCCTGCGGCTGATCGTGGCGCAATCCTCGACAGTCATCTCTCCCGTTGGCCTCTCGGCCATGATCTGCACCGTGCCTCCGTCCCGCCCCGAAACCTTGACCCTCACCAGCCGGAAGCCCAGTTCCTCGAGCACGGGCTCGGCGAGATCGGCGATCACCCGGGCCGGCCCCGTCTCGCGGGCGAATCTTCGGTCAGTGGCGGCAGGGCTCGACATCGGGCCACACTCCTCAGGAAGCCGAGGAGACTAGGAGCCTAACAAAAAGGAGCGGGCGGCAAGCCCACTCCTGATCAAAACCAATCATGAGTTCGGACTTAATATACGAGCTTTTTCCGCGGTTTCAAGCGCCTTCGCGGGCCGGGAGGCGCCGCTTAGGGGGAACCCATCACCGCCTTCTCGATGCGCTCGAAGTCATTGATGCGCTCATAGGAGAGAGCGCAGAGACATGACGAATAATTGCCGCCAATCGAGGTGCCGCCGAAGGCGAGGCTGTCCTCGAACGTGCAGCTCGCATCGCGATAGGCGATCTATTGCTTCTGCGCGTCCTTGAGATAGCCGAGCTGAACCTCGGGGCTTTGGCCCATGTCCTTGGCGTCGGCACGGACCGCATCCTCCAGCTTCTTATAGCTGTCGTTCAGGAGTTGATCCGCCCTGTCCGCGGCGCGCACGACGCAGGCTTTATATTCGGGATTGGAATGTGTGCTGTCGGCGCAAGTCTGATAGCAAGTCGCGACGATGTCGGTCCCCGCCATGGCTGCAACGGGCATCAGCACGATCGTCATAACCATCCAAGCGACGCGCATCAGCCCCTCCGGATTAGACCCGCTTGAATCTCAAATAGACAGGCTTCCGGCCCTCGCTCAAGGCCTTCCGCTCGTAGCGGGTCTCAGGCCAATCAGCGGGCCGCATGCGCCAGTCCGATGGCCGTTCGGCGAGCCAAGTGAAGTCACGACTCCGGCCGATGGCAGCAAGCGCATGTGCTGCGTAATCGCCGCTGTCGCTCGCAAATCTAAGCTCGCCGCCGGGCGCCAGTACGCGAGCGAAGTGCTCTATGGTCTCCGGCGAGATGAGCCTGCGCTTGAGGTGCCGCTTTTTCGGCCAAGGATCAGGAAACAGAATAATGAGCCGAGAAACTCCGCTCTCGGGAAGCCAGCCAAGCACCTCGCGCGCGTCGCCGTCATGGACCCTAATCGTCTTGACCCTACTCGTCTCGATCGCACCGAGCAGGCTCGCCACCCCGTTGACGAACGGCTCGCAGCCGATGAATCCGATATCTATGTGGTGCCCTGCCTGAAAAAGGAGATGCTCGCCAGAGCCGAATCCTATTTCGAGCCAAACCTCTCTGACTAGCACCGGGAAGAGGTCTTGCAGACACTTCGGAGCAGGGGCCTTGAGGTCGAGTTTAAGCTTCGGCAGGAGGTCGGCAATGAGGCGCTCTTTCCGAGCGCTCAGGGGCTTGGCCTTGCGCCGGCCATAGGACCTGAGCGGCTTAACCTCGGCGGTCGGACGTGTCTGCGGCGCCAATTCACGCACCATTGTCATGCCCGCGCAGGCGGGCATCCAGTAACAACTGGCCTTCGTTGCCGATAGCTCTGTGATTACTGGATCGCCCGGTCAAGCCGGGCGATGACAATAAGGCTAAGGATGAAGCGGTTAGGTCAGCTCGGCGCGGATCGGCTCGACGAGATCGAGTCGCTCCCACGAAAAGCCGCCATCATTGTCGGGCTGGCGTCCAAAATGGCCATAGGCAGCCGTGCGCTCGTAGATCGGGCGGGAGAGCTTGAGATGCTCCCTGATGCCGCGCGGGCTCAAATCCATGACTTGGTGCAAAGCCTGCTCAAGCTTGCCCTCGGCGACGCTGCCAGTGCCATGCAGGTCCACATAGAGCGAGAGAGGCTGGGATACGCCGATCGCGTAGGAGACCTGCAGTGTGCATTTATCGGCGAGCCCGGCGGCGACCACATTCTTAGCGAGATAACGCGCGGCATAAGCGGCTGAGCGGTCGACCTTGGTCGGATCCTTGCCTGAGAAGGCGCCCCCGCCATGGGGCGCCGCGCCGCCATAGGTGTCCACGATGATCTTGCGGCCGGTGACGCCGCAATCGCCGTCTGGACCGCCGATTACGAACCGCCCTGTGGGATTGACGTAGAACTTCGTGTGACCGTTCACCCAGCCCTTCGGCATCACCTCATCGACGAAGCCGCGCACGATCTCCTTGACGCGTTCCTGGCTTACGTCCTCGCCATGCTGGGTCGAGACCACGATGGAATCGGCGCGCACCGGCTTTCCGTTCTCGTAGGCGAGTGTCACCTGGCTCTTCGCGTCAGGCCCTAGCTCAGGCATGCGACCCGTATGCCGCGCCTTGGCCATCTCATGCAGGATCCGGTGGGCGTAGAAGATCGGCGCCGGCATGAGCGGCTCGGTCTCGCGGCAGGCAAAGCCGAACATGATGCCCTGATCGCCCGCGCCCTCGTCCTTCTTGGTCCCGGCATCGGCGTCGACGCCGCGGGCAATGTCGGCAGACTGCTCGTGCACATAATATTCGAACTCGGCCAGGTCCCAGTGGAATCCCTTCTGCTCATAGCCGATCTCGCGCACCGCACGGCGCGCCGCCTGCTCGATCAGCTCGGGGGTCATCGTCTCGGGCCCGCGCACCTCGCCGGCCATCACGATGCGGTTGGTGGTCACGAGCGTTTCGATAGCGACCCGCGAATGGGGATCGGCAGCAAGATAGAGATCGACCACCGCGTCGGATATGCGGTCGCACACTTTGTCGGGGTGACCCTCCGACACGGATTCGCTGGTAAAGACGTAATTTGTCCGGGACACTTGACCCACCCTGTTTCGAGTGAAGACAGGCGGCCGGATGACCGCCTTCGTTTCTCGCAAACCACAGGGCGCGTGGCGGGTCAAGCCCGCCGTCCAGCTCGAGACTGAGGCCAATCAGACTTAGGAGGTGCTGCCAGATCCCCTCAGGGCGCGCACCAGATCGACGACGCTCTTGCGAACCTTGGGATCGCCGATCTTCACGAAGGCGCGGTTGAGCTCGAGCCCTTCGCGACTATTCAGAAACTCGAGGATGAAGGCTTCGGAGTCCGGCTCGGCCATCCCGCGCACTGCGTTACCGTCGCCCGTGTAAGGCGCTTCTTCGAAGAAGAATTGAACGGGGACGTCGAGGATTTTCGAGATTTGAAACAGCCGGCTAGCGCCGATGCGGTTCACGCCCTTCTCGTATTTCTGCACCTGCTGAAATGTAAGGCCCATGCTCTCGCCGAGGCGCTCCTGACTCATGCCAAGCAGCATGCGTCGCAATCGAACTCGGCTGCCGACGTGTGCGTCAACGGGATTAGGCTTCTTGCCTGCCATTAGCTTTCTCGCAATCAACATTGAGTTTGAAAATTCGAAGCTGACTCATATTCTTGATGAAACTGCCATACTGGTCGTTCTTAAGCGGTGCGGTTTGCCTCCGTCAAGCACGCAGGAGCCGCACCCCGTATTTGTCCGGGATGCGTTACTTCGTCCAATGAGACGATTGCACGCGACAGGCGAGCCATGCGGCAAAAGCCAACACAATGGTAGAAATTTCCAGAACAAATCCGAATTGAGCGAAGAAAGTCGATGAACCCACTTTGGGCAGGTCGACATCAATGACGCCTTTCTCGCCAAGACTAATCTTGGCGAGAATTCTGCCGTAAGGATCGATCAGTGCCGAGATACCCGTATTGGCGGCCCGGGCGAGAGGTAATCCTTGCTCGACGGCGCGGACTTGGGCCTGATGGAAGTGCTGATAAGGACCGGAGCTCGATCCAAACCACGCGTCGTTGGTGACGTTGAGCAGCCAGCCCGGTCTCGCCGAGCTCTTGGTCACGTCATCAGGAAAAATGATCTCGTAGCAGATGAGCGGGCTTGCCGGCGGCGCTCCGGGGATGGAGAGAAGCCGCGGGCCGGCACCTGAGCTGAAGCCGCCGCGCACACCGGTAAGCTGCATGATGCCGAGGCTTTCCATGAAGTCCTGGAAAGGAAGGTACTCACCAAAGGGAACGAGATGCATCTTGTCGTAGCTCGAGACGACGCGGCCCCGATCGTCGATTGTGAGCAGACTGTTATAGATGCGTGTCTGGCCAAGCGTGCCTTTTGCATCGCGTTCTTCGGTGAGCCTGGCAGAGCCTACGACGAGAGACGTTCCTTCGGGCAGCGCCGCTCCGATCGCTTCGAGAGCGTCGGGAGAGTCGGCGAGAAGGAACGGAACGGCTGTCTCTGGCCAAATCACGATATTGATACCGGCAAGCCCGTCGCTGCCCGACTTGGTGAGGTCGAGATAGTCTGTAAAGATCTCGGCACTATTCTCTGGCCGCCACTTGTCTGCCTGATCGACATCGGCCTGCACGATACGAAGCCGGATGCCGGTGCTGTCTTGCGCCGCCTCGGCAAGCCTGTGCTCACCCCACACGTAGCCCAACCCGAGCAGAAGCAAGAGGACAGCAGCGAGCCCCAAGCCGGCTCTGCCCGCCTGAAGATTTGAGCCCTCCGGCGCCGTAATGGCGGCGGGACTGGCGAAAAGGAGGACGGCGAGCAGGCTAAGGGCGTAAACCCCGAACACCGAGGCGAGCTGCATCATCGGCAGCGCGCCGAGAAGAGCATAACCAACGAGGTTCCACGGCAGCCCGGTCAGCACGTGCCCGCGCGCGTACTCAGCAAGGCCGAAGGCAAAAGCAAGGGCAAAGACCCGGCCGATGCCAGGGAGCCAAAGCAGCATGGCAAACGCTGCGGCCGCCGCTGAGAACAGGGCCATCCCCGAGGGCATCGCCGTCATGACGAACGGGATCAGCCAGGCGTGGCGCCAAGGCTCTACCAGGAAGGCCTCGGCGATCCAGTAAAGCCCCGCGAGGAAATATCCGAAGCCGAACCAGAACCCCACCAAGCTTGCGCATTTCAACCTGCCGGCACGCTGGGGATGGACGGCGTGGCAGCCGTCAAGCAGCCAAACCAGTCCACCAAAGCTTATAAAGAGGATCGGCCAAGCATGAACCGGTGCGAAGGCGAGCACCGAGATTGCGCCGAGGAACGCCGCAAAAAAGGCGCGGCGGACGCCTTGCAGGCTCGCGACCAAGGTCGCAATGCGTAATCCACCGACATGATCTGCATGCGGCACGTCTTGCTTCGACACACCCCCGTTGAGCGAACTCACGCGCTTTCGGCCTGTCCGGTCTCGGCTGCGGGCGGGAGGTGGATTCGGAGCTTCTTGATCCGGCGTGGGTCGGCGTCAAGCACCTCGAACTCGATGCCGCTCGGATGCTGGACGAGCTCGCCACGCGCCGGGATCCGTCCCGCAATCGCAAAGACGAGGCCGCCAAGCGTATCGACCTCTTCCTCCTGCTCTTCGGAAGCGAGTTCGAGCCCGAGATGCTTCTCGAGGTCAGAGATCGGCGTGCGCGCGTCGGCGACAAGCCCAAGTCGCGGGTCTGACTTGATCAAAGGCTCGTCCTCGACGTCGTGCTCGTCGGCAATGTCGCCGACTACCTCCTCGACCAGATCCTCGATCGAGACGAGACCGTCGGTGCCGCCATATTCGTCGACCACCAACGCAAGATGGAGGCGCGTTGTTTGCATCTTGAGCAGGAGATCGAGCACCGACATCGAGCCCGGCACGTAGAGAATCTCGCGCAGGATATTGATCGAGGCGATGTCGCGTCCGAGATCGACCTTGCCGAGATTGAGGCTTCCCTCTTTGCACGCTTCCGCTTCCGATGTGATCCACGACATCAGGTCGCGGATGTGAACCATGCCACGCGGATCGTCGAGGGTCTCGTGATAGACTGGCACCCGCGAATGCTCGGCTTGGCGGAAGACGCCCATGAGGTCGGCGACGCTGATTGTGTCATCCACCGCAATGATATCTGCGCGCGGCACCATGACGTCCTCGATCGTGAGCGTGCCGAGACGGAGGATGCGGCGGAGCATGCTGCGCTCTTGTGAGCTCAGCGTGTCGCTCTTGCTGCGGGCGAGCGCATCCTCGATCAGCTCACGGAGATCGGGCTCTTCGCCGAGGCCGAAGGTCTGAAGCAGGCGCTCGAACCACGATGCCTCCTCGTCGGTCGGGCGAGCCTCCTCGGGTTTAAGATCGTTGTCGATGCTCGGGGCATTGCTCATGGTGAGACCTCCGCAG
>Ga0157379_10005238_pt1 | contig 11140 bp, 8 predicted proteins | sample S25metaG_FD_121802 | JGI IMG/M metagenome (GOLD analysis project Ga0157379, IMG submission 121802) | Switchgrass rhizosphere microbial communities from Kellogg Biological Station, Michigan, USA - S2-5 metaG | ecosystem: Host-associated > Plants > Roots > Rhizosphere > Soil | place: USA: Michigan... | reverse complement strand
GTGCAGCACGGCCGCGGCGTCCGCGCCGGCGAAGACCACCGCACCGCCGTAGAACCGCGCGACCGGGACCAGGTCGAACTCGATCTCGGTGACGATCCCGAAGTTGCCCTTGCCGCCGCGGACCGCCCAGAACAGGTCGCCCGCGGTGCCGGTGGCGGTCTCGTCGACCTGCCGGACGACGCCGTCCGCCGTGACGATCGTGAACCGTCGGACGTGGTCCGCGGCGAAGCCGAACCGCCGCGCCATCGGGCCGAGCCCGCCGCCGGTGGTGTAGCCGACCACTCCGACCTGCGAGGACGAGCCGTTGAGCGGCGCCAGCCCGAACGGGGCGGCGGCCTCGATCACCGCGCTCCACCGCACCCCCGCACCCACGGTGGCGCGGCGGTTCAGCGAGTCGACCGAGACCCGGTCCATTCGCCTCGTGGTGACCAGGACGGTGCCGAACAGCTCGCCCGCCACGCCGTGCCCCGTTGCTTGCACCGCGACCTTGCGGCCGGTGGCCCTGGCGAAGCGGACCGCGGCGGCCACGTCCGCCGCGCTCGTCGCTCCCACGACGACGGCGGCGGCCGGGCGGTGCGCCACGTTGAAGCCCATGACCTCCTCGTCGTATCCGGGGTCGCCGGGCTGCAGCACGGGGCCCTGCACCAGCGCGGCCAGCGTCGCGACGTCGGCGATGATCGGGGTGGGGTACACGGTGGTCATGAGGTCTCCCTGCGGTCGCGGGCCGCGCTCGCGGCGGCCTCGATGGGACGAGCCTCCCGTCGGGGAGGGGTCCGGGACGACCGCGGCACCGGGCCCATCCGACGTGTGGCCAGCACCCCTTTTGGCCTAGGGTTTCCGCGTGCGTGACAGGCGGCCCAGCGAACGGCTGCGGGACCCCCAGCCCCTGCTGCGTCGCCGGATCGGCTCCGGCCGGGCCGCGATGGACCAGCCCAACGTCACCGGGGACGGGGACGTCCCGCTCACCCCGCGGTTCTGGTCGATGGTGGTGCTCACCGGGGTCGGCGCGGGCCTGTTCGGGATCGCCCTGATGCTGCTGCTCTTCACCGCCGCGGACCTGGCGTTCGGGGTCGGCGCGGGGGAGGGGGACTTCCAGGCGGCCGTCGAGAGCGCCTCCCGGCTGGGGCGGGTGGTCCCGCTGCTGGTCGCCGGGGTGATCGGCGGGATCGGCTGGTGGCTGCTGCGTCGGTACGTGCCGGGCCGCTCGGACGTCGACGACAGCATCTGGACCGGGGACGGGCGGCTGGGGTTCCGGCGGAGCCTGGGCACCTCGGCGCTGTCGGAGATCGTCGTCGGGCTGGGGGCGTCGCTGGGCCGGGAGGCCGCGCCGAAGCTGATGGGCGGGGTCTGCGGGAGCGTGCTGGCCGGGTGGTCGGGCCTCACCACGCCCCAGCGGCGGCTGCTGGTGGCCTGCGGGGCGGGCGCCGGGCTGGCCTGCGTGTACAACGTCCCGCTCGGCGGTGCCCTGTTCACCGCGGAGGTCCTGGTCGGTGCGATCCGGCTGCCGGTGATGCTGCCCGCGCTGGCCTGCTCGTCCGTCGCGACGCTGACGGCCTGGCTCGTGCTGCCCACCGGGCCGGTCTACTCGTGGGTGCCCGCGTACCCGTTCAGCCTCGCGGTGACGGTGTGGTCGGTGCCGGTCGGGATCCTCGTGGGTCTGGTGGCGGTGGTGCTCGTCCGGATGATCGCCTGGGTGTCCCACCGGGTGCCGCGCGGGCGCTGGCAGCTCGTCGCGCCGCTCGGGGCGTTCACCGTGCTCGCCGCCGTCGGCCTGGTGTTCCCGCAGGTCTACGGCAACGGCAAGGACCTCGCGGACCAGGCGTTCTCCGGCGTCGGTCCGCTGTGGCTGCTCGCCGTGCTGTTCGTGCTGAAGCCGCTGGTCACGTGCCTGTGCCTGGGCAGCGGGGCGTCCGGCGGGCTGTTCACCCCGACGCTGGCGACCGGCGCGGTCCTGGGGGCGAGCCTCGGCGGCGCGTGGTCGCTGCTCTGGCCCGGCGCGGACGTGGGCGCCTACGCCCTGGTCGGGGCCGCGGCGATGATCGGCGCGGGCATGCAGGCGCCGCTGGCGGGCCTGGTGATCGTGCTGGAGCTGACCCACACCGGCTTCGGTCTGATGGTGCCGATGATGATCGCGACGCTGCTCGCCACGGCCGTCTCCCGGTGGATCGACGGCTACTCGATCTACTCCGCCCGCCTCGCCGGGCGGTAGCGGCACGTCCACGAGCCCGCGTGCCCGGTCCGCGGTCCGGGCGTCGCCGGCGACCGCTCGCCTCGGCGGCCGGTCCCGGTCCGTGAGCCGCTACTCGGCCCGGGCGCGGACGAGGGAGAGCATCCCGTCGGCCGGGCCGCCCGTCGTCCACTCGCCGGTGTCGGCGGACCAGGTCCGGCCGTCGTAGGTGACCTGGGCCAGGCCGAACCGCTGGGCGTGCGCGACCAGCCAGGCGGAGATCGCCCAGCCGCGCTGCGCGGGCTGCGGGCCGGAGAGCTGCGCGGTGCCGAGCTCGCGGGCGGCGACGGTCGCGACGTCGTCGGGCGGGTTCTGCGGGGTCAGGTCCCGGCAGGCCAGCGCGGCGGGCTCCTCCCCGGTCAGCGCGACGGCGACCGCCCGCGCCTGCGACTCCCACTGGGCGTAGGCCGCGGGCGCGGCCGAGCGCTGCACGAGCTGCGCGGCCTCGGTGACCGTGACGTCCTGCCAGTCCGGCAGCTTCTGCAGCGCCCGGTAGAACGCCTGCGACGCGTGCACGGGGTCGGTGACCTGCGCGTACGTCCCCCAACCCTGGCTCGGACGCTGCTGGAACAGCCCGGCCGAGTCGCGGTCGCCGCCGGACAGGTTGTCCAGGCGGGACTCCTGCAGCGCGGTCGCGATCGCCACGGTGACGGCGTGGTCCGGCATCCCCTCGGCGTCCCCGACCCCGCCGATCGTCGCCGCGTACTCCGCCTGCCTCAGCGTGAGCGTGACCGTGCGCCCGGCCGCGGTGATCGTGCACCCGGGCTGCGGCCTGGTCGAGGACCACCAGATCACCCCGCCGACCACGACCACGCCGACCAGGAGCAGGGCCAGCAGGGTGACCGCGGTTCGCCGCACCCCACCATCGTGCCCGACCCCCAGCCCCGCCCGCGGCACCCCCGGCAAGGCTTTATGACAGCACTGTTATATTAGTGCTGTGACATCAATCGACCCCACCCACGAGAGCTGGTTGGTGCCCCTCCGCGCCCTGCTCGACGGCATGGACGCCGCGATCGCGGAGGTGTACGCGCGCCGCGGGATCACCGGCGTCCGGCCGCGCTACTCGATGGCGCTCATCCGGCTGCACCACCAGGGGTCGATGCCGGTGAAGGAGCTCGCGGCGCAGGTCCGGGTCACGCACTCGGCGATGAGCCAGACCGTGACCGCGATGCGGCGGGACGGGCTCGTCGAGTCGGCCCCCGGGGCGGACGCCCGCACCCGGGAGGTCACGCTGACGGCGCAGGGCCGTGAGCTGGTGCCGTTCCTCGAGGCGGAGTGGCGCGCGACCGAGGCCGCGTTCACCGAGCTGGAGGGGGAGCTGCCCTACCGGATGACCACCCTGATCCAGGACATGGGCACGGCGCTGCGCAGGCGGTCGTTCGCGGACCGGATCGAGGCGCACCTCCCGTGAGTGTCGGTGCGGATCTGCGTCCACTGCGGGAGTCGGCGGACTTCCGCAGGCTCTGGCTGACAGGCGGCGCGTCCGCGCTGAGCAGCCAGGTCGCCGTGGTCGCCGTCCTGTTCCAGATGTGGCAGCTGACCGGCAGCAGCGCCTGGGTCGGGGCGGTCGGCCTGGCCGGCGGCCTGGCGACGGGCGCGGCGGGCCTCGCGGGCGGCACCCTCGCCGACCGCGTGGAGCGACGCCGGCTGGTCGTGCTGACCCGGCTCGGCGCGGCGGCCGCCGCGGCGCTGCTCGCCGGGCAGGCGGTGCTCGGGCTCAACGCCCCGGTGCTTCTCCTCGCCCTGGTCGCGGCGCAGGCCGGCGCTGCCGCGCTGGGATCGGCCGCCCGCCGGACCTTCGTGCCGCGGCTATTGGGCCGCGAGCGGGTGGGGGCGGGGCTCGCGCTGGACCATCTCGCCTTCCAGGTCGCGATGTTCGCGGGCCCCGCCCTCGGCGGGATCCTGCTCGCGGCCTGGGGCGCGCAGGGCGCGTTCGCGCTCGACGCCGTCGTCACGCTCGGCGCCCTCTACGGCGTCGGCCGCCTCCCGCGCATGCCCCCCGAACCCGACGGCTCCCCGCGCTCGACCCGCGCCGGGCTGCGGTTCGTGGCGCGGAACCCGGTGGTCCGCGGGGCGCTGCTCTCCGACCTGGCCCAGACCCTGCTCGCGATGCCGCACGCCCTGTTCCCTGCGGTGAACGCCGAACGGTTCGGCGGCGACCCGCGCAGCCTGGGGTTGCTGGTCTCCGCGGTCGCGGTCGGCGGCATGGCGGCCGGGCTGCTCTCCGGGCCGGTCGCCCGCGCGACGCGGCCGGGCAGGCTCTCGCTCGCCGCCGCCGGGGTGTGGGGCGCCGCGCTCGCCGGGTTCGGGCTGGTCGACGGCCTGCTGCCCACCCTGGCCTGGCTGGCGCTCGCGGGCGCGGCGGACACCGTCTCGGTGGTCCCCCGCGGCACCCTTGTCCAGCTCGCGACGCCGGACGCCTACCGCGGCCGCGCGACCTCCGTCGAGTACGTGGTGGGCGCGGGGGGTCCCGGGATCGGCAACGCCCGCGCGGGGTTCGTCGCGGGGCTCGCGGGCACCGAGCTCGCCGCGGTGACCGGGGGACTGGCGTGCGTCGTCGCCGTCGGCCTGGTCGCGGCGGCGCATCCCGCGCTCCGCCGCTACCGCGCATGATCGTCGCGCGTGGAACGCTACCCGCGCTCAGCGCGGTTCTCGTTCCCCATCCGGTGATCACGGCCGCACGTCGTTCGTTCGGACCTGGTGGAGGTCTCGAACTCCCTGGCAGGGTCCGGTGTCATGGACGCCCAGGACATCCGCCGCGCCTACCTGGACATGCTCGTGGCGGACGGCCACGCGATCGTCGAGCGCGCGCCGATCGTCCTGCGGGACGATCCGACCACGCTGTTCACCGGCTCCGGCATGCAGCCGCTGCTGCCGTACCTGCTCGGCGCGGACCACCCGGCGGGGGCCCGGCTCGCGGACGTCCAGCCCTGCATGCGTGCCCAGGACATGGACGAGGTCGGCGACAACCGGCACACCACGTTCTTCGAGATGCTCGGCAACTGGAGCCTCGGGGACTACGACAAGGCTGAGCAGATCCCGCGGCTGTTCGCCTTCCTGGTGGACACGGTCGGCCTCGACCCGGACCGGATCTACGTCTCCTGCTTCATCGGCGACCCGGTGCACGGCATCCCCCGGGACGAGCAGAGCGCGGCCATCTGGGAGCGGCTGTTCACCGAGCGCGGGGTGAGCGCGGACCGGGTCGACCTGGGCACCGAGGAGTACGGCGACGAGCACGGCTCGAACGGCGCCCGGATCGCGTTCTACGGGCACAAGAACTGGTGGAGCCGCTTCGGCGGGCCGGACGAGATGCCCGCGGGCGATCCCGGCGGCCCCGACTCGGAGGTCTTCTACTACTTCCCGCAGGTCGAGCACGATCCCGCGTTCGGACGTCGCCCGCACCAGAACTCCGACGGCGGCCAGTACCTGGAGATCGGCAACTCCGTCTTCATGACCTACCGCAAGGAGCCCGACGGCGGGTTCGCCGAGCTCCCGCGGCACAACGTCGACTTCGGCGGCGGCCTGGAGCGGATCGCCGCGGCCTCGATCGACAGTCCGGACGTGTACCGGATCTCCCTGGTCTGGCCGATCATCGAGCGGCTGCAGGAGGTCTCCGGCAAGTCGTATGACGACGCGACCGAGAGCATGCGGGTCGTCGCCGACCACATCCGCGGCGCGGCGTTCCTGGCGTCCGACGGCGTCGAGCCCGGCAACAGCAGGCAGGGCTACGTGATGCGCAGGCTGGTCCGGCGTGCCCTGCGCTTCGGTCTGGACCTGGAGCTGACGGCGGGGGTGGCCGCGGACCTGGTCCCGATCGTCGGGAAGCTGTACGCGGACGTCTACCCGGAGGTCGCCGAGCAGGAGGAGCGGATCGTCGCGGTGCTGCAGAAGGAGGAGAGGCAGTTCGCCCGGACCCTCCGCAAGGGCCTCTCGCTGCTGCGCAGGCTGAACCGGCAGGGGGAGACCGTGACCGGTGAGCACCTGTTCGAGCTGCACGACACCTTCGGCATGCCGCTGGAGCTGTCCCTGGAGGAGGCGGCCCGCAAGGACTACCCGCTCGCGCCGGACTGGTGCGCGACCTTCGACGCCCTCATGACCGAGCAGCAGAACCGCTCCCGCGCCGCCGGCGCCGCCGCCGCCCACCCGACCCGGTGATCATGGGCTGATCGGGCCTTCTGAAGATCCACTCACCCCGATCTGCCCATGATCACCGCGGTCGGGCGGGGGTGCGGGGGTGCGGGTGCGGGTTGGAGTGCGGCGGGTGTGGCCCGGACACGACGAAAGGGTCGGCCATCCGGTGCGGCGGCCGACCCCATGTCGAAGTTGGTGGAGGACACAGGAATTGAACCTGACAGGGCGCCCCAAGTGCGCATCCCCCGTGCAGAAGAGAACTTATCGCCCGTTCGGCAGCCACCGCAAGGACATTCTCCGTTCGGTCATCGTTGGCGACGGTCCTCCTCCGCGGAACCGCCGGAGAACCCCGCCGCAAGCAGCTGCCGAGGGGTCGCGTCCGGCAGGTACGCCCTGGTCAGAGCGATTCCGATCCGGGGGAGATCCGCCTCGTCACGGAAGGCGAGATGCACCGGTTCGTACCGCGGGGAGAACTTCGCCTTGAACGCGTGCAGCGACCGGAACCCGTAGAACGGCTCGAGCGACGCGCCCAGCTTGTCCAGCATCCGGTCCGTGCGGTCCAGGTCGTCCCCGGTGTCCTCCCGGGCGAGCGGCGCGCCGGAGAGCGAGAGGAACTCGTAGCCCTCCGCCCCGAAGGCCAGGCACGCCGACGCGATCATGAACTCCATGACGGACCGGAACCCGTCCTTGCGCCGCCGCATGACGTCCAGGGTCCAGCCGCGCACCTCGCCCTGCCGATGGTCGACTCCGCCGGCTCCGTCTCCGCCGGGCCCGTACACGGGCAGCCAGGACGTCACGCCGTGCAGGCTGCCGCCCGCGTCGACCGCCAGCCCGACCCGCACGGCGGGGTCCATGGCCTCGTCCACCCCGCCGAGCGTGAAGCCCATCTCGGGCAGGCCCTTGTCACCCACCCACTGCTCCGAGATCGCCCGCACCTGGGCGAGCACCGCGAAGGACTCCTCGGCGAGCGTGACCACCCGGAACTCGACGCCCTCCCGCCCGGCCTTGTTCAGCGCCGTGCGGATGTCCTGCCACTTCTTGCCCTTGAACGCGATCCCGGGCAGGTCGATGAGGGTGTCCTCGGCGATCTGCACGGTCCGCCAGCCCGCGGCGCGCGCGGCCTCGGCGGCGGTGTCGGTGACCGAGAACAGGCAGGGGGTGAGCCCGCCGCGCTCGGCCTCCTCGGTGAACTCGCCGACCGCGGCGGCGATCCGGTCCGGGGGCACCACGGGATCGGCCAGGGCGAGCGCGATGCCCGCGTGCCGCTGGTACCCGACGTACCCGGCGCCGTCCTTGGTGAAGTAGTAGCGCATCTCCGGCCAGAGGGTCATCCAGGACATCGTGGAGCCGCCCACGCTGGTCAGCAGCGCGCGGGCGCGCTCCAGCGCGTCCGGATCGGTGCCCGGCACCCCGCCCGGGACCCGACGGCGCAGCGGCACCCGGAAGGCGCGCCGGTTGAGCACCAGCACCAGGAGCAGGGCGAGCCAGAGGATGCCGCTGCCGATGGTGACGCTCGGGGAGTCGATCGTGACGTCGAGGTCCGGCCGGGTGGTCTGCAGCACCAGCCCGACGACGGCCGTGACCATCACCAGCACGTTCAGCACGCCGAGGGCCACCGCGACCCACCACGCCCAGCGCTTCCCGAGCCGCAGCGCGTTCGCGATCACGATGATGACCACGAGGTCGACGAGGACGTCGAGCGCGCTGCCCGCCCCCTGCGTCGGGCCGAAGGGGCCGCGACCGGGGAAGACGAGCACGACGAGCTCGGTGAGCCCGATCGCCAGCAGCCCGGCGAAGGCGATCATCCGGGTCTCGCGGCGGGTGCGCGGCCCGAAGCCGGGCTCCACCGCGAACAGCCGCTGGCCGACCACGAACCCGACGCTCACCGCGATGAGGTGCGCGACGTCGGACAGGGTGCCCTCGAACAGCACCGCGACCGCGACGGAGAAGGCGAGCGCGGCGCGTACGCGCAGCCGCCAGGGGGAGCGCAGCGCCGCCGTCGTGACGGCGAGGACGGTGAGCGTGCCGGTGGTGAACCCGGCGTCCCGCACCCGGGCGAGGTCGACCGCCCAGGTCCATGGGGTGAGCGACAGCGCCCAGACCAGCAGCGATGCGAGCAGGATCCCGCCGATCTGGCCGACGATCGCGGTGGTCGCGACCGTGCGGGTGCCCATCCGGATCTCGCAGGCGCCGACGATGACGCCGAACAGCAGCAGCCCGCTGAGGAACTGGCCCGGGGTGATCGCGAAGATCGGGCCGGTGACCAGCGTCCACACCCGACCCTCGCGGACCGCGGGCACGCCGTAGGCGATGGCCGGGAACCAGCCCTCGCGGTTGAGCGGTCGCCAGACGCCGCGCCCGACCAGCCCGGCCACGACCAGCAGCCCGAGCACGGTCAGCGTGAACGGGATCCGCGACCAGGCCTGGGGGAGCGCGGCGGTGACCCGGGAGGCCCAGACCTCGAACGGCACCGACCGCGAGCCGGGCACCGGGCCCGTCGCCCAGCGGGCCTGCGCCGGGGTAACCGGGGCGGACGACGCGGGGCCTGCGGCCTTCGCGGGCCGGCCCGGCTCTCGCTCGGTCACCGGCGGATCCCCAGCCGCTGCCCCAGGAAGTCCAACGCCGGGGGCAGCGACGCGTGCGGCACCCCCCACGAGTGCCCCTGCCCCGGCACCACCTGGGTCTGGACCGTCATGCCCGCCTGCCTCGCCGCCGCGGCCTGTGTCGTCATCCATTGCCCCACCTGCGGTTCCTCACTGCCGTTGGAGAAGTATCCCCAGACCTGCGGGTACCGGTGCCGGGCCAGCAGCGTCATCGGCACCTGGGCGTCGAAGGCGGCGGTGTCGCCACCGAACGCCGCCTGGACGGTCTGGGCGCGGTCCGCGCTGACCGCCGGCTCCAGCTCACCCGCCATGTCGATGAAGCTGGGGTAGAGGTCGGGATGGCGGGTGGTCATCTCCAGCGCGCACGTGCCGCCGTAGGACCAGCCGCCGAAGGCCCAGTGCGCCTTGTTCGAGTCGATGCCGAGGTTGGCCGCGATCCACGCCGGCACGTCCTTCGACAGGTACGTGTCCGCCTTCGCGATGTCGGAGTCCATGCACATGGTGTCGTTCGCGTCCGCCCCGTTCGGGTCGACGACGACGGTCACCGGTGCGAGCCCGCCGTGCGCGGCCGCCACACCGTCCATCAGCGGCTGCAGCTGTCCGGCGGTGACCCAGTCGTCCGGCCCGCCGGGCTGCCCGGCGACCAGCACCAGGACCGGGAGCAGCGGCGGGTTGGGGGAGTCGTACACCGCGGGCAGGTAGATCTGCGCGGGCCGCGCGGTGAGGCCGGAGACCGTGCCGGGGATCGGCGCCGTCGCCATGCTCGACGTGCCGGTGACCTTGCCCTTCCACCGCTGGACCACGGGGGTGGGCATGGGCTTCGACGCCGCGCCGCGGCCGCCCGCGAGGGCGCCGGAGTCCACCGGGGCGTCCGCGGAGAGCAGCGCGCCGAGCGTGGGGTACTGCTGGAAGTAGACGTTGACCTGCGAGCCCGCCGCGGCCAGCACCACGATCCCGCAGGCCACCGAGAGGACCTTGCGCCAGGCCCGGGTGTGGATGAGCCCGCCGACCGCCAGGACCAGCCCGAACACGCCCACGGAGATCCACACGAGGACCCGCTCGGGCAGCGGGTCCGGCACCAGGTCCAGCACCCGCAGGACGAGCGGGTTCAGCCCGAGGAAGGTCAGCGCCGACAGCAGCAGCGCCAGCACCAGGGTGACGAGCGCACCGCGGCTCCAGCGCACCAGCAGCCAGAACAGGGCCGCCGCGCCGACGCCCAGCAGCACGGGCGGCACCCACCCGTCGACCAGCGAGACGCCCATGACGACCCGCACACCCCCCTCACCTGCGAGCTCGGCGAAGGGTAGCGAGCAAGATCGCGCGGGGGATACGCCCGATAGGCTTGCTCAGCGCCCGACTCGTGCGCACGGGCGCGCGAGGATCACGCGACGATGATGTACAACCCGTAGCCGACGATGGCCGCGACGGCGACCAGGCAGAGCGTGGCGACCGCGGTCCCCACGGCCGGGCTCAGCGACGAGCGCCTGCCGACCCCGGTGGAGTCGACCGGCACCGGCCGGCGGGCGGCGAGCCCGACCAGCGCGAACGCCACCAGCACCACCACGGCGACGCCGACCGCGAGGGAGACCACGACCACGACCCCGAGCGAGCCCCAGGCGATGTTCACTGCACTCCTCCTCCGACGGCGACCGGCTGCGCGGCGGTCGGCGGCTGCTCGACGTCGTTGACGTTGCTGGCGGTGACCGGCCTGCGCCGGGACGCGGCGTAGATGCCCGCGGCGACCGCGACCGCGACCACCGCGACGATCACGGTGCCCGCGGTGCCGGTGGACGCGGTCCAGGCGGCCACCGCGCCGACGATCGCGGCGGCGGGCAGCGTGACGATCCACGCGAGGGCCAGCTGGCCCGCGACGCCCCACTTGACCGAGGCGAGCCGCCTGCCCGCGCCTGCCCCGAAGATCGCGCCGGTGGCCACCTGGGTGGTGGAGAGCGCGAAGCCCAGGTGCGAGCTGGCCAGGATGACCACGGTGGACGCGGTCTCGGCGGCGAAGCCCTGCGGGGTCTGGATGTCCGCGACCCGCCTGCCGAGCGTGCGGATGATCCGCCAGCCGCCGACGTAGGTGCCGAGCGCGATGGCCAGGCCCGCCGAGAGGATGACCCAGAAGGGCGGGCCCGAGTTCGGCGCGAGGACCCCCGCGGTGATCAGCGTCAGGGTGATG
>Ga0157379_10005237_pt1 | contig 11140 bp, 5 predicted proteins | sample S25metaG_FD_121802 | JGI IMG/M metagenome (GOLD analysis project Ga0157379, IMG submission 121802) | Switchgrass rhizosphere microbial communities from Kellogg Biological Station, Michigan, USA - S2-5 metaG | ecosystem: Host-associated > Plants > Roots > Rhizosphere > Soil | place: USA: Michigan... | reverse complement strand
ATGAAGCGGCCGCGGCAGAAGAAGGGCGACGGCGATGGCGAGAATGACGGTGACCTGGACCAGCAGAGTGTTCCGAATCCAGATGGCGGCGATCGACCAGGTATCGGCGCTGAAAAAACCAATCTGTGGCGACAGATAATTGGAGTAGCGGCGCAGGTAGGCGATAGAGTTCTTCCAGTCGGCGTTCTTATCGAGCCATTCCGGCAGGTCCGGGTTTACCGCTTTACGGTCAGCGGCCCTCTTGCAATTGGCGCTCAGCCACGCGCCGATGTAGCCTCCGCCGGATACCGTCGACAGGTAATCGATGTATTTCAGAAGACCGGTGGCTCCAAGCTCTTTCAAACCTTCGAGCACACCGAGGCCAAACGTGGCGCTCCGGATTCCGCCTCCGGAGATCGCCATGCCAACGAGATTTGTCTGGACAGGTTGTCCGCCGGAGTGTCGAGACGCGACTCGAGCGATCTCCTCCCGAAACATTTCGTCCCATTGAAGGGGATCGTTGACATCCATGGCTATTCCCTCGTCGCGGCGTCGCGCCACTGACAACAGGCCGGAGAACCAACCAATGGAAATTGGCGCGACACGGTGCCGATTATCGCTGCGACCCGACGGTTGTCAAGGTTGGGCGGTTCCAATCCATGTATCTTTCTTTCCCGGATTGGGTTCAGGCGCCTATGTGCGTAGAATGACCGCGTGAGGTGGAACCGATGAAGCGAAGGCGCATGCTGCAACTGGGAGCGGCGTTGGGCGGAGGACTGCTGGCGCGGAAGGACGCGTCGGCGCGCGAGCTGGGAAGGCCGCTCGGCCCATACGGCCAGCGATCGCCGTTTGAGAAGGGTGTGCGCTGGACACGGGAGTCGAAGACACCCGAGGCAGGATCGAGCTTCACACCGCTCGCAGAGTCCCACGGCATCCTCACCCCTTCGTCGCTGCACTACGAGCGGCACCACGCGGGCATACCGAACATCGATCCGGCGCGCCACCGGCTCGTCATTCAAGGGATGGTGGAGCGGCCGCTGCTCCTGACCGTCGACGACATCAAGCGGTTGCCGTCGATCTCGCGCATCCTCCTGATGGAATGCGGTGGGAACAGCGGCAGTGAATGGGCAAAGACTACGGGCCCGACCGTGCAGCGGAGCCATGGCCTGGCCAGCTGCAGCGAGTGGACCGGCGTGTCGATGCGCGTGTTGCTCGAGGAAGTCGGCGTGCGGCCGGGCGCGTCGTGGATGATCGCCGAAGGCGCGGACGCGGGCAGGATGCAACGCAGTATCCCGCTCGCGAAGGCGATGGACGACATGATCCTCGCCTACGGCCAGAACGGCGAGGCCCTCCGGCCGGAGCAGGGGTATCCGCTTCGGCTCCTGGTGCCAGGGTGGGAGGGCGCCACGCATGTGAAGTGGCTGCAGCGGATCGTCCTGGCCGATCAGCCGTACCAGAGCCGTGACGAGACGTCCAAATACACCGATCTGATGCCCGACGGCAAAGCGCGTCAGTTCACCTTCCCGATGGAGGCAAAATCGGTCATCACGTATCCATCGGGAGGACAGACTGTGCCGGGGCCCGGTCTTTACGAGCTGACCGGCCTCGCCTGGTCGGGTCGCGGAAGAGTCGAGCGCGTGGACGTGACGACCGACGGCGGCAAAAACTGGCAGGAGGCGCGACTGCAAGAGCCGCGAATGCGCCTGGCGTTCGTGCGCTTCCGGCTGGCCTGGCAGTGGGATGGTCGTGAGACGACGATCGCCTCGCGGTGCACCGACGAGACCGGCTACGTGCAGCCTTCACGAGAGTCGTTGATTTCGGTGCGCGGCACGAACTCCGGCTTTCACTACAACGGGATCAAGCTCTGGAAGGTGGCAGCGAACGGGAGCGTGACCAATGTGGAGGTCTAAGCATGGGATCCTGGCGCTGACGATGGCGCTCGTGGCCGGCGTGGCGCTCGCGCAGTCGCCGAAATACCGCGTGGGGCGAACGCCGACCGACGAGGATACCCGCGCGCTGGGCGTCATGGTCGCACCGGATGGTACGGGGCTGCCCGCGGGCTCGGGAACCGCAATAGAAGGGAAAGCCGTGTTCACCACGCGGTGTGCGTCGTGTCATGGAGCGAAAGGCGAAGGAGGCGACGGTCCGCCGCTCGTGGGCGGAAAGGGAACGCTGGCCACCGCGACGCCCAAGAGGACCGTCGGCAGTTACTGGCCGTATGCGACGACAGTGTGGGATTACGTGAATCGGGCGATGCCGTTCAACCAGCCTGGCACCTTGAGCCACGACGAGGTGTACGCAGTAGCGGCCTACGTCCTGTTTCTCAACGACATCGTCGAGGAGAAGCAGGTGCTGAATGCCAGGAGCCTGCCCCTCATCAAGATGCCCAATCGCGACGGGTTTGTCTCCGATCCGAGGCCGGACGTACCGGTCCGGCGTCCGCAATGACGTAGTGTCAGGTTGTGGCGCAGGTGGTAACAGAAAACGAAATCACGAAGTCACGAAACGCGCATGGTGAAGTTCGTGGTTTCGTCGTGACCTGCAGCAGGTGACACGAAGAGACGGCCGCGGAATCACACGCTGTTGGAGGTTCTCATGAGGAGGCGAATGACGCTCGCGACGTGGATAGTAAGTGTGTCCGTCGGCACGCTGCTCACGCTCCTCCTCGTCGAGCCGGTCGGAACCCAGCAACGGACTCCTGCAACAGTCGGCAACGACCCTTCGACAAGCTCAGGGTCGTCCCGAGCCTGGTCGAGGGACGACTGGCCGATGTACCGGCACGATCTGGCCGGGACCGGTTACTCGCCGTTGACGCAAATCAATGTCAAGAACGTGGCGAGTCTGTCGCGTGTCTGGACCTATCGCCTGCAAAGCGACGCGCCCGCGGTCGCTGCTCCTGGTGGAAGGGGCGGTCCGGGCGGAGTGAATTCCGAAGTGACGCCGATCGTCGTGAACCGCGTGATGTATCTGCCTGCCGCGAACCGGGTGGTGGCGCTCGACCCGGAGAACGGCAAGGAAATCTGGCGCTATCCCGTCGCCGGCGGCGCGCCTTCCCGGCGCGGTGTCGCGTATTGGCCAGGCGAGGGCAGCACTCCGCCGCGCATCATCTTCACCGCCGGGCGCCGCCTGATCGCGCTCGATGCCAGGACTGGCGTACTCGTTCCCGGCTTCGGCAAAGAAGGCGAAATGGACATGGTGGTGCCGTACAACTCGGTGCCGCTCGTCTACCGGAATGTCCTCGTGGTTGGAGCAAACACGCCGCCGGGCGCCATCGGCGGAGTGGGCAATGCTCGCGCATTTGACGCTCGTACCGGCGCGAAGCTCTGGGAGTTCAGCTCCGTGCCGCAGCCGGGGGAAGTTGGTCACGACACCTGGGAGGGCGACAGCTGGAAGGGGCGCCTCGGCGTCAACGCCTGGCCGTTTTACTTCACGCTCGACGAGCAGCGCCGACTTCTCTATCTTCCACTGGCTTCGCCCATCGGCGGTGCGTACGGGGGAGATCGGAAGGGCGCCAACCTGTTCGGCAATTCAGTCGTCGCGGTCGATGTGCAGACCGGCACTTACAAGTGGCATTTCCAGACCATCCACCACGACCTCTGGGACGCGGACCCGCCCGCGCCTCCTGCACTGTTCGACGTCGTGCGAAACGGTCGCTCTATTCCGGCGCTCGGTCTGACCACCAAGTCGGGCTACCTCTACATCCTGAATCGCGAAACCGGCCAACCGATCTTCGGCGTGGAAGAGCGCCCGGTGGCAAAGAGCGACGTCCCCGGAGAGTTGGCGTTTCCGACGCAACCGTTCCCGGTGAAACCGCCGCCACTGGCGCGCGTCAGTTACAAGCCGGAGGATCTCGTGACCGCCGCGGACACGACTCCCGAACACGCCAGAGCCTGCGAGGAACTGGTCGCGAAGAACGGCGGCGTCTACAACGCCGGTCCCTTCACGCCGTGGCGATATCGTGCGGAGGGCACCTCGCCGGCGAGCGCGTTGGTGTTCCCGGGAGGGCTTGGCGGCGCGAACTGGGGCGGGACGGCGTTCGATGCCAACTCCAGGTACGTGTTCGTGGTGACTCAAGACGTCGGCGCGCTCGGCTGGATCGAGAAGGCGCGAGATGGTTCGCCGGCACCCTACGACAAGACCACTGGTTCAGGCCGCGGGAGCTTCGATGTCCGGATCGGCGACGCGAACTGGCCGTGTCAGAAACCACCATGGGGCCGCCTGACGGCGGTGAACGCGTCGACCGGTGACATCGCCTGGCAGATCCGGCTGGGCGTTACCGAACAACTTCCCGAGGGGAAGCAGAACACCGGGCGACCAGCATTGGCTGGTCCGATAGTCACCGCCAGCGGGTTGTTGTTCATTGCGTCGACCGACGACAACCGCTTCCGTGCGTTTGAAGCAAAGAGCGGCAGGCAATTGTGGGTGACCACGCTCGAGCGGAGAGGAAACGCCGACCCAATCACCTATCGGGGTGGGAACGGTAAGCAGTACGTCGCCGTCGTCGCCACGGACACCTTGGCGGTGTACGCGCTGCCGTAGACATCTTATATCCAACGCCAATGTCCTCTAGTCAGAATGCCCGCGCGTCCCGGAGGAGCCCGGCTCGACGCCTGGCTCGAACGCTTCGGCGAGGTCGTCGGCTCTCAACGGCGTGCGGCAGGGGCGATGCCGCTGGTAAAGCTCGAGATTCTCGCTCATCTGCCGCACGACGTCATCACGCCCGGCTTTCCTGGCTGCTGCCATCACCTCACGCTGCAACGCCGCCGCCTGCTCGTATTGTTCCAATTCGGCCAGTGCCATCGCCATCGTCTCGCCGAGGTCGAGCGTCTGCCGCTCTTTGAGCAGTTGTTGCGCCATGGCCATGGCGCGCCGCCCATCCCGGACACGATCGTCCGGTGCGGCGGCCAGTAAGCGAGCCAGCGCGCGAGCGAAGGCAGGGTGAGTGGGGTAGGCACGCATCCCTTCGACCAGCCGGTCACGAGCTTCCTGGTAGCGTCGGAGTCGGACGAGCGTCATCGCGAAACCGAACCGTGCCTCGGCGTTACGGGAATCGATCCTGCTCACTTCCTCGTACTGAGACAGAGATTCTGTCATCCGTCCGCTTTGTCGCAGAGCCTCGGCCAGTCGCAGGCGGGCCTCGACGTAATCCGGATCGTTCTTCACGGCAGCCAGGAGCTGTTCGACGCCTTCGTTCAACCGGCCGCTCGTAATCAGAAGCACGCCGAGGCTGTATCGCGCCTTCGCAAAATCCGGTGATCGCCGCACCACTTCTTCAAATTGCTCCCTGGCGGCGCGCGCATCGCCGTTCAGGAACAACGCCGTTCCCAGCCTGTGCCGCAGTGACGGGTTGTCCGGCGCCAGCTCGACCCCCTTCCGAAAATACGCGGCCGCTGCTACCCACTCTCTCTTGTCGAGGGCGTTGACACCGAGCCGCTCGTAGGTCACGGCGCTCTTCAGCGAGCCATTCAATTCGGCCATCAACGGATCGGGCGGCGCGGGGTCGACGTGGCCTCGCTGTCGCAGGTGACCCTCGGCCTTTTCCATCTCCCCGAGTTCGCGGTACGCCATCGCCAGCGGGTAGTGAATGATTGAGGCGCTCTGATCCTCGGTCAGCGCCTCTTCCAGAGATTTCACGGCCCGCGGGTAGTCTCTTTTCGCAAGCGCAACGCGTCCGAGCCCGGACAGTGCCGCAGCCAGACGTGGCTGGAGTGACAGCGCCTTCGTGAACAACGGTTCGGCGGCCTCCGGCCGGCCTTGAAGCAGGTAAAGTCCGCCGAGCCAGACGAGCGCGGCCACGTGATCAGGCTGCAGCTGAAGCGCCTTTTCGAAGAACCTCGCAGACTTCTCAGGCTCGTTCCGGAGCCTGTACAGGTGCGCGAGATAGTAAGGCCAGCGCGCATCGCCGGGCACGAGCGCTTGCGCATTGAGGAAGCAGGGCTCCGCCGCGTCGCGATATTCAGCGGCCATCAGGAGTTTTCCCATCTCCCCGTATTCGTTCCCAAGCTCATTGGCCGGTGTGTCCCCGCTCTCAATCTTCAGGGTCAGCGACGCGTACCGCTCGCGCAGCTGGTCCTGCACAGGCTTCGCTGCGTGCGAAAGGTCGGGCAACGAAACCGGGAGCAGCTGCTGACCTCGTGATGAGCAACCGGCGATCAATACGGCCAAGATGAAACAAGGCCACGAAGACACGAAGACACGAAGACAACAAAAGTACTCTTCTTCGTATTTTCGCGCCTTCGTGGCTGCGTTCACTTCGCGGAACCTCCAGCCGTGGCCGATCCTTCCTTCAATGTGGTGTAGCGATCGACGGCGACTCCGGCAAATTCCTCGACGCGACCGCTGGGCCAGATCACGCGGACCCGAGGCGGTTCCGCCGAGTCGCCGAGGCCCACGAGCACTCGCGGATCGTTGGCCGACGCGTAGCTGCCGTCGGCTCGAGCCCGGCGCCAGAGCGCGGCCGGCTTCGCGCGCCCCTCGACCCGTTCGGCAGGCTCATGGTCGACGGTGAGCATCGTCGAACCGTCGACGCTGCCCGGCGCGCCCTGAGCGCCAGTCGTCCCTGGAACGGGCTCGGGACGACCCTGAGCTTGCCGAAGAGTCGAAGGGCGAAAGACGGCAACCCGTGCGCCATACATGTCGCGCCGTACCTGCGCTCCGACGAGTCTCAGCCCCAGCCAGTGTTTGCGGGTGCCGACATTGTTCATCAGCAGTCGCGTCCGCCCTGCAGCGTTGCCCACCAGCACGTCGACGTCGCCATCGTTATCGATATCGCCGAAGGCGGCGCCGCGGCCGACCTCGGACAATTGGAACGCCGCGCCGGCGCGGTCGGTGACGTCCTCGAACCGGCCATCGCCGAGATTGCGGAACAACTGTTTCCGCTGGTGCAGCGGAAACGGATCGTTTGCCCGGCGGAGCGCCTCGATGGCGGCGATCGTTCCGTTGACCGTCAGGATGTCCAGCCAGCCGTCGTTATCGAAGTCGAACCAGGCAGTCCCGAACCCGGTGTACCCGAGGCTGCGGAAACCAAGTCCCGACCGTGCACTCTGATCGTCAAACACCCCGGCGCCGTTATTAACGAACAGATTGGAACCCTCGCCTGTGAGCTCTGTCATGAACAGATCTTCGTCCCCGTCGTTGTCGAAGTCGCCGGCGTCCACGCCCATGCTCGCTTCAGCCTTGCCTTCCCCGGTCAACGCCACGCCCGATAGCAGCGCCGTGTTCTTGAAGGTGCCGTCGCGCTGGTTCATCCACAGCAGGTTTTCCTGATTGTCATTGGTCACGTAGATATCGGGCCAGCCATCGCCGTTGAAATCCGCAGTCGCCACCCCGAGCGCGGGTCCGAATGTGCCTCCCACCAGGGCCCTGGCAGTGACATCGGTGAAGGTCCCGTCACGATTGTTGTGAAAGAGCCGGTCCCGCTGCGCTCGATACGCGCTCGGCGGACAGTAGTCCCGCTCGCCCGACGAACGGAAGCATTTCTTGTTCGCCTCGATGCTGTAGTCCAGATAGTTGCCGACGTACAGATCCAGCCAGCCGTCCCGGTCGTAGTCCACGAACGAGGCGGAGACGGAAAACCCGGAGGCATCGGTCCCACTTTGTCTCGAGACATCCGTGAACGTTCCGTCGCAGTTGTTACGGAACAATTGGTTCGGTCCGAAATTCGTGAGGTAGAGATCGACGCACCCGTCGTTGTTGAAGTCGCCGGTCGCCACTCCCATGCCGTACCCACGCGCGTCGATCCCGCTCTCGTCGGTGACATCCGTGAAATGCAACGTGCGCGTGCCGTCCTTTTGAATCTTCAGGTCGTTTCGCAGCAGCCGAGCCTTGAGCTGCGACGGGTTCCCTGGCGGGAACAGGGCCTGACTCGGCTTTTTGCCAGGCCCGAGCATCTGTCCCTGAACGAGGTAGACATCGAGGTCACCGTCGTTGTCGTAGTCGAACAACGCAACGCCTGGTGCCATGTTCTCGGGGAAATAGAACTCGCCAGACATGCCGTTGAAGTGCACGAAGTCGATGCCGGTTTCCTGGGCCCGATCGACGAACCATTCGAGGTCGCTCGCTGCGGCACCGCGTGCGTGGCTCGGCGGGTTGCGATCGGCCTTGCAGGCGGCGAGCAAGCCAAGAAGGAGCATGAGCCACGTCTGCGACCTCGAGAGGCGAGACGGGGATCCGAAGGTCATTCGAAGCAATCAGGAATGAGGAATGAGGAATTCAGAATGCTGATTTCGCGCCCTCTTAGTTCGACTTTGTCAGATCCCTGATTGCGGCCGAAAACTGCGGCTTCTGCGAACGGTTCGACCGGGGTCCCCGGCGCGGCAGCCGCGCTGGGAGGCGCCGCGGCGCTCACACGTTCGCTGAATCCGCTGTTTCCGGCCACATGGAGCATCTGACAGAGTCGAATTAGAAGGTCATGTTGGCGCTCAACTGGAACATACGGCCATCCATCGTCTGTGAGGGTTTCTGCCAGGTATTGCCGAAGGTGTTGTTCTGGCCCAGCACGTAGCTCGCGTTCATCACGTTGAACACATCGAAATTGATTTGCAAACGCTTGGTTGGTCCGACCGGCATCCGTTTGGCCAGACGAAGATCGAGTCGGCTGACGCGGGGGTTGAACAGGACATTGGGCGCAACCAGCGGCACCGTGGCGTTGGACGTACAGGGAGTCCGCCCCCCACAGGCCGACAGATCGCGACCGAGCGACGGGAGGATCGCGGCATTGGGCGCCGCGTAGCTCGCTGTGATGGTCGACCCGGGCAGACTCTGGAAGACGCCGCTCACCACGAAGTTGGCCGGCAACGGGATGTTTCCGTTGAACTTGACCTGGGCGGTGGCGCTGAAGGGCGTGACGATGTGGCAGTTCAGCAGGTTCTGAACGCTGTCGACGATGAAGCAACTGTCGGTCACGGTGCGTCCGAGGTCCAGGCCACCGCCAAGTCGCGCGCCCGAGCCGAGCCGCGCATTCATCGAAATGCCGAAAAAGTCATTGATCTGCTGCTGGTTCCCGAACACCGACGCCTGCTCGATCTGACTGAACACCCGGCCGAATTTTTCCAGTGATACGTCAGCGAGGTTGCAAATCTGGTAGCCGCCGCCCGAGGGCAGGCGGGAATCGAGTGGCGCCGCGATACAGTACGGTGTGTAGTCCGCCGGGGTCGTCAACGTGTTCCTCGTCACAGTAAAGTTGCCGTACCAGTTGCGGTAATAGCCGCCGCTCACCGACAGCCTGGGAGTGATCTCACGCTGGAGTTCGGTCGTGAAGTCCCAGTTGTAGCCGCGAACACCAAACCCGCGCAGTACATCGTCGTCGTAGAGGGTGGTGATATTAAGCCCTCCAAAATTCTGATTGGAGACTGCCAGGCACTCGCCGTTGGCCGCCCGGTTCCCCAGGTCGCAGTCTGGAATGTAGTTCCCGTTGGTGTCGTTCCACGTCCGCGTGACGCTGTTGATCGAGGTGGTGATCGGGTTGTTGCTTTGGGTGATCGCGGTCGTGGTCTTGGCCACGTAGCGGCCCATCGTCACCTTGAGCGCCGTCTTGCCGTCGCCAAACAGGTCGAACACCGCCCCACCCCGCGGATTCAAGTCCTTCCATGAGGGAGTGCTCGTCACGGGGGCAAAGTCGCGCGCCGGTATCCAGCCGTTGGGCGTGGCATCGACATGCTGGGCTGGAATGTACCCGTAGAAGTAATCGTAGCGGAGGCCGTAATTGAGCGTCATGCGCTTGATGGCCCACTGATCCTGGACGTAGATTCCCAGATCCCGATTGCGGTTTTGCCGGAGATACGGCGTCGCGTACTGGGTGATCTGATTGGGGATGCGATTGTTGAACCGGTAATTGACGTTGCCGTTCGCTTCTGTGCTGAGATTCTGGATCGCCTCCTCGAGCTGGAAGCCGGTCTTGATGTTGTGCGACCCGGTTACATAGGACATCGAAAAGCGCTGGGTGAATCGGGGAACGTCCTGGATGGCGTTGTAGGTCAACGACGAGTTGTAGGTCATGCCGGTTGACTGTTCCGTAACCGAAATGTCATTCAGCGTGACGCCTGGCTGAGGCTCGGCGGGCCAGCTTTGCCACGCCGCACCCACGCCAGCCTCGAGCAGCAGTTTGCTCGTCCTCGGCGAATTCCACGTGACCTGATACAGCGCGTCGGGGTCGAAGTGATAGCCGAGCGTCGATTCCGGCGGATTGACCGACGTCGTCGCGCCCACGTTCCCATGACAGTTGCAGTTACGCTGGCGATCGGCGAGGACGTTGATCTTGTTCTTTGGCGACGCCTGCCAGGTGATGCGTACGGCCTTCGATTCGTACCACTCGTAGCCGGTCGCGGGGCGAGCCGGGTCCGGGGTGTAGAACAGCGTCCCCTGCGTCAGATTCCAGAACTTGCCTGCGCCCTGACGCTCGCTGCCCCACTCGCGGAACGAGGCGAAGAACCAGATCTTGTCCTGCTTGATCGGCCCGCCAATCGAAAACGTGCCATCCCAGACCCTCACGACCTCGTTCACGGTGGTGAGGCCCTTGGCGCGCAGTTCGTCGGTCAAGTTGTTCATCTGGAACTTATTGCCGCTGAACAGACCCGAGACGTTGCCCCTGAAGGTGTTGCCGCCCTCCCTGGGAACCATGTTCGCCACAGGACCATCGGCGTTGCTTTCGGCCGAGATGCCGCTGGTTGACAACGTCACTTCTTCCGTGAGCGCGGTGTTGGGCGTATAGCCCATGTTTCCTGAAGAATGCTGGATCCCCATGCCGTCGAAGGTGACGTTGCTGCCGCTCTTGCCGTGGTAGGCACCACCCCCGACTTGCGTGGTGTAGCCGCCGACAACGTCCTGCGCGAGGCTGGACGCGAACCCCGGAGTGATCGTCGCGACGTTGTTCAGGTTCTTCGTGCTCGTCGGCAGCGTGTCGAGCAGATCCTTCGACATCACCGTCTGTTTGCGCATGTTCTGCGTGTCGACAAGCGGCGTCGCGCCGCTGACCGTGATCGTCTCGGCGACCGCGCCAATCTGGAGGTCGGCGTTTACCGTGGCGGTGAAGCCCGCCGTCAGCTCGATGCCCTCTCGTTTGACAGTACTGAAACCGGTGATGCCGAACGTGACGACATACGTGCCGGGCCGGAGATCAACGATGTTGTACCGCCCTTCGCCGTTGGTGACGACGGTGCGGACT
>Ga0157379_10005236_pt1 | contig 11140 bp, 8 predicted proteins | sample S25metaG_FD_121802 | JGI IMG/M metagenome (GOLD analysis project Ga0157379, IMG submission 121802) | Switchgrass rhizosphere microbial communities from Kellogg Biological Station, Michigan, USA - S2-5 metaG | ecosystem: Host-associated > Plants > Roots > Rhizosphere > Soil | place: USA: Michigan... | reverse complement strand
GCTGCCCAACGGCAAGCTGTTCACGATGGCCACCTCGGTCTCGAAGTCCTACATCATGGACCCGAGCACGCCGAGCTGGACGGCGTCGGCGAACATGACCACCAAGAACGGCAGCGCCGTCATGTATCGCCCGGGCAAGATCCTGGTCACGGGTGGCGGCACGCCGCTGGTCTCCAACAACCCGTCGCAGAAGACGGCCGAGACCATCGACTTCACCGGCTCGGGCACGCCGAGCTTTGCGCCCGCGGCCCCGATGCTGCAGCCGCGCTACGCGCACACGCTGACCGTCCTGCCCGACGGCAAGGTCCTCGCCGTCGGCGGCGGCCACAACATGAACCAGTCCGACATGGCCAACGGCGAGCTGTCGGCTGAGGAGTGGGACCCGGACACCAACACGTGGACGGCGATGGCCTCGATGGACGTCCCGCGCCTGTATCACTCGACCGCGATCCTGATGCCCGACGGCCGCGTGATGGTCGCCGGCGGCGGCCACGCCGAGGGCACGAGCTCGCCCTCGCAGTACAACGCCCAGTACTACTCGCCCAACTACCTGTTCAAGGGCGCCCGGCCGACGATCACGTCGCTGCCCAGCTCGGCGCAGTACGGCAGCTCGATCACGGTCAACACGCCCGACGCGGCGAACATCAAGTCGGTCGCGCTCGTCTCGCTGGGCGCCGACACGCACACGCTGGACTTCAACCAGCACTTCGTGCCGCTGTCGTTCAGCAAGAACACCTCGTCGCTGAGCGTCACGATGCCGAGCTCCCCCTCGGTGGCGCCGCCGAACACCTACATGCTGTTCATCGTCGACAACAACGGCGTCCCGTCGATCGCGCCCTTCATCAAGGTCGCGGCGAGCACGACGCCGCCGACGGTCTCGCTGACCGCGCCGCCCGCGGGCCAGGTCTCGGGCAACGTCGCGCTGGCGGCCAACGCCTCGGACACCACGGGCATCGCGTCGGTGCAGTTCAACGTGGACGGCAGCCCGGTCGGCCCGAAGCTGACCTCGGCGCCCTACACCTACAACTGGGACAGCACGACGGTCGCCAACGGCACCCACACGATCACGGCGACCGCCGTCAACGGCGTGGGACTCAAGGCGACGTCTGCCCCCGTGTCCGTCACCACGGCCAACGTGGGCCTGTTGAGCCCGACGGTCGACGCCCAGGTCTCGACCGAGGGGCTCAACGCCCAGACGACCGCGGCGTTCAACACCACCGGCCCCGCCGACGTCCTGGTCGCGTTCGCGACCTCCGACGGCCCGGCCAGCGGGCAGACGCTGACGGTGTCGGGCGCCGGCCTGACGTGGTCGCTGGTCAAACGCGTGACCGCCCAGTACGGCTCGACCGAGATCTGGACGGCCAAGGCCGCCGGGCCGCTCACGGGCGCCAAGGTCACCGCGACCCAGGCCAAGACGGGCTTCGACCAGTCCCTGACGGTGGTCGCCTTCGCCGGGGCCAGCGGGATCGGCGCCAGCGCGACCGCCAACGCGGCCAGCGGCGCGCCGACCGTGAGCCTCACGACGACCAAGGCCGGCTCGCTGGTCTACGGCGCGGGCAACGACTACGACCACGCCGTGGCCCGCACGGTGGGCTCGGGCCAGACCATGGTCCATCAGTGGCTCGACACGGCGATCGGCGACTCCTACTGGGTGCAACGTCGGACCGCGGCCCTGAGCACGGCGCTCAGCACCGCGACGATCAACGACACCGCACCCACGAACGACCGCTGGAACCTGGCGGCCGTGGAAATCGTGCCCTAGGACGGAGGCACAGCGGTCACGGGGGGCAGCGTTCATCCCCGCTGCCCCCCGCGATCCGTCCTCCACGTTCAGGGCGGCGTCGCGGGCCAACGCCACGACGACGGCGATCCGGATATGTGGTGACGTTGCGCGTTCATGCGTAACCTTGGCGCCGTGACCGTGACGTCTCCCCGCACCCGCCGGTGGTGGACCTGCCCTCAGCCGGCAGGCCGACCACCCCAGCGCACGCGCTGAGCCCGGCCACAGCACCCGGCCCCACCGTTTCCGAGAACGGGGCCGGCGCCGCGCGCCCACGGTGACCTCCAGCGCCCCGACCTGTCCGGGCGCCTCACGCACGAAGGAGATCACCGATGCACCCCCGTACGGCCACCGTCAGCGGCGTCCAGCCGACCGGCGACCTGCACCTCGGCAACTACGCGGGCGCGATACGCCCGCTCGCCCGCCTGGCGGCCGACGACGACCGCGACGTGTACGTCTTCGTCGCCGACCTGCACGCGCTCAACACCCATCCCGAGCCGGCCGTCCTCGCGCAGCGCACCCGCCGGCTGGCGGCGGCGCTGCTGGCGTGCGGCCTGGAGCGCCCGAACGTGCACCTCTACCGCCAGAGCCGCGTGCCCGCCGTCGCGCGCCTGGCGCAGCTGCTGGGCAACGTCACGGCCAAGGGGCTGCTCAACCGCGCCCACGCCTACAAGGCCGCCATCGCGGCCAATGCGGCGGCCGGGCGCGACCCCGACCACGGGGTCAACCTGGGCCTCTACGGCTACCCGCTGCTGATGGCCGCCGACATCCTCGCGCTCGACGCCGACGACGTGCCGGTCGGCGCCGACCAGGCCCAGCACCTCGAGATCGCCGTCGACCTCGCCCAGCAGTTCGCCCGCACGTACGGACCCGGTGCGCTGCGCGAGCCGCGGGCCCGCATCCCGCAGGACGTCGCCGCACTGCCCGGCGTCGACGGGCGCAAGATGAGCAAGTCCTACGACAACACGATTCCGCTGATGGTCGGCGCCGACGTCGCCGCGGGCCGGATCCGCCGGATCGTCACCGACTCCGCGACGCCGGAGGAGCCCAAGGACCCCGACACCTGCACGCTCGTCGCGCTGCTGCGGGCGTTCGCCGCACCGTCGGTCGTCGCCGGCGTCGAGGTGCGCTACCGCGCCGGTGGCATCGGCTACGGCGAGGTCAAGGCGCTGCTGGCCGAGGTCGTCGAGGGCGCGGTCGCGCCGCTGCGCGAGCGCCACGACGCGCTCCTGGCCGACCCCGACGCGCTCGAGGACCGGCTGCGCGCGGGGGAGGCGGCCGCGTCGCAGCGCGCCGACGCGGTGCTCGCCCGCGTCATGGCGGCGATGGGGCTGTAGGTTTGCGCCAACCGCCACCGGAGGAGCAGACGGTCACATGGTCGAGGTCGGGTCGATCGACGTTCCGCTGAACACCGCCCAGCCGCACGGCGCGCTGGCCGAGGCGCGCCGGCGCTGCCCGGTGGCCACCAGCTCGCCGCTGGGCCCTGACCCGCGGCCGCGCTTCAACGTCGTGCTGTGGGAGGACGTCGAGGCGGTCCTGCGCGATCCCGAGACCTACTCGTCGCGCGTCTACGAGGGCACGCTCACGCTGTTCACGGGCCCGACGATGGTCGGCATGGACGGCGACCAGCACCGCCGCGTCCGCGGCGTCGTGGCCAAGGCGTTCCAGAAGAGCGCGCTGGACCGCTGGGAGCGTGAGCTCGTCCGCCCGATCTTCGCCCGGCTGGTCGACGCGATCGCGGCCAACGGCCGCGCCGAGCTCGTCGACGAGGTCATCAACAAGTTCCCGATCCAGGTCATCTGCGGGATGTACGGCGTGCCGCTCGAGGACGTCGACCAGTTCCGCGAGTGGTCGGACGGCATCATCGGCGGCTCGCACGACGCGCAGCGCGGCTACGCGTGCAAGGCCGCGATGCGCGACTACCTGCGCCCGATCGTCGAGGACCGCCGCGCCGATCCGCGCGAGGACGACCTGCTCAGCGAGCTCATCGGGGCCGTGGCCCGCGGCGAGCTCAGCGAGGAGGAGATGTGGGGGACCCTGGTCCTGCTCGTCGTGGGCGGGACCGACACCACCTACAACGCGATCGGCTCGGTCGTCGCCGGGATCCTCCGGCGCCCCGACATCGCCGACGCGCTGCGCGCCGACCCCTCGCTGGTGCCCAAGGTCGTCGAGGAGGGGCTGCGCTGGGAGGGGCCGAGCGCCCGCGCCGAGCGGCTCGTCACGCGCGACGTCGAGATCCGCGGCGTGCCGATCCCGGCGGGCAGCGCGCTCAACGTCTGGCTCACGTCGGCCAACTACGACGAGGAGCGGTTCGCGACGCCCGAGCAGCTCGACCTCGCGCGCGACCCGGCCGGGCACCTGACGTTCGGCATCGGTCCGCACGTGTGCCTGGGCATCAACCTCGCGCGCGCGGAGCTGCGGGTGGCCGTGGAGCTGCTCTTCGGGCGGCTGGCGAACCTGCGGCTGGACCCCGACCGCCCGGGCCCGGAGATCGCGGGCACGCTCATGCGCGGGCCCGACGCCCTCCACGTCCGCTTCGACCCGTGCGCATGAGCGTCGGGCACCGCGTCGCGCCGGCCGCAGCGTAGGATCGCCCGCCATGGGCAGGGGAGAGCTGCGGTGACCGCCGCGCGACTGACCGGACCGATCCGCGGCGGCCGTCACGGATGGCCGTTCGGGTCGGCGGCGGAGGAGATCGCCGCGTACGACTACATCGAGGAGGAGTGGTTCCTCGACGGCGAGGCGGCCGCCTACGACCTCGTGGCCGGCACCGAGGCCACCTTCGACGGGCGCTGGACCGCGCAGGTCACGGGCTCGTTCCCGTACCGCACGCGGATGGTCGTGCGCCGGCCGGCCGACCCGGTCCGGGCGAACGGCACCGTCGTCATCGGCTGGAACAACGTGACCGCGGGCGTCGACCTCGATGGCCAGGACCTGCGCGACCCGGGCTTCTTCGCGGCGGGGTTCACGGCGGTCGACGTGACCTGCCAGACCGTCGGCGTCCACGGCTTCACCGCCATGCCGGCGGGCCTGCAGGCCTGGGACGCCGAGCGCTACGCCACGCTGACGATCCCCAGCGACGACGCCTCCTACGACATCTTCACCCAGGCAGCGCGCGCCGTCGGGCCCGGCCTCCTGGGCGGGATCGCCGTCGAGCGGCTCATCGCGACGGGCGCCTCGCAGTCGGCCGCGCGACTCCTGAGCTACCTCAACGCCATCCAGCCGCTCGAAGCGGTCTTCGACGCCTTCCTGCTCACGGTGCACTGGGGCTGCGGCGCGCCGGTCAGCACGGGCGGTGCCGGGCCGTTGGCCACCATGATGGACCTGATCAGCGAGCCGTGGGACTACCGGCGCCACCGCACGCGGCTGCGCACCGACCTCGTGCCCGTCTTCGTGGTCAACTCGGAGACGGAGACGACGAGCTGTGCGGCCGTCCGCCAGCCCGACGACGAGCGCTACCGGTTCTGGGAGATCGCGGGCTCGGCGCACACCGGCGGCGAGCACCTGTTTCTGACCGAGCGGCTGGAGCGCGACATGGGCGGCCCGCTGCCCGGTACCGAGACGACGTTGGTGCAGCCCAACGACCTCGACACCCGGCCGGTGTTCGCGGCGGCCCGCGACCACCTCCAGCGCTGGCTGGTCGAGGGCGTGGCGCCGCCGAGCTTCCCGCCGATCGAGCTGGCCGGGGATCCGCCGGAGATCGTGCGCGACGCCGACGGCGTGGCGGCCGGCGGCGTGCGCCTCCCCGACGTCCGCGTGCCGGTCGCCCTGTTGACCGCGACCACGCCGGAGCAGGGGTGGGGGAGCCTCACCGGCTCGCGCGAGGCCTTCGACGCGGCGACGCTGCGGGCGCGTTACGGTGACCGCGACGGCTACCTCGCGCAGTACGACCGGGCGGTGGACGAGGCCGTCGAGGACGGGATCGTCCCGGCCGCCGCCGCCTCGGGGCTGCGCGACGCCGCCCGCGCGCGCACGCTCGCGTTCGAGGACTAGTCCTTGGTGCTCGGCGTGAACGTCGCCGGGATCGACTGCCAGCCGCAGACGTTGCCCTGGTCGGCGTAGGGGACGCTCGCGTCCTCGTCGATGACGTAGTCGGGCAGGCGCCGGATCACCTCCCCGAGGACGATGCGCATCTGCAGCCGCGCGAGGTGCATCCCGACGCAGCGGTGCACGCCGATGCCGAACGCGAAGTGCGGGTTGTTGCGCCGGTCGAGCACGACCTCGTCGGATCGGTCGAACTGGGCGGCGTCGTGGCAGGCCGAGGACTCGAGCGCCAGCACCTTCTCGCCCGCGCGGATGAGGCAGCCCTCGAGCTCGACGTCGCGCACCGCTGTGCGCGCGTGGCTGGTCACCGGCGGATAGCGGCGCAGGAGCTCGTCGACCGCGGTGTCCCACAGGGCGGGCTCGGTGCGCAGGCGCTCGCGGTGGTCGGGGTGGCGGCCGAGGTGCACCAGGCCCCACGTGATGCCGTTGGTGGTGGTGTCGATCCCGGCCGAGACGAGCAGGCACGTCATCTGCACCACCTCGTCGAAGGGCAGCCGCCGGCCGTCGAGCTCACTCTCGAGCAGGAACGTCATGACGTCGTCGCGGGGCTCCGCGCGCCGGATCTCGAGCTCCTCGCGCACGCGCCCGTTCAGCCACGCGACCTCCGCGCCGCCGGCGATCGACCGCGGGTCGTCGTGCGGGTAGCCGAGGTAGTCGTGGTAGGACGACTGCGCGCGCTCCAGGACGTCGTCGGGCATCCCGATCCACTCGAGGCTGACCTGCGCCGGGATGGGCGTGGCGAGGTCGGCGGCCAGGTCGCAGCGGCCGCTCTCGATGACCCCGTCGATCGCGGTCGTCGTCCAGTGGCGGATCCGGGGCTCCAGCGCCGCGACGGCCTCGCGTGACAGCACGGCGTTCAGGCGCTTGCGGTACTTCGCGTTGTCCGGCGGGTCGAACTCCGACGGCATCGCCCGCACGAACTTCATCGGCGGGACCTGGAACGACGAGTACTCGGGGTCGCCGAGGCGCTCGGCCGTGAAGTCCCGGAAGTCGCGCATCACGCGCTTGACGCCCTCGTAGCTCGTGACGACCCAGTGGCCGCCGTAGCGCTCGTTCCAGCCGACCGGGCACGTCTCGCGCAGCTCCTTGGACGCCTCCCAGACCTGACGCTCCCACGGCGGGGCGTGGTGGTCGAAGTCGATGACGGGCCGGGTCGGGTCCGAATGCTCCATCTGCGCGCTCCTCCTCGGTGAAACGGGCGGCCCGGCGTGGCCGCGCAGAGACTCTACGCAACGGGAGGTGTAGAACATCGCGATGGTCACGTTCTGTCTCATCCACGGTCAGTGGCACGACGGGGCGAGCTGGGATGCGGTCGTCGACCGCGTGCGCGCGCGGGGGCACGAGGCGCTCGCGCCCGACATGCCGTTCGACGATCCCGACGCCGACTACGCGGAGCGCGCGCGCCCGGCGTCGCAGGCGCTGGCCGGCGCCCGCGACCCCGTCGTCGTCGTCGGGCACTCCATCGCGTCGGCCGAGGCCGCGCTGGTCGCCGCCGAGCGTCGTCCGGCGCTGCTCGTGTACCTCTGCCCGCGGTTCGGCGGGTTCGCGACGCCGCCCGGCGCTCCCGCGATCTTCCGCGAGGCCTTCCCGTTCCCGGCGCGGGGCGCCGACGGCCGGTCGGTCTGGACGCGCGAGGCGGCGATCGACGTGATGTACCCCCGGCTGCCGCGCGACACGGCGGGAGCGCTCGCCGAGCGCCTGCGCCCGGGCGCGTCGGCGGTCGGCGCCTATCCGCTGGACGAGCACCCCGACGTCCCGACCGCGCTCGTGTACACGACCGAGGACGAGTTCTTCACGCCCGAATGGGAGCGCTTCGTCGCCCGCGAGATCCTGGGCGTCGAGCCGATCGCGATGCCCGGCGGTCACTTCCCGATGGTCGAGCGGCCGGACGCCGTCGCCGACCTGCTCGACCGCCTGGCGTCCAGCGCGGTCTAGCCGGGCCGGCGCGCCCAGGCGAGGCGCGGATCGTCGGCCAGGCCCGCCAGGACCTGCTGGGCCTCGGCGACGACGTCCTCCAGGATCCGGCGGGCGGGCCGGCTCTCGTGGAGCATGCCGACGGCCTGGCCCACGATCCCGCCCGAGAGGGCACGCGCGCCGGGACGGCCCTGGTCGACCCCCGCGGCGATCCGCTGCTGGGCGGGCTGCGAGAGGACCAGCTGCAGTGGCATCGGCAGCGGGTCGGGGTTGCGCGGGTCCTCCCACGCGTCGGTCCACTCCGAGGTGAGCATGCGACAGCTCTTGCCGGTCATGGACCGCGAGCGGATGGTGTTGGCGGAGGTGGCGTTGACGAGCAGCTCGCGCTGCAGCGGCGTGCTGTCGGCCTCGTCGGCCAGGAGCCACAGCGAGCCGCACCACACGCCCGACGCGCCGAGGATCATCGCGGCGGCCATCTGGCGGCCCGACGCCACGCCGCCCGCGGCGATGACCGGATGGCCCTCGGCGGCCTCGACCATCTGCGGGACGAGGACCATCGTGGAGATCTCGCCGCAGTGCCCGCCGGCCTCGGTCCCCTGCGCGACGATGAAGTCCAGGCCGGCCTCGACGTGCTTGGCCGCGTGGCGCGGCGAGCCGCCCAGGGCGCCGACGTCGACGCCGCGCTCGTGGCACAGGTCGATCACCCGCGCCGGCGGCGGGCCGAGCGCGCTGACCAGGAACCGGACCTGCGGGTGGGCAAGTGCGACCTCGACGAGGTCGAGGATGTTCTGGGTGCCCATGGTCATCGGGGCGTCGCCCGCGAACATGGCCACGTCGGCGCCCGAGGCCTCCTTCGGCACGTCGTGCTCGTCGAGCAGCCGCTCGACGAACGCGCGGTGCCCGGCCGGCACCGCCGCCTCCACCTGGTCCCACGTCACGTCGGCGCGATCGTCGATCCCGCCCAGGGCCGTGGGGATCAGCAGGTCGACGCCGAACGGGCGGCCGTCGGCGCGCTCGGCGATCCAGATCAGGGACGCCTCGAGCTCGTCGGGGGTGTGGCTCGACGCGCCGAGCACGCCGACCCCGCCGGCGCGGGTTACCTCGGCACAGACCGCGTCCGAGTGGGTGAAGGCGAACAGCGGGTACCGGGCGCCGTACGCATCCCATGACCTGCTCATGACCGTGGCTCCTCCGTCGTCGACCACGGCGAGCATATAGCGGACGATGACCGTCCGGAAAGTCCCCACCAGGGCCGCGCGGCGATCCGGCGCCGGCAGGGATCTGAGGTGCCCTGAGCTACGCGGGCGTCGATCGATGTTGCCTCATGGGCGGGGATCCCAGACCACCGGCAGCGTGCTCGGTCCGCGCAGAAGCGTGCCGACCAGCTCGGGCGTCGGCTGGTCAGGATCGAAGCGGAGGTTGGGCAGGGCATCGAGCACCGCGGCGAGCCCGACGCGCAACTCGCGGCGTGCCAGGTGGATGCCCAGGCACTGGTGGGGGCCGTAGCCGAAGGTCATGTGACGGCGCCCGCTGCGACCGAGTTGCATCTCATCGGAGGACTCAAATCGCGCCTCGTCGCGGTTGGCGGAGCCCAGCCACACGTTGATCGACGATCCGGCGGGGATCGGACAGCCGCCGACCGTGGTGTCGCGGGTGGTGATCCGCTCCGCCCGTTGTGCCGGTGCCTCCCAGCGCAGCGCCTCCTCGACGAGCTCCGGAATGAGGCTGCGGTCCTCGGCGACCGCGCGGTAGAGGTCCGGGCGGCTGAGGATGCCGAAGAGCATGCTCCCGAATCCGTGGTAGGTCGTATCGGTCCCGCCCACCAGGTTCAGGGCGAGCGTGCCCCAGATCTGCTCCTCGGTCAGCGTGCGTCCGTCCGCCGAGGGCTTGAGGAGATCGCTGAACAGATCGTCGCGCGGGTTGGTGCGCCGATCATCGAGGATCGGCTGCAGGTACGCCCGCATCGCCGCTTTGGCAGCGAACGCCGGTTCGGGGTTGTAGATGCCGTGGATGACGTCATCGGTCCACTGCTGGAACTGGCCGGCGTCCTCGAGCGGGACGCCATACATCCCGCAGATCACTCGGACCGGGAACTTGATCAGCACCTCGCTGCGCAGATCGCAACGTCCTCGCGGGGCAACGGCGTCAAGCAGGTCCGTGATGATCGGCCCGATGAGCTCCTCCTCCCAGCGATCGAGCGCGGAGGTCCGGAACGCGTGCGCGACGATCCCACGCTGGAACCGGTGCGCTTGGCCGTCCAGGCCGAGGATCGATTCACCCATGAACGGGTCCAGGCTCTCGGCACACACCGCCGAGGAGAATGTCTCGGGATCCTCGAGCACCTGCTTGACGTCATCCCACCGGGTCACGTTGTAGCGCGGGCGCGGGTCCAGGCCGAGCGGGGCGCTCACGCCGATCGGGCAATGGAGGCGCGCCTCGCGCAAGAGCGGACGCGGGTCTGGCGTATCCATGCGAAGCGCACTCCAGACATCGTGCTCCTCGGTGGTACGCGTCGTCTCTCCCATGCGACGAAGGCTATCTGTCGTCGCCCGGGCAACTCGCCGCTGACGAAGCTCGGACAGCCTCCCCGCACTCTGCGGGGCTTCCGGGAGAGGCGCCGACCAGAATCGAACTGGTGTACACGGCTTTGCAGGCCGCTGCGTAGCCACTCCGCCACGGCGCCGGGTGACCAGGACAGCGTAGATGCTCGCGCGGTCGCGCGTCCGGCCGGGCGGGCCGGGGCAGGGCATCTGGGAGGGTGAGTCCATGGCCAACCTCTACGAACCCGAGTTCGACGTCGACCAGGACCGGCCGCCGTACGTGTGGCGCCGAGCGCGGTTGGGCCGCCAGGCCGGCGCGCGGCGCCTCGGCGCGTCGCTGTTCGAGCTGCCGCCGGGCGGCGAGACGTTCCCACTGCACGTGCACCTGCACAACGAGGAGCTCCTGGTCGTCGTGGCCGGCGCGCCGACGCTGCGCACGCTCGACGGCACGCGGGCGCTCGCGCCTGGCGAGGTCGTCGCCTTCCCGGCCGGCCGCGACGGCGCGCACCACCTCCGCAACGACACCGCCTCGCCGGTGCGCGTGCTGCTGGTCAGCACGATGGTCGCGCCGGAGGTCAACGTGTTCCCGGACACCGGCGAGCTGTGGGTCCGCGACTACGTTCCGGGCACCGACGCGCCCGACGGGGCGGTCGACCTTCACGCGCCCATGCCCGGCGACCCTTGGTAGGCTCTCCGTCTCCCAGGGCGATTAGCTCAGCTGGGAGAGCGCCTGCTCGACAAGCAGGAGGTCACTGGTTCGAGCCCAGTATCGCCCATGACAAAGGCCCCGGAAACGGGGCCTTTTTCGTGCTTGTGGGGCCAATCTCCTCGCGCGTCGCGCCTGTTCAGGTTGAACGCTCAG
>Ga0157379_10005233_pt1 | contig 11143 bp, 9 predicted proteins | sample S25metaG_FD_121802 | JGI IMG/M metagenome (GOLD analysis project Ga0157379, IMG submission 121802) | Switchgrass rhizosphere microbial communities from Kellogg Biological Station, Michigan, USA - S2-5 metaG | ecosystem: Host-associated > Plants > Roots > Rhizosphere > Soil | place: USA: Michigan... | reverse complement strand
GCTGGCTGTTGTTCGTTTCCGGTTGGGCACGCCGCGTGCCATTTCTGTGGGCGGTGCTGCCACCGCTCGGGCTCTGCATCCTGGAAAAAATCGCCTTCGACACCTCGCACTTCGCTTCGCTGCTCGGTTATCGCTTTTCCGGCGTCTTCGCAGAAGCCTTTGTCATGCCGCCGCACGGCGACAAGGTGATCGACCAACTCGCGCTGCTTGCCCCGGCGAGATTCCTCAGCAGCCCGGGCCTTTGGTCCGGACTCCTGATCGCAGCCGGATTTCTCGCGGCGGCGATCTGGCTGCGCCGCTATCGCGAACCAAGCTGATCGGGGCTAAATGATCCGCTCGGCCGCGCCGTCCAGCGCCATCAGATAGTACTCGCCGCCGAGCTTGGGATAACGTTTGGTAAGCTGGGCCTGCAGCGTCTGCATGACGCCCTTGTGCTGTTTGGTCTCGGCATCATGCTCCGAGGCATAGTCAGGCCCGAACGCCACCTTGTAGGCGCCGCAATCGCGATGGTCGACGACAACGACCTTCTTGATGTGATGAAGCGAGATCGCAATCTCCAATTGCGCCCAGAAGGCCGAATTCGACGTCGGAAATTTCGGCGACACGGCGCCAAGCGCAGCACCCGCCAACGAAAGCTGGTCGTACTCCTTGGTCAGCTTGAGACTGTCGAAAAAGTGCACGCCATCACCGACCAACCGGTAGTCGATGCAGGTGAAACCCAGCGCCTCAATGTCGGCGGCGCGCGCGCGCGACGGCAGAAAGCTCACGCCGGCTGTCGCCATGGCGAGGAAAGAAAAGTTGCGGCGGTCGATTTGCGGCAGGCGATGGCTAACGCACATGAAAGCTCCCCCAGTTGTGCGTTTTCAGTCTAGTCCAGCTTCGCAGGCGGCGCGATGTGCGGGACAAGCAATGGCGGCGACGCGCGGCGCCAATCGCTTCTTCGGGCGCGATCAAGGACTTAAGCGCGGCCAATAACCAACTTCAGGGGTTCTTCTAGAGTCGCGCGCTAGCCGCTGTCATCATCGAATCGATCGCTCGCGATCGCGGCCGACGCTTCCGAACCCTTGCTCCCTCAGGGCTGCTTTGGAAGTGCCGGCCGCTTCCTTTCGCAAACGCATCTCGGCACAGACTGCTAAATTGGTGAATCGCTGCGCTGAAGTGTGGCACGCGGATTGCGAATGATATCTCGTGCATTCGTTGGGGACAGAATCGTGAGAGGCCATTCGTTTCAAATTGGAGCAGACGCCGCTTTCTGGACGCGCAAGGCCAAGAACGGGCCGAACGTGTTCCGATCCGGATTTTTCGGCCGCCGGAACGTTGAAGCGCGGCACGTCTTTCACCCGACACGTCAATACGTGGCGCGCTCCTTGGCCACCGCACGTGGGACACCCAACACTCCGTCGGTTGCCGAAGAGGCACGAGTCGAGCTGTTCACCATCGCGGCGATTGTGCACCTTCCCGACCGATATGGCCGCAAGATTGGCTGACAGCTCGAGCTCGCGCGGTAACGTCTCGCTGGTTTATCGCGGCTGCGGCACGATCCGCAGATACGGTTTCGGCGCTTTCCAGCCTCCCGGATAGACCTTCTTGGCATCGTCGTCGGAGACGGAGCCGGCGATGATCACATCCTGGCCGTGTTTCCAGTTCGCAGGGGTCGCCACCTTGTGCTTCGCCGTCAGCTGCAACGAGTCGATGACGCGCAGCACTTCGTCGAAATTGCGTCCCGTGGTCATCGGATAGACGAGCACGAGCTTGATCTTCTTGTCGGGTCCAACGACGAAGACGTTGCGCACGGTCTGGTTGTCGGCGGGCGTGCGCTGGCCCGGCACCGCTTCGGCCGGCAGCATGTTGTAGAGTTTCGCGATCTTGAGATCGGAGTCGCCGATCATCGGATAGTTCACTGCGGCACCCTGCGTCTCGCGGATGTCGTTCGCCCAGCGCGAATGGCTGTCGACCGGATCGGCAGAGAGGCCGATAATCTTCACGTTGCGCTTGTCGAATTCCGGCTTCATATGCGCCATGGTGCCGAGCTCGGTCGTGCACACGGGCGTGAAATCCTTCGGATGCGAAAACAGGACGCCCCAGCTGTCGCCGAGCCACGTGTGGAAATTTATCCGGCCCTCGGTGGTATCGGCGTCGAAGTTGGGGGCGGTGTCTCCGATGCGCAGCGACATGATGATCTCCTTCAGGAGCGGGCGAACGCCCGCAAGTTCCAAAGGCGGATTTTAGCCATCGATTGCGGCGCCTCCAAGACACTGTCCTGTGCAGCGAGCTGCGACAGGACAATTGTCTCGCGTTTTTCGCGCCGCGAGTATCTGGCTAGAACCTCATGCCGAAGTGCAATCCGACCGTTCTCGGACGGTTGGTCGCAATGTAGGGCTCGGCAGAACAACTCTGCACGGTGCACTGGGCGTAGCGGTACAAGTCGGCGCGCTCGTCGAAGGCATTGATGAGTGAAAGTTCGAGTGACCAGCGGTCCGTCTCGACGCCGGCGGTGAAATCCGCCGTCGTGAACGGCCGTTGCAGGCCCAAAGCACCTCGTATCGGCACAGGTGGCGACAAGTTGCCGAAAACAGGATTTGGCGCCTCGACGCGAAGGTCGGGCCAACTGCTGCTCTGATAGGTGAGGCTACCTTGCACATGCGCGCGCAGTTCATCGAGCGGCCATTCGTAGCGTGCCGTCCAGTTCGTTTTGTATTTCGGCGTCGTCGGCAGCGCGGTTCCCTTCGGCGCATTCGGAGGGAAGGGGTCGGCGAGGGGATCGCTCAATGGCAGATTGTTCGGGCAAACGGTAACGTCGACGATGCCGCAATAGTCCTTGGTCAAGTAAGCATCGGTATAGGTGGCGGCGCCGCTGACAGTCAGACCATCGATCGGTTGCCACACGACATCGCTCTCTGCGCCATAGATGCGCGCCGCGCCGGCATTGTGGATTTCAGTGAACGAGTTGAGACCGAGGAACGAAAACTGGAAATTGTTCCAGTCCTCGCGGTAAATGGCGCCGTTGAAGCGCAGGGTGTTGTCGAACCAGGATGTCTTCCATCCGATCTCATAGTTGGTGAGGCGATCGGGCTTGTAGGGCGGAATGGTGCTGCGCCGGTTGATGCCGCCCGGTCTAAAGCCCGTCGACCATGTCGCGTAGACCAGATGATCGTCGTCGATCTTCCAGGAAAGGTTCAGCTTGTGGGTGAAGCCGCTCTCATAGACGATCTTGTTTAGGTTCGTGCAGGGACCGGTGTGCACGCTGGTCGGCGCGAAGCATTGGGAAACGCCGGTGTGCGAACTGTAGACGTCGCTAAAGCCGAAGAATCCTTTTAGCGAGTTCGCGGCATAGAAGACCCGCCCGCCGGCTGTGAATGTCAGGTTCGGCAGAATGTCGTAGCTCAATTCGCCGAACGCGGCAGCATCGCGATCGACACGCTCTTGATCGGTAAGCCAGAGCGTGCCGGGCCAGCCGGGGACCGACACCTGTCCTACACCGGGATCCGCGTTCTCATCGGCCAAGTTCGCGATCGTGTAATTTTGAAGAATGTAATGTCCCTGGCGCTCGAAGAAAACGCCGCCGACGAAGCGCAGCGGCTGATCGGCGGGCGTGGAGACGCGCAGTTCGTTGCTCAGCTTGGTGAAGTAGTCGTATTCCTTGATGTACTGCGACGGATCGATCAGATTTCCGTGGTTGTCGTAGATGTAGATGCCATAGCCGTAGAGCGTGTCGTAGAAGAAAGAGTAGTCGGTGTAGTCGGACGCGGCGTTGATGGTCCGGCCCATGAAACTGCCGGCATAGACGACGTCGAGATTGCTGATTTTTCCTTCGACAGTGAGGGCGGCCTGATACCAGTCGTCATGCACGAATTCCGGAAAAAAGTGCCCGACCTTCAAATCGCCGAACTTGGGGTCGTACCCGAACACGCCACTCGATTGCGTGTGCTGGCCGATGATACTGGGCGTGATGGTCCAGTTGTCGTCAAGGTCGATCTCGAGCGCAGCCCTGCCGCCAATGGTGTCGACGGAGTTGAAATCTTTTTTTACGAGTTTGGCGTTGTCTATCTCGATGCCCGATGTCGGGAAAATTCTGGTCGCGTGGACATTGTCGATATAGCCAGCATCGTGCTCCGAGTATCCGACCAGGCGAATGGCGATATTGTCGGTGAGCGGCTGGTTGACGTAGCCCTCCGCGATGTATCCGAAGCTGCCGTGGTCGACGGCGTTCACCGTGGCATCGAACCCTGCGGAGAACTTGCTGGCATCCGGCCGGTTGGTGATGATGCGGATGGTACCTGCTTCCGAGCTTGCGCCGTAGAGCGTGCCTTGCGGGCCTGAGAGCGATTCCACGCGTGCGATGTCGTAGACGTGGATGTCGAGCGAGCCGCCAATGGTAGTGATTGGCGCTTCATCGAGATAGATGCCGACCGTCGGCAGTGAGCCGGAATGGTTGCCGTCATTGCCGCTCGACACGCCGCGCATCGACACGTTGGCGAAACCAGGTCCGCCGTTGCCGGCGCCCGCGCCGCCGACCGTGTAGGTCACGCTCGGAAGATATTTAACGTAGTCCGCGAAATCGGTGACGTGGAGCTGTTCCAGCTTTTCGGTCGAAAGCGCCTGGATAGCGAGCGGTGCGCTCTGCAGGTCTTCGGAACGTTTTTCGGCCGTGACCACAATCGTCTCGATGCCGGACTGTTTTTCATTGTCCGCCGCGAATGCTGTCGTCACGCCAGTCAGCATCGTCGTGGTGAGCAGCAGCTGCCACATCACCGGCCGAACGCGCCCGTTCGGATTACTGCGCTGAATCATGCGGCCCCCAAGAAGATGACGAAAACGCCTTCCCGATTCCCCGTTTTATGTGTGTGGTAAAATGAGACGGCGAGGGCTTGGCGTCAATGCCGCCAAGACTGGGCGTAGCGGCAATAAACGTGGATTTTTAGCTCATGGCGTCAGAGGGGTATTCTTGCAACACTGGGCCGAGTGCGCTTTTTAGCGGCTCCAGCCAAGGTTCGTAGTGGCGCCACTGATCTACGCCCTCGCGGAAAATCGGCTGGCGTACCTGTTCGGAGCTGGCGGTGCGCACCGCGCGGCTGTTGCGATAAAAGTGCAGGCATTCTTCTTCGAACGGCAGCCCGCAATAGTCGAGCAACCGGCGCACTTCGCGTTCCGGATCGTTCACCATGTCCTCATACAGCACGCGATGAATTCGGCCGGGCAGCACGTCATCGAAGTGCGCCATCAAATCTGCGTAGTCGGCGTAGTAACGCCCGAGCTCGGTCTGCTCGTAGCTGAAGGCCTGGCCGCGCGCGAAGTGCTGCTTGAAGACCGAGAAGCAGCAGCCGAGCGGATGGCGCCGCGCATCGATGATCCGCGCATTGGGCAGGATGAGGTGGATCAGACCGACGTGAGCGAAATTGTTCGGCATCTTGTCGATGAAGTGGGGTCGGCCGAGCTTGCGCTGGATTTGTGTGCGTTCGAGATATTCGCTGCCGAGTTTTGCGAGTGCGTCGGCATCGAGGCTGGCGAGTATCTCGGGATAGTTTGACGTCTGCGAGCGCGCCTTGCGCCCGCTGAGCCGGCGCGCGATGGCGATGATATCGGGCAACTCCATCGTGCCTTCGACCGCGGAGTGCGTTGCCATGATCTGTTCGATGAGTGTCGAGCCCGAGCGCGGCAGCCCGACGATAAAAATCGGATCGGATGCCGGGTTTCCTTGTCCCGCGCGCGCTGCAAAGAACTCACGCGTGAAGAGCGCCTTGGAACGACTCACATGATCGGTGGTTTCATCGGCATCATAGCTGATGTTTTTGCGCCGAAGGGCGTTGCCGGCCGCATAGTGCTCGAACGACTCCGCGAACTTGCCTTCGTCTTCCAGGGCCTTGCCGAGCGCAAAATGAAGGTGATAGCGGTCTTCGTCAGCCAGCTTCTCGCGTGCAGCGAATGCCTTCATCGTGTCGATGTCCTGCGGCTCGAAGCGGATTGTCTTGAGATTGGCGAGGCTCCAATAGGCTTCGCCGAGTGCCGGCGCGAGCGCGATACTCTTCTTATATGCGGCGATGCAGTCCGCCTGACGGCCCACCGCCTTCAGCGCGTGGCCATAGCTCATCCAGGCCTTGGGCTGGTTGGGAAACTGCTTCAAGACATCCTGATAACACTCTATCGCCTTTGCATATTCTCCGATTTGCCCGAAGGCGGCGCCCTTCAGTGCACGGTAGGCCGGATTGTTCGGCTCGCCGCGCAGCAACATGTCGACCTGCGCGATCGCTTCCTGCGACTTGTTCTGCCGATGCAGGACGATCGCATAGTTGTGCCTCGCGACCGTGAAGCCGGGCGCAAGCGCGAGACAGCGCGCCAGCAAGGTTTCGGCGTCGCCATAGCGGCCGAGCCGCGCCGCAACTTCAGCCAACATGCGGATCGCTGCGACGTTCGTCGGTGCCGACTTGAGAAAATTCTTGAGGATGCGTTCTGCGATCGCGAGCTTGTTGTCGCAAAGCGCCGTCGCTGCTTCGAGAAGGACAGGGTCCTTGGTCGCTCTGCGGATCTGCTGTGCGGTGGCGGAGTTCTGCGCCGCCTCATTGCCGGCGAGGCCATACTGCTCGGACAAGACTTGCCAGGCGTCGGCGCGATCGGGATTGAGTTTGAGTGACTCCGTCAACGCGGCGATCGCGTTTTTCGTCCTGCCCAACGCCGCGCGGACGAGACCGAGTTCGAGCCACGCTTGTGCGGCTTTCGGCTGTCGTTGGGTGAGTGCTTCCAATTCTCTGAGTGCGGCCGGCAGATCGCCCTCTCTCCTTAGCGCTGCACCCAGGATCAGACTGGCCTGCGGCTGATCGGGAACAATTTTCAGAATCTCGCGTGCTTGCTCGATCGCTTGACGCGGCGAGACGGCGAGAAGTTGCCGCGCCCGCGCCAATGCGGTCGCGAGGTTTCCCCTGGTCTCGGCAAGTTCGCTGCTCACGCCTGGGCCTGCAAGTGCATCGGGCCATCAAAGGGTTTTGCTCGCGCGCCTGTCAACCTGCGGGCCATTCGTATTGCCGCACGTGAAGAGAATGTCACCAGATGAAAATGCATTGCGGCGACGAAATCTCCGGTTTTTCACGCTGCAAAACGCGGGCAGACTCCAAGCACGTCATGTTCGATTCGCAATCGGGGAGGTCGCATGCCGTCACCAGAAACGCGCGCGCGGGGCTGGCGCGCTCAGCCAGCCAATTCCCGCAGCATAAGAGTCCATGCAGAACGCGTGGCACCATCACGATTGCGCCGCGGCTTTCTGAATGCGTTGCCCGATGAGTGGCGGCGCTGCGCACTCGGCGCCAATCACATCACGAATTTCGGTGTATGGCAGTCCGGAACACGGCGCGTGGCACCGCGCCTCAATCGCGCGGGCGCGACGCTCTGGCACCGGCCGCCGGTACACATGTAGGCGCCCTAGACCAAAACGTCGGCAGCGTCTTCGTGCCGGCGAAACCACAGCCGTGCATAGCTGCAGGTCGGCGTGATCTTGAAACCTTCGCTGCGCGCCAGATCGACAATGCCGGCCATCAGCCTAGCGACCGTGCCCGTCCCGCGCAGAGCAGGCGGCGCTTCGACATGTGGGATGACGACGTTGCCGCCGGCCCTGCGATACTCGGCAAATGCGATCAAGCCTTTTTCTTCAAGCTCGAAACGCCCGCGCGAAGGATTGTCTTTGACGGTCATGGCGCTCCGACGGATTGCGAACCGGCAGTATGGCCGATCCGGCCGGCGCGCAGCCAGTCCTTGATGAAGAACGGCGCGTAGTAGATAGCGGTCGACAAGAAGCCGAGCGCGATCAGCACTGGAATGTACCAGGGCCAATCCGGCATGAAGTTGAACACCGATGCGAAAGGCGGCTTGGCACGCAGGAAGGCGTAGTTCGTCCCCATCAGCCAGTCGATGACTCCTGCAAGGGCCGCGTAGAACAAAGTCCAGGCAATCACGCGTGGCAATGATGCGGGCACTGGTCGCCAGCCCAGGCCGAGTGTCATGTAAAGAACCGACGCGATGATGCCGCTATGAAAGACGAAGAACAGAACGAATTCGACGTCGGGAAAATCGTACTGGACGTCGGGCGTGATCATACCTTGCAGCGTTCCGGCCAGCGCCCAGAAATAGGCGAGCTCATAGCTCTTCTGGTTGGGGTAAATGAGGGTTACCACCGTCGCCACGGTCGCCCAGTCGCAAAGGTTCAGCGGCAACTCGTTTCCCGGCCCGAGCCAACCTTTTTCGTAGAGCAGAAGCATCCAGGCGAACCAATTCGCCGACATCAGCGCCGCCATCGACCAACGAGGGATTCGATCGGCCTTCGGGTGTGCGCGTGGACGAAATGCGACGGCGGCGACGGCCGGCAGCACGAATGCCGCTGCTATGGCGATCAGATGGGCGGCACCGAACAGAACGAACGGTGCGCTCATTGCGTCAGACCCGCACCATCAGCTTGCCGCGATTATGGCCCGCGAACATACCGGCCAGCGCGGACGGCATCTTTTCGAAACCTTCGACGACATCGACCGCGGCCTTGATCTTTCCCTGTTCGACCCAGGTGGCAAGTGCGGCGTCGGCTTCGCGCTTGCGATTGTAGAAATCCATGACGATGAAGCCTTCCATGCGGATGCGCTTGGTGACGAGCAGTCCGGGCACGCCGACCGGCCCGGGTGCAGGCGTGCCGGTGTCGTAGTTCGAGATCGCACCGCAGCAGGCGACGCGGCCCCACAGATTCATCCGCGACAGGGCCGCGTTCAGAACCTCGCCACCGGTATTGTCGAAATAGACGTCGATGCCTTTCGGACAAGCTTCCTTCAGCGCCTTGTGCAGATTGCCGGTGCGATAGTCCACCGCGGCGTCGAAGCCGAGTTCGTCGATCAGCCATCGGCATTTGTCGGCGCTGCTCGTGGTGCCGACGACGCGGCAACCCATCAGCTTGGCGATCTGTCCCGCGACCGTGCCGACCGCGCCCGCCGCACCGGAGACGAGAACCGTTTCGCCCGGTCGTGGCCTTCCCACTTCGAGCAAACCGAAATAGGCGGTGAGACCGGTGATGCCGAGTACGCCCAGGATGTGTTCGGGCTTCTGCTTCCTGTCATGCTTGGTCAATGTGCGCGCCGGAACCGCGGCATATTGCTGCCAGCCATAGTCGCCGCTGACGAGATCGCCCGCCTCGTAATTTTTTGCGTTCGACGTCACGACTTCGCCGATGCCCCAACCGGCCATGACCTCTCCGGGTTCCAGCATCGGGCGGTAGGTCGGGCCGATCATCCAGGCGCGGCTCGCGGGATCGAGCGACAGCAACGTCGTGCGCACCAGCACTTCGCCGTCCTTCGGCTGCGGCATCGCCGCGTCTTGGAGACGGAAGTTCGCGGGAGAGACCTGCGCGTTGGGTTTGCTCGCATATATCCATTGCTTGTTCATGGTCATGGTTCATCTCCCGGTTCGGCTTTGCGCGTTGACTTTGGCGTTCGCGCACACCAATCCTGAAACAGAAACGCGGAGGACGCCATGAAATACCGCAAGCTTGGTGCAAGCGACTTGAATGTCTCGGAAATTTCGCTGGGCTCCTGGCTCACCTATGGCGTCGGCGTGGAGAAGGAAAAGGCGATTGCCTGCGTCAACCGCGCCTTCGAGCTGGGCATCAATTTCATCGATACGGCCAATGTCTATGGCCGCGGAGCAGCCGAGACGGTACTGGGCGAAGCACTCGCCGAACGACCGCGCCAGTCCTACGTGCTGGCGACGAAGGTCTTCGGCCAGATGAGCGACACCGACCAGGGCCTGTCACGCGCCCAGATCGAGAAGCAACTCGACGCCTCGCTCAAACGTCTGCGTACGGATTATGTCGATCTCTATCAATGCCACCGCTACGATGCGAACACGCCGCTCGCCGAAACGATGGAGGCGCTGACGCGCGCGGTTAAGAGCGGCAAGACACGCTATATCGGCTTTTCCGAATGGTCGCCGCAGAACATCGAAGACGCCGTCGCGATGACGGGCGTCGCACGCTTCGTCTCGAGCCAGCCGCAATATTCGCTGCTCTGGCGCCGGCCGGAAGCCAAAGTCATTCCGCTGTGCGCCAAGAACGGCATCTCGCAGATCGTCTGGTCACCATTGGCCCAGGGCGTGCTGACCGGAAAATACGATCCGAACGCGCCGCCGCCCGCCGGAACGCGCGCGACGTCCGACACGATGAGCGGCGCCATGGCGCGCTGGCTGGAAAAACCGGTGCTGCAAGCCGTGCAGCAGCTGAAGCCGCTGGCGAGGGACGCCGGACTCACGCTCGGCCAATTCGCGCTCGCCTGGGTGCTGCGCGAGCCCAATGTGGCCTCTGCCATCGTCGGCGCCAGCCGGCCGGAACAATTGGACGAAAACGCCAAGGCGAGCGGCGCGAACGTCGATCCGGCGCTGTTTGCCCGGGCGGAAGCCTTGATCGCGGAGGCTCTGCCGCGCCGCAGTTGAGCCTGCTTCCGTAGCGGAATAGGGTCGACAGACTTGCGCTCATCGATCCGGCGCTATTTGCTGCATCGTAGTGCAAGGGAGAGAAAATCATGTCCGCTGCCGCAGACACCGCAGCCCCGAAATCCGTCGCTCCGTTTCTGAAAGTATCTCCAGACGGCGCGCACTATCTTGCCGGTTCGAAGTGCGGCAAGTGCGGCGAAGTCGTCGTCGGCACACGCGATGTGTGCGGCAAGTGCGGCAACCGCAAGTCGCTCGAGCACATCAAGCTCGCCAACACAGGCAAGCTCTACAATTTCACCGTCGTGCACCGCAATTTTCCCGGCGTGCCCGTGCCGTTCATTTCGGCGATCGTCGATCTCGACGGCGGCGGCACGCTGAAGGGCAATCTGCTCGACGTCGAGCCTGATCCCGCCAAGATTAAATTCGACATGCCGGTGAAGGTCGTCTTCCGCGACGCCGGCCGCAAGGATAAGGAAGGCAATTCCTATCTTGCGTACTTCTTCGTACCCGCGAACAACGCTTAAGGAGACAAGCGATGAGCGACGTCTATGTCGTAGGAACAGACATGATCAAATTCGGGCGTTTTCCCGAACGCACCGTGCCGGAGCTTGGTGCGCAGGCGGCGCTGATGGCGCTCGACGATTGCGGGCTGACGATCCAGGACATGCAGGCGCTTTATAGCGGCAATCTGTTC
>Ga0157379_10005232_pt1 | contig 11143 bp, 11 predicted proteins | sample S25metaG_FD_121802 | JGI IMG/M metagenome (GOLD analysis project Ga0157379, IMG submission 121802) | Switchgrass rhizosphere microbial communities from Kellogg Biological Station, Michigan, USA - S2-5 metaG | ecosystem: Host-associated > Plants > Roots > Rhizosphere > Soil | place: USA... | reverse complement strand
GTTGAACGCAAGGACTGCACAGGGTACACAGGGAAGATCGGCGGTGGTGGCGCTTGGTCAGGGGCACGGCGACGAGGAAGCGGGATTGGGGGAGCATATGCCGGTAGATTATCGAGAATAGATGAGCCACTGTTCATGGACATCGGGGCTGTCGCAGGGGCCATCTGAGGGGTCGAGCTAATGCTGATACTTCCTCGCGATTCCATCTTCACCTCGAGGGGAGAGTGGGGGTGAGGAGGCATCTGCGCTGATGTTGTGTTGTTAGGGATGGGAGGGGATCCATGCATGTCTCCATGAACTGCAATACGCGGCGCTACTTGTTGCATAGCAAGTTCGCGGCACATGCAGGCAGTATCGTCAGAACAGAATCCGCAATCGACCATATCGAAAGACTGATCGAAAGAGGCTCGGTTCTCGTTCATGCAGCCTGGAGCTTTGCCTACAAAACCAGAGAAAAGACTGGCCATGGCGGGCTGTTGAGAGTGTGAGTACATTTGAGGGTTGGGGGAGCGGGGGAATGGCAGAGGCGAGTAGGGGTCGTTGGCTACAGACGAGGCAGCGCTGTCCGATGCGGGAGAAGATGCCATAGACGACGGGGAAGGGAGTAGGGTCATGGCCGACGACAGCATGGAGCCTGGGGATATGGAGATGCCGTCCGTCTTGATACGCTTTCTTGAAGACGTATCGGTGGAGGCGTATGGAGTAAGACTGTCTTCCCGCCATCGCTTCCGCTCCGTCTCGGGAGAAGGCTCTGGTCGCAGCTTGCGGAGCTCCTCGCGCAGGGCAACATTCTCCTGGCGAAGTTTGTCGTTCTCCTCCTTGAGACGCTTGGCGATATTCTGAAGGGCAACATTACGCTCGACTTCGCCTTGTTCATAAGATTGAACTCGAGCCTGCAAGTCAGCGAGCTGAGACTGCTTGCGTTCTCGGAAAGCACGCTGGGCTGCACTGAGGGAAAGGGCTTGTTAGTATGGGAGGATATAGAATATGTATGCGGGCAAAAATTCACCGATTTTGAACGCGTCTGCCTTTGGAGTCGGGCTGGAGCAAAGGGGAAAGATTGTTCAACGGGGAATCCTAAAACCAAGTGCAATGTTAGCTTACCTCCGGGCTTTCCTCAGTCGGGGGTGCGGGGGGATCTTTCTTGGGCTTTCTGCCAGGCTTCGGCTTTGCGGGGATGACCCATTCTTTCGACGCTGAAGAGGGAGTAGATGGAGTTGTTGCACAGACGCTGACATAATCAATACATACCTTGGGCCCAAAGAGTGGAAGAGGAGGCGACTGCAGTAGTCATAGCTGCCCTGTACGAAGTTGGCGACGAGGAGGGGAGTCGCAGGGAGAGCGTGCAGAAGATGGGAAGTTGAGGCAGAAGGAGGTGAAGAGGGCTACCTTTTAGATGTACGGCCTAGAGAAATATTGGGAAATATTATTATCGCAGGGGTAGAAGTGCTTTTGACTAAAAAAGAAATAACCGCGTAAATAACTCTGATAATTGAGAAATAGACCTAGGATACCCTGGATTCCAAATAATCAGTGAATCCTGGTGTTGAGCCCGGGATGTCCCGTGGTAAACATAGACGTGGGAACGTAGGCGTGTTTGTCGGCCTTTGCTGTGACTGAGCGTGACCAGGGCCAGGAGTGTGGCGTCACAGCTTCTAGTGGGTTCATCCATGGATCTGTCCAATCGACAAATATCTTGCGTCTGCTTCCCTATCAGGTCAAAAGCCTATTTGTGTAAATCTCGTTCCTGGCTATTTTCTCCTCTACTGAGTACTCTCCATACATATACACGGTATGCACCGACCACTCATTCGACTACTTCCTCCTCAATCTGCTCAATGACCTCATCTATCCACTCTGCAATTTCCTCCTTCTCTTCGTCTCCCTCCTCCAAGGCAACCTTCCGCACTTTGCGGCTTCCCGATATCTCCCGTTTGCACCTCACCCGCCAGGCATTCCACTCGTCCACCAACCTCTTCCTTTGGGCAATGAGCTCTGCACTGACCTTGCCTTCTTCAGCTGCATCTTCCTCCTCGAACGTGCGGCTGTACTCTTTAAGGTTCTTGCGAATGGCGCGTTGCTGCTCCTTGGTCAGAAGAGTACGCGGGCGAGGGCGCCATAGGAATTGTTTGAAGCGATCCAGAATGTGCTTCTCCAATTCTTGGCCCTTAAAGTCCCAAATAGCATATCCATTCTCCAGCTAGAGTATTAAGATCAATGTCGCGAGATCAATGTCAATCGTCGTGGGGAGGTGGAACAAGTTGCCAGTTTGAGAATTAGCCTATATGATAGAAGTCAAAAGCCAAACCCACGCACCGTATGTCTCCACGTGGATGCGCTCGTGGCTAGATAACGACCGGATGGATCCCATTCGACGTCTGTGACTCCATAGTGGTCGCCACTGCCCAGCCTCTGAATGCCTGCACCCCAATCTGCGCCAGCTTGAGTGCCGTCCTTTCGCCCGCCCGCTTCTTCAAGATTGAAATCGAGATCCCAGAATTCCAGTTCAGACTTTGATGTAGAACCGACAGTAGCGAGTACGACATGTCGTCCACGAGGGGACCACCGAATAGTGTTGCTCGTCCTGTTTGGGAGCGTTGCTACAGCCACGTAAAAACCGAGACAAAGAAAAGTTACGCAGAAGCAGAGTAATTTCAACACCAGTCCACAATCAGAACAAGAGCCAACGGGAAGAGGGAAGTGAATGAAAATCCGTCAGAAGCGCCAAATAACACAAAGAAAAACATACTCAGCAGCTTAAAGTCACCCCTTCCCCGTTCAAGCTGGTAGAAGCTCACGTCCGTCTTAATGGTTACTCCCGGTCCGGCGTTACCGATATTTGGATCACTACTGGAGACCACAGCGAATCGTTCGCCGCGCGGCTCCCATGAGAAATCGGTTACAGTATCTGGAGCAGAAGAGTGTGAGTTCTCGGATCTTAGAATAATTAAAAAAAGCAACAATTCAAAGAGTTGGAGAGAATTTCTCCACATCTCTCCAACATCACAGAATCTAGGCCACAAAATGCATACCTTTGAGCTCCACAACTTCCACAGGGAAATCCTTTTCACGAACGCGGAAAATCTCCAAGTTGCAGAAGATAGACTTTTTGGTCTTCGTATGACGGTCTACCCTAACGCAGAGGAAATCGCCTTGATTCTGCCAATATAGCTTACACTGTTAATGAAAATTTATCAGCGTATGGATCATCGAAGCTACTCGGGATGGTAAGATACGCACATCGGTGACATTGAATAGATTCTTCTGACGGAGCACTGTACGGCTTGGGATCGCCATTAAAGTTACCCTTGCCGGCTGATTTCCCAATTCCGGCGTCCAATAGACAAGCATATTCTCTTTGGCAGGCTTCTTCGCTTTGCCTGACTGGGCTGCCTCTGCTTCATCCATATCTTTGTCTCCTAGTGGACACCATTCAAAGTCGACCACTCCTTCGATCTTGATACTCTTCTTCCCCAGGAGATTCATGCTTGGGAGTTCATAAACGCTGATTTGTTGACCAGGCGTAACTCTCGCAACATATTTATCGTCGCTACTCCATTTGAAGGCCGGCCAGATGACACCTTGTTTTCTTTGTGCTTCGTCTGCAGAGTCTGACGGGGAAATGGCCGGGAAGGAACGAAGAAGATGGCCGGTCTTAATATCCCAAACAGCGATACTATTACCCTCGTCGTCAGGACTAAAATATTGCGGGCCCTGAAGCGCACCCTCTGGGACGACAATAGGTTCGTGGGACCAAGTGACAAGGTACTGCTCGCAAGGGGAAAAGTGAATGAGTTTTACGAGGGGATGCGCAAACCTCTGAAGAGGTTGCCAAGTTGAGCCGCCCCAAAGACGCACACCTTGCCTATGAAGCGTGGCAAGTGTGGTACCAAGCGGAGACCAAGCAATATAAAGGTCGGTCCAGTTCTAAATGGCCAATAAGATTTAAAACTTTTTAATAAATTGGATGTATAAATACGTACGGGCCGGGAATAGGCCACTTCACAACTGGAAGGTTTTCCGTGCCAATGAATTTCGACATCGTCTCCGCGGTAAGTAGCGTATTGATCTCGTCCTTGCGGATCAGCTAACCAAGCGCGAAGGTGTTCCTAATCATTTTTTAAGTCGATGGATGGGAAGAGGAGGATCGAAATACGCACTTTGGGCTTATATTCCTCTGGCTGAGGCTCAACGTAGACAGGATCCATGTTGGCATACTGCTCGATGTCAGAAAAGCGATTGATGACGAAGGTGTGTTTTGCATCGAATTGGAAGCCTTGCATAGCAGCCAACGCAAATAAAGCTTCATCTGCTGTTTTGAATTCCATGAAGAGATATCTATTCCGATATTTTTTAAGATTGTTTATCGATATGTAACATTTTCAGCGGACTCACCCTTTGCTCTTCCCATCGTCACTCCAAGGGACAGTCATGGCATCAGGCGATATTTTGGCACCTTTACGTCCAAAATCTTTGCTTATTTTGGTGAGCAACTTTTCCAATTTGGATTTGTCAATAACGGGAACACCGTCAACGACCAACATGTTCTCGAAGCCCTCTGTTGGCTCGACACGATATCTACCCAACATCGCGTTTAAAACTGGCTACAAATGATATTCAGACAAACAACACCTTTCTTCAATATCCGTGTAATCGATTCCTTCATCTTCGTGTGAGATTCCATTCGCGAGAGTCGACATGACTTGGATAAAATTTGCAGGAGAGTGTGAGCGGAGATTTTTCGTCGGTGTTTGAATCAACGAGAAGTGATGTCCTTTTTTGGAAGTCTTGATTCACAATGCTTCAGAGCTCCCCACAGTACCGCTATAGTTCTGCTATCAAATCACGAAACAATTGCTGTTCTTATTTCTCCTTTTATCAATTTGTTGACACGCACGAATCGTCCTGGCCGACCTTCACGGAAGAAATTGGGTTTGTCGTCATCTTGAGCACTGTTCCCTCCTCCAGCTGCTTTTTATGCTTTACTGATCTCCAGTTACAGTAGGTAGCTGTGGTCAGGCAGAAGGTTCATATAGCTCGAATTCAGGTATTTTTATGGTCCTTGCGATACATTGAATGATTATCCTATGACGCAGTTAAATCTCATGGTGAGAATCTGTTTCCCGCCTACACAGGCTGTTGCTTGAGGGACAAGGATAGATGCGTTGAAGACTTTCATATTAAAAATACGTCCGCGTAAAAGTAGACAAGATAAAATTGTGCTTCTCTGATTTATTTCCTTACCCCATAGCCGATTTTCTCAGTGAGATTTCTCGTGCATGTGGTCCGGGGTAAATTGCTTCCCTTTCCAGTGGTGCCCCCTAAACACCCGTTTAATGCCGCTTTACATGCCTGATATGGAGGAAAAACTCGGGTTGAAAGAATGGCTTACTTACCCCAGTGTATATTGGATAGTCCTACCGCCTCGGAGGCAACCGAAGAGGACTCGATAATGTTGCAAACCTGGGGTTAGATAACTAGTGGATTCCTTTATCTACTAGTGTTATGGAAGTTTTAACACTTCATGTGTCCTCTTTCGGCCAGCTTACTTCGGATATAGATATTTAGACCATGTTCTGAAGACCCGATAACCATGATGTCTAGATCGAGTTCACAGCTTTGTGAAAGAATCCTAGGATATGACCGTGAGTCCCCTGAAAATCTCGAGAATAAGGTGCGGAGACTGAATTTGATGACAGCTTTGGGAAGACGCCGAGGCAGAAATGGCACAAGTCGCCGAATATACGAGGGTACAATGTTTGTTGATATCTATGTAAATCCGACAGATATCACTTACAAGTGGCTAACAGGTATTTAGTGTATTTTCTAAGCGGTTGGTCAGATCATCAATTTGACTGTCGCAGTTCTTCAATCATTACCTGGTCCTCATTCGAGTTGCTTAATAGACCTGAAGCCTGGATGACAAAGTATTAGGTTAGGCTGTGTTGCATTGCTCTATTTACATCTAAAGTATAGTTCATTTTGTGGGAATAAAGATAGCTGACCCGTTCGGGAGCGCAATATTGGCATCTGTATATATCTAATTTTCGGCTGCGCAGGTTTGTAGCCCTTACTTCCAACCATCCATACTATAAGGAGCAGGTGTATGCACTTAAAGGGTGGGGAATGAATGAAACCAATATCTTATTGCTGAGCGACTCCTCCAATGTTCCCCCTCTTATCCCAGACCAAACCGTTGCACTTACGATCCGAGTGTCTTGAAGGATCGACAAATCCGTGGTCTCTATGCCATATGGTCCATATCAGCTTATTGATTAGAATGCTTACAGAAGATGCGCCGGTAGAATAAGGAAACATCACCTTTATCAAACATCACCCTCCACCCCGCTTTACGGATCCTCGTCTACAAACTGCTTCGGGGGCTGATTGTTGAGTCCGCTGAACTAACCTAAAGTAGAAGTGTGGGTCCCTGTTACAACGCCACAGTCCAAGCGAATACTCGCATGTAGTTGTTTTCCGACCTGGCAGCCAGTATCACATTGCAGGCCATCGCTGATATTGGGTCAGATTAGGTCAAAAGACCATGTATTTCACTATATCTGTTTGGCGAGTCGTGGGGTGAAGAATGTAACCTGAAATTTTGGCCCCAATTTGAGGGATACGACGCAGATCAAGCGCAGTACTCTCTTCCATAAGTGAGGACCTCGCTGAATACCGTCCTGTGACAGAAAAAATATAGAATGAGACGTACCTCTCCATTAAATCCAAGTGGTGAATAAATGCGTGAACTTCCTTTTCCTTTGCGCCTGGGACACGCCACCCCGGCACAATAGCTTTCGCTCATAACGCTTCTGCCCCTTAAGTGGACTTGCTCCATCTTCGATTTCGCACGTGGAACCGATCCCAATGAAATAGACTTTTAGATCCCATCGCGCACGTGCCCGTGTGCCTTGCTGGGTTAGTCGATAAATAAGGAAAGTAAATGAAAAAGAAAATCCGCCAGCTGGATGATCACTATAGTCCTGACGAAAAAGGGAATGAATGCCAGCAAAGCCTGTAACCAAAGCACAAGAAATTGGCATCGAGCTATGAGATGACATGCCTAAGATATTGGTTAAGAATCAAGTGGCAGATAGGGATATTTCTCAAATTGCTATACAGTCGACGAATGTTTCCATCACTTTTGCCAGAAGGCGATGGAGAGCTGCTCAGTCGACTATATCCCAAGCGACGCAAATTTCCGCCGTCGTGATGAGTGGTATACGGCGCTGGCGATTCCATCATACGAAGCTTTAAGTTACTTCGATATATGGTGATAGGGTTGTTAGAGCCTGGATTCCAGTTGGCATCTACAAATATGGCACTCATTTGTTAGCATAGTATCATTGGTCAGTACTAAAGTGCACCGTGTTCAAGCCAACTAGATTCTCCAGTCACCATATTCACCTTTACGCATCTGAACAAGATACGAGACCACCCGAGAGAATGCGCTGCCGTCATTTCAGGACGTTTCGAAGGGTTTCTCTGGGGATGACAGCTACAAGCAACAGCAAAGCGTATCCGACAGTGTCCGACTGCTTCTAGGCTTCTAGTTTGTTAGTTGGATGGACTCTGCTTCTCTGAGTATGTGGAGTTCAGGGACACGGCCATCAAAATGAAGAGTTACGAAGAAAGTAAGAGTACCACGGGATGCAAACGCGAAATAACAAAGTTTCGGCCCGACTAATTGGGTGTGTCGGACTTCCAAACCTGACTGCCACAGCGGAATCAAACTCGTCACTCATACGCTGGTCACGATAGAAGCAGAATTATGGTGAGCAATATTCGACCTCTTGTGAAAATTTGTCCTAACTTCTTTTAGCCTGTAGATCGACGAAAAAGGACTGTTAGGCACGCGCAGCTGAAATCCACCGAAAAGGTCGCCTCATTGTTAGCAACCAACAGCTGCGCAAACGAAACGATGGCAGTGAGTGACCGACTGAATATGGAACCTTTAGATTAATTTACTTTTTATATCTTTATAAACAATTAGGTGGCTGCAGAAGTCCACCCCTTCCCCCAGTCGGAAGTTATCCCGGTCATGAAGAAAAAAGATAAACTACAGCTCAAGAATGAAGACTTGTTGCAACGTGGTCACATGTCAAACATTTCATTTTATCGTATCACTGAGGCCGATTATTTTAGGTATCAGTGCAACCGGGATTCCCTATTCCAAGTCCCATATGAGGCGCCTCAGGCGTAGAGAAAAGGAACAATTATCGACTGATCTCTCTGCCGTCAGCGAAGCTATCGCGGCAATAACTGAACCAAAGGAGTGTGATAAAGCAGTTGAAGGGGATTCCACCAGCAATACTCAAGCCCACCCTGGCCAAATAGGAAAAGGCAAACATATTTCCCTGACTTCGAATCAACGAAAACGGACCTTGTGAGCATTTCCCCGTCTTCTCCAAAGCTAATCATGTATAACTTATTTTCTAAAGCCAAGCTGAACATCTGCGGCATAAGCTCATCATGCAGGACAACAATTTTACGGCAAATCCATTCCAGACCATAAGGACTCACGCGCAAAATACACTGGTAAAACATCAGGCATGAACTTATCCCTTAAAGCATGTATCATTATAATAAATAAATAACGTATGCATATGAGTGAAGAATTAGTGGCATGTATGGGAATTGTGGGTATGTAAATGGTTCGCCTGAAGAATTATAAGGTTTACTAATATGACACTCCAATGCTTGAGTCGCAGAGAACCAAAATAATGGAAAGAAGATATTGAGTATGCAGTGGTTCACCCGGCCGAATCATTCCTCATCACCTTTTCCCGCACTCCACACTGTGCTTGCGCCACTGCTATCATGGCTCTTACCGCTGGTACTCCTGCTCCGTCGATTTCGCCATTGTTCACCAAGCGTGAGTCCCCCAGAGTGATTAAGCTCGGTAAATCCCCCACTACCTCCTTTCGAAATTTCTGCAGTCAGAACCTTTTCCCTTGCGTCCAAGGACGCAAGAGAACTCTCCGCCTCCGCCTGCTCTAATGCTTCGCTGGTCAGACTCGGGGGTACACCTTCTTGAGACTGCTCTGCAGGAGGATTTGGCGCGCGTCGGAACCAAGAGAATCTGTTATTGGCTTTCGAAGCTGTGGAATCCGTTGATGTTTTTTCAGATGGTGGTTTGGCAGTTAAGGGGACAAAAGATTCTTCGGGTTTCTCGATCCCCATTAATTTCATTGTAGCATTCAACCTCTCCCTTTCTTTCCTGTCATCTTCGTCTTCCTGACTTTCTAATTTACGGGCACCAGTTAACGTCGATGAAGCGCCAGGACGGAGAGTGAGTGGTCGAAGGTTTTTCTCTTTCTCAGCGTTCTCGCTAGCGCCGCCTCCAAAGATAGAAAATGATTTCCAGTCGAAAGAAAGAGATCTGCGATTTTTCCTGGCGTCTGGGGTCGGGGATGCAGGGGTATTGAATGTTGTGAGTTTTTCTGGTTCGCCAGAAGTTGGGAACCGGAAGCTACTTTCTTTGGGGGTAGCAGAAGTAACCTTGACGGAAGTCGAACGGCCAAGGAAGAGACTTTGAGGTCTAGATTGTTTAACGGGTTTCGAAGGTGAGCTTCTTGCCTTCATGACCGCCTCATCGAAGGCGCTGGGAGATTTAGGCGTTGGGGGAGGTTTGGACGGATCGTAATCCACCGATAATACATGTTCAAAGCCTTCCTGCATAATGATCCTATCGATAATCTTGCTGGCGTACAATGACAAGGCCTTATTAGCGTCTTTAAGGGACTTGACTTCTTGTCGGAGGGCATCAACTTCTCCACTCCTCTCGAAATTATCGGCTTTCGCTGAACGAGGTTGCGAAGGTGATTCTTGATGCACCCCATCCAAAATATCTTTCGATTCTGCACGTCCGAGTTCAGCAGCAAGATCGAGGCCGGGTCCCGTGATTGGAAGGTCGGCAAGCGATTCACCGACAGGAGTACCTGGCGTTGGTGAACTAGAACCGTTACGAGCACGACGTTTTCTGGTAGACGAAGCTGACGTAGGGGGTAAATCCCCTCCGGACCGCAATTCTGATGCAAGGCTATTCGGGATCTCTTGTTCTTCGGGGCTAAATGTGTATTCGTCGTCCTCCGGAACCCGATCAAGGAGCGATCGTTTGTTAGAATGTATACTTGCACGTTCTGAATCATCGTTGACGGATTCAGCACGGCTGCTTCCTTGGTCTTGACCTCCAATCTGTCGTAACATGTCGACACCGGCGCCATTTAGTGCGCGTTCCATGAGTAACAACCCATAACTTTCGTTTTCCTCTTGCAATTCGTTATTGACGCGTTTGAGGTCAGCCAGCTCCGTTTGAAGCATTTGCACCATCGTCTGCAGAGATGCATGGCTCGTGGAGAGAGTTGACAGCTCCAGTTTGAGCGCTGTGATTTCTGGCCCATCCGATATTTCAGAGTCGTCTTCTGACAGTGGATTGCGAGCAACAGGTGTTCTAGGAGATCCGGGCTGGACTTCACCGGCTGTGTCTCGAATTGTGTCCGAGGATACATCTTCAGGGCCAACAGACGGGGCAATGGACGGAACTGGTGAAGAGGATCTCTCGGCAGCTTCTTGCTGAGCTTTTCTCGCAGCTGTCAACGATTGGATGCGTGATTTAAGGTGTTGTTCGTTATCATAAAGTGCCTGACGCTCCGCGTCGAAGCTTGCAGACTGTTCCGCGTATCGCCGCAAGGCATCTCGTTTCTCTTTCTCGAGTTCTCGAACTTGAGAACGAAGCTTCTCCGCAATTTCCATGCGGGCCCCCATTTCCTCTTCTGCACGAGCTTGGTCAGCGTAAAGTTCAGTGAGCCGTGATTCAGCAGCATGGAGTGCAGATGTGAGCGATGAGGTTTCTTGACGGAACTCGGCCATCTGCGCGTCCTTTTCTTGCAAACGCAACAATAGCTTTCAAAGGAGTCAGAAATGTACATTGTAGAACCGGAGAATGTTACTCACCTCTTCCTTCTCCTCGGTCTCCCGCTTTAACGAAGCGGCCAGCGCATCATAGCCATTGGTATCTGCACTGGGGACAGGACTAGCACGAGGCGACGAGACAGATGCACTGGCGATTCTTGTACGACTGCTCGCTGGTGGAATGGCGCGCGGAGAAACCGCGGAACGTGCTGTTGCTCCCTTTGCAATT
>Ga0157379_10005231_pt1 | contig 11144 bp, 8 predicted proteins | sample S25metaG_FD_121802 | JGI IMG/M metagenome (GOLD analysis project Ga0157379, IMG submission 121802) | Switchgrass rhizosphere microbial communities from Kellogg Biological Station, Michigan, USA - S2-5 metaG | ecosystem: Host-associated > Plants > Roots > Rhizosphere > Soil | place: USA: Michigan... | reverse complement strand
TTGCCGACGATCAACAGGATGTCCTGGAAGCGCTTCGCCTGCTTCTCAAAAGCGAAGGCTACGAGGTGCAGTCGGCCGGCTCTCCTGCCGCAGCGATCAAGGCAATCGACGGCAACGACTTCGATGTGGTCCTGATGGACCTGAACTATTCTCGCGATACGACCTCCGGGCAGGAAGGCCTCGATCTGCTCCGTCATATTCGAAGCATCGATGAGGCGCTGCCGGTGATCGTCATGACCGCATGGGGCAGTATCGATCTCGCTGTCGAAACGATGCGGCGGGGCGCACGCGACTTTGTCCAGAAACCGTGGGACAATGCGCGGCTGTTGACAGTCATTCGAACTCAGGCCGAGCTCTGCCTCAGCCATCGCCACGAACAACGACTCGAAGCCGAAAACCAGATCCTGCGTGCCGATGGCCGCCCTCCGATGATTGCCGAATCCGCAGCCATGCGGCCCGTCCTGCAGTTGATCGCCCGTGTCGGACCGTCGGACGCAAACGTGTTGATTACCGGTGAACACGGTACTGGCAAGGAAGTCGTGGCACAGACACTGCACGCGGTTTCGAACCGTGCATCCAAAGCCCTCATCGCAGTCAACGTGGGAGGACTCGCCGAAGGAGTATTTGAAAGCGAGATGTTCGGACACGTTCGTGGCGCATTCACGGATGCGAAGACAGAGCGCACCGGCCGGTTCGAACTTGCCGACGGCGGAACACTCTTCCTCGACGAAATCGCCAACATTCCACCGAATCAGCAGGCCAAACTACTGCGCATTCTCCAGACCGGCGAACTGGAACGCCTGGGTTCGTCGCGCACGCGTCAGGTGGATGCGCGCGTGCTTTCAGCTACGAATGCCGATCTTAAAACGGAAGTGGAGGCCGGCCGGTTCCGGGAGGACCTGCTTTTCCGTCTCAATACCATCGAAATTCATCTTCCTCCTCTGCGCGAGCGCAGGGAGGATATTCCGTTGCTTGCAAAATATTTTCTGGATAAGCATTCGAAACGCTATCGAAAATCCCTGATGGGTTTCGATAACGGCGGAATGCAGCTTCTTCTTGAACACACATGGCCTGGAAACGTTCGGGAACTGGATCATGCGGTGGAGCGAGCGGTTCTCATGACGCAGGGCACCTCGCTCACCGCGGCGGATCTTGGTTTGCGTTCAGCAAAAGGAGGCTCCGGCGGCAGGCTGGAAGACTTGAGCCTGGAAGAAGTCGAATCCTTCCTGATCCGCAAGGCTCTGGCCCGTCACGATAACAATGTCAGTCACGCCGCCGAGGCGCTCGGCCTGAGCCGAAGTGCGCTTTACCGGCGGATGCAGCGCTACGGAATTTGAATGAAGCTTCGCTACGAGCTGCGCATCCTTCTCATGGCGCTTGCCGTGGGACTGCCGGGGTTGGTATGCGCGCTGCTTCTTTTCTGGGAACCCGCCAGGTGGATCGCGACATATTCCTGGGCAATCCTGCTGGGCGGCGTCATCGTGTGGATCGCCCTTGCCGCTGCACTTCGACGTCACATCGTGTTTCCGCTGCAGACGGTCTCTAATTTGGTTGCAGCACTTCGTGAAGGCGATTTTTCCGTGCGCGGCCGGCAAAGCCGGACGCTGCGGCCCCACGACACTCTGGAAGAATTGATTCGTGAGATCAATGAACTTGCCACGACGCTGCACACACAGCGCCTCGGGGCAATCGAAGCGACAGCCCTGCTCGGAAAGGTCATGGAGGAAATCGAAGTGGCCGTCTTCACCTTCGACGCCGAACACCGCTTGAAACTCCTCAACCTTGCTGCAGCACGGCTCCTGGCGCTGCCGCCCGAGCGCGCCATCGGAGAAACCGCCGAGTCTCTTCGTCTTGCGGATTACCTGAAAGTCGGGGGACCTCGATTGCTCGACGCCTCGTTTCCCGGAGGCACGGGACGATGGGAAATCCGCCGGTCCTCGTTCCGGCAGGACGGTCTTCCTCATCAGCTTCTTGTTCTGTCCAATATCACGCGTGCGCTGCGTGAAGAAGAATTGCTGGCGTGGCAACGTATCGTCCGCGTGATCGGCCACGAAATCAACAACTCCCTGACGCCGATCAAGTCGATTTCGGAAACTCTTCAAAGTCACCTCAGAATGGAGAACCGCCCTCCAGACTGGGAAGACGACCTTGCGCGCGGACTTGCGATCATCGGCTTTCGCTCGGAGTCCCTCACCCGCTTCATGACGGCCTATGCCCGGCTGGCGCGGCTTCCTCAACCAAAACTCCAGCCCGTCGACATCGGTGCGCTGGTACGGCGAGTCGCCGAACTGGAAACGCGAATACCCGTAGACATCCGGTCCGGTGCATCCATCGTGGTCTCCGCCGATGCCGATCAGATCGAACAGGCGCTCATCAACATGTTGCGCAATGCGGCCGACGCTTCATTGGAAACCGGTGGCGGAGTTGCTGTGACCTGGGTTCGACTGCCCGCGCACGTCGAGATTCAAATTGAAGACGAAGGCCCTGGGCTCTCGAACACATCAAATCTCTTCGTGCCCTTTTTCACAACAAAGCCAGGAGGCTCGGGCATCGGTCTTGTGCTCAGCCGCCAGATCGCTGAAGCCCACGGCGGCTCCCTTCGACTGGATAATCGCGTCAACGGCCGCGGCTGCGTCGCGCAGGTACGCTTGCCGCTTTAGCCGTCATCGTAATGCGGCACGCGAACTCGCCTCACACAGTCCCGGACGAGAATACTGCCAATTCCGAGCGTATAGGAAGTTTCTCATGTCTTGACGACACCACGAATGATGAAAAGTAAGCCGGGAAGGCCGGGCTGTGAGATACGGTTAGATTGCGCCATCTCGCGGCACGGAGATCGTCTTATGTTTGGAGCGGCTGTGGCGACAGCCAGCCCGATAGGAAGTTTGATCCGGACGTTTTAGTGGCACCACGAATTGTCCGCCTTCTGCCGGAGATGGGCTAAGCCTGAATTTGGCTGAAGAGCACGAGAGGGAGACTCAACGCTTCCAGCGTCCTCTGCGAGTCGGCGCAAAAGGAGGATGCATGCGAATGATCTATGAGCGTTGTTGTGGCTTAGATGTTCACAAATCCAGTATTGCCGCCTGCGCGTTGATTAGCGGGAAGGGAAAGACTCAAGAAGAAACGCGGCGTTTCGGGACGATGACATCCGAACTGCGTGAGCTGGCGGGATGGCTCCAGCAGAAAGGAATCCGGCACGTCGCGATGGAATCGACAGGAGTGTACTGGAAGCCGGTGTGGAATATTTTGGAACCCGCCGGGTTCGAGTTGCTGTTGGCGAATGCACAAGAAGTGAAAGTGGTGCCCGGACGCAAAACGGATCAGAAAGACAGCCAGTGGATCGCCGATTTGCACAAGCATGGATTGCTGCGGAAAAGCTTTGTGCCGCCGCGGGCGATGCGGGATTTGCGGGATTTGACACGAACGCGGGCGGTCCTGACCCAGGAGCACAGTGCGATATGCAACCGTATTCAGAAGGTATTGGAGGACGCCAACATCAAGTTGGGTTCGGTGGTCAGCGACGTATTTGGCGTTTCCGGGCGCGCGATGCTGCAGGTTTGATTAAAGACGAGAAGGACGCCGAAACTCTGGCCAGGTTATCCAGGGGAAAGCTTCGGAATAAGATCCCCGCTTTGCAGTCGCTTCTATTATGGGCATCAGTCTGCGTCCCTTGCAGCGGATATTTAGTAAATATGTTGGTGTAAGTCCAAAATGGGTGATCCAGCGTTATCGACTCCATGAAGCTGCAGAGGCTTTAGCGAAGGACGAAATTCAGAATCTGACCGAGCTTTCACTTCGGTTAGGTTACTTCGACCAGGCCCACTTCATCCGGGACTTCAAATCGGTTGTCGGAGCAACACCAGGGGCCTATTCCAAAACCAGCAAACCCTCACAAAGAACCATTCCCGCCGCCTGAATTTGCTGACGACCGCCTAGCGAATTTCTTAGTCCAGGAACAACGAACCGACACGGTCCGAGGAACAAATCGGGGAACAATTTGGGATCGGCAGGAATCTGAATAATTCCTTAAGTTTTAGTCAGATCCCGTACTGACTTTTTAGAACTTTGTGGTTCACGTGTTCGGCAAACCAGCCTGCCAGTCGGTCGTACGCCGCATCCTTCGCGAACACTGAAGACTCCTGAAGGGAGTGCCCCAGCAATTCCTCCAACACGGCGCGATTTTCGAGGGCACCATGCAGGTATGTTCCTGTCACGCGTCCCGTACGGACGCCGTCCTCCACTCCGTCCTCCAGGATCGCGAACGGTTTCACCATGCCCTTCAACGCGGTGATACCCATGTGGATTTCGTAAGCGTCGAAACGCAACCCGGAAACAGTGCGAGCAGAAACGGTGCGTGTCAGCTTTCCCTTCATGAGGTGTGTTTTGGCGGGAAGGAATCCCAATCCCGGAGCTTCCAGAACCGGCGACTCCACGTTGTAAGAATCGCTGATGCATTCGCCAAGCATTTGATAGCCGCCACAGATTCCGATCAGACGACTTCCAGTCTCGAACTGACTTCTCAACCATTGATCGAGACCCTGCGCACGCATCCAAAGCAGATCTTCGATTGTCGATTTCGTTCTCGGGAGGATGATGGTGTCGAACTGTCCCGCCGTTGGCTGGGTGACGTAGACGGCATCCGGAAGCAGTCGAAAGTCCGTGAAGTTCGAGATGTGAGGGAAGCGCACGATCGCTACCCTGCTCCGTCCATGAAGCTCATTCGATGCGGCGCATTGCGGCGCGGCATGATCTTCGAGACTCACGCTGTCTTCAGGATCGAGTCGGACATCCCCGAGGAAAGGAAACACGCCGAGACAGGGCCTACCGGTCTTGTCTTCGAGAATGGGAACGCCATCGCTGAAGAGAGTTCGGTCACCGCGAAAGCGATTTACGAGAAATGATTTCACCAGTGGCGCTTCGCGCCCGTCAAGAAGGTGGAAAGTCCCTATGATTGACGCGAACACGCCGCCTCTGTCGATATCGGCCACCAGGATGCAAGGCGCATGCAATCGAGCCGCGAGTCCGAGGTTCACCAAATCGAAATCCTTGAGATTGAGTTCGGTGATGCTTCCGGCACCTTCGATGATCACGAAGTCATAGGTCTCACTGAGACGCGCATAGGAATCGAGAACGCTTTCAAGAAAGAAATCAAAATGCTTGTAGTAATCTTGCGCGCTTAACGTTTTCCATGGTTTTCCGTTCAACACGACCTGACTCCCGAATGTTCCGGTAGGCTTCAGCAGAATCGGGTTCATATCCGTGTGCGGTGGGATTCCGCAGGCTTCGGCCTGTGCAGCCTGCGCTCTTCCGATTTCGCCGCCGTCGGGACACACCGCGGAGTTATTGGACATGTTTTGCGCCTTGAAGGGAGCCACACGATGCCCATCCGATAGAGATAGCGGCAGAGCGCCGCGGTCACCCAACTCTTCCCGACATGGGATCCCGTCCCGCCAATGAAGATTGCCTTCGCCGCCATCGTTACCAGACGCGAGACCAGCGAGGTCCGTCGTTTGTTCGCAATTTCGAATCGACGTTTCTTTCAAGCTCCAGCGTTCGGCTGAAGAGCCACAGAAGATCCGACAAACGATTCAGATAACGCAGCACATTGGGAGCGATCGGTGTGCCCTCGGCAGAAACTCGCACGGCAAGACGCTCGGCGCGTCGACAGATCGTTCGTGCCATATCGAACGCTGCCGACGCGGCGTCCTCGCCGGGCAGCGACCAGTCTGCGAGCATCCCATCGCTCGCTTCGATTCGGTGTACGTCGGCGGTGAGGCGCGCGACCATGCTGTCGTCGACATCCGCTTCGGGCTTTGACTCTGCGCGTGGTCCGGCAAGTGCGGATCCGACTTTGAACAGTTCTTTCTGAATGGATTTGGCCGACTCTGAAATTTTCGCGTTTGGGCAAAGGGCTCGCGCGAATCCTATAGATGAGATCAATTCATCTATAGTGCCGTATGCATCAACTCTCGAATCGCCTTTCGAGACTCGCGCTCCGCCGGGAAGGCTCGTCTGCCCGCCGTCTCCACGTTCGGTGGCAATCGACATGGTTGAACTCCTTGTAAGGAGCCCACGGAAAGTCGGATTTTGAGGGGTTTCCTATTGAAGCCCATCCTGCCCTTCCTCCCGAAGGCTCGAATGAAATCGGCATCTTGTGCCGGTTGTCGGCAGGTTTTCGGACTTGCAGGCTGAGGAGACTGTCCAGGAGAACTGGTCTGCCTGCTCGAGATGATGGGAGCCCGAAATCCCGATGCGTGCATTGATGCTGTCGGCATGGAGGGACATGGCATTACCGCGGGTGCTCTTTATGGCCGGGCCAAACAAACTCTGATGCTGGAGACGGACAGGCCCAACACGCTTCGACAAGCCATCATGGCCTGCCGTAAAGGGGGCACCGTCTCAATCCCCGGTGTATAGGCGGCCTCATTGGCAAATTCCCAATTGGAGCCATCTTCGCGAAGGGATTGAGTCTCCGTGGGGGACAAACCCACGTGCATCGCGATACATGAAGCCCTTGCTGAAGCGCATTCAAGATGGTGAGATCGATCCCTCAACCATCATTACGCATCGATCGCACTTGATGAAGCCGATCGCGGATATCGTATCTTTCAGAATAAGGAAGATCAATGCGTGAAGATCGTGATGAAGCCGTGACCTCCGGAGTTAGTGGTTCGCGGGCGGCCATTTCCGCGCTCCCTCAACTGAGGGCCATGTTTCGAAGAAGCTGGGTGAACTCGTCAAACACAACATTACTGACAAGCGCCATTGCAGCGGAGAGCAACGATCGAATTAGAGAATTATCGCAACTTAGTCCGCATAGAAGCTGTTCGCTTAGGGACTATTTCTGTATGTCGTCTGGATCATTATGGCCCGCACGAAGAAGCATTTTTTCAAGCACTCTGTCTTCGTCATCGAGCGTTCTCAGGATGCTTTGCGTCAACTTCCGCAAGTCGCGGTGAACCTTAAGGACGCGTGGAAGGTGTCCGAGAAGCCTGGCAACACGACCAGACCTTGCTTCCGTTCCAAATATTACAGTGAGTAAATAGCCTTTCTCTTGAATTGCGAGTAGCAACCCGATCGGGATTTCGCTTTCACCACGCTCATAGGAGTTGATCTGTCTTCTCGTGTAGTTGCCAAATGCTCTGCCAAAGTCCTCCTCAGAAATGGCCAAACTCTTTCTAAATCGTCGCAAGTTCACCTTAACGTCTGGCGTTGTTTGCCCCACCGAGTTTTTGCCCCCGTGGGGGGTGCGGTTTCTCATTTCGTGTTAATCAATCCTTGAAGCAATTGCGATAGGCTTCTAGCCGTCGAGACAGGATAGAGTCAGAGTTTATTTTCTTCCATGCAACTTTAGGGTGCGGCACTAAGAGCCGAGCCCACCGCTGAGCCTCCGTCTTTTATAGCCTTCTTGTCGAGAACCTTGGCGAAACCAGCCCGAAAGGAATTGTTGATTCTTCTAGCCCGGCAGTGTTCGCGTTTACCTACAGCATGTAAGCATTTCTTACAGTTCCCCACTCGATGTCCAAACTTCTTCAACTTGCTGGCTCGTGTGGGTTTAACACGTTGTGGGCGGCAAGCGGGCCTCGAATCGTCAGGATTCTTTACAGTAGGTCGTGAAGGTCCAGCGGTGCTCACGAGAAGTAGATCTTCGTCTTGATCAGACTGTCATTGTGAAATCGACGGTTATGTCTATGCACGAAATCCGTTCATCAGATGGGTAATGGGCACGAAAATGCACCGGAATCCACCTCGGAGCGAAACCCATCAACAGTGCAGAAGGCACGAGCTCGAACGCACTCCGTTTGCTGCCCGAAATTTGGTCAAAGAGCACTACGTAACAACGCCAAACCTCGCAAAGGAGAGTAATCATGCAACGAATTGGGCTTTATTTGGCATGCACGATTCTTGTCGGTGGTCTCGCCTTCGGCCTGAGTCCCTCGGCTCAGGCCCAGGCCCCGCCCTCCCCCGGATTATCGGCCCTAAACCCCACCGGTCCCTTCATCGTCCGCTTTGACGAAAATGGGAACGCAACCATTCAAGTGGGCAACGGCCCAGTGTTGACACTGCAAGGCACACTGATGCTCGATCCGACAGGTGCCGTGGGATCGGGCGCGATGTCGCTGACCTACTTGTTACCCGAACCAGTGATAACAGGCACCGTTTCGTTCACTGAGCCAGGCTCTTCGCTGCCCTCCGACTGGCTCCGCTTCACCGATGCCGTCGGTACGGTCAACGGGGCCGCCACGGGGGCGGGACCGCGAATGCTCTTCTATTCCGATTTGCCGGAGGCCGGCGAAACGCCTTCTCTGGCGGATACCGGACCGCCTCCGGTCAAAGCCGGAGACAACATCCTTGCTTGTGGAGTATCACCTTTCTGTCCTGGAGAAACCGGTCCCGAAGGAAACAACAGTTTCGATTATCGGCCCGGCGGCGTTTCAGTTCCCTACCCTATAAATAACGAATATGTAGGCATCAGCGACACACCGGTAACGGCGCCGGAACCGATATCGCTGGCGTTGCTGGGCAGCGGCGTAGCGGGACTGGGACTTCTTTTGCGCCGACATCGATTATGACGTCAAGGCTGAGCCAGCAGCTTCAATACCCCCGCGAGACCTGATCGAAGTTCAAAACTGCTGAGGGCCATAAACGTTCTCAATGGAGCGAGTTTCGAAGTTGACTGTCGGACTGTCTTTTGCCTCCTGCGCCCACGAGGGCGGGCTTTGCACATCGACTGACGGCCCCGTCGGCTTTATGTGCAAAGCCCATTCTTTCCGAAGGAGAAACAACAGGGACTTATTGGCAATCCACCGACGGCACCAGCCTTCCCGAGCGCTAGCAAAGACCGCGAACAAACTCATCTGCCATGACGATAGCCTACTTTATTCCACCGATGCTTCTACGTCGCCGTGAAAGCTGCCGGAAGGGTCGGAATGACGTTACGAATTTGAAACACGACGGGATAGCGCCATCCTTTCAAGGCCGATCGATTTCAATCCGGCAGTCTTGTCTCCAACGGGAGTGGTCTTTGGTTCCAACTTGGGAAACCCTTTGCTGTTCGAGGCGCTGACGGACTTCTAGCTGCTACCGTCCAGAGTTGAATTCGCCGAAGCGTCCCTTCTGTCCGTCATGGACCTTGACTCTGACTCGATACAGCCTTCTTCCTTCGTGGTAGCAACGTTGCGATTCCGATCGGTGGGCGTTGGCGTCAGTGCGTTCACTTGTCTGAGCAAGCGATCGTTTGTAAGCCGCGGCCTTATGTGAATCCACAAACACGGACGGAAAGGCGACCCGATCGAAGAGATTTCGTGCGGGGGCGGGCCAGAAAGGAAAGTTTTAACCGACACCAAAGGAGGCTAAATTGAAAACGAAGACATCACCCATGCCGCGGCTCGGTATTGTACTTGGGTTATTGCTGTGCATCGCTCAGCAGGCATACTCGGCGCCCATCAATTGGACCTCGTCAGCTTATTTCTCCTTGACACCTACGGTAGGTGGCATCGGGACAACCGGGAGTCTCACGGTTGGAGGAATTCCCGGTACAACGGGGCCGACCCTCATGAATCTTCCTAACGGTTTCAGCTATACCGATGTCATGCTCACCATACACCTTCAGTTCAAATGACTTCGACCCCATTGACAGACCCATCGTGCGCCATATCACTTGGGTGATCCAGCGTGACTTCTCTAACGAACCTGCCGGATCATTCATTAATACTAGTAGGCTCAGCGGAACTGAACTCATCGGTCCGGTGCCCTTAGTAACCGGACATGTTGTCGGAGTAATGATGACGCTAACGACCACTCATACAAATGAAGGCGACGCCTCGGCTGCAGTTGCTTTAGATCCGCTCTTTCGCTTGGACGCCACGACTACTAACGCGACGTTCAATGTAACAGGGTCAAAGTTCTTTCAACATCCTGATGGTTCCGAATCTTTGCGACAGGACGTGGACATTGAGTTCTCCGCGCTTTCGACGGCAAGCGTCGGAAGCATTGTGAGATTCTTCTTCCGCGGTTCGGTTGATTCGCTTACCGATCCTGTTTCCGTCCCAGAACCCTCGTCGCTTCTTTTATCGGCGGTAGGGCTGAGTGTATTCATTCTTAGGTCGTCCGACGATGCGTCGTGTGAATTGATCCATCACCACCAAAACCCAGTACGTCCGCCGTCGCGCCGTAGTTATGGGACGCGATCTTTTCTTGCCACTGGCTCTCTCCATCGTGTTCCTTTTGTTCCGCGCAGTATTGCAGGCGCAAGACCTTCCTTCGCCTGATGACGTCGTCGCAAGAGTCAGAGCGAACGGTGCTCCGCTCCTTTAATTCCCTTCTCGAACACAACCTCGGAGTGATCCGCACTTCTGAGGAACAAATCGAGGAACAACTGGGGAACAGAATACAAAAGCGCTAAAAAATATCGATACCTAGACCAACGGTTCCAAAAACTTTCGAGAAGCAGATCCCTATCCGTATTCCAGCGAGGATTTCGAACTCGTTTCGAAAGATTTATCTTGGTCTTGACGCCGTGGGTTGCGATCAACTGCACGAGTCTGAGAGGCAATCAGAAATCGGACGAGAGGATTCGAACCGGTGGCCTTCTGGTCCGGAAACAGATTTAAGGTGCTTATTAAAACGCGTGGAAAGTTGTGGATTCTTGTTGCTTTAGTTTTGTATAAGATGGCGAATGTCAGCCTTCCTTATTGAAGCGTGAGGAAACGTGATGCTTTTTCATCTACAAAATTGATTGCATTTCGGGTTTACCGTGTTCGTTCTGAGAGCCCACACAGAGGAACTTGGACAGTGTATTCAGCACGTTCGAGTTTTTGGACGATACGGGGTCGGGCGGGGATTGGCTGGGGACAGGGATATCGCGTCAAAACGACTTTCGGGCTTTCCTGTCACCCCGACTAGAGTTTCTGCCATGCATTGTCATGGACAATGTTAGGCAAGTTCGTGTCAAAAATTTGGAGGAGCAGATTTATGTCGATCGGTTTGAGGGGCCTCATTATTACGCTGGTTGTGGCGGGAAGTTTCGGCTGTTCAAGGGACGTTTCCAGTAAGGACGTTTCCATCACCGAGACCCAGGGCGCTTGCGCGGACATCCACAAGTCTCAGGTTTGTACGTGGGCGAAGATGCAGGGAGAGACCGT
>Ga0157379_10005230_pt1 | contig 11144 bp, 8 predicted proteins | sample S25metaG_FD_121802 | JGI IMG/M metagenome (GOLD analysis project Ga0157379, IMG submission 121802) | Switchgrass rhizosphere microbial communities from Kellogg Biological Station, Michigan, USA - S2-5 metaG | ecosystem: Host-associated > Plants > Roots > Rhizosphere > Soil | place: USA: Michigan... | reverse complement strand
GAGGAGATCAGTGAACTTGATGCGGTAAATCGCACTGAGTGCGTAGAGTTTGTAAATGCTGGGAACGGAAGTGGAATTTTCAACTTGCGTGAGCCAGGCATTGGAGATGGCATACTCGGGATTGTTTTCGACTTCAGCGAGTCGCTGACTCAGGACCGCGACGTCACGCGTGGTAATTCCCAGTTTGGCTCGGATTTCTTTGAGCTGCTCGGATGGCTTCGCGGGAAGCATGCTCCCCGAGTGTACCCTATTGGAGTGGCAGAAGGCATTCGCGCAACAAGCGTTTCATTGCGAAAAATGAATCAGGTGTTTCAGGAACTAAGACTTTACCCAGTATATAGACGGCCGAGATTGCGTGGTCACTCGTCGCTGGCAAGGCTCGATCATTTCAGTTTATGGCGCTTCCAAAGTGAGATGGAGAGCGCGGGCCCGGCGGCGTGATTGTTTTTTTAGCTCGCCAAGCCAGTGCAGCTCGGTTGAAAACTGAGCGATCATCAACTTCAGCATCCACACGGCTTCGTGATAAGGATGGCCGACTTCCTGCAAGACGCTGCGTAGGGTAGCCCGTTCGCGCGCCCGCTCGTGTTCTAGAAACTGTTCCCGCCGCCGTAGTTGCCGCTCGTAAACTCCGCTGCGCGCCTGCCAGGTAAGCGCCAACCAAGTTAGAAAGGGCGGCTTTTCACGTTGTGTACACCACTCTTCGCGCTCCAACGCATCGGCGAGTGCCGCCGTGCCTTTCTTCGTCGCCGCGAAGCTCCGTTTTTCAGGGCCGCCCGAGGCTATGCCACCTTGCACCGCGCGCACGAAACCGAGGCGTGCCAGTTTTTCCAGTGAGTAGTACACCTGCGGGCGCGATATGGTAGCCCAATCTCGAATTTCGCGCCGTTGCAGCTCGCGATTCGCTTGATAGCCGTGCATGGGCTGTTCGGCGAGCAGGCTGAGCAGCACCAGATCAGCGGTGGTGAGTTCTTCGCGACGATGCTGTTTCAAACCGAGGATTCCTTGCGAAGTTTTGCGAATGCGCTTTTCTTCCTCTTTTTGCTCCACCACCACCATTGGCACTGTTCGCGGCGTAAGCGCGGATTGCGAGCCTGGGCGACGGCGGAGCAGAAAACGTCGAGCAGGCAGATGTCGTGAGGATGTACGGATAGGCGATTAAGCTTTTCATACATCGACTGCGGATTTTGTGTTGCCAGCTTCGCGACGCTGCGGACGCCGAGTCGCTCGAAGTCGCGCAGCGTGGCGGGCCCGACCGAGATCAAGTCTTTTAGTTCGCGGTGTTGAGTTTTCATAGGGCTTGTCCTTGACAGTCTCAACAGGTTCAACTAGTCTAATTAAGACTAGTTACGGAAACAAGGAGATTCCGCCATGCCGGTGAAAAAACTAACGCCAGTTCTCTTCGTCGAGAAGATTGAAGCGGTGCTTGAGTTCTGGACGCAACATCTGGGGTTTATTAAGACGGTGGAAGTGCCGGACGGCGACAGGCTGGCGTTTGTGATCCTGCAACAAGGCACTGCCGAGGTGATGTATCAGACCTACGCCAGCGTAGAGAAAGATATGCCGGCGATCTTGACCGATGCCCGTAAGGGTCCATCGTTCCTTTACCTTGAGGTGGATGACTTGCCGGCGATCAAGGGCGCCGTAAAAGGTGCGGAATCCTACATGCCCGAGCGCACGACGTTTTACGGGGCGCGGGAAATCGGAGTGAAGGATCCGGCGGGGCACTTCATTACATTCGCGCAGTTCGAAACACGGGCTTGACGGGGTGGCGTGGTAGAAGGGCCGCGCTTGAGACACTTTGTTGGCAACAAGTGCGGGCGGCGCTAGAATCAGTCTTCCAGCCAGCGCGAGGTGCCCCATGCAAACCGGAATTCTGGACCGCCGCTCATTTTTGAAGGTTACGTCCGCCGCGGGCGGAGGGGTTTTGATTTCCTGCTATTTGCGGCCGGCCGCTGCGGCCGCGGTGCTGGCTCAAGCGCCTTCTGGAGCCGCAGCCGCGCCGGCGTTTGATGTGATGGCGTTTATTCATGTGGCGCCCGACGGCATCGTGACGATCCTCTCCAAAAATCCCGAGGTAGGCCAGGGCGTGAAAACGCATTTGCCGATGATTCTGGCGGATGAACTGGATGTGGATTGGAAGGATGTGCGGATCGAGCAAGCGGATCTGGACGAGACCAAGTTCGGTCCACAGCGAGCCGGAGGGAGCACGTCGACCCCCACGAACTGGGATCCATTGCGGCGGGCAGGCGCAGCGGTGCGGCAAATGTTTGTGACGGCAGCTGCGGAAAAATGGTCCGTGCAGGCAGGTGAATGTTCGACGGCTTCAGGTCGAGTGCTGCACGGGGCTTCGAATCGTTCGGCAGGTTACGGCGAACTCGCGGAGAAAGTGGCCACGATGTCTCCGCCAAATCCGCAAACAGTCAAGCCGAAGGATCCGAAGGATTACAAGATCATCGGGAAGCCCGTTCGCAGCGTGGACAACCCGAAGATTGTCCGCGGCAAACAGACTTACAGCATTGACACGAAAGTTCCCGGAATGCTGTATGCCGTTTTTGAAAAGTGTCCGGTGTTCGCGGGGAAAATCGCTTCGGCAAACATCGATGAGATTAAGACCATGCCAGGAGTGCGGCATGCGTTCATTGTGGACGGAACGCAGGAACTGTTGGGCCTGCATTGCGGAATCGCGGTGGTGGCGGATTCATGGTGGCAGGCGCAATCGGCGCGCAAGAAATTGCGCGTGACTTGGAATGAGGGCGCAACGGCGGAACAGAGCAGCGCGGGATTTGCTAAACGCGCGGAAGAGCTAGCGAAGCAGGCGCCGGCGTTCTCGATACGCAAAGACGGTGACGCAGATTCGGCGATGCGGGCTGCGGCAAAAGTCGTGGAAGCGTCCTACGCCTATCCGTTCATCGCGCACGCACCGCTTGAGCCGCAGAACTGCCTGGCGCACTACAAGGACGGCAAACTGGAGTTCTGGTCGCCGAGCCAGACGCCGGGCCGCGGCCGGACCCAGGTGGCGCAACTGCTCAAGATTCAGGAAAGCGACATTACGCTGCACATTTGCCGAATCGGCGGAGGATTTGGGCGGCGCCTCACCAACGACTACATGCTGGAAGCGGCGGCGATCGCGAAAGAAGTTGGCGTGCCGGTGAAGTTGCTTTGGACGCGTGAAGACGATTTTCATCATGACCACTATCGGCCCCTCGGTTTCCACTACCTGAAAGCCGGGCTTGATTCTTCCGGAAAAATTTCGGCCTGGCAGAATCATTTCGTCAGCCTGGGGCAGGAAAAGAATTTCGCGCCAACGGCGGGGATCGGTGCCAGTGAATTTCCAGGAAGCTTCGTTGCAGATTATTCTCTCGGCGCGACCTTGATGCCGTGCGGCGTGCCGACCTATGCCTTGCGCGCCCCGGGCAGTAATGCGTTGGGTTTTGTGTTCCAGTCATTCATAGATGAACTGGCGCATGCCGCCGGCAAAGATCCCATTGCGTTTCAGCTGGAATTGTTGAGCGCGCCACGTGTGAATAGTGCGGCAACTGCTCCAGCAGGGCAAGGCGCTCCGCCTCCGCCGGAATTTGACGCAGCGCGCATGAAAGTTGTAGTCGAGCGAGTCGCGCGCGAATCGAAGTGGGGTTCACGCAAGTTTCCCAAAGGAACCGCGATGGGCGCGGCGTGCTATTTTTCGCACCGCGGATATTTTGCCGAAGTGGTTGAAGTGCGCGTGGACAGCGCCAAAAAAGTTAAGGTGAATAAGGTTTGGGTGGTAGGCGACGTTGGCAACCAAATCATCAATCCGCTGAATGCGGAGAACCAGTGTCAGGGCGCGGTGATTGAGGGGTTGAGCTCGCTGATGTCGTACGAAATCACGATCGAAAAGGGCCGAGCGGTGCAAAACAATTTCGATTCGTACACGCCAGTGCGGATTCCGCAAGCGCCGCCGGATATCGAAGTGCAATTCATGCAAACGAATAATCCGCCCACGGGGCTGGGTGAACCCGCGCTGCCGCCCGTGCTGCCGGCGGTCTGCAATGCGATCTTCGCGGCTACCGGGCAGCGGATTCGGTCGCTGCCGCTATCCAAGCACGGTTACTCCTGGGCCTGACCGAACTTCTTTTCATCCGTTGATCATCTGTCGAAATTGGGACCGGAGGCACACTTGTGCTAACGTTTTTTCTTCATGAAAAAGCGCATTGGTGTGCTCCTGAGCGGCCGCGGCTCGAATTTTGAGGCGCTGGCGGACAGCGTTTCGGCTGGGCGGATCCGCAATGCGGAAATCGCGCTGGTCTTGAGCAATCGCGAAGGTGCTCCGGGGATTGAGCGGGCGAAGGTGCGCGGCTTGGCCACGCGGGTCATACCCTCGAAGGGATTGGAGCGCGAGGCATACGATCGTCAGGTTGTGGCGGCGTTGCGTGAGGCCGGCGTGGAGTTGGTCTGCCTGGCCGGATACATGCGATTGCTGTCGCCGTACTTTGTGGCAGCGTATCCGCAACGGATTCTGAACATTCATCCTTCGTTGCTGCCGTCGTTCCCCGGACTGGAGTCGCAAAAACAGGCTCTCGATTACGGAGTGAAATTGGCGGGGTGCACGGTTCATTTTGTGGACGAAAATCTGGATGCCGGACCGATCGTGCTGCAGGCAGTTGTGCCCATCGAAGGCAGCGATACGGAATCGACGCTGAGCGCGCGAATTCTTAAGGAAGAGCACCGAATTTACTCCGAGGCGGTGGAGATTGTTCTGGAAGGGAAATACAAAATTGAAGGACGCCGCGTGATCCTTACATCATGACGCAACACAACTTCAAGCCGGTGGACGAACAACTCGCTTATCTGAAAAAGGGTATCGCTGAAATTATTCCGGAAGAGCAGCTGAAAGCCGATCTGGAGAAATCGCGCAAGACCGGCACGCCTTTGCGTGTGTATCTCGGAGTGGATCCTACAGCGCCCGACCTTCACCTTGGGCATACGGTGGTGTTGCGCAAGCTAAAACACTTTCAAGATTTGGGGCATACCGCGGTTTTTCTAATCGGCGATTTTTCCGCGATGATTGGCGATCCCACGGGTGTTTCAGAGACGCGCCCGCCGCTAACGCGCGAGCAAGTGGATGCGAACGCGAAGACTTATCTGGATCAGGTATTCAAAATACTCGATCGCGAAAAAACGGAGGTTCGGTATAACAGCGAATGGCTGGACAAAATGTCCGCCACGGATGTTGTGAAGCTGTGTTCGCACTACCGGCTGGCACGCATGCTGGAACGCGAGGATTTCCGGTCACGTTTGCAGAATAGTCAGCCGATCTCCGTGCACGAGCTGCTCTATCCGCTGCTGACGGCATTTGACGCCGTGTCGCTAAAGTCCGATGTGGAGTTGGGGGCGACGGAGCAAAAATTTAACTTGCTGGTGCATCGCGAAATCCAGCGCGAATACGGCTTGCCGGGGCAGTCGATTCTTACGATGCCGATCCTGGTCGGACTCGACGGCTCGCGCAAAATGTCCAAGAGCCTAGGCAACTATGTGGGAATCACGGAACCACCACAGGAGATGTTCGGCAAGCTGATGTCGATTCCTGACGAATTGATGTGGAATTACTACGAGCTGGCGACCGACCGAACTGAACGGGAAATCGCACAGCTAAAAGGCGAAGTCGCATCGGGCAAACTACATCCGATGGATGCGAAAATGCGGCTTGGTGAGGAAGTTGTGGTGGTGTTTCACGGAGGGGAAGCTGGCCGCAAAGCGGCGGAAAATTTCCAGCGCGTTTTTCGCGATCGCCAGGCGCCAGTGGAAGCGCCCGTCACCAAGATTTCGCGCGGACCGGCGAAGAAACTGACAACTTTGCTGGTTGAACTTGGTCTGGCACCCTCGAAGAGCGAGGCGGAACGGCTCATTAAGCAGGGCGGCGTAGAAATCAACGAACAACGGGTGGACGATTTCCGTAAAGATGTGGACTTGACTAAAGCCTGCGAATTTCTTCTGCGGGCTGGCAAGAAAAAGTTTCTACGCATCGTCGTGGAGTAGTTTGAAAGCTCCGATTTTGTACGCCTGCCTAGTCGCTGGCGCTGACTTCGTCAAAATACGCAGCGCAATCTTCCAGGTGCCCCTCGGTGCCGTCGTGCACGGCGTACTTGGCGCGTTTGTTGGGATCGTAGCCGTTGCGCCACAACGAGGCGCTGCCGTGCACGCCATCCTTGTTCAGCGCGTAGAAATAAATGTGGAAAGTCCCGAGCTTCTTCTTGTCGTTGTTGTAGTTGCGTGCGACGCGGTGCAGCGCTTCCAGGCATGCGTCGGTGGGCGACATGCCCTTGCGCATCATTTCCACAATTGTATGACCGCCAGAAATCTTGATGTTTTCTTCACCTTTTCCAGTAGAGCCGGCGCCGCCCACGTCGCCGTCAACATACAAACCAGCGCCGATAACCGGCGAATCGCCGACGCGCCCGGGAATTTTCCACGATAAACCAGACGTCGTCGTGGTGCCGGAAATTTCTCCTTTGTCGTTCACCGCGAGGCAATTGATGGTTCCCGTCGGCGGATCTTTGATCACCTCGAGGGCGCGCGCCATCAGGGTTTCGTCATTGCCGCAAATATCGGCCAGCCGGGTGCGGAATTCCTCCGAGTCCAGCGGATTCTTGCCGCGTGAAGCGGCTTTCCCGGTCCACTCAGGACTGTCAATGCCTGGCCGCCAGTTGAATGAGGTCGAAGCCTTCCATGCCAGCCAGATTTTTCGCGAGTGCTCCGTGAGAAGGTTCATCTCTTCGAAGCCTTCCGCCACGGCGAACCGTCGCGCGCCGTCCCCGACAATCATTACGTGATTGGTGCGCTCCATCACGGTTTTCGCCAGGCGAGCGACATTTTTGATCCTACGCACGCTGGCCACCGAGCCCGCGCGGCGTGTGGGTCCGTGCATGACGCTTGCGTCGAGTTCTACTTCGCCTTCTTCGTTGGGCAAACCGCCGTAGCCGACGGAATCGTCGTTGGGGTCATCCTCAACGACGGTGACGGCCGCGACGGCTGCTTCGAGTGGGTCGCCGCCACTTTTCAAGATGTCCATCCCCTTTTGCAAGGCATGGACTCCATTTGCACTGGAAATCATGACTGGCCGCTTGCCTTTCGAAGCAGCCTGGCCAAACAACGAGCTAACGGCCGGGCCACTTTCCGGTCGTAAACTGGGTCCAGTCGCGCCTAGCAAATTGCTGGTTCCCGCAGCGGCTGTCCCCGCGAGCGATGTCAAAAAGAATTTCCGGCGCGACCACAGACTCATGCCTTCCCTCCAGAGTGCAAAATCAAGATGAGGCCGACACTATACACTGTGGCTCTCTGGCACGCATCCCGTCGTTTATGCCAATCCGTAAAACGGGATGCAAGAAATCGTCCAAATCGGTGCGAGTATAATTAACTCCACGATGGGATCCCGTTCTACAGCCTCGCCGTCCGAACTAGCGCGTTGCGTTAGGCTTAACGAACCCCGCGTTTCGGCAGCAAAGTTCTGCTTGGCCCGGCTGCTTTTTCTTGGCTGTTTGATCGTTATTTCGGCAACCGCAACGAGAGCAAAGCTACCCGGCGAACCTGACCAGGACGGCGCCAGACATTCCGAGAGTGCTCTAGCCCAAGCGAGGGCATTTCTTGATGACAACAAAGTAGAACAGGCGGAAAACGCTGTTCGCGGCTACCTCGTGCAACACCAAAACTCTGCCGACGCACACTTCCTTCTCGGACTAATTCTCTTCAGAAAGGTTCAGGCCGAAGCGCTGGAAGGGCGAGCTCCTTCAGAAGGGGGCGATGGCGCATCGAAGTTCGGCGGAAACAAGTTCCGTGAAGAAAACGCGAAGGCTTCGCTGGCCGAATATACGGAAGGCGCGAAGTACGAAAGGCCCAGCGCAGCGGACCTGAAAATCGTGGCACTCAACTATGTCCTACTGGGGAGTTACGCCGAGGCGAGCAAGTGGCTCGCGCGCTCGGTCGAAGAGAATCCGAAAGACCCGCAAACCTGGTATTACCTGGGGCGCTCCAGATACAACGAAAACCGGTTCGAAGAAGCGATACAAGCTTTTCTCAATTGCCTCGACCTCGAACCGCGGAACGTCAAGGCACAAGGCAACCTCGGGTTGTCCTATGCGGGGCTCAATCGAATTCCAGAAGCGCAGGCCGCATTTCTGAAAGCGATTGATTGGCAGATTCAATCTCCCGTCAAGAATGCCGAACCCTACATTGATTTGGGAGACCTGCTGATTCAACAGAATCGCTTGCAGGAGGCGGTTTCTTATCTGCAACAAGCGGTGCAGATTGCACCTCGCGAGAGTCGCACACGCGAAAAGCTGGGAAGCGCATTCCTGATCCTGAACGACCTTTCCGCGGCACGGGAGCAGTTAGAAAAGGCTGTTGAGCTGGACCCACGAAACCCCAGCTCACACTATCTGCTAGGAAGCGTCTATCGAAGGCAGGGCCAGGCGGAAAAAGCCGCAGCCGAGTTCGATCGATTCCAGGCACTCAAAAAAGAAATGGGAAATTCGCGGCCGTGAAGATTACGGGTCTGCTTTGCCCAATGCTTTCGGCGTGGTTGGGCTTCCTTGCCGTGGTTTCTTCTTCCGCCCAAGAAACTGGTAAGTCCGACGCCACGTTCGTCGCCAGTTTTTCCGACATTACGGACCGCGCTGGCGTGAAATTCCGCTACCTGTCCTCGCACACCACAAGAAAATATCTGCCGGAAACCATGGGCGCCGGGGTCGCGTTGTTTGACTATGACAACGACGGGCGCTTGGACATTTTCCTGGTTAACGGCGCGCAGATCGAGGGCCCTACGGCAAAAGGAACCATTCCGCGCAAGACGGGACCGGAATACTGGAACCGCCTCTATCATCAGAAACTCGACGGGACGTTTGAAGATGTTACCGAAAAAGCCGGTCTGCAGGGCGCGGGGTATGGCATGGGAGTCGCGGTGGGAGATTACGACAACGACGGTTTCGAGGATTTGTACGTCACGGCGTACGGCAGCAATCGCCTATATCACAACAATGGCGACGGAACTTTCAGCGACGTGACGCAAAAGGCGGGCGTCGGCGGCTCCGGCTGGTCCACCAGTGCGGCCTGGGTTGACCTCGACAATGATGGCTTTCTGGACCTGGTGGTGCTCCGGTATGTTGAGTGGGACTTCGAGGACATTTGGTGCGGGGAACACCGTGAGGGCTTTCGCGCCTACTGCCATCCCGATTATTTCAAGGCGGCTGTTCCGCTTGTTTATCACAACAACGGGAATGGCACTTTCACAGAAGAAGCGCAGAAAGTAGGCCTCGCTAAACCGGCCAAGGGACTCGGCATCGCGATTGCGGACTACGATCGCGACGGCCACATTGATCTTTTTTTTGCCAACGATTCGATGGTGGAATATCTCTACCACAACAAGGGCGACGGCACGTTCGAAGAAGTAGGGCTGCTATCCGGGGTGGCGGCGGATCTTGACGGCCACACGTACGCCGGGATGGGTGTAGATTTTTCCGACTACGACAATGACGGCTGGCCGGACATCGTCGTGACTAATCTGGCGAACCAGCGCTACGCGCTCTATCACAACAATGGCGATGGAACTTTTAACTATTCCAGCCCGGCGGCTGGTATCAGCCGAATGACCATGACGCATTCCGGATGGGGCGTGCGCTTTTTCGACTTCGACAATGACGGACGCAAGGATCTGTTGGTTGCGCAAGGACATGACCTGGACACCATTCAAAATACTTCTCCCAATCTGCGCTATCGTGAACCGCTACTTCTGGCGCGCAATATGGGCAAGGAATTTCAGGATGTCACGGCGGTTGCTGGGGCCGCGTTGCAACAGGAATGGGTATGGCGGGGATTGGCGATCGGTGACTTGGACAACGACGGGCGGCTGGACGCTGTCGCAACCGCGAATGACGGGCCTGTTCGCGTGCTGCACAACGAAACAGCGAATACGAATCATTGGATATTGTTGAGGCTTACCGGACACAAGAGCAACCGAGACGCGATTGGCGCTGCCGTTAAAATTGTCACGCCCGACGGCGCGCAATTTGCCACAGTCAGCGCGGCAAGCAGCTATCTTTCTTCCGGAGACAAGCGCGTTCACTTTGGGCTGGGAAAAGCAAGTGTGGTTCAAACGATCGAAATTCGATGGCCCAGCGGGATATTGCAAACGCTAAAAGATGTGGCGGCTGATAAGATTGTGCAAATTGACGAGCCGGCAAGCACCGCAAACGTGCCTGCGTTGTCGGGAAAAACAATCCAGTCACCTGCCATGTGACGTGAGTAATAACTCGTGGAAATTCTTGATCGAAAGAAATAGGAACGGTCTTCGGTATTCGAGGCGATGGGCCCAGAATTGGGCACCTGGGAAGAATGGCTCCCCGGGCTAGATTCGAACTGGCAACCCTTCGGTGAACAGCCGTGAGTTTAACTTAATCGCAAGTTGCCGGAGCCGAGCTTAATCGAGGGAAATCAGCAAGTTCTGATCAAATCCAGCATCAAGCAAATGGCGGCGAGCTGTTTTCGGCTCTGGCAGAGGAACGTATTCGCCGCGCCACGAACGTCTGTCTCGACGTAATTGCGGATCTCGATAGCGGGCCGCCGCTGACGGTGGAAGGGATTGTGGCTTCGCCAGTGCGTCCTTTCTCAAGTTGAAAAATAGTTTTCGCCTTGCGACGGATTGCGGCCTGTAAATTTCTTGAATGCGCGGCTGAAATCATTTGCATGGCGATAACCCAGTTCATAGGCGACTTCTTTCACAGCGACTCCATCTTTCTTCAACAACTGGATTGCGCGTTCCATGCGAATACGCGTGTGATAGGCGGCGACTGATTCGTGCAGATGCTTCCGGAACAGTCGGTTGAGCGTTACGGCAGATACTTGAAGGTATTCGCAAAGCGGAGCGACGGGACTACGTTCTCTTACGTTCTGAGCCAACCAGCGCAAGGCCAGTTCGAGACGGAAGGCAGGTTCCGGCGCGGAGGGACTAGGTGTCCTGAAGCGAGAGATAGCGATATCCATGCGAAAGCGCAGTTCTTCCAGTGCAAGTGCTGACAACGCGTCCGGTTTCTCCAACTCCCGTCTGCATAGTGAGTGGATTTGCTGCAGCGTGCGTATGAGGGCGCGATCAGCTGTGAAGGCTTGAACACCGTCTG
>Ga0157379_10005227_pt1 | contig 11147 bp, 6 predicted proteins | sample S25metaG_FD_121802 | JGI IMG/M metagenome (GOLD analysis project Ga0157379, IMG submission 121802) | Switchgrass rhizosphere microbial communities from Kellogg Biological Station, Michigan, USA - S2-5 metaG | ecosystem: Host-associated > Plants > Roots > Rhizosphere > Soil | place: USA: Michigan... | reverse complement strand
GTCGGAGCAGTAGTTGCTGCGGATAATGAAGCGGAACTGGCAGGCGTGATGGCTCATGAAATGTCGCACGTTTACATGCAGCATTCTGCGAAGCAAGCGGGTAAAGCGCAGTGGACGAGTCTTTTGGGTGCGCTCGGCGGGCTTTTCGGCGGAGGGGCGGCAGGCAGCCTCGCCCGTTTAGGCATACAGTTGGGCGCCGGCACTCTGATGATGAAATACTCAAGAGGCGATGAAGCACAGGCCGATGCGGTAGGTGCGATCATCCTGTACAGAGCGGGCTACAATCCCAAGGCCTTGGCTGACTTCTTTGAGAAGCTTGAACGACAAGGGGGAGGCGGCGGTCCGCAGTTCCTGAGCGATCACCCGAACCCGGGGAATCGGCAGGCCGCGATCGAGAAAGAGGTCAGCAACTGGCCGCCTAAGAACTACGCGGGTAACAGCCAAGCATTTGTGCGCGCCAAAGAGGATGCGAGCACGGTGAAAACCTACACAGGCGAGCAGATTGCCGAAGGCTCAAAGCAAGGGCTGTGGGCTCAGCAAAACCGGCAGAGTGGAGTGATCCCCCCTGATTTGCCCAAGACATCGAGCGACAGCGCCGGAGGTAGTCTCGCAAACGTCAGTTTTCCGCAAATCAAACCGTCCCGGAACATGACCCAATTGCAGCATAGTGCGTTCAGCATCTCGTATCCGGAAAATTGGCAGGTCTCCCGTGATCGGCAATCGACTGTTACGATCGCGCCCCAATCTGGAGTTGGAGAGGGTGCAATTGCCTACGGCGTGGTGATCGGCGGAGCCCAGGACTCGAACGCAGGCTCACTCGACGAGGCGACGGCAGACTTGGTCCAAACTCTACAAAGGTCGAATCCCGGGCTGCGACTCGCCGGGGACACGCAGAACATCGACGTTAACGGGCTTTCTGGTCGGTCGGTAGTTCTCACCGGGGCGTCGCCGATCCAGCAGGGCGGTGAGGCTCTCCGCGAGCGCAACTGGCTGGTTACGGTCCCGCGGAGACAGGGCGGTTTACTTTATCTGGTCTTCATCGCGCCGGACAGAGACGTTCCCGAGCTCCGGCCCACATACGAGCGAATGCTGGATAGTCTGCAAGTCCAGTAGCAGAGAAGCAGCGAAGAGGCAACTACAGTTCAACCATCTAAATCCTGCGACCTGGTACTATTTGCGCCAGCTGAGGAGAACGGCTGGAAACCTGCCACCGTGAATCGCTTTAAGGCTTTGCACTCCCTGATCTGCCGATTAGGAATTGAAGCAAGAAAGTCAGCGCAAACCCCGCTTCGCGGTCGCTGAAACGAGCTGGAAAATAGTGAGCGTGTGCGTTCCCTGAACCAATTTCCACCAGCAAAACCACGGTAGATTATTTGAAGCTGTGTGCTGATAGTGGCGACTCGCTGGGTCTGTGAGGCATCAAAGGGTGCGTGAGCAACAAATCAGATTGATCGGCGGAACGCTATGTCGGATTCAAAGCTTAGCGTCGAGCAGCAGATCTCTTCCCTTTGGGATCTAGGCGGACTCACCTGGCAAGAACTGCCCCGCCGAGTTTGGGGTGGGATTAACAAGAACGATCTGGTTAACAGAGCCTACGAGTTGGCCTACAATTTCCTGCTGGCCGTTTTCCCTCTACTTCTGTTTTTGGTCGCACTTCTTGGAATATTCGCCTCTGAAGGAAGTAAATTACAGAGCGATCTTTTCTTCTACTTCCAGCAGGGATTGCCTCTTGTCGCTTACCAGCTGGTTGTCCGCACGCTTAAAGAGATAACTCAGAATTCAGGCGGAACCAAACTGACGTTCGGCTTGTGTTTGCGCTGTATTCCGGTTCAGGCGGAATGACGCGGCTGATCTCTACGTTGAACGCCGCCTATGAGGTGCCGGAGGGTCGCTCCTGGCTCAAAGTTCATGCCATTTCGCTTGGGTTGACCGTCGTCATGGCGGTATTAATCGTTACGGCTCTCTTGTTGGTGTTAGCGGGCGGTCATTTAGTCGGATTTGTTGGACAAGGCCTGGGGGTGAGTTCCGTCGGATTGATCGTCGGAAAGGTACTCCAGTGGATGCTGGCCTTGGCGTTCGTCGTATTGGCCTTTGCGCTCATCTATTATTACGCACCCGATGTCAAGGAACGGCACTGGTACTGGATCACCCCAGGGTCAGTAGTAGGCGTACTGCTATGGGCGTTGTCTTCACTCGCTCTACGTGGCTACCTTCATTTCTTCAATAGCTATAGCAAAACGTATGGATCCTTGGGTGCGGTAATAATTTTGATGCTGTGGTTTTACATAACAGGATTGGCATTCCTGGTCGGTGGCGAGATCAATTCGACAATTGAACACGCTGCTGCTGAGCATGGCCATCCTGAGGCTAAAGCAGAAGGCCAAAAGGCGGCCTAGCGTCTCATCCGCAATGGATGTGAAATCTCCCCATGGCGCATCTTGGCATTTTTGTCGCGGGGAACCCGGCGCCCCCGAGACCGGAAGCTACCAGCACTCCGCATGCGGCGACACTAAAACGATCAAGAAGAAGCAGATTATCCAGTTTTGTGGGAGTGAAAAGACACATAACCATGATTTAGGAGGTCAGTGAGCCGCAAGAACGGAGGAAGCCGCCCAAAAATTATTTGCCCGCAGACCCGATGGAAATTGGCTACCACCTGGACGGGAACTTTGGGCGAGTCGGGGTTTCCAGGCTTGCGGACACTTTCCTAAATTTTCCAGACAACGTTTCCGAGCGGGAAAGAATCACAGGAACACCAAATTAGGAGGTCGCATGGACCAGCGTCAACTCACCATAATCGTCGTGGCAATCGTTGTGCTGGTGCTGATTGCAGTCGTCGGTTTTCTGCTCTGGCGAAAACGGCGGAGCCAGGCTCTCCGGGCGCGCTTCGGGCCCGAGTACGATCGGGTAGTCAAGAAGGAAGGCAATGTCGGGCGTGGTGAAGACGTTCTACAGTTTTTGACGAAGCGTAGGGAGAAACTCGAAATCGTGCCGCTTTCCTCCCCCAAGCGCTCAGAGTTTGCCAGTCGCTGGACCAGCGTGCAATCGCAGTTCGTAGACGACCCCAGGAGAGCGGTCTCGCAGGCAGACCGGCTCGTGAACGAAGTCATGCAAAATCGCGGGTACCCGATTGGCAACTTCGATCAACGAGCCGCCGACATTTCCGTTGATCACCCCATGGTGGTTGAGAACTATCGCGCAGCTCACGACATCGCATTGCGCCACAGTCGTGGCCAGGCGAGCACCGAGGATCTGCGCAAGGCTATGGTTCACTACCGTTCTTTGTTCGACGAACTACTTGAAGATTCTTATCCAGAAAGGAAGGAGGCACGAGGATGAGCCTGCTATTGAGGAAAGACCAACCGGAAGAGGAACTGACCACCGCCGACTTGGCCCGGAGCAAACCCCCTGCGTCAGAGGTGCTTCGGACTGAGCCAGTCCTGTCCACCGCTCCCCTAACGAAGAGCGAGGAAAAGGTCGCTCCTGTTGTTGACAACGTCGCGCACACCGCGCCTCTATTTCCCAATGACGAACTAGGGGATATGCGCAGCCGATGGGATGCCGTGCAAGTCGCCTTCGTTGACGAGCCGCGCCGAGCTGTCGAGCAGGCGGATGGACTCGTCGCCTTCGCTATGAAGCGGTTGGCGGAAGTTTTTTCTGAAGAACGTTCCAAGCTCGAAAAGCAGTGGGACCGTGGCGACAACGTTTCTACCGAAGACCTCCGGATCGCTCTGCAACGCTATCGGTCGTTCTTTCACCGATTGTTATCCCTTTAAGTGGCACAGCTTAACTGTGCCACCTAAATCAACGGTTTTCTCCGGACACGAACATGTGCTCGACATGTTGGGAAAAGGACGTGTGTTGAGCACCAGCAGGAATTCCTTTCTTCTTCGGCATAGCCGACATTGGTTCTCATGTTCGAAACTCGCCGACCTTATTTCTTCGGCGGCGGCTGATTAGCGAAGATGGTAAATGAGTCACCATCACCAATTGGAGTCAACGAGGGCCGGAGAAAAAATCCGGCCTTCGTCCTCTCTGAAAATCTGGGATAAACAGACACGCCCGAAACCCTTCGGATGACGAGCATGCTCGCCCTAGATTTGCCTGACACTTCTCGGCCTCCCCAGGCTCTTGGTCCCTTGTGTCGCTCGCAATCCACAGCTTGCCGTTCTTGCTTTGGCTATCTCACCGCGCGTTGACTTGTCCGACCTTCGCTCCTAGTATGATCGCGCACAGAGCGAGGGTCCTTTGCTCGGCCAAACCATTTCGCACTACCGCATCGTCGAGAAACTGGGTGGCGGGGGGATGGGTGTGGTCTACAAGGCCGAGGATATGCGGCTCCATCGCTTCGTTGCGTTGAAGTTCCTCCCCGATGAGGTGGCCCGCGATCCGCAGACACTCGCCCGTTTCCAACGTGAGGCACAAGCCGCGTCCGCACTGAACCATCCCAACATCTGCACGATTTACGACATCGGCGAGCAGGAGGGGCAAGCGTTCATCGCCATGGAGTTCTTGGATGGAGTGACGCTAAAACACATGGTCACAGGACGTCCGCTGGAGATCGAGACGTTGCTGTCGCTAGCCATCGAAATTGCCGATGCCTTGGATGCAGCGCATTCGGAAGGCATTGTGCATCGCGACGTCAAGCCCGCCAATATCTTCGTCACTAAGCGGGGCCACGCCAAGATCCTCGACTTTGGGCTTGCCAAACTGACGCCGGTGGCCGGCAAATCCGCTGAGATCGTCGGATCCATGACCGATGCGACAGCCGGCGCCAGCCTGCAGTACCTCACCAGCCCAGGTACGGCACTCGGGACTGTGGTGTATATGTCCCCGGAACAAGCCAAGGGGAAAGAACTGGACGCCCGGACCGACTTGTTTTCCTTTGGGGCGGTCCTATATGAGATGGCGACAGGTGCAGTGCCATTCCGCGGCGATACCTCGGCAACTATTTTCGATGCAATCCTGAACCGAACACCATCACCGCCGCTTCGGCTCAATCCGGACCTGCCTCCCAAGCTCGAGGACATTATCAGCCGGGCTTTAGAAAAAGACCGCAATCTGCGCTACCAGCACGCTGCTGATCTGCGGGCAGAACTCCAGCGACTGAAAAGGGACACGGATTCCAGCCGTAACACGGCGGTGGCGGTGGAACAGGTCGTGCCGGTCGCGACGCAAATGTCCACCCCGGGAACAGCGCCAACACCCACTACTCGCGATGCTCCCTCTCAGATTCAACCTTCAGGGCGTGAGGCTTTGCCCTCCCCTAGTAAGCCGCGCTGGGTGGCGGGTTTGGCTGTAGGCTTGATACTAGCGCTGGTAGGGACCGTTGCTTTTCTGTTCCACAGCCGAGGCAGCCAGCGGGAAATTTCCTCAGTGGCGGTTCTGCCCTTCGTTAACGCCGGCAACGATCCCAACACCGAGTACCTCAGCGATGGACTCACCGAAAGCCTGATCAACAGCCTGTCCCAAATTCCGAATCTTGTCGTCATGTCCCGTTCATCCGTCTTTCACTACAAGGGGCGTGACGTTGACCCCCAGGCGGTCGCCCGCGCGCTGAAAGTCGAGGGAGTAATCACGGGCCGCATCGTCCAACGTGGGGAGCAGATCATCATCAGCGCGGAGCTTATCGACGCCCGCACCAGCCGCAACCTCTGGGGCGACCAGTACGACCGTAAACTTTCCGATGTTCTGGCGGTCCAGGAAGACATCACGCGCGCCATCTCATCGAAGCTGCGGGAGCGCTTGTCCGGCGAAACTAGTAAGCGGGCGACGAAAGGCGGCACTAACGATCCCGAGGCCTACCAGCTCTACCTCAAGGGCCGCTTTTATTGGGAAAAGCGTACGCAGGAATCCCTGGAGAAGGCCAGGGACTACTTCAACCAGGCCACCGAAAAAGATCCAAACTATGCTTTGGCGTACTTAGGTCTGGCGGACTACTACAATGTTCTGCCCGACTACGCCCCGGCATCGGTCCGCGATACAGCGCCTAAGGCCATCTCTGCCGCAGAAAAAGCTCTAACCATCGACGATACGCTGGCGGATGCACACGCAACCATCGCCTCTGCCCACCAAGGTTTGTGGGACTGGAGTGTCGCGGAGCGGGAATTCAGGCGAGCTCTGGAACTGAATCCGAATGCCGCCAATGCTCATAAGCTTTACTCCCTTTACCTCACTACCATGGGTCGGCAGGAAGAGGCACTTGCTGAAATCAAGCGCGTGGTGGAACTGGATCCCCTGAACTTGATGTTTAATATCAACCTCACCCAGCAGTATCAGGTCATGGGGCAATACGACCTAGCCGTCGCACAGGCCAAAAAAGGAATTGAGATGGACCCCAATTTCGTTCCTCAGCACTTCAGCCTGGCCTTCGTCTACCAGGATATGGGTAAGTACGACTTGTGGATAGAGGAGTTGAAGAAAAGCGCGGCACTCAACCACGACCCAGAAGAAGCGGCAATTACTGAAGAAGTCGCAAAGGCTTATGCGCGGTCGGGATTACGGGCGGCCAATGCCAAGGATGCTGAACTGCGAGAGCGGTTGGCCAAGCGACGGTATGTAGATCCCGGAGTCATTGCGTTCGACTATGCTGTAATAGGTGACAAAGAGCAGGCGTTCGCTTGGCTGGAGAAGGCCTATGCGGAAAAGGCAGGGACCCTACAATATGTCAAGATCGCCCATCCGTTGGATGGGTTACGCTCCGACCCGCGCTACGTCAACCTGCTGCAGCGCATGGGCCTGCCGCAGTGACGCTCTGGAAAGACGCCGACCCCGACATCTCCATCCTGAAAGAGCCAAGGCGGAGTACGCGAACCTACAATGAAAGCTCGCGTCGGGTCTCGCGGTGGTGGATAACGGAAATTTTGTTGTCTTCGTCTCGGTGACTGCCGTTGTGTAATAACGGACAGTCTGGTCTGGTGTCAGGCTGCTTTCTTATAGCCCTGAGCTTCGCCCACCTCTTTAGCACTCCATCAGGACGATGCCTGAACAGAGCATCGCCGCCATGAGGCGTCTTGAAGCGCTGATCGACGGTGCAACTTCTAAGAATTTTTCTCGGATTGTGCAATGATTGTGCAGTAGTCTGTGACGTTGAATCCGGGTAAGTGTAGACGGATAACACTCGGGCCCTTAGCTCAGCGGTTAGAGCAGTGGACTCATAATCCATTGGTCCCAGGTTCAAATCCTGGAGGGCCCACCATCCAAGTCCTTATAGGCCTCCCCCCGTGGCCAGTGCAGCCCACATCTCGGAATGGCCATTAGAGTGCGGTTACCTGGTCAAACGGCAGGACCTGATTACTGAAGCCAAGGCCCTCGAGAAAAACCGCATTTTTGTGATTCTTGACGTCGCACCAGGTTTGCGTCCAGCCACGTCTTCGCGACTTTCATGACAGAGACAGCGGCGTCGGCCAATTGAATGGGCCCTCAAAACCCGCAAAGGATAATTTTCCGTGCGTCTTGAACGTGTCCCACCTTGCAACGTTTCCCGTAATTTTTTATGTGTCCTGAGGAGCACCGCGGAGAGCGCGGCGGGTGAAAGGCTGTGCCGGACCTGCAGCGGATGTGTAGGGGCTCACGCTGCTTGGAAAAACCCGAGCACACGCTGAGGCCGTTTCGGGAGATTCACCGGAACTTTGCAGTTCGGATAATTCGGGCACGCCAAATAGCTAGTGAGCCGCGAGCACCTCAGTACGAGCCGCGCAAAGCATCGTGGGCAACGCGGTATCGGTTTCATGGGGCTATTGGAATCTCTACGGCGGCGGGGATCAATACAGGAGTTACTGTATAGATTTATTGGACACTCTCCGGCAATGCCCAGGCGAAGATCACGCCGCCACTCCCGGTCACCACATACTGGCGTTTGTCCAGCTCATAGGTAATCGGAGAACTCTCCATGCGGACGCTAGTGCCGGCATGCCAGAGAGTTTTGCCATTGCTGGTATCAAGAGCGAGAACGTTGCCCGCATCGTCGCCAGTGAAAGTGAGGCCCGAGTCGGTGGTGAGCACGCCCGCGCGGGCATCGCCTCCCACTTCGTGGCGCCACTTGATTGTGCCGGTCTGGTAGTCGATGGCATCGATCTCCTCTTTGCTCCAGACGCTGTAGTCCGCCCCCGCCCAGCCATAGGTGCCGTCGGAAGGCTTGGCAAAGTAGATTGACCAGCTGGGGTGAGCGGAGACGATGAACAGTCCGGTCTTAGGGTCGAAACTGGGCGAACGATAGTTGGTGAGGCCGGCTTCGTCGGGCGCAATCAAACGGCCGTCCGGAGTCGGTTCTTTGGCTGGATTGGGAATCGGCCGCCCCTCTTTGTCCACGCCGATCGACCAGTTCACCGGCCCGTACGGGGCCGTGAGCAGATTCTTGCCGTTGGTGCGGTCTAGCACGAAGAAGTAGCCGTTGCGCGAAGTCTGCATCAGCATCTTCCGCGGTTGCCCTCCGAAATCGGCATCGACCAAGACCGGAGTCTCGACCGCGTCCCAATCGTGGGTGTCGTGCGGAGATACCTGGAAAGCCCACGCAAGTTTTCCGGTGTCTGGGTTGAGGGCCACAATGCTGCAGGTGTAAAGATTGTCACCGGGCCGGGTCTTGCCGGTCAGCACCGGGGTCGGATTGCCCGTTCCCCAGTAGAGCAGGTTCAGGTCCGGGTCATAGGTGCCGGTCATCCACGTCATGCCCCCTGAGGCTGTGTTGGGGGTACCGACAGGGGGAGTGCTGTCCCACTGCCACTGCGTCTTGCCGGTCTCAGGATCGACGGCGCGCAGGAACCCGGCCAGGTTATCCATATCGCCGGAGACGCCGACGATCAAGTGATCGCGCACCACCAGGGGTGACATGGTGGACCAGTATCCCTTTTCCACGTCGGCAATCTGGACGTTCCAGCGGACCGTGCCGGTTTTCGCGTTCAAGCAGATAAGGTGGGCATCGGGAGTGATGAAGTACAGCCACTCTTTGTACATGGCGACGCCACGATGTCCGATATGGAGGCCCTTGTTGGGCGGATAGGTGTAATGCCAGATCTGATGTCCAGAGCGCGCATCGATCGCCCAAACATTGTCCGGCACGGTGAAGTAAAGCACGTCGTTTACCAGAAGAGGAGAAGACTTCATGGTCGCCCCCTGACCTGTCTGGAACGCCCAGGCCAGCGCCAGCGAGGGAACGTTCTGCGGAGTGATCTGCGCCAGAGGGCTATGACGCTTGCCGGAATAATCCCCGTGATAGGTCGGCCAACTGTCGGCCGGCGGGTTTGCAATTGTCGCCAGATCGAGACCCTGCGCCAACAAGCGGCCGGAAAACACCGAGGTTAGCAACAGCACGACGAGACAAGTATAGAGACCTTTGTGGAAGTGATCTAAGTTTCGCAATCCGGTTCGCTCCTAGCGCAGGGTTTGCAGGTAAGCCATCAAGTTGTGAACGTCATCGTCGGTGTACTTTCCCAGCAACTCGACATGAGCTTGCGCGGGCTCGTTGATCGTGTACTTAACCTGGCTGGTCGGCCAGGACTGATACCATCCCGACTCGCCGATAATGCCGATGGTGAACTCATCCCGATAGGAGAGTTTGCCGGAGAAGGTCTGACCGGACGGCAGAGTGATCGTGGCGGTCGCCGGGGCGTCACGCGGATAGAGCATCCGCCTTTCCAGTTCCAATCCGCGATAACGCCTGGCCACGCCAGCCAGGTCGCCGGTCGGGGAATGGCAGGTCGAGCAGTTCCCCGCACCATTGAAATACTGTTTGCCTGACTCGACGTTGCCGGTTTGAAGGTCGCTGACGTCCACACCGCGGCGTCCACCGGGCCGCGAGTCGGACTTGATCTTCTGGGCATGAAGGAAAGCGGCCAACTCGGATATCTCCTGCGGCGAGAGCTTGAACGCCGGCATGCCGGTTGCGGGTCGTCCGTTAAGTACGACAACACCGATCTTATTGCCCCGCACGTCACTCGCAATCAGGTCTGAATGCATCAGGTCCGGCCCACGCTCACCACCGCCGCCTTCCCGGCCATGACAAAAGGCACAGTTCTGGCCAAACAGAGATTTGCCGCGCTCCACAACCGCGGGAGGAGCCGATTGCGGGCCAGGCTTGCTCGCTTTTGTCTGCGCAGCCAGGAACGGAACGGGGATCAGCACAGCGACGGTCGCCAGCGCTTTCATGCGGAGCCCCAGGGCTGATGAACCTTCTGTCGAACCTATGATTGAACGAAGACGGCCCACGATATCCCCTTTCGACTACCTGAACGGAAAACGAAGTCTAGCCCGCTGAGCGCGGGACTGCAACGGTTATGGCCCAAGGACTCCCCATTTCCCGCCATTCGGATGTACACTCTGCGGTCTATGGACAAACTATCGCGGCGCACGATGTTGAAGGCTGCTGTTTCGGGAATTGCAGCGGCTTCAGTCCCGTCCCTGTCATGGTCGGAGCAGACTGCTCCGGTGCAGCGCAAAGGCCGGATCAAACAGTCAGTCTCCCGCTGGTGCTACAAAGAGATTCCGCTGGACCGCCTTTGCGCTTACTCGGCGCAGATTGGTCTGAAGGCGATCGACCTGCTCAATCCGGAGGAATATGAAGTACCGCGGCGCTACGGACTGGTGTGCAGCATGGCATATGCGGGCGGCGGCGAACTGGTCAACGCCATGAACCGGACGGAAAATCACGCCAGGATTGAGGAAGGTTTTCGCAAGAATATCCCACTCGCGGCTAAGGCCGGGATCCCGAACGTAATCACATTTTCCGGCAACCGTAATGGCATGTCGGACGAAGAGGGCGCCAAAAACACCATCGCAGGGCTCAACCGGGTGAAGAAAATTGCCGAGGACAACGGGGTCGTCATCTGCCTGGAGCTGCTCAACAGCAAAGTGAATCACAAAGACTACATGTGCGACCACACCGCCTGGGGAGTGCAGGTGGTGCAGGCGGTGAATTCACCGCACGTCAAGCTGCTCTACGATATTTACCATATGCAAATTATGGAAGGGGACTTGGTCGCGACCATCCAGGCGAACATCCAGTGGCTGGCTCACTTCCATACCGGGGGCGTTCCCGGCCGGCACGAACTTGATAATACCCAGGAAGTGCAGTGGGATGGTGTGATGCGCGGCATCGCCGCCACCAATTTCCAGGGCTATGTGGCGCACGAGTTCGTGCCTACTCGCGATCC
>Ga0157379_10005226_pt1 | contig 11147 bp, 7 predicted proteins | sample S25metaG_FD_121802 | JGI IMG/M metagenome (GOLD analysis project Ga0157379, IMG submission 121802) | Switchgrass rhizosphere microbial communities from Kellogg Biological Station, Michigan, USA - S2-5 metaG | ecosystem: Host-associated > Plants > Roots > Rhizosphere > Soil | place: USA: Michigan... | reverse complement strand
CCGCCGGTGTCAATGCCCGGCCCGGCCCGTACCGGGAAAGCGGACCCGCCGGGCGGCGTTCCCCAGCAGGGCTCACCAGATTTAAGGACTTGCTGGTCACGGGGCCGCCTGGCTAGCATCACCCCGCTGACCCAAGATTCAACCCACCAGATCGGACGTTCGTCATGTTTGCCCGGGCGCTGCTGCGCCGGTTCCCCGTCCTGGCCATCCGCGATTTCCGCTACCTGCTCGCCGACCGGTTTCTCGCCCCGGCGGCGTTCGGCTTCTCCCTCGTCGGGGTGTCGTTCGCGGTGCTGTACGCGACCGGCTCGACCGCGAGCCTGTCCTACGTGCTGGCCGCGCAGATCGCCCCGTCGCTGGTGTTCACGCTGGCCGGCGGGGTGATCGCGGACCGGATCGCGCCGCAGAAGGTGGTGCTGGCAGGCAACCTGATGATCGCCCTGGGCGAGGGCACGTTCGGGTTCCTGGTGCTGACCGGCCATCCGCGGCTGTGGCAGATGCTGTTCCTCGAGGGCCTGACCGGGATCGGCATGGCGATCTTCTACCCGGCCTCGCAGGCGCTGCTGCCGCGGGTGGTGCCCGCCACCATGCTGCAGGAGGCCAGCGCGATCAGCCGGCTGGCCCAGAACGCCGGGCAGATGGGCGGCGCGGTCGCCGCGGGCCTGTGCGTGGCCGCCGTCGGCCCCGGCTGGGCGCTGGCCGTCTGCGGGTTCGGCCTGCTGGGCACGGCCTGGCCGCTGCTGCGCATCAAGGCGACCGCGGTGGACCGGCCAGAGACGTCCAGCATGCTGAGCGACCTGCGCGAAGGCTGGTCGGAGTTCCGCTCGCACACCTGGCTGTGGGTGATCGTCGCGCAGTTCGGCGTGATCCTGATGGCCTGGTACGGCGGGTTCCAGGTGCTCGGCCCGGTGGTGGCCAGGACCGACCTGGGCGGCCCGGCGGCGTGGGGCGCGATCACCGCGGCCGAGTCGGTCGGCCTGATCCTGGGCGGCCTGGTGTCGCTGCGGTTCACGCCGCGCCGGCCGATGCTGTTCGTGGTGCTGATCGGCGGGGCCATCGCGCTGTCGCCGCTGTCGCTGGCCATGCTCTGGCCGCTGCCGGTGGTCTGCCTGTCGGCCTTCGGCCTGGGCGTGACCATGGAGATCATGATGGTCCAGTGGACGGTCGCGCTGGCCCGGATGATCCCGCCGGACCGGCTGGCCAGGGTGTCGTCGTACGACGTGCTCGGCTCGGTGTTCGCCATGCCGATCGGCGCGCTGGTGGCCGGCCCGCTGGCCGCGGCGATCGGGGTCTCGGTGACCCAGTACGGCGCCGCTCTGCTGATCCTGGTTGCGGCCGCGCTCGCGCTCATCCCGCGCGACGTGCGGGCCATGAAGGCCAGCGACGTCGCCGCGGGCGTGCTGCCCGAGCCCGGCAGCGAGCTGGCCGTCGGCCGCCAGGTCAGCTAGCCAGCCAGCACAGTCAGGCTGCGAGCTCGGCGCCGCCCATGAAGGCGGCCCACAGCTCGGCGTACTGGCCGCCCGCGGCCAGCAGCTCGTCGTGGCTGCCGGTCTCCGCGATCTGGCCGTCGGCCATCACCACGATCCTGTCGGCCCGGGCCGCGGTGGTCAGCCGGTGCGCCACCACCAGCGTGGTGCGCTGCGCGGTGAGCCGCTCGGTGGCGGCGATCACCTCGGCCTCGGCGGCCAGGTCCAGGGCCGCGGTGGCCTCGTCCAGCAGCAGGATGCCGGGGTCCACCAGGTAGGCGCGGGCCAGCGCGATCAGCTGGCGCTGCCCGGCGGACAGGTTGCGGCCGCGCTCGGCCACCTCGTGCCGGAACCCGCCGGGCAGCCGGGCGATCATGCCGACGGCGCCGACCGCCCGGGCGGCCGCCTCCACCTCGGCGTCGGTCGCGCCGGGCCGGCCGTAGGCGATCGCGTCCCTGACCGTGCCGGGGGACAGGTACGGCTCCTGCGGCACCACGCCGAGCCCGTGCCGGTACGCGGCCAGGTCGAGCTCACGCAGGTCGGTCCCGTCGATCAGGACCTGCCCGCCGGTCACGTCATAGAACCGGGCGACCAGCTTGATCATTGTGGACTTGCCGGCGCCGGTCTGGCCGACCAGCGCCACGGTCTCGCCGGGCTCGACCGTCAGGCTGACCCCGTTCAGCGCGTCGGCCGGCTGGCCCGGGTACCGGAAGTGCACGTCGCGGAACTCGACCAGGCCGCGCGGCCGGCCCGGCCGGCGGGGCCGCTCGGCCTGCGGGGTCGACGTCGGCGTGCGCAGCAGGTCCTTGATCCGGCGCAGCCCGACCGAGGCCTGCTGGTAGCCGTCGAAGACCTGGGACAGCTGCTGCACCGGCGCGAACAGAAGGTCGATGTAGAGCAGGAAGGCGACCAGCCCGCCGGTTGTCAGCGCGCCGCTGTGCACCTGGCTGGCCGCGGTGAACAGAACCAGTGCGGCGGCCACCGTGGACAGCAGCTGCACGAACGGGAAGTACAGCGCGATGTACCGCTGGGCGCGCAGCCGGGACTGCCGGTAGCCGGTGCTCAGGCCGGCGAACCGGGCCGCGTTGCGCGGCTCCCGCCGGTACGCCTGGGTGATCCGCAGCCCGGCCACGTTCTCCTGGAAGTCCGCGTTGACCACGCTGACCCGTTCCCTGGCCTCGGTGTAGGCCCGGGACGACCGGATCCGGAACACCACCGTGACCACGGCCAGGACCGGGATGATCGCCAACAGCGTCAGCCCGAGCCGGGCGTTGATGAACAGCAGCGCGATCATCACACCGGTGAACGTGAGCAGTGAGTTGACCATCGTGATCAGCCCGGTCTGCAGGAACGAGGACAGCGCGTCCACGTCCGTGGTCATCCTGGTCATGATCTGCCCGGACCGTGAGTGCTCGTAGAAGTCCAGCCCGAGCCGCTGCAGGTGGGCGAAGATCTTGACCCGCAGCGTGTACAGCAGCCGCTCGCCGTTGCGCCCGACCACCACGGTCTGCACCGCGCTGATCACCCAGTCGGCCAGCACGATGGCCAGGCCGGCCAGCGAGACCAGCAGGATCGGGTGGAACTGCCCGGCCACCACGCCGTGATCGACGCCGCCGCGGACCAGGGCCGGGAAGGCCACCCCGGCCACCGCGTCCAGGCCGTCCAGGACCAGGCCGGCCAGCAGGGCCAGCGCCACCGGCCGCAGCAGCCGGCGCAGGGTGAACCGCGGGTCCGGGGCGCGGGCCACATCATCACTGACTTCGGGCCGGTCCTGGGCCGGCGGCAGCGCCTCGACCTTGGCCAGCAGGCCCGGACTGGGCGGGAGCGCGCCCAGCATGGTGGCAGTGTTAGCCGCTCGCTGCGGGCCGCTATACGCGCTGCCTTCCCTCCTCGCTCCCTCGGCGCTCCTTCGTCGCGCCTCATCGCTCGTCGGGAAAACAGCGCCGCGGCCCGCCACGAGCCGGTGCTGCTGGCTCCGCCGCCCGGGGGCCCACAGCGCGGGGGTGGTCATCTCCAGCCCGTCGTCCTGCGACGGGACCTTGCCGTCCTGGTCTGCTGCGCCGGCCAGCAGCCGGCGGTACAGCGGGCAGCGCGCGGTGAGCTCCTCGTGCGTGCCCAGGTCGACCAGCCGGCCCTCGTCCAGCACCGCGATCTGGTCGGCGAGCGCCAGCGTGGACTGGCGGTGCGCGATGAGCAGAGTGGTCCGCCCGGCCATGGCCGACCGCAGTGCGTCGTGGATGCGCGCCTCGACGTTCGCGTCCACCGCCGAGGTGGCGTCGTCGAGGACCAGCACGGCCGGGTCGGTGACCAGCGCCCGGGCCAGGCAGACACGCTGCCGCTGGCCGCCGGACAGGGTCAGGCCCTGCTCGCCGACCACGGTGGCGTAGCCGTCCGGCAGCGCCATGATGAAGTCGTGCGCCTGCGCGGCCCGGGCCGCCGCCTCCACCTCGGCGTCGGTGGCGTCCGGGCGGCCGTAGGCGATGTTGGCCCGGACCGTATCGGAGAACAGGAAGCTGTCCTCGGGCACCAGCCCGATGGCCGCGCGCAGCGATTCCGTCGTCAGGTCGCGGACGTCGTGCCCGCCGATCCGGATCGCGCCCTCCGTCACGTCGTAGAAGCGGGGCAGCAGCAGCGAGACCGTCGACTTGCCGGAGCCCGACGTGCCGACCAGCGCCAGCGTCTGGCCCGGCCGGATGCGCAGCGACAGGCCGCGCAGCACCGGCTGGTCCGGCTGGTAGCCGAACTCCACCCGGTCGAGTTCGATGTCCGTGGCTCCCGGCGGCAGCGGCACCGCGCCCGGCCGCTCGGTGATCACCGGCCGGGCGTCCATCACCTCGAAGATCCGGATCACGCTGGCCCGTGCCTCCTGGCCGATCGTCACCAGCGCGGCCAGCGCCCGGACCGGGCTGATCATCTGCGCCACGTACAGCGAGAAGGCCAGGAACGTGCCCAGCGGGATCGAGCCCTTGATGGTCAGCCAGCCGCCCAGGGCCAGCACGCCGACCTGGCCGAACAGCGGCACGGCCTGCAGCGCCGGGTTGTACCTGGCCATCAGCCGGACCGCGCGCACCCGGGACGCGAACAGCGCGCTGCTGGCGTCCTCCAGCCGCCCGATCTCCTGCTCTTCCTGGCCGAAGCCCTTGACCACCCGGACCCCGGTGACCGCGCCCTCGACCACCCCGGCCACGTTCGCGGCCTGCTGCTGCGCGTCCCAGCTGGCCGGGAACAGCCGGAGCCGGGAGCGCAGCGCGATGAGCCACAGCGCGGGCCCGATGGCCAGCGCGACCAGCGTCAGCAACGGGGACAGGAACGCCATGATCGTGACCGACAGCACGAACAGCAGCGCGCTGCCCAGCAGCATCGGCAGCATGCCGAGCAGCCCCTGGACCATGTTCAGGTCGGAGATCGCCCGGCTCACTACCTGGCCGGTGCGCAGCTGGTCCTGCCGGGCGCCGTCCAGCGCGGCCAGCGCCGCGAACGACTCGGTCCGCATGTCGTGCTGGACGTCCAGCGACAGCTTGCCGCCCTCGAACCGGCGGGTGTACACGCCGGCGAAGTTCACCAGGCCCGCGCCGATCAGCACGAGCGCGCCGGCCCAGACCGGCGCGTCGTGGGTGAGGATCGTGTCGTCCACGATCAGGCCGAGGATCAGCGGGATTGCCGCGGTCGCCAGCGTCGCGGCGAGCGCCCCGGCCAGCGAGAGCAGCGCGCTCCGCTTGTGCCGCCAGCAGTACCTGGCCAGCCGCCGTAGCCAGGCATCCGGATTGCTTTCCTGCGTGTCCTTCGGCCGGCTGGCCGCCCCGTTGGTCTGCTTCACTCAGCTCGCTCTTCAAGTGGCCGGAAATAGTTAGCCACTCTAACAAGCGAGCCGGCCGCAAGATTCCCGGCGGCTCCGGGGAAGCCGGAGCCGCGCGGCCCCGTGCTAACGGCGCAGTGCTAACGAGCCGGGGCGACCGGGCGGCCAGGCCCGGTACCGGACAGCCCGTGCGCCGCGGTGCTGTACATGACCAGGCCGAACAGGGCGAACGTGATCACGTGCACGCCGGTGCAGTACTCGCAGATCGCGTTGACCTGGATCAGCTCCACGTACACCAGGTAGAGCACGAACACGATGCCGGTGAGAACGCCGGCCAGCCGGGCGATCCGGATCAGCGGCATGCCGGGCCGCCAGGACCACGGCGAGTTGACCGCCACCATGAACACGTAGAAGGCCAGCCCGAGTACGGCCACCGGGAACACGCCGAAGATCATCGACTCCGGGCTGGTGGTCACCTTCGCGCAGTTGACCACGGAGTTGACCGGGCAGCCGGCCGGCGCCGAGTCGGTGTAGTGCGTGATCGTCAGGTACACCGACAGGCCCAGGCCGAGCAGCGACAGGATCAGCGTGGTGAGCCGGAACCAGCGCGGGTCGGTCGCCGTCTCCGCGGCCTCGGCCGGCCCTGCGGCCTCCGCTGCGGCGGCTGGCCGCCGGGGCGCAGGCTTGCCCCCCTTGACCGGCTGGCCGTTGCGCGCCTGGCCCGGCCGGCCGGACCCGCCCTGGCGGCTGGACCCGCCCTGGGACTGGGTGCGGCCCTGGCCGCCCGCCCGGGCCTGCTTCTGGCTGGCCATTACAGGCCGGCCTCAAGGGACTTGATCGACGCGGTGCAGGCGGTCGCGGGCTGGTTGCCGGTCAGCTTGCAGATCGCGGCGGTCATCTGGTTGGCGGTGCCGAGCGCGCCCTTGGCGATGTCCGTGGACGGGTCCTTCATCGCCGCGGCGATCTGCGCGTAGCTCTTGCCCGACAGCACGTTGTAGTCGTAGCTGGCGCCGCTGACGATGTACTTGCCGCCGAAGTCCAGGAACGGGATCGAGCCCGCGCCACCCTGCACGTACGGCGGGGCGTCGTACTTGTTCAGCAGTGCCTTCTGTGCGGACGTCGGGTTCTGCAGCGCGGACCGGTCGATCTTCTGCATCTCGACCGGGGTAAACGTCACGTACTTGCTGGAGTAGCCGCTCTGGTAGAAGGTCAGCGTCGGGACGCTGGCCGGCGTGTCGTCGGCGGCCGAGTGGATGAAGCGGATGTTCGAGAACGTGCCGAACCGGCTCAGCGCGTTCAGCATGGCCCACCGCTCGGTCGCGCAGAACGGGCAGTACTCCGCGCCCATGTAGAGCACCTCAGGCTTCCCGCCCGAGGTCAGCGCGGGGGCGCCGGACAGCGGGATCAGCATCTTCGGGTTGGACGTGCCCTTGCCGACGGCGTCCGTCGTGGCCGCGGGTATCGTCGTCACGGCGCTGACCACGGCGGGCTGCGCGGTGCCGTTGCCGGACCCGCCGGACCCGCCGCTGCTCGCCAGCTTCACCCCGATAAGGACGGCCACGACGGCGAGCACGGCCAGGACGCTGCCGCCGGCAATCAGGGTCTGCCGCCGGCGCTGGGCCTTCCGTTCGGCTGCCCGCTGTGCGGCGATCTTCTCCCGGGCGTTCTGCTGCCGGATTCGTTGCGCCTTGCTCATGACCGTCCTGCCCTCGCACCGGTGAGATAAGCCTTGCCTGGCGGTGCCGGGCGCGGCCCGCAGACGTGGGGGCGCAGGCCAGCCGCGCCGGAGCCGCGGGCCAGGCGCGCAGCAAAGAGCCGCACGGGGGCACCGCCAGGGTCCATGTTAGGGGGCACCACCGTATGACGGCGCCTCACCTAGCGAAGCGGTTCTGCCTGAGAGCCAGCTGAACGTCACCTGCCGGGCTCCTGAGCGTGGCCGTCCCCGTACCGTGGCCGCATCGCAATGTAAAGAGTTCTTGCCCGGCGCAAGCAGCGCTGGCTATCTTCGGCATATGGTGGACCACATCAGGAAAGGCCGCGGCGCCCGCTTTGGTGCGCTGCTTGGCGTGTCACTCATCGCGCTGGCCGCGGCAGCCTGCGGCAGCTCAGCGCCCTCGGGCGGATCCGGATCCTCCGGCGCCTCCCCGAGCTCGGTCAACGTGGCCTACGCGGCCTCGCTCGCGTACCTGAACGAGAAAATTGTCGGTCCCGCCTTCCAGAAGGCCGAGGGCCTGAAATACGTCGGCCGGGCGGGACCGTCCGACGGGCTATCCAAGGAGATCGCCTCCGGGGAGATAACGCCCGACGTGTTCGAAAGCGTCGGCGGCGACCCGATCAAGGCGCTGATGCCGAAGTTCACCAGCTGGTACGTGGCGTTCGCGACGACCTCGATCGTGGTGGCGTATAACCCGAAGAGCAAGTACGCCCCGCAGTTCCAGGCCATCAAGGACGGCAAGAAGCCGATCACGGCCCTGTTCCCGCTGCTGGAGACGCCGGGCCTGAAGCTGGGCCGGACCGACCCGAACCTCGACCCGCAGGGCCGTGCGTTCATTTTCATGCTCCAATTGGCGCAGATGAAGTACCACCTGCCCGCCGACACGGTTACGAAGATCATCGGCACCTCCGACCTGGCCTCCGCGGACGCCCCGCAGATCTTCGACGAGGCCGCTCTCGAGCCGCGCCTGCAGGCCGGCCAGCTGGACGCGGCCAGCGCGTACGAGTCCCAGGCCATCCAGCTGCACCTGGACTACATCAAGCTCCCAGCCGCGATCAACCTGAGCGACTCGGCGCTGAAGGACGACTACGCAAAGGCCACGATGACGATCACCGGCAACGTGTCCAAGCACGGCTCGCCGCTGGTCATCAACATCACCACGATCAACAAGAGCGCGGCGGGCGCTAAGTTCGCCGCCTACGTGCTCTCGCAGGACGGCCTGGCCCTGCACAAGCAGGGCGGGTACACGCTGCTCGCCCCGAAGCTGACGGGCAGCGGTGAGCCCGCCGAGGTGCAAAGTGAGCTCGGCGGCTAGCAACGTTGCCGCTGCGGGCAGCGGCGTCCGGGGCGATTCCGGCCCCGGGCGCCGCCCGCCCGCGAGCCCGGGCGGACCGCCGCACTCGGCGCGGGTGGTCCGCTCGGCGTCCGGGGCCATATCGGTCGCCGCCGCCCTGGTCATCTGGCTCGCCCTGCTCGGGCCGGTCATCACGCTGCTGATGCACATCTCCCCGGGTGCCGCCCGCACCGCCCTGACCAGCCCCGGGGCGCTGGAGCCGCTCGTCGTCTCGGTCGAGTCCGGCGCGGTCACGCTGGCCGTCCTGCTTGTGCTGGGCACGCCGCTGGCCTGGCTGCTGGCCCGCGGCCGGCTGCCGTTCCCCCGGGTGTGGGAGGCGGGCCTGCTCCTCGTGCTCCTGCTGCCGCCGCTGGTGATCGGCCTGCTGCTGGTCTTCATGGTCGGGCCGTTCACCCCGGTCGGCCACGGCCTCGAGGCCCTGCACCTGTCCGCCAGCAACACGTTCCTCGCCCTGGTCATCGCCCAGGTCTACGAGTCCGCGCCGTACTACGTGCTGGGTGCGCAGGCCGCCATCGGCAGCGTCGACCCGCGGCTGGAGCAGCAGGCGGCGCTGCTCGGCGACCGGCCCCGGCGCGTGCTGCGCCGGGTCACGCTGCCGCTGGCCGGGCCTGGCCTGGCCATGGCGCTCGCCGTGGCCTGGGCGCGGGCCATGGGCGCGTTCGGCGCGGTGATCATCGTGGCCTATCACCCGTACGGCCTGCCCCTGCAGATCTGGACTACGCTCCAGGAAACCGGGCTGGACTCGGCCTTGCCGTTCGCCGTCGTGCTGCTGGTGGTCGCGCTGCCCTTGCCGCTTGCCGCCTACGTCTGGAGCGCTCGTGCTCAGCGCCGCCGTCGAGGTTGACCGCCGCGACTTCCTGGTGTGCGCCGAGCTGGCCGTCGCGCCGGGGGAGCGGCTCGCCCTGTTCGGCCCGTCCGGCGCGGGCAAGACCACGATCCTGGAGGCCGTCGCCGGCCTGGTCCGGCCGCGGCGCGCGCAGATCACGCTGGGCGGCCGGGTACTCACCTCGACCGCGCCGCCGCGCGCCGACGTCCCGCCCTGGCGCCGCCGGGTCGGGCTGCTCCGCCAGGATCCCGGCCTGTTCCCGCACCTGTCGGTGCGGGCCAACCTGGCCTACGGCCCGGGTTCCGACCGCCACGGCCAGGAGCTCGGCGCGCTGGCCGCCCGGCTGGGCATCGAGGGCCTGCTCGACGCGATGCCGGCCCGGCTGTCCGGCGGCCAGCAGCACCGGGTCGCGCTCGGCCGCCTGCTGCTGGCCCGGTGCGACGCCCTGCTCCTGGACGAGCCGTACGCGGGGCTCGACGCCAGCCTCCGCCGCGGCCTCACCGACCTGGTCCGGACCCTGGTCGCGGACCGCCGGGTCCCGTCCGTGCTGGTGGCCCACGAGCTGGAGGAGGCGCAGGCTTTCGCCGACCAGCTGGCGGTCCTGGACCACGGCGTGATCCTGCAGGCCGGCGCACCCGGCGAGGTGGTCCGCCAGCCGGCCTCAAGGCGGGTCGCCGAACTGGTCGGCTACCTGGGCTTCGTCCCGGTCACGAGATCCCGCAGGCCGGGCCCGTCCGGCGTTCACGTTCTTCCAGGATTGGATACGGAAGGCCGCGCGGCGGGTGACACCCTCAGCGGCGATGGAACCGGAGCGGGCCAGGAGGCCTTCGCAGTGGCCGGCCCAGTGGCTGGCACGGTGGCCGGCACGGTGGCCCCGGCTGAAGCGGCCGGGCCAGCCGCCCGGCCCGGCGGGGAACCGGCGACCGGGATCGTGGCCGGTATCCATCCCGAGCGCGTCGTTCCCGGCGCCCAGCCCGGCCGCGGCCTGGTGCTGACCGGCCCGCTCACCGTGGTCCGCCCCAGCGGCGCCGGCTGGGAAGCCGAGCTCATGGTGGCTGGCCACCGGATCACCTGCCGCCTGCCCGACCGCCCGGAACCGGACAACGGCCAGCTCACGGTCACCGCCCTGGACCCGCCGCTCTTCGGCCCAGGCGGCACTGCCGTCGGCCAGGCCGAGCAGGATGGGGCCGTGGGCAGCAGCTATGGGCCGGACCGGACAGCCCCATGACTTCGGCAAGCGGTTTCTGCACGGCCGGGGCCGGCCGTTCCGGTTTGCCGCTGCGGGTCGTTCTGGCCGTGAGCGCGGGTGCGGAGGACGGGTCCGCAATGCGCACGGCCGGACCTGGCGATGTGGCTGCCCGGGGTCTGCTGTGCGAGTCCGGTGAGATTGAGGATGCGAGGTCCGGCCCGTGAGCCCGGTCGTGGGCGGCGCCGGCACCGCCGGGGGCGGATCTGGCGCCCGGGACGCGGGCATGCGCTTGCGGCTGGCCCGGCAGGCCAGGGGCTACTCCCAGCAGCAGCTGGCCGGCATGGCCGGGGTGTCCCGGCAAGCAGTTTCCGCGGTCGAAGCCGGCCATTCCGATCCGTCGCTGCGGGTTGCCCTGGCCCTGGCCCGGGCTCTGGGCACCGGTGTGGAGGAGCTGTTCGGCCCGAGTGAGCCGCAGCCAGAGGTGCAGGCCCGCCAGGTCGCGCCGGCCGGCCCGCCCGGCGCCCGGGTCATCCTCGCGCCGGTCGGCGACGCGTTCGTGGCCCTTCCCCTGGCCGGCCCCACCGCTACCCGGTCCGGTTTCATGCCCGCCGGCGGCGTCGCGCGCCCGCTCCCGTCCGGCGCCACCCCGGCCGGGCGGGGTAGCCCCGCCGGGACGGGAAGGTCCGGCGCGAGCGGGGACGGCGGCCGCCAGCAGGCCAGCGGTGCTGGTGGGCCCGGCCGGGGTGGCAGGCCGGGCGGGGTTGCCCGGTCTGGCGGGGCCGGCCCGGCCGACGGCTTCGGG
>Ga0157379_10005224_pt1 | contig 11149 bp, 10 predicted proteins | sample S25metaG_FD_121802 | JGI IMG/M metagenome (GOLD analysis project Ga0157379, IMG submission 121802) | Switchgrass rhizosphere microbial communities from Kellogg Biological Station, Michigan, USA - S2-5 metaG | ecosystem: Host-associated > Plants > Roots > Rhizosphere > Soil | place: USA... | reverse complement strand
GCTCGTCGAAAGCCGGATCGTCAAACTCGCCTCGAACGAGAACCCGCGAGGGCCGAGCCCGAAAGTGCGCGCGGCGATCGCCGCTTCGGTAGCCGACGTCACACGCTATCCTGATGGCAACGGCTTCGCACTCAAGCAGGCGCTGGCCGCGCGCTTCGGCGTCGGTCTCGACCAGATCGTGCTGGGCAACGGATCGAACGACATCCTCGAGCTCGCGACGCAGGCGTTCCTGCGTCCCGGCGACGACACCGTCTATGCCCAGCATGCGTTCGCCGTGTATCCGCTGGCGACGCAGGCGCGGGGGGCCAGGGGCATCGAAGTAAGAGCGCGCGACCTGGGTCACGACCTCGCGGCAATGCGCGCCGCGCTGACGCCGCAAACCCGCATCGTGTTTATCGCTAACCCGAACAATCCGACCGGGACCTGGCTTTCCCCGGCCGAAGTGCAGGCGTTCGTCGCCTCCGTTCCGGCCAGCGTGCTGATCGTGCTGGACGAGGCGTACAACGAATACCTGCAGACCGACCAGCAGGCGAACAGCGCGTCCTGGATCGCGGCGCATCCGAACCTGCTGGTGTCACGCACTTTTTCCAAAGCTCATGGGCTTGCAGGGCTGCGCGTCGGCTATGGCATCGCCGATGCCAGCGTTGCCGACATGCTCAACCGTGTCCGGCAGCCGTTCAACGTCAACTCGATCGCTCAGGCAGCCGCGCTGGCCGCGCTCGCCGATGAAGACTATGTCGCCGAAAGCGCGCGCCTGAATCGCGACGGGCTCGCTCAGCTAATGGGCGGCCTCGATTCGATCGGCGTCGCCTATCTGCCCTCGCACGGAAACTTCCTACTGGTTCGCGTCGCCGACGCGGGAAAGGGCGCAGCGCCGATCTACGAGTCGCTGCTTCGCTCCGGCGTCATCGTGCGCCCGGTGGCCAACTACGGTCTGCCCGACTGGCTGCGGGTCACCGTAGGATTGCCCGAAGAGAACGCCCGCTTTCTCTCGGCGCTCGCCGCCGCGCTCGGCCGATAGTGTCCTCATCTGCGCCAGGCAAGCTCGTCGTCGTCGGCACGGGGCTGATTGGCGGCTCGTTCGCGCTTGGCCTGAAAGAGGTCGGCAAGGTCGGGAGCGTCGTCGGTGTCGGGCGTGGCCGCGGCAATCTCGACCAAGCGCTGCGCTTAGGCGTCATCGATCGGGCGTATACGCGGGACGAGGGCTGGACGGCCGAGCTCGCCGACGCTGCGCTGGTGCTGCTGGCCACACCGGTCGGCGAAATGCCTGCGCTGTTCGCTGCGATCGCGCCGCATTTGGGACCCGGGACGATCGTCAGCGACGCCGGCAGCACCAAGCAGGACGTGATCGCCGCGGCGCGTACGACGCTGGGCAGCGCGCTGTCGCGTTTCGTTCCGGCACACCCGATAGCGGGCAGCGAACGCTCGGGTGCCGCCGCCGCGTCGGCATCGCTGTTTCGCGGCCGCCAGGTCGTGTTGACGCCGCTGCCGGAAACCGATCCCTCCGCCGTGGAACGCGTGCGCGAATGGTGGACGCAGTGCGGCGGGATCGTCACCCTGCTTACTGCCGAGCGCCACGATGCGCTGCTTTCGGCGGTCAGCCATCTGCCCCATCTGCTGGCATTCGCGTTGATTGGCGAGATCGCGAGCCGGCCCGACGCCGCCGATTACTGGCGCGTCGCCGGGGCGGGGCTGCGCGATTTCACGCGGTTGGCGGAAAGCCACCCCGACGTGTGGCGCGACATATGCATCGCCAACGCCGTGCGGCTGCGCGCCGATTTGGCCGCGTACCAGCAGGAGCTTTCGCGCATCGATGCAACGCTCGCGCGCGGCGATGGCGCCGCGCTGGGCGACCTGTTCGTGCGCGCCGGCGCGGCGCGCGCGGCCCGGCTTGCCGGCCGGCGCGGAGGCGACGATGTCGGTTAGCGCCTCGGACCAGCGCTCCGCCGAATTTCTCGACATCGCTCCGATCGTGCGCATGTCCGGGATCTTGCGCCTGCCGGGCTCCAAAAGCATTTCGAACCGCAGCCTGCTGCTGGCGGCGCTCGCTCAAGGGACGACCGAGCTCACCGGATTGCTCGACGCGGACGACGTCGATCGGATGCGCGAGTCCTTGCGCACGCTCGGCGTGCGCATCGAAGGCGACGTCGAGACCGCCATCGTCCATGGCGTTGCCGGCGCGTTTCCGGTGCGGCGCGCGAGTCTCTTCCTGGGCAATGCGGGCACAGCCTTGCGCCCGTTGACGGCGACGCTGGCCCTGTCGCATGGCGACTACGAATTGTCCGGGACGCCGCGCATGCACGAGCGGCCGATCGGCGACCTGGTCGACGCGCTGCGTGCGCTCGGGGCCGACATTCGCTATACCGGCGCCGCCGGATTCCCGCCGCTGACGATCGCTCCCGGCGCGGTGCGCGGCGGCGGAAAGGTCGCGATTCGCGGCAACGTATCCAGCCAGTTCGTGACGGCGCTGCTGATGGCGTTACCGCTGGCCGGTGGCGATGCGACGGTCGAGGTGCAGGGCGAGCTGATTTCGCGTCCTTACGTCGACATGACGCTGGCGCTGATGGGTCGCTTCGGCGTCGCCGTCGTGCCCGAGCGCAACGATCTGTTCCGCGTGCCCGCCGCCGCTGCGTATATCAGCCCGGGGACGCTGTCGGTCGAAGGCGATGCCTCGTCGGCATCGTATTTTCTTGCCGCCGGAGCGATCGGCGGCGGACCGGTGCGCATCGAGGGGGTCGGCCGGGACAGCATCCAGGGCGACGCTGCCTTTGCCGAGACGCTTTCGGCAATGGGTGCCGACGTCAGCAGCGGCGACGATTGGATCGAGGTGCGCCGCAAGGCAAAGCTGCACGGCATCGACGCCGATTTCAACGCGATTCCCGACGCGGCGATGACGGCGGCGATGGTCGCCCTTTTCGCCGAAGGCCCGACCTTGCTGCGCAATATCGGCAGCTGGCGAGTCAAGGAAACCGATCGCATCGCAGCGATGGCCCGCGAGCTGCGCAAGCTGGGTGCCTCGGTCGACGAAGGCGCCGACTGGATGCGCGTGACGGCGCCGGCGCAATGGCAGCCGGCGACGATAGCGACCTACGACGACCACCGCATCGCGATGTGTTTTTCGCTTGCCGCGCTGGGCGGCGTGCCGGTGCGCATCAACGATCCGCAATGCGTGCGCAAGACGTTCCCCGGTTATTTCGCCGCCTTCGAGCGCCTGGCGCGGCGACCGTGAGCTGCGGCCGCGCGATGACCTCCGATTCAAAGGCCGACGCAGCGCCGGTGATCGCGATCGACGGCCCTGCTGCATCGGGCAAGGGCACGATCGCGCACGGCGTCGCCGTGGCGCTCGGTTACCGATATCTCGACAGCGGCTCGCTTTACCGGCTGGTGGCGTTGCGGGCGTTGCGGCAGAAGGTGGCTTTCGATGACGAGCCGCGGCTCGCCGCGCTTGCCGACGGACTCGACTTGGGCTTCGCAGACGGGCGGACTTTCTTGTCCGGTCAGGATGTTAGCGAGGCGATACGCGCCGAGGAGGTCAGTGCGATGGCCTCCAAGGTCGCCGTCCTGCCGCGTGTGCGGACCGCGCTGCTGACCCGGCAACGGGCCTTCCGTGCTCCGCCGGGGCTGGTGGCCGAGGGGCGAGACATGGGCACAGTCGTGTTTCCCGAGGCGAAGTTGAAGATCTACCTGACGGCGAGCGCCGAGGCCCGGGCGAGCCGCCGGCATAAGCAGTTGATCGACAAAGGAAACTCGATTACAATTCAAGGTCTTTTGCGCGATATCCGGGAACGGGACGCGCGCGACAGTGCCCGCGCGGAGGCACCGCTCAAGACCGCGGCCGACGCGATGGTTCTGGATACGACCGACATGGCCGCCGATGCGGCCATCGCCTTTGTCTTGCAGCAGTATCAGGCGCTTAGCACAGCCGGATCCACTAGGCGCGCGTGAGCGCATCGAAACAGGGTTAGCAGTACCGCAGCAGATTGGCCAGCCGGGCGCTACAGGCGTCTCGCGGCGACAGCAAGGTCCGCCATCCGGGCGCGAGTCAGGGCAGTCCGGACGGCGGTTTGACCAACGGACCCGTAGTCACGCCCGTGGCGACGGACGAAACGACAGGACACCACGATACATGACAACCGCAACCACCAACCCCGCTGCTCCGGCCCAGGAGAACTTCGCCACCTTGTTCGAGGAGTCGCTCGCAAGGCAGGAAATGCGGCAGGGCGAACTGATCACGGCCGAAGTGACGCGCGTCGATTACAACATCGTCGTCGTCAACGCGGGCCTCAAGTCCGAGAGCTTCATCCCGATCGAGGAATTCAAGAACGACAAGGGCGAAGTGGAAGTCAAGGCCGGCGATTTCGTCACCGTCGCGATCGAGAGCCTCGAAGACGGCTACGGCGAAACCCGTCTGTCGCGCGACAAAGCCAAGCGGCTGAAGGCCTGGCACGATCTCGAAGCCGCGATGGAGCAGGGGACTATCGTTTCCGGCGTCGTCAGCGGCAAGGTCAAGGGCGGCCTGACGGTCATGGTCAACGGCATACGCGCGTTCCTGCCGGGGTCGCTGGTCGACATCCGGCCGGTCAAAGACACTTCGCCGTACGAATTCAAGACGCTCGAATTCAAGGTCATCAAGCTCGACCGCAAGCGCAACAACGTCGTGGTCTCGCGCCGTGCGGTGCTCGAAGCGAGCCTCGGCGCCGAGCGCGAGGAACTGCTGAAGACGCTGCAGGAAGGCGCGATCGTCAAGGGCATCGTCAAGAACATCACCGACTACGGTGCGTTCGTCGATCTGGGCGGCATCGACGGCCTGCTGCACATCACCGACCTGGCGTGGCGCCGGGTCAAGCATCCGTCGGAGGTGCTCGCCGTGGGCGACGAGGTCACCGCCAAGGTGCTCAAGTTCGACCAGGAGAAGAATCGCGTTTCACTGGGCATGAAGCAGCTCGGCGAGGACCCATGGGTTGGCCTGTCGCGCCGCTACCCGCCCGGCACACGCCTGTTCGGCAAGGTCACCAACCTGACCGACTACGGCGCATTCGTCGAGATCGAGCAGGGCATCGAAGGCCTGGTCCACGTCTCCGAAATGGACTGGACGAACAAGAACATCCATCCGACCAAGGTCGTGCAGCTGGGCGACGAGGTCGAGGTGATGATCCTGGAAATCGACGAGGAGCGCCGCCGGATCTCGCTCGGCATGAAGCAGTGCATGCCGAATCCGTGGGAAGAGTTCTCGATCAACCACAAGAAGGGCGACAAGGTCAAAGGACTGATCAAGTCGATCACCGACTTCGGCGTTTTCATCGGACTGCCGGGCGGCATCGACGGCCTGGTGCACCTTTCCGACCTGTCGTGGTCGGCGACCGGTGAGGCTGCGGTGCGCGACTACAAGAAGGGGCAGGAAGTCGAGGCAGTCGTGCTGGCGATCGACGTCGAGCGCGAGCGTATCTCGCTCGGCATCAAGCAGCTCGACGGCGACCCGTTCTCGAACTACGTCGCGACGCACGACAAGGGCAGCCTCGTCAGTGGAACGGTGAAGTCGCTCGACGGCAAAGGAGCGGTCATCGCCCTCGATGGCGACGTCGAAGGCTATCTGCGCGCATCGGAAGTCGCGCGCGACCGGGTCGAGGATATCCGCTCGCACTTGAAGGAAGGCGACTCGGTCAACGCGATGATCATCAACATCGACCGCAAGAATCGGTCGATCAATCTGTCGATCAAGGCGAAGGACAGCGCCGACGAATCGGAAGCGCTGCAGCGCATGACCGCAGAGAATTCCGGCACCACCGCCGGAACGACCAACCTGGGGGCGCTGCTCAAGGCCAAGCTCGACAACAAGAACCAAGGGTAGGCGGCTCACGTGATGACCAAATCGGAGCTGATCGACCGCTTGGCGGCGCAGTTCCCGCAATTGGTGGCGAAGGACGCCGAGCTTGCGGTGAAGATGATCCTCGACGCGATGGCCGAAAGTCTGGCCAAGGGCGAGCGAATCGAAATCCGCGGGTTCGGCAGCTTCGGCCTCAACTATCGGCCGCCGCGCACCGGCAGGAACCCCAAGTCGGGCGAGCGTGTCCAGGTGCCGGAGAAGCACGTTCCGCACTTCAAGGCCGGCAAGGAATTGCGCGAACGCGTCGACTTCAAGGAAATGAAAAAGGGTTGATGATGACCCGGGGTGAAATATTCTCATTGGACTCGCAGCATGAGATTCGTCCGCTGGCTCGTCGGGCTCGTCGTCTTCGCAGGCCTGCTGCTGCTTGCGCTGCAGAACGCGGAACCGGTCACGCTCCATGTATATGACGGCGTCGGTTGGCGGACGCCGCTGATCTTCCTGCTTCTGATCGTGTTCGCCGCCGGGGTCGCGGCAGGCCTGCTGGCCGGTTCGATCCGCTCTGTGCGTCTGAAGCGGCAATTGAACCGCCTGCGCCACCAGCAGCGGCGCGCGCCGGTGACGCGTCCGCGCGACGGAGGCTGAAGCGAAGTGCCGACCATTGAAATCGAGATCTGGTGGCTGCTGGCACTGACGCTGCTGTTTTTCGCGCTGGGCTGGATCGCCGCCCGCATCGACATCAAGCATCTGCTGCGCGAATCGCGCGCGCTGCCCTTGTCGTACTTCCGCGGCCTGAACTTCCTGTTGAACGAGCAGCCCGACAAGGCGATCGAGTCGTTCATCGAAGTCGTCAAGGTCGATCCGCAGACGATCGATCTGCATTTCGCGCTCGGTAACCTGTTCCGCCGCCAGGGTGAGATCGATCGCGCGATCCGGATGCATCAGAACCTGCTCGACCGGCCCGACCTGCCGCCGGACAAGCGCGAGACCGCGGTCTTCGAGCTCGCCCAGGACTTTCATCGCGCCGGCCTGCTCGACCGGGCTGAGGATCTGTTCACCAAGCTCGACGGCAGCACGTTCGAGCTGCAGTCGCTGGGCTCGCTGCTGCAGATCTATGAGCAGGAAAAGGACTGGCCGAAGGCGATCGGCGCGACCCGCCGCATGGAAACGTTGGCCAAGCATCCGTACTTCAAGGAAATCGCCCACTACCACTGCGAGATGGCGCAAGGCTCGTTGCTGCGCTCGCGAGGCGACGAGGCCCGGCGCTTCATCGACCAGGCGCTGGCCGAATACAAGCTGTGCACGCGCGCGACGATGCTGCTGGGCGACCTCGAGGCGCAACAGGGCAACGATGCGGCGGCGATCACCGCATGGCAGCGCATCGAGTCGCAGAACCCGGCGTTTCTCGGCCTGGTGGCCGACCGGCTCGCCGACGCATACCGCAGGACCGGCGACGTCGCGCAGGGCATTCGCGTGCTGCGCAACTACGAGGACCAGTATCCTTCGCTCGATCTGATCACGACGCTGTTCAACCAGATCCTGGCCCACGACGGGCCGGAAGCGGGAACGCAACTGATCAAGGATGAGCTCTCGCGCAATCCGACCCTGCTGGGGCTCGACAAGCTGCTCGAAGCGCAACTGATGGAAGCGCCGGCGGAGCGCCGTCACGACTTGGAGCTGGTCAAGACGCTGGTGAGCCAGCACATCAAGCGGCTGGGCATGTATCGGTGCGAGCAATGCGGCTTTCGCGCCAAGCAGTACTATTGGCGTTGCCCGGGCTGCGGCAAATGGGAAACGTACTCGCCGCGACGGACCGAGACGCCGGATGGATTCGCGTGAAGCGGCTCCGCGCTGAACCGGGCGCGCCGCGGGCGGCTCCTGACGCGCAGAGTTTCAGCTAGGATGCGATCGAGGACACCGAACCGGTGAACGCCGCTGATCCCCGCGTTATCGTCGCGCTGGACTTTCCCGACATGCTGAGCGCCTTCGGCCTCGCTGCCAGGCTCGACCCGGCGGTGTGCGCGGTCAAAGTCGGCAAGGAGCTGTTCACCGTCGCCGAAGCCGGCCTGGTGCGCGAGCTCGTCCGCCGCGGCTTTCGCGTGTTCCTGGATCTCAAGTTTCACGATATCCCGAATACGGTGGCGCAGGCCTGTGCGGCGGCGACGCGGCTCGGCGTCTGGATGATCGACGTTCACGCCGCTGGCGGTGCAGCGATGCTTGCCGCAGCGCGCGACGCCGTCGCGCGGACGGCGGCCGAAGAGCGTCGACCGCGCCCGCTGTTGATCGCGATCACCGTGCTGACCAGCCTCGATGCGTCCGATCTGGCCGCAATCGGCGTCGGCGGTACACCCGAAGCGCAGGCCTTGCGGCTCGCCCGACTCGCCAAGGCGAACGGCCTCGACGGCGTCGTCTGCTCGGCGCAGGAGGCTGCGATGTTGCGCTCCGCATGCGGCCCGGCATTCAAGCTGGTCACCCCCGGCATCCGCCCGGAGGGCGCAGCGGCGCACGACCAGGCGCGGGTGATGACACCGGAAGCCGCTATCGCAGCGGGCGCCGATTACCTGGTCATAGGCCGCGCGATCACCGCGGCGCCGGACCCGGTGCGCGCCTTGCGCGAGATCAACGCCTCGCTGGGCATCGCCACTTGAAGATCACGATGATCGGTACCGGATACGTGGGACTCGTCTCCGGGACGTGCCTCGCGGAAGTCGGCAACGACGTGCTCTGCCTCGACGTCGATGCACGCAAGATCGACATGCTGAAGGCCGGCGGCGTGCCTATCCACGAGCCGGGACTGCAGGAAATGATCCATCGCAACGTCGAAGCCGGGCGCTTGCGCTTCACGACCGATGCCGATGCCGCGGTGGCGCACGGCAGTCTTCAGTTCATTGCCGTCGGCACGCCGCCCGACGAGGACGGCGCCGCCGACATGCAGCATGTCCTTGCCGCCGCGGCCGCGATCGGCCGGCGCATGACCGACTACAAGGTCATCGTCGACAAGTCGACCGTTCCCGTCGGCACCGCCGACCGGGTTCGAGAAACGATCGCTGCCGAACTGTCAGCTCGGGGCGCGAAAATTCCGTTTGCCGTCGTGTCGAATCCGGAATTCCTGAAGGAAGGCGCCGCGGTCGAAGACTTCATGCGGCCCGACCGCATCGTCATCGGCGCCGACGACGATCGTGCGATCGCGTCGCTGCGTGCTGTGTACGCGCCATTCCAGCGCAACCGGGAGCGGCTGCTGGTCATGGACGTTCGCTCGGCCGAGCTCACCAAATACGCGGCCAATGCGATGCTCGCGACCCGCATCTCGTTCATGAATGAAATGGCGAATCTCGCCGACGAGCTAGGCGCCGACATCGAGCACGTCCGCCAGGGTATCGGATCGGATCCGCGCATCGGCTATCATTTCCTCTATCCGGGCGCCGGCTATGGCGGATCATGTTTCCCCAAGGACGTGAAAGCACTTCAGCACACCGGCGCCCAGCACGGACGCCCGTTGCGCATTCTCGCGGCAGTCGAAGCGGTCAACGAAGCGCAAAAGACGCGCCTGGTCGACAAGATCGTCGCGCGGCTCGGCGACGATCTTGCCGGCAAGACGTTCGCGCTATGGGGACTCGCATTCAAGCCCGATACCGACGACATGCGCGAAGCGCCGTCGCGCGCGATCATCGCTGGATTGCTCGAGCGTGGCGCGTCCGTTGCGGCTTACGATCCGGTCGCGATCGACGAGGCGAGGCGCGTCTTCGGCCAGACTGCGGGCCTGTCTTTCGCGAGCTCGCCGATGGCCGCCGTCGCCGGGGCCGACGCGCTGCTGGTCGTCACCGAGTGGAAGGAATTCCGCAGTCCCGAGTTCGCGGAAATCCGGCGCCAGCTGAAGCAGCCTCTGCTGTTCGACGGCCGCAACCTGTTCGACCCGGCGCTGGTGCGTGCGGCAGGCATCGAATATTTCGGGATCGGTCGCAGCTAGCGCCGTTTCGTTCAACGTGAGCAAGCCCTGATGCCTACGAGCGCGCGGCGCTTCAGCGATTTTCGCGATGCGGTCCGTCGCGCCCGCGTGCTGGTTGTCGGCGACGCGATGCTCGATCGTTACTGGTTCGGTGACGTCGATCGCATTTCGCCCGAGGCGCCGGTGCCGGTCGTGAAGATCGCGCGCAGCGAGGAGCGTCCGGGGGGGGCCGCCAACGTCGCGCGCAACGCCGCGGCGCTGGGCGCGCGTGTGACGCTGATCAGCGTCATCGGCGACGACGAGCCGGGGCATGTGCTCGAGCGGCTTCTTCGGGGCGAAAGCGTGCATACGTCTCTGCACCGCGACCCCTCGCTGCCGACGACGGTGAAGCTCCGTGTCATCGGACGCCAGCAGCAGCTTTTGCGCATCGACTTCGAGACCGTGCCGTCGCCATTGGCGCTGGCGGCGAAGCTCGCGGACTACGAGCGCACGCTGGCCGCTTTCGATGTGGTCGTGCTCTCCGACTACGGCAAGGGCGGACTGTCGCAGATCGAGCGCATGATTGCCCTCGCCAAGGCGGCCGGCAAACCGGTGTTGGTCGACCCGAAAGGCGAGGCCTACTTGCGGTACCGCGGCGCGACGATGCTGACGCCGAACCGTGCCGAATTCCGCCAGGTCGTCGGACCGTGGCGCAACGAAGCCGAACTCGCGGAAAAGGCGCAGATCCTGCGCAGCGAACTCGCGCTGGATGCGCTGTTGATCACGCGCTCGGAAGAGGGAATGTCGCTCTACACCGATGCCGGAGCGCAGCACATTCCGGCGCAGGGGCGCGAAGTCTTCGACGTCTCCGGGGCCGGCGATACGGTGATCGCGACCGTGGGCACCCTGCTAGGCGCGCACGCCGATATCGGCAGCGCAGTGCGCATCGCCAACAAGGCGGCCGGGATCGTGGTCGGCAAGCTGGGCACCGCTGTCGTGCACCCGGACGAGCTCGGCTGACATGCGGCAACGGTGCGACGGGGCCTGATGGCCAAGACGAAGACCGCGTACGTATGCACCGAGTGCGGCGGTCAAAGCAGCAAGTGGCAGGGTCAATGCCCGAATTGCGGCGTCTGGAACACGCTGGTGGAGACGATCGCCGCGACGCCCTCGTCGCGCTTCCAGGCGCTGGCCGGCGCGCCGAGTGCTGTGCGGACGCTGTCCAGCGTCGAAACCCAGGACAACGCGCGCACGCCCACGGGGATCGAGGAATTCGATCGCGTTCTGGGCGGCGGGCTGGTGTCCGGCGGCGTGGTGCTCCTTGGCGGCGACCCAGGCATCGGCAAATCAACCTTGCTGCTGCAGGCGATGGCCGCCCTGGGCAGCTCGGGCAAGCTCGG
>Ga0157379_10005222_pt1 | contig 11150 bp, 10 predicted proteins | sample S25metaG_FD_121802 | JGI IMG/M metagenome (GOLD analysis project Ga0157379, IMG submission 121802) | Switchgrass rhizosphere microbial communities from Kellogg Biological Station, Michigan, USA - S2-5 metaG | ecosystem: Host-associated > Plants > Roots > Rhizosphere > Soil | place: USA... | reverse complement strand
TATGCCCCTGTGGAGCATGCTGCACGCACATCAGCGCGTAGCGCGGATCCGCGATCTCGAGGAGTTCGGCTACATCTCCGAGAAAGACAACATCGCAATCCGTGAACAGCGCCCAGCCCGTTTGTGCCAGAAGCGGCACCAGGAACCGCGATATCGCAAACTCCGTGGAGGCCGGCGCATTGCTCGGCAAGTCGTACCGATGCCCGCGCAAGTCAGTCGGCCGACGCAGCAGGCCACAGGCCGCGAGCCGTGTGATTTCAAGCGGCGTCACCTCGAGCGGGATGGATGCGCGGCGGCGCAGGCTCGCTTCGGCTACGCGGTAGGCTTCCGGCTCGCGCGAATCGGCACCGATGTAGACTTTCACGCGACCCCCGCATAGTGCTTCATCAGGTCCTTACGGTTGCCCTTCAAATGAAGGATCGCCTTCTGTGAAACATCCTCGCCCGCTTCATTGGGCGACCAGTTCCAGACATCGCAAGGGAGTTGGCGGACAACAAGCGGCGATCCGTGATCGCCGATGGCCCAGCTGATGCGGACTTCCTTATCCGCAGTTCCTTCAGGCGGAGGAGCGCCAACCAGCTCGGACAGCGCCAGCTGATTGCCGTACCAGTCCTGATTACGCTTTGTCATCTGCAGAATGCGCGCACGCATCCAGTAGAACGCCTCGAGGACTTCCGGGCAGACGTGCGCGCCGACGACGCCATAGTTGTACGGCTGCAGGATCGCCATATCTCGATCGCCGTTCACATCCGGGCGCCAAGTGACGAAGAGCCTGGGATACAGTGCCCAGGCAAATGGCCTCAACACCAGCGTGTCGGCATCCAGGAAGAGCACCCGATCACCGCGCATCAGGTAGTTCAGCACCAGAATCTGTGCATCGAGATTAGCCACCATCGCCGGCCGGCCACCTGGCAGGACGTGGCGCACGTTCGTTCCGTGCGGGAATGGCGTATGCGGATCGTCGGTGACGACATGGACCTTGGCCCAGGCATCCACGCGCTGGACGCTCTCGATCGACATCGCTGCGAGCTCGGAAAACTCAGCGCCACGGATCCAGTAAACGTAGTGCGTTTTCTGGGTCATGCCGCAAGCCTCACGTCCGCGTCTTTCTGTACGACCCATACCGAATCCGGACACACCGCGACTCGAATCAGAGGAAATGCCTTTGCTACCGCCCGCATGACACCAGGGAAGTTGTGTTGGTAATCATGCCCGCAGAGGATTCCGCCATCGCGAACGAGCGGCCACCAGGCTTTGATATCGGCCAGTGCGTTGTCGTAGTCGTGGCCGGCATCGATGAAGACCATGTCGGGATAGCCGCCCATGCGCCAATCGCCCAACGCTGCGGCATCCAGGCTGGTCATACGCTTCATGTAACATCGGTCTTTGTGCTCGCCGACGTTCGCCCAAAAGTCTTTCTCGATCTGCGCGAAATCCCAGTCCCTGTAGTCCTCGTCGGCGTTCGGGACCGGCGCCCATGGATCGATGGCAGTCACGTGGAGATCTGGCAAGTGCTCGAGCATGAACGCGGTCGTGCGGCCGTCCTTGCAGCCCACCTCTACGAAATCTTCTGCCTTGATTGATTCGGCGAGCCCAGCCAACACTTCCCAGCGGCGCAGCGGAGAGCTAAAAGCGTGACCCATCTATGCAACCCTCCGCTTCTCTTTGTATCGTTTCTGGACCGCCCGAAAACACCTCTTGCACTGCCGTCCTTTTGCGTTAAGGACAACGTTGTCTGGTGTCAGCGGGTGCCCGCGCCTACATTGCAATCTTTTCGATGCTGGTCGCCATCTGCCCTTTCCGACCATGTCGGCAATGTTGTCTGCCTGCGAACCAACGGCCAAATGCTCTGGATTGATACAGCGAGTGTTGTCACAGGTATGCATCACGACGTCAGCGGGGAATGGCCGCAATTTCACGCCGTGAAGCCATTCGTAGATATAGCGATGTACACTGACATCGCGGCCACCGACTCTCGCGTGTGGATACCTGCCGCCGCCGAGTGCGCCAGTCCATTCCATGCACTCGTTCATGCAACCTCCCGCTGGTTATCGAACCCAAAACGCGCCTGCAGCGCCTCAGTTAGGATTGAGACAGGCGGGCCCCAATCGCTCCCATGTTGGCGCAGCAGACGCGCAGCCGGATGTGGATACCAGTTCCAGGTTTCGCCGGTCAGCCCGTAACGCCAGGCCGGTCTGGATGGCGTCAGCACGTAAGTCGGATGGCCCATCGCCGCGGACAGATGCGCGACGCTTTGGCAGACGGTCACCACGGCATCGGTAGCCTTCACGAGCGCGGCTACATGTTTGTAATCCCACGCCCAACAGATCGAGGGATACCAGAGGAACCGGCCTGGGCCATGCTCCTTGCCGATGTAGTCACCGAGCGCAGTTACGTCCTCATAGTCGAGGGACACGAACAGATACCGCGGATCACTCAGCAGGTTGGCGAGCACCTGCGGCGGCAGCATGCGGTAGGTGCGGGCCGTGGACATGGTTCCACCCCGCAGCGCGAGCCCGATGACCTTGCGCCCGGCCGCGATCGTCTCGAGATAGCCGCGCATTTCGCGCGCTTCTTTTGGATCGGCTGAATAGACCGAGCCGTGCCACGCGAATGCACTCGATGTGCGTCGATACAACTGAGCCAGATTGCCGAGTGCAATCTTGGCATCAGCGCCAGCGCCGGACACGGTCTCGTCACCCTTGATCTTGCGCGTGGGATACAGCGTTATCGGGTAGCCCGCCGACTTCATCCACGCGGCATACTGGAACAGTGTCTCGAGGCGCGCGTGACACTCGAAAATGATCTCGTAATCCTTCTTGGCCTCACGCAGGATCGTCGAGAACATCATCTCGTCACCGATGCCCTGCTCCGCCCAGACGATCAGCCGCTTGCCCTGGCCCTTCAGTTGCTCATGGAGATCGGGAGTCAGTGCGGGCGGATCCGGCTCGTATGTTTTCTCGATGCGATGCCGGTGGGCTCCTTCCGCGTACAGATCGAACCCGCGCGCATAGTCACCCGCCTCGAGATACAGAAGCCCCAGGTTGAACTTGGCGCCGCCATGATCGGGATTGAGCGCTAGAGCGCGCTCGCCGTATTCGATGCCGGGCCGCGGATCGCCCTCATTCACGTAAGAGCCACAGAGATTGGCGTAGATCTCTACCGGCTTCTCGGCGTGGTCGAGGCCTTTGCGCAGGATCTCCCGCGATTCCTCCACCCGCCCCATGGAGCGCAGAACGCCGCCGAGGTTCGCCCAGTTGGCCGGATGCGGCTCGAGCTCGTGGGAGCGTCGGAACGCCTGGTAGGCCATCGCATTGCGGCCTTCGAAGGAACTCAGGATGCCCGCGTAGAACCAGAGCGGCCCAACGTCCGGCTTTTGGTCTAGCGCAGGCCACAGAAGCTCGTGAGCGAGCTTCAGATTTTCGTCGCGTATAGCTTCAGAGATGCGCTCGACGACATGGTCGAGTCGTAGTTCTTGCATGTTGTCTCTCCGCCCAGAGTGACATGGTGGTTAGAATTTCTGTCCCGGCATCTTGTAGCTCAGGATGAAGTCGCCCATGTAGCCGACGCTCATCAGAGGTGCCGTGTTGACGAGCACGATATAGTCGTAGCGCGGCATGGCATCGTCCGAGAGCGAGTTTTGTACGCTCGTGCCGAGCAGCCGCGTGTTACGGATCGTCGGCGCCGAGCTGTTCGTGATCGAATACGTGGCGCTCGCAAAGAACATGTCTTGTGAGGCGCTCGTGCCGATCTTGAAGACGTGCCCCAGCGACGTGTTGGTGAACGCCGTGCCGCCGTAAAAAACGCAATCCAACGGGATCGCGTTCGCCGGCAGTTTCCCGATGAGCAGGATGTCGCCGGCAGACACGCTGACCGAGAGCGAGATGCGGATATCGATGACATTGAGGCCGGCGTGCACCGCCTCAGGCTGCCGGCCGTTGGTGAGGTCAATCGTGGCCATTTACAGCGCCTGCCCAGGCATCTTGTAGAAGACGATCAGGTCACCGACGTAGCCAAGCGTGGCGCCTGCGGTGCCGACCATCTGCAGGTTCACATACCGCGGCATCTTGTCGTCCGACAGGCTGAACTGAGCCGCGGTACCCAATCGCTTCGTCGTGCGATAAACCGCAGCCGAATACGTCGCCGAAGCGAAGAACGCCGACGGTGAAGCCGAGGTGCCGAACTTGGCCGCGAAAGTGCCCTGGCCCGTCGCGGTGCCGCCGTAGAAGATGGCGTCGGTCGGAATCGCATTCACCGGCAGCTTGCCGATGTTCCATGTGTCGGTCGGAGAGACCGTGACCGAGAACGAGAGCCGCACGATGTAGGCGTTCTCGCCCGCATGCACGGCTTCCGGCTGGCCGGTCTGGTAGGACAAGCCGAGCTGTCGAGTGGCCATTAGCTTGCCACCTCATAGCTGCTCATCGTGACGCAGGCGAAGTCGCTCCCGTTGAAGCGTGTCTTCACCAAGCCACCGATACAGCCGGCACCGACGCCCAGCTGGTTCTTGTAGTCGAACAACTCCTCTTCCCACGAGAATGTGTTCTTGCCGTAGCCCCGGCCAAAGGCCAGGCAGGCTGCCTGAGCGCCGCAGAGCACCGCGCGAGCAACATCGAGCGTGCCACCCGTAGCACCCACAACCAGCGGGACGCGCACGCTCTCGTGCAGCACCACGTTGTTGTACATGCCGAGCGCGCCGGTAAAGATCGGGTTGTCGGTGATATCGCCGCCCTGCATGGCCGCTTTCTGGATGTCCGACCACTGCGAAGAGGCCACGCTCTGCCGCAGGCTCGTGACCTGATACGGATGCAGGAAGGCAACCAGCAGGTCCTTGTTACCCACGCGGATCGGACGCAGATAGTTGACCGCGAGCTTGCCTTTCTCGACGGCCCGGTCGATCAGACCCAGATGGAATCGCGCAACCGTGGTCGCCGAGAGAGAAGCCTCGGCAGTCGCGGCAATGCCGGACGAGACCGCGGGCCCAATGTTCCCAAACACTTGGTGTCCCGAATCCGGCGCAGTGACTGCCTGCATTCCGGTGAAACGGGTATCGGCCTGCGCTGTATTGCCCGTGATCTGGTTGAAGAACCAGCGGTCGATGCGCTCGCTCCACCAGTCCGCCAGGCCGTCTCGGGCCTCATCGCGGATCTTGAACGGGACGCGCTGCTCGCTCATCTTGCCGCCCGAGCGGACAGCATGACGCAGCTGATCAATGGTCACGTTCTGCGTGTAGGTGACCAGCGCCTCTTCGTTGCCCTCCAAGGTGTTGTCACCCTGGACGCCTGCGCCGTTGAGCTGCTGCCGGATGCCGAAGGTAATGCGGTCGCCCGCGTCCTTGTTCACCTCGGTCTTGATCTGGATCAGCGAGTTGCTGTCCGTTCCCATGAACTGGAGCGCGAAGGTCTTCTTCAGCGCTTCCTTCATGAGTTCGTTAGACCATCGTTTGACGGCTAACGGTGAATTGACGGGAAAATCTGTTGCGGCCACGTGGTAGGACTCTCCGAACGGACAACGAACCCCGACCTGGAGGTCGGACCTGTTGCCGCGGATCGCCGTGGCGCCGAATGCTTTTACGTCTTATCGGTCGGACGAGACCTGAGCTACTTACGCACTGCTCACGCGAATGACGGACAGCCTATGCCTTGGCTGGCTGCCGTCAACACTCAAAATGCGCGGATTCAGTCGCATGGATACCAGCGCCTAAGCCATGATGGAACAGACCCGTTATCCAGACACGCCGCCACAAACAGCCCGATGAAGATGTACACGATGGTGGCCATAAACAAAGCGGCGCAAACATCAATGGCAACGTCATATCCGCTCATTTGCGCTTGCGCACCCCAAACCGCTCGGCCAGCGCGCTGGTGAATTCCGGCATCTCATCGCCCGAATCGTCTTCAGCCGTTGAGGCCGCGCCACCGCCGCCCATGGAACGTACCGCGTCCTTGTCTACTTTCGGGGCTGGAGTCGCGGGTGTACCGGCCGTGGCTGCACCCGCGGGGGCTTTTGGGACGTAGCCTATGGTTCGCGCGTACTTGTAGGCGAAGTCTATCGGATCGCCGCCACGTTGCAGGATGTCGCGCGCCGCGTTGACTTCCTCGGTCGCGATTTGACGAACGATCTGCTCGGGTGTCGCCTGCGGATACGCCAGTTGTAGTTGCGCACCGCGGACCTGACGGATATGCGTGACCGCATCGTGATAGTCCGGCGTGCTCTTTAGGAACTCCTGTTCCTTAGTGCTCACCGTGCTCAGCAGGTTATTCAATTCCTGTTGCGCCTGGTCTCGCTGTTGCCGTTGCTTGTCCGATTCGTCGAGCTTCTTTAGCGCATCCTGGGCTTTGGCCAGCTTCGCATCGACGTATCCTTTGGGATCCTCCAGGAAGTCCGGGTCTTTCTGCTCACCGGCAGTTTTTGCGGTCTCCAGAGTGGCGAGCCGCGATTTCTCCTCGGCAGTCAGGCGCGGCTGAGCCTTCAATTCCGCAATTTCAGCCTTCAGCGCTTTGATCTGGTCACGCGATTCATGGAGAGCCGCCAGTGGAACTAACTTGTCTTTACCGTCTCCTTGGGCAGAATCTCCAGCTGCAGGTTGATTGTCAGCTCGTGCCCCAGCTGCAGCGCTTCCCGAAGCTGCGGCTCCTTCGCCTTCAGCGCTTGCTGCAGTAGCCCCTGGCACTGCCCCCAAACCTGATTTATCGCCCGCTGAATCTGCTGCTCCGGTGTCTGGGGTCGCACTGATGTCGGCTCCTGTGTCTACTGATTCCAGAACTGTGCTCATGTTAGCCGCCTCTATTCGTCAAATTTCTGACCAGCAATGATTTCGCCGAGTCTTACTCGGAATGCTTCAATTCTAGGGCGAATCGTTCGCCACGCACGCACACGCCAAGGGAGCGCCATCCATTCATCATGATCGCGCGCGCGACGCGCAGCGTCCGCGAATATCGCTTCGATATTGCGCTTGCGAGTCATCTCTCTGACCAAGGCTGATGACCACGCGCGCACGTTGATAGATTTCTCTTCACCACCATCGACCAACTTCACGCGTGTCCCCCAGCCTGCATCACGCCTGCTTCCGCAGCCTTGCGGATCGTCTCGACATGATCCAACGCGATCTTTGTCGGCGCTGCGATCGCGCCGGTTTGTGCTTCCACCGTCTTGAGTTGCGCATCCGCCGATGCCTGGTCGGCCTGGGCATTCGTCTTGCGGATATCCGCCTGAGCTTTTCCGGCAGCCATTGCCGCAGCCTGCTGTTGCTGCTGGGAAGGCGGCTGCTGCAGGCTCGCCAGCCATTTCTGCTTCAGGTCATCCGGCAGCGGTGAGTATTGAATAACCTGCGGCGGAATCTGGACGCCAGCCGATATCGCCAGCGGGATCATCTCCTTCAGCGCGGCCCAGACACGCTCCTGCATGTTGACCGAGGTCGGCGCCTCATCGACGATGATGTCGAAGACAGCCGTCAGCGGATCACGCATCAGTGGAATGTACTGCGCGCCCTCCTCGCCCACGATACGGATCAAACGACCATCGGCCATGAAGTCGCGGATCATCCACAGCATCGTGCGGCCGGCTTCCTGGTAGTACCGGCGTAGCGCATCGAAGTACCATGCAATGATCGCCAGCGCGCCTTGCTTGCGCTGGGCCTCAACAATGCCGGGTTGGTCTCCCTGAGACAGCCCGAGTAGTTCGGCGTTGATTCCGGACACACCGGGCAGCGCGTCCATGCTGAACTGCATGAGCCGGTCCATACCCTGCGGGTACTCGCCGGAGGGCTTGGTTTGGAACTTACCGGCTGCGATCGCGCCACTGCGCAGCCAGGTCACCTTGCTGGGGTCGGACCACGATTCCTCGAACTCCGCCATATCCTCGACGGCGTCTTCCTCCATCATCACGCCGCCCTTGGCGTTCACCATGAGCTGCCAGATGATGGACGAGAAGAACGCGTTCACCCAACGCTGCGGGTCCCGCAGGTTGCGGCCGAGACCGAACCACAGATTCTTATTGCGATCGCGCTTACCCGTGATGGCGTGAAACGTGAAGGCCGGCAGATCTTTGATCCCTTTCTTGATGCCGCCACCGGTCACCCAGGCCCGATAGTACTTGCGGACCTTCTGCATGACCGGTTTGTATGGGATGTTGGCCGCTTTCAACTGCGCCTCGATCTGCGGCCACTCCTCATCCGAGAACGTCTGCGTACCCTGCCCTTGGCCGGGAAATACCGCAGTGACCTGCCAGATTTTGTGCAGGCACCAGAACTGATAATCGGCGACCAGGTAGTGACCGCGGATCTCGCCTTGCATCCCAGTACCCTTGTAATCCTGCGGCTTGTTGATGACCTGCATACCCATCTCGAGGTCGCCCGGATCCAGGCCCGCCACATCCACGCTGCCCGTGGGCTCCTCGTCGAAGAACTCGACGTACTGCTCGTACGTCATGCGCTTGAGGCGCACATTCCAGCGCCGATCGACGAGATTCTTCTTGCGCGCGGTTGTGTCCCAGAACATCTCGAGCGGGTCGCGCCGCTCTTGGGAAATCAGGCCATCCGGGTCCGACTCGTCGTCGTAGAAGTCCTCGATCCAGCCCATACCAGTCAGCAGGCAGTCAGCGCCCGCGTCGGTCTCTTCGTAGTCGGCGCCGCACTGGTCGCGGCACCAGGCCAGCGCTCCAGTGGCTGTCTCATTCACAGCAGCCTTGCCGAGCGTGCGCGGGAAACAGCGGATGTCCTGACGGTTGTTGATCTGCAGGCCCATGACAACGTCGATGAACTTCGCCATGAGGTTGAAGGTCACCATTGGACGGTTCTGTTCTTCCATCCTGGCAATATCGTCCGTATCCCATTGCCGGCCAGCCTGGAAGTCGTACAAATCCTTGGCTTCCTTGCGCCAGTCATCCGAATGCGACTTGCTCGCAGCGACGCGGCGGCGGAACTCATCTGTCACCGATTGCTCATCGAGCTTCGGCATCAGATCCGGGTTAGGCCGCGGCATCTGCTTCAGATCCGCCTGCTCGGCAACGTCGTTTAGCGGCTCATCCACGTTCCACCTCGGCCCTTGCCCTGTGCATATCGATCACGTGGGCCGCGTTCCGCCAGGCGCGGCCATGGTATGTTGATGTCGAAGATTCGTGCCAGCACGTCGAGTCCGTCGTCATGTACAGGAACCGGCCATGCCGCGTATTCCTCCTCGATGAGCTGGTGAATCAAGTCAACCGTCTTCTTGTCGTACTGCGTGTACATCAGCCGGTACGGCATGTAGAACCGGCCAGCTGAAAACACAGGCATCAGCCGGTTGATACGATCGACCTTGGAGAGTCGTCCGCCGAGCTCCTCGATGTCGAATCGGTAGTTCTCATCGCGCTGCACCGTCTGTATGTGCGAGATGTCGGAATCCTTACCGTATTTCTCGTAGCCTGACTTCATCGGCTTCCAACGTCGATGCATGTCAATGAAGGCCCTGGTGCGCTCCTCGAGGTTTAACCGGTCACGCAGATAATCGAGCAGGTAGTAATTCTCGTCCGTGGCCAGCCCAATGACAGCAATGGTCGTGTAGTCCGATTTCTTGTTTTTCTCGTTGGCGGGATCGCACAGAAGCGCGCGGTTCATGCCCGACCAATTGCGCATATCCTCGTAATGGCGCAACCAGAGCTTGTCAAACGTCTGTTTACTGTCCACGGTCGGGTTCTGCAGCAGCTGTGCGCTGGCGACGTATGGACCCATGTCGCGCGCTTTCTTCTGGAACTGCTCGCGAGTGAGGTAAACCGGTTCCCCAGTGAGCGTGCCGTCGTGCGTCGCCGGCCGGATGCGCGGCTTCACCGCTCCGCGCGCGATCATCTCGCGATAGGTATCCGCGTGACTGTATCGCGTGCCGATGACTCGCAAACGAGTGTCGGTCGTGCCCAGGTTCAGATGCAGCGACCATGCGTCTGTCGTCTTCTGGATCATGTCGGGCGAGCCGACACTGCCCAGAGTGACGATGTCGTCGTCGATGAGCACATCGAAGTGCTTCGCGGTCGGCTGACCATCGACGACGCCCCAAGCCTCCACCGTGGCTTCCTTGGGGTTGGAACGACGACGGACGACAAGTCCATCATCCTGGCTCCACGTCGGCGCCTCGCGCTCGGCATTGCCCCAGAGCACGTCCGGAAATAGGTCCTTAAGGTCGCCGTTTGACTCCAGCTCGTGTTTGAGTTGCCGAAGGAACGCTTTCGCGATCGGGCGCGTATGGCTGAAGATGCCAAACGTCGGCTCACGGCCGTTCCAGTGCGGGAGCGGATCGTCGCCGTGACTCGCGAGAATGTCCTGCAGGGTCTTGCCGAAGGTGATGACCGTCGATTTGCGATGATCGCGGCCCCAGAGGTCCAGATACCCATCGGGTTCACGTTGAACTTCCCGAATCCGAGCCAGGAGCCATGGATGCTCCATGTCCGTTCGTCCCAGCACGTATCTCAGCAGGTAGTACAGATCCGTTCGTATGAGCTGGCGCGTTCGAGACAGGCGCTCCGATGGTGAGAGCTCGAGCAAGCAATTCACTAGCTCGAAGTAGTGCCGCCTCACTGCTTCCACGGCCTACGTCCTGAGTCTTGACGGGCCCGCCGTCCTTGCCCGTGATCTGCAGCGGCAGCAGCTTTCCCAGCAGTTGAGCGAATACGGCAGGATGCTTCTTGGCGACCCGCGCCAAATAGGTCTCGCCGCCGACCGTGACAAACGCATTTTCGATCGCTTGTCGGACATCGCGCGTGAGTTTGTTGGGAGTGCCTTTCTTTCGACCTCCGCGGCGCTCACCTGGTGCTGAACCTTTACCCGCCATGGATGTTGCTAGTAATCGCTACTTTTGCGCAGATTCGTTCTTGGCGCGCCTTGGCTCGGCGAATGATGTCGAGCAGCGTGCTGCGGCCGATAGCGTACTCTGCACATAGCGCTTTCGATCCAAGCGTTTTGCGCAGATTGACCTTGCGCAGGATGTCATCTTCCTGGGCTTCGGTGAGTTTGCGGGGCTTCGTCATATCGGTCTCATGCTCCACTCGATGGCAACGGGCACAAAGCCAGCGCACCTCCAGCGGCTTCGAATAATCCTCATGGTGCTTCTGGGAGTCCGGCTCCCCGCATTTCTCGCAGGGCTTTTTGAGCAGCTGCCCACGTTTCTGCGCCAAATTTGCGTGTG
>Ga0157379_10005221_pt1 | contig 11154 bp, 13 predicted proteins | sample S25metaG_FD_121802 | JGI IMG/M metagenome (GOLD analysis project Ga0157379, IMG submission 121802) | Switchgrass rhizosphere microbial communities from Kellogg Biological Station, Michigan, USA - S2-5 metaG | ecosystem: Host-associated > Plants > Roots > Rhizosphere > Soil | place: USA... | reverse complement strand
GCCACCGTGACCTCGAAACCGCCGGCCCGGCGATTGCGGGCCGTCACGATCCCGCCGATGCCTTCAACGTTGCGCTTGACGATCCACAAGCCGAGGCCTTTGTGCCGTTCCATCGAACCAGACTCGCCAGCCACACCCTGCTGTTCGGCACGGTTGGAAACATAGCGATCGAATATCGTCGACAATTCGGCTTGCGGCACGCCAGGGCCGCGATCCGATACGATGAGGTGCGCAAATTCGTCGCGTCGGAGCAGTTCAACTTCGATCGCCTGTCCGACTTGGGTGTAACTCGCGGCATTGTCGAGCAGGTTTTCGACCACGATTTCGATCAGGTCCTCGCTGCCGATGATCGTAATGTCGTCGGCTAATCGGGATACCAACCTCTTTCCCTGCTGCGCCAATGCGACTTCGTGCCCGGCCAGCAACCTCTTGAGATAGGCGGAGATGTCAATGTGGGTCACCTCGGGATACACCGCCACAGCGGCCGCCTGCTCTAGGTCGTGCGCCGAGGTAATCAGCACATCCAGGCGCGCCACGGAGCTTTCTATGAGGTGGAGTGAGCGAAGCGCGATCGCATTGGAAGGTTCAACCGCCGCCTTGAGCGGTTCCAGGGACTGCGAAATGATTGCGAGCGGCGTCTTCAGCGCATGCGCATTTTCTTCCGCGGCACGTTTCATGGCGTCTTGCGACGCCGATAAGGCACCGACCAGTGTATCGAAATCACCCGCCACGCGGGCCAGTTCAGGGATCGTGTTGAGCTCGCTGAACGAAACCGTGCCCGTCCGGCGCAATCGAATTTGCCGCGCCGCGGTGCGAAAGCGCCCAAGTTGTCCCCACATGTCGGTGAAGAGCCAGAGAATGAGCGCGATGCTAAGCGCGTAGGCACCGGCTGACACTCTCATTGCCGAAGTAGACCAGAACGGCACATCAACTGGCACTCCGGCCAGATCCGCCGCACTTTGCGAGGTGATGACAATCCAACAATTGTCCGACACGTGCACCGGCGTCATTGACGTCAGTATTTCGGATTTGCCTTTGGGATTGACGAACCGAACGGCAAGATCGGTCGTGCCGTCACAAGTCGGCGCCAGTCGCGCAAAGATCCCCGACCGGACCAATTCCCGACGCTCCTGTTCAAGAAAGTCGGCTGAAACCTGTGGGAAGGCCGCAACGTAGATGAAATCGTCGGTACCGGACTTGGCCGGCCTGACCAGGATCTTCACGTTGGTGTTGCCGACTGCAGCACCTTTCAAGGCGTCGCCCAGCTCGCGGGGCGATTCGCTTTTGAAGTAGCGAAGGCGCGGCCGCAGCATGGCTGCAATGACGCGGCCGGTTTGGGCGGCGGAGTTCCGCAGGAGTTTCAGCTGGGTTTGTTCGGCATCTTGAAATTGCCAATAAACGAGCAGTGGGACGGCGAGCGATATCAGAGCGAGAACCAGAAGTTTGAGGGAAAACGAGCGAATAAGGTTCGGAACCGGACCGGTCCGCTGCCTATTCTCCGTTTCCATGTCGCCACCTGTAGCCAAAGCCAGGATAGTTCTCGATCTCGGAGAATTCGGGATCAGCGTCGCGAAATTTCTGGCGGATGCGCTTTATGAAGGCGCGAACATTAGTGCGATACCCGATCTCTCCGTCTCCGGCGAGAAACCCCTCCCCGCGCACGACATCATAGATCTCGCGATAGCTGATATCGCGACCCGCAGACTCGGCAAGATAGGCGACAATGTTGAACTCGGTCAGTGACAAGTCGATATCGGAGCCCTTCCAGATTGCGCGACGCGATGCATGGCGTAACGATAAATCGCGCAGTTGCACGACATCCTGATTGTCCTGCGGCGACAGCGATGCCTTGCGGGCCTTCTGACCGCTTAAGATCAGTTCGATCCGGCGCAGAAGAATCGAAAAGCTGCGGGACTTCTCGACAAAATCGACGGCGCCACCGAGTAACCCCGCCTCTTCGTAGATTTGGGCGCCCAGCACCGTAAGAAAAATCACCGGGACATCGATCTTCTGCTCTCGCAAGCGGCGCAATACGTCGATCCCGGTGAGACCTGGCATCTTCCAATCGAGCAGTACGAGGTCCACTACCGGCGCGTCCGTCAAGTAGCCAACCGCCGCCAGCCCGTCACCGACCGATTCCGTCGAAAATCCGGCATCGATCAAGTTCGTACTGACGGATTCGCGAAATAACGCGTCGTCGTCAACGACGAGTATCCGGCCCCGATTGGGTATGACGCTAACCTGCTGTGTCACTCTTCACCGTTAGGATATTGCGAATGCATTCTTGCGAAGGGGCGAGCTGTTGGCCGGCTTCGTCGACTCCACCAAATTTGAGAACATGGAAGGTAGCCGTCTTCAAGTCGGGATAGAAGAAAACTTGAAACGAGCAGCTCACGGCAGCGTAGGTCCACACCAGCGACAGATCGTTTTTGCTGACCCGCGATGGGGCGCCGAGAATTTTTTCTACCATCGATGGATTTAGTCCCATCAAGGTATTGGGATCGACCTCGGCCAGCCTTTCCGGCGGCTTCTCGGGTTTCTGGGGTTCGCGCGGCGGTGGCTTTTGCCGTGGCGGCGAGGGTGGCGGGGGCGGCGACGCCGCGATCTTCTCCGCCACGGGCTTGGGCGCGCGGCTTGGATGCAGCCAGTCTTTCACATCCCGCACCGCCGCACAGCTTCCCAGCAGCAGGCAAATGACAACGCATCCCATGGCCCGGGTGGACCAAGACAAGGCTCGGCCTGATCGCATAGAAGCATATTTCGCGGTTTGAACCTCAATCTCTCCGGTCATTCCGCCTTGTTCCTATGGTGGACGCGCGCGTTCTCGACTTGGCGCCAGCCCGACGTGAAGCGTAGCTGGTCTGCGGCGACCAGATAAAGCCAGTCTGCCGGTGGACTCACGGGTGCCTCATTGCCCAATTCCAGCGTCTCTAGAACAGAGTAGCTCGTCTTGGTCCATAGAGGGCCATGATTCCCGCGACATCGCCCGCGCGCAGATGCCTCGAATCAGATTCATATTCGAACGACATCAATTCTCCGGTAGGGCTCGGATGATCCAGACCAAGAACATGGCCGATTTCATGCGCCAGCGCATATCTGAGCCGGTATGGACCCCGGTCACCTGGAGGCTTGGCGGCCATTGGACGTTCATCGTGAGTCGTCCACCGTATACCGGGACTGAGGCAAACAATTCCCTTGACGATACGCCGCACGGCACCCTCCACATCGTCTGACGCAGCAAGGGCGACGTCGGCATACGCCACGCCTTTCGAACCAGTTTCTGCACTAATCAGCACATCGGCAGCTGATGCACGTTTTGCGGGGCGAAACCGCACATTGGCCACATGCTCCCACATAGCTAACGCGGCCTTCAGCTCTCGTTCAAAGTCGCGATGCGACAGGTGCGACCGCGTCAATATCGGCCTTATACCGGAAATCCGCCGACAGTTGATCTTGCCCGAAAACCTGTTTGGATCGGACACGATGGCGAAAGTAAGTGTTGCGCCACGGCCGAGCGTTGGCGCGCCCCACTTGACCTGGTGGCCATCTATTTCAAGAAAACGAAAGCCAGCATCGGCCAAAGCAGCGTCCGTGACGAGAAACGCGGCACCGACGGCAAGGACACTGGCGCATAGTCGCGCGCCAAACTTTTTCGCATGAAAAGCGAGCGCTGCGCCCAACGGGGAAAAAAGGTGGCCGCGGCGTGCGGCGGTGAACGAGACGAGCGATGGCCAACGATCCACAATCACGACTTCAGCCCAGATGGCATCGGTTAGTGTTTTTTGGCGGATCCGAAGCCGAGTTATCGACCGAAGCCCGCGCCCAATTGCATGTGACAGCTGCGTCCGATGTTTGTCCCACAATTATCACAGGCGGACAAGAAGGGATTCAATAGCGTGCCCCGGCGCATCTGTGCGGTGGCTGGTGGGATAACCTGCCCGAAATTTCGGGCCAACTCGATGAGGACTCCATGCGAAAGTATTGGATCGCCGCCGCACTGATTGGATTAACGGCCACCTATTTTGGGACAGCCAACGCTGAGGATGCCGCAACGCCCGCGGCATCGCCAACCCAGGCGGCGGAGCCGGCCGCAACGCCGGCCCCGGCACAGCCCGCTGCAGCAGCAACACCGGCAGATCCCGCCGCAGCCGCAACGCCCGCACAGCCTGCGGCAGCGCCAAGTCCGGCAGCGGCACAATCCGACATGGTCGGCCAGATGGTCTACAGCTCGAAAGGCACAAAGATCGGCAGCATCTCATCGGTTTCCACCGACGCCCAAGGTCAACAGCAGGCTGTCGTCGGAGTCGAACGGTATCTGGGCTTGGGCGGAAAGAATGTTCTGTTCCCGATTTCCAGCCTCAAGACGAGGTCAAAGGGCGGGCTGACGACCACGCTCACGTCGTCGGAAATCAAACAGCTGCCGGAAGCGACTTCGGAAACACATTGAACGCGAGGATTTGAGCAGTTTAGTGGAGCGTGGACAGGCTTGCCGGCGACCGTACCCCAACCCCGCATGCGATCGCTCTGAGCTTGTCTGCGCTCCACTAACGTTTCACCAGGCGCCAGTCCGTCAGCAAATAAAACGCAGCCGCGATCGCGGACATGTCGATCGCATAGAGATAGCGATACTGGCAAGCGATAGAAATGACGAAGAAGCTGAGCGTATAGAACAGCGTCGCGAACATAAGTCCTGCAAAGGCCAAGTCTGCCGGCCGGCGCCGCCACAACATCACAATGAGACTGATCACACCAACAAGCGCAAATGCCGGATGTGAAAGTGCCGGCGTCCCGATGAGCCGCTGGCCATACCCCTCGTCGAGCCACTGGTCGCGGCCGTCATATCGCGGACTGAGGTGCGCTGCTCTCAAGTCCGCGGGAGCACCACTGACCCCGACCTCATAGATCAGACACTCGCTCGGGTGCTGAGACAGAAACAGCCAGCTGAAGTCTTCGCCGCGCACCTGCAGGTACGTCCAGGGGTGCGCAAGTATCAAGGCTTGCCACTGCCGTCCGACGGCCGAGACCGAGCCAATGATCAAGCCATGAATCACGGGGTCGTCGGTCAGACGGTCATGACCGATCGGTGTGTAAAGCTTGGCGCCGACGTTGCGCATCCGCTCTTCAAGTGCGGGCGCATCGCGGCGCAGGCTCGCAAGTTCGAGGGCTGGCCGTCGCTGCAACATGCCGGCCATGTCGTAGAGTTGCAGATCTTCGATCTGTTCGACGGCACCGAGCGCTTTGGAAGCCCTGAGTTGCAGCAGCGCATTGCCACCCAGTGTGGCGCCGGCGCAGGCAAGCAGGAATCCGACACCATAGGCCAACCCCGACTTCCGGCCGGCAACACGCCCGGCGATCAGGCCAAGTGCCGCGGCCGCACAGGGCAGGATCAAAAGCCCACTCTGACGCGTCAGCGCCGCGAGCGCGCAGAGCAGAACAGCGCCCAAGAGCAATACGACGCGCAAGCGCACGCGTTGCCAGTACACCGCCGCGTGCGCCAGAAGGACGAACCCCGCAACACACGATTCCGCAAACAACATGTCCTTCCAGACAATGGCCGGGAACAAGAACAGTTGCGGCAGGGCCACGCAAATGAGCGCCGCACCCACACTTAGCCAGCCCGGGCGTGGTACGAGCCAGAGAACCGAGAGCAATGTGCCGAATGCCAATAGGACGTTGAAGACCACGAACGCGGCCGCGCCCGGTGTAATTCCATCTCCCAGGCCGAGCAGCCACGACATCACCGGTGGGTGCCAATTGGAATAGACTCCATTGCGACCCTCCAGCAATTGACGCACCGAATCGAATTCGAGATGGCCTGGAAGATTGACGAACAGCATCAGGGCGCCGCCGCCGACGACAATTGCGGCGGCGGTAGCGCGTGGCCAAAGCACATTGGGTATTCGCTGCATTGTTCGAGCGGCAAGGGCTCCATGGCGACGCCGACAATTTTAGTCAAGCAAGTCGAAATTACAGTGGAAATTATTCAATCGGTGTTAGCGCGCGACCTATTGAATCAAATTTTATGAGAAGGCGTCTCAAACATCTTGAGTGGCCGGAACGAACCGAGGAAACCTGCATGCGTACCCAGTTTGCGATTGTCCCGGCAGAAGAGTGCGACATCGAGGAGCACAGTTCTGCGCCATCATCAAACCGGGATTTCATTCGTTTTGCGGCGCTGGCACCGCTATGCGCGATGTGCGGATTTGTTTTGTCCACGATCTTTGGATTTGCACCATTCTGATCTGGCGTCGCATATCCGTGCCGAGCTTGCCTTCGCCATGCGTTGGCATGACGTCGATTCATTGTACCTGCGCTGCGACTTACTGCGGCGGCGAAAGAAAAAGAATTTGCGGTTTGTCCGTGACGCCGGCCTTGATCATCGTGGCGGCGAGGGCCTTTGACGAAGCGAAAGCGCGCGCCTTGGCAATGTCGGCCATGCTGCATCCGATGACGATATCGTTGGCGTTGTCCAGCGAGCGGTGCACGTGGCAATTCGAAAGCCCCGCCGCAGTGCGATTGACCTGGTCGGCATCGTAGATAACGCGCCATTTGGCATAGTCTGCCACACGATGATGAATAATCATCATTCCACCGCCCATAGCGCGCGCCGCCCCCATCATTGCGTTAGAGCCCATCATAGGTGTCGGCGTAGCATCGACAGTAGAGCAAAGCAGCGCGGCCGCGGCCGCGACTATAAAGAGGCGCATGTGGAATTCTCCCCGTTTGTGACGCTGCCCCCGCCGGGCCGCCACGCCCCAGACATTAGGAGCATTCGTCCCGCCGGTGAAGCCCAAAGCTCCGCGGCCACAACCCGTGGTCGTTCCACAGACTTCTCCCTTGAGATAGGACCCAGAAAATGTGACCGTCATTTTGCACGCGACAGCAAACTAGTCCGGTCACGTGGTCCGTGCGTGACCATAGTATGGCGGACGCTCGTGGTTGGATTGAAACTCTTTGGTGAGGACGGGTATTTCCGCGCCAACGGCTGGCTGGCGCTCGTCACCGACAAATTCAAAAGATCGCCGAACGCCGCCATACCGTGTCTGTTCTGTCAGGCGCCCATCGCGCCCGGGAGCGCCAAGTGCAACGCTTGCGCCGCTTGGCTGAAAACGCCCGAGCAGGCCATATCCGATGCCGAAAACAGACTGGTGCGGATGGAACGACAAGCCTTGGGTGGCGGCGCTTTGGCGACGTTGCTCCTGCTCGCTCTGGTTTATCGCGGCGTGAGCAATCCAAGTGTCACTCTTGATCCCGTCCCGAATGTGTCGTTGGCAAGCGCACAACATAGAGTCTTAAAAACCGAAGCAAGACTGACGGCCGACGCACAGTCCTTTCCCCATCACTACCTGATGCTTTCCCGCGCGAATGCGTGGAACGCCGAATTCGGCACGGTGCTCATGCTGTCAGCCGTTGTGAAAAACACGGCGCCGATCGCGATAAGGGACCCGCAAATCACATGCATTCTGATTGCCGAAAGCGGCAAAGTGTTGGGCTCGGTGTCGGAAAAGATCACGCAAGTCATTCCGCACGGCAGGAGCGTGAGGTTGAAAAACGCCAATATGGGTTTTGCCGACAATCGATGGCGGCGCTTGTCCTGCAGTGTGACCGCGGCGACTGCAGTTACCGGAACCGGTTAGCGCAATCTTCGCTCGGTTGACGCGTTCACAATGTTGAACACAGGAGGGTTCAATGGCTGCCGTGCTCGACCAAATCAACTTGGTCTCACACGATATCGACGCCACGATTGGCTTCTACCGTTTGCTTGGCCTGAAGATTTCACAACCGGCCGTTTGGCGCACCGCGAGTGGCGGGCACCATGTGTCGATCCCGCTTCCGCATGGCATGAGCCTGGACTTCGACAGTCCCGCGCTCGCGCGCGCTTATAACAAGGGGTATCGCGGCAAGGGTTCCGGCGGGAATATCGTGATTGGCTTCGGGGTTCGCACTCGACGCTCAGTGGACGAAACATATGCGAAACTGACGAAGGCCGGACATAAGGGACTCCAGCCTCCTTGGGATGCCTTCTGGGGTTCTCGCTATGCCATCGTCGCCGATCCCGACGGCAACCATGTCGGCATCATGAGTCCAGTGGACCCCAAGAAACGTTCTCGATCGCCTGCGGTCTGACCTTCCCAGTGTTGATTTCGACCACCTGTAAAGTCGTGTGCCGACGCGCAGCAAACCGGGTAGATTGATTGAGGTAACCGGAGGAGTTGAAACGGCAAAATGATGGAAGGTTCCTGCCATTGCGGCGCGGTACGCTGGAGCTACGAGGGTGTTCCACAATCTGCGACGGCCTGCAATTGTTCCATATGCCGGCGCTACGGGGCACTCTGGGCCTATGATCATGAAGGCGGGAAGATAAGCGTGTCGGGGCCGACGCAAATCTATCTCTGGGGTCGGAAGTGGCTCGAATTTCACTTTTGTCCGCGGTGCGCTTGTATCGTTTGCTGGCGCGGAGTTCGGCCTGGAAGAAATGGACGCCGATCGATCGGCTTCAATCTAAGGCTGGCACCGCCCGATGCCGTGCGGGACATCGCGCTGATCCACCACGACACCGTGACGATGGACGATCTCCCGCGTGACGGACGCTGTGTTGCTGACGTGTGGTCCTAGCCACCTAGTCGCTCAAATTTTCTGAAAAAGCGTCGGAACACGTTGGGGATGCGTTAGGTGGATTGCGATTTGAGTCAACATTTACATTAAGTCTTGCATTAAATTTCGGCCCGAGGGTCTGAGGCTGTCGTCATGCAAGTAGTTTCTCCAACGGACATTGACTTGTCACGTCGCGGGTCGCGGATCGTGATGCTTTTGGCGTTTGCGTCTTCGATGTTGTGCGCGGTTGGCGGGTTCGTGGCTGCCGGCGCCCTGGGATATGCCCCGTTTTAGGTTCCGTCGGAACCCTGGCAAGAAATCCAACCAGCGGAGTCCCCATGAAAATTCCAAGTGCGGCCGCGCCGCAGTCCGAACGGCGAAAGATTGTTCGAACCCGCCTGTTGCTGCGCGGACTGGTGTGTGACGCGACGGGGACTTCGAGCTATACGTGCGCCATCCGCGAACTGACACAGAGCGGTGCTCGAATCGCGATACCGGATGGGCGGACGCTGTCTCCCGAAATCTGTCTCGTCAATGTGCGAGACAGGGTCGCCTATGACGCTATTTTGCTGTGGCACAACCATATCGACGCAGGCTTTGTACTGCTGAACAAGATCCCGCTCTCCCCAGCGGGCGACGAGAGAGTTCGGCGTTTGCACGCACTTTGCGTTGGATCCGTCGTGGAAGCTTAATCGTACTGCCGCGCGCCGGGCGCGCGCGCAAACAAGGCGACGATTGTACCAAACAACAGCATTGCGAGCAGGTTTCCCACGAAGCTGATGGCAGTAAAGTGTGGAAAGTGACCGACGGCCGAGAGCGGCACCACGACATAATTCATGACACAAAACACAATCACACCATAGACTAGTCCGGAAGGCAGCCACCGCTCGCGCAGCCGGGGAAGAATTGCGCTCGCTGCAACGTAGATTGCCGCGATGATAATCGACATGGCCAATTGCAGTAGTCCGCCCAGCGCTGCGGATGCATTGCCGCCCGAAAACGATGCGCGCCCTAAAATACCGCTGGCGACTGCGTGCAAGATGAAGAAGGGGCCGGCCATGGTGATGAGGCACGCCGCCCCAATGTCAATGATTCCGGCGATGGAGCCGCCCAGCAGGATGGCCCGTAAGTAGTGATGCTTGTCGTTCATGTTGCCAACCGGTGCCGCGTGCGACGCCAAATAGCTACTCCACGATCTGGGGCGTGACAATCTATGCCGGATAATTGAAGCTACCTGGTGCGGCACCACCGAGATTTTGCTCCATTGGTCCGACTAGAGCAGGAGAAACCGTGGCATGACAGATATTGCAGCAAATACTGCACCTGAAACGCTCCCGGTCGTTCCGTCGATCCGTGGACTGAAACATCGCTACATCCCTCTGATGCTTCTGGGTGCCTACACGTTGAGCTTTCTGGATCGACAGGTCGTCACCATCCTGGCCGGATTGATCAAGAAGGACCTGCACATCAGCAATCTCGAACTCGGTATGCTGACGGGGTTGGCGTTTGCTGTGTTCTACACGTTTCTTGGCATTCCGATTGCTCGCCTCGCCGATCGGCGTAGCCGGCCTCTCATCATCGCGGCATCGATGGCGCTATGGAGCGGATTTACGGTTTTGAGCGGCCGGGCGACGAGCTTTGGTGTGATGGCGCTGGCGCGGCTGGGCGTGGGCTTTGGCGAAGCGGGCTGCAATCCCTGCGCCCACTCGATGATTGCCGATATAACGCCGCCGGAGAAACGAGCGTCCGCGCTGGCTTTCTATTCACTCGGCGTGCCCATCGGAACGATGTTGGGACTTGTGCTGGGCGGTGTGATTGCTGACGCCTACGGCTGGCGCGTCGCCTTCATGATTGCTGGCGCACCCGGACTCGCTTTGGCAGCTGTGATCGCACTCACTATCAAGGAGCCCCGCACGCAAGTCGCCGCGGATATCCAGGCGCGAGCCGTGTCCATGCCAAGCTTGCGACAGACGCTTAAGGAACTTCAAGCAAAGCGCACATTTTGGCTGATCGCGATTGCAGCCGGACTCTTGGCGTTCGTCGGCTATGGTCACGGTGCGTTCGGTGTGCCGTTCTTCTTGCGGGTTCACGGCGCAGAAGTCGCAGCCCTCGCGCATAACTTCGGCTTGGGACCACAGGGGTTCCTCGGGATTGCCGGAGCCTTGAGCACCGGCATCGGCGGATTGGTTGGAACATGGCTCGGCGGCTTTCTCGCCGACCGGGCGGCGGCGCGTGACAAGCGCGCCTATATGAGCGTGCCCGCCATCGCGGGCCTACTGTCACTGCCGTTCATCTTTTTGATCTACACGGTCGAGAGTCCGGCCCTGGCGTTGGCGCTAGGTTTCATCCCGGCCTTGTTGAACACACTATGGTACGGCCCCGTCTACGCGACGGCGCAAAGTGTCGTTCGTCCGCAGAGTCGAGCGACAGCCGCGGCCATTCTGTTGTTCGTGTTGAACATGATCGGCCTTGGACTTGGGCCCATGAGTGTTGGTGCTCTCAACGACCTGCTCGCTGGTCCCATGATCGGTCTCGGTGAGAGCGAGGGCATCCGGTGGG
>Ga0157379_10005220_pt1 | contig 11154 bp, 8 predicted proteins | sample S25metaG_FD_121802 | JGI IMG/M metagenome (GOLD analysis project Ga0157379, IMG submission 121802) | Switchgrass rhizosphere microbial communities from Kellogg Biological Station, Michigan, USA - S2-5 metaG | ecosystem: Host-associated > Plants > Roots > Rhizosphere > Soil | place: USA: Michigan... | reverse complement strand
CACTGTATCAAGTGGCCTGCCTGGGTCATTAGTAGCTGTATACACTCTTATCTTTTATCTCTATACTTGCTTAAGTTTCCTTGTTGGGTGTCCTGTCACTTGTTGATAGTGTTGCCCTAACAGTGGGAAAGTGTAGATACCATGGGGGGAAACACATTTTCTTGGTGTCTAGTCAGTGATCTTGTCACTCTCCTTTCAAAAGGGAATAATAAAATTCCGATGCATTTACATTTTGAGCCAAATCGATGGACTGTAAATATTCTCAATGATTTTTAGTATATTAGTAGATAGTTAAACAATAAATAAAAGCACACACTCGGCCTTCTATCAGATCAGCAATCTCTAACGTCGGAGAGTCAGAGTTTCGGAAATGAATGTTGTAGGTGTACCATTCATATTACTCGTTTCATTCTATATTCATCATATAGTATCTCCATGCTCTGCGTCTGATATTATAATCCCTGCATTAAACCCACTAATAACGTTACTCCAATCCGTGACTGTATCCCTAACAGTAATAGCTCTCCCAGAGATATCTGGGACCTTTAAGCCGGGAGGGGATTGAATCTCATTTCCAATCATCCTCTGGGCCTAAGTGTTGTGTTTGGAACCAGCTCAGTCATATAATAAAACCATAGGACTAACCTGTGGACGTCCCAGGATTGAAGGTGACGCAGCAGTTAGAAAGAGGATGAAGGTCAGGAAAATGTTGCGGAGGTATATCATTGAAGATATGGTGCCACAAGGCAAGCGGTGAAGAGAGTCGCAGGAATAGCGATAGAGATTTAGGTGAGGTGACAGGGCCCAAGTGTCTGGGAAAGACTGAGGACACATGGCATGGATTTTATATCCCAGGGAGAGTAGGAAACTCAGAAGAACCTAAACTAGTCAGCGGGTATACAAGAGACCATAAATCATGCAGGTAGACCATGCGGTTCCCCCTGAAAACAGCAACGTCTATCAGGGAGCCCTTTAAAACTTGATGCTCATTCATTCTCTTCAATAGAGTGGGCTTGATTTTTTTGGTGGCACCAAGTTGCCATACAACGCCTGTTTGTACAAGTAGTTAGACTATTCGTGGAAGCTCAAAAAGAGCGGGTCGCTTTACAAGCAGACATTTTACCCCTAAGAGTCATGCATGATATGTCTAATAAGCATTTAAAACCGTAAATATACTGCTCGCTATGAGAGATATAAATTATATTCCTATGGAGATGACGCATACAATGGAAGATATCAGATGACCCAGATCTACTATAGTCAATTTCCGCGCCATAGCACAAAATATCTGTTAATAATTGCTATTAAGTCTGTGCCATGACCTCCAGGGCATCATCTCTCTAAACTTACCTGGTGGACTTCAGCGATGTACAACGCTTATCGACAGTCTTCTACGAAAGAATTAGAGCCCCTTCAAGAGACTTGGAAGGGGGGAATCGGTATTCTTGCTTGCGGCCTGCCCATTTTCCCGCTGATCTGCTTTATTGGCCTTCTGGAGTTCATCATCAGCTTTCTGAGCTTCATCTTCAGCCTTTTGAGCTTCATCTTCAGCCTTTTGAGCTTTATTTTCAGCCTTATGAGCATCGATACGTGGAGTATCCGATATGTCGATACCGACTAGGTTGTTAAGGAGGGCATTATTAGATCCATCGACGTCATCTCTCCTTGGGAACAGGGTAGCTTCATGGGCAGGCGGAAAAGCGAGCTTGAGACATTTTACGGTCATAAGCTCTTTTCAACTGTAGATAGAAAATCCAAGCGTACCTCAGTCAGTGGTCCAGGAATAGGGTGGGAAGCGGTAAGTACATTAAGACTCAAGAGTGCTAGGGAGAGAGGAATAAACTGGGAAAGATACATGATATTTTAAGGGCTTTGAGAAAAAAAATAAACGATCAAAGATATATAGTGATGTTTACGACCGGAAATTTAAGAGAAGATAGTCAAGTAATGCCGGACTCCAAGACACTGAAGGGATGGGGGTTTACAGGTACACAAGCATGGAGAATTTATATAAGAAAATTGGAAAATAAAGTATAACAATATGAAAAACCATTCATCCCGTGACACCCGGCTCCTAATGCTTGAAATATATTTGCGCGGAGCCAGCCACACAAAGATTCCGAAGTCCAAGCAGACCTCAGTTGCGTCAACCTTCCTTGTTCGTCGATACCTTAGGCTAATGAAATACATCGGTTTTTGATCTGCAGAATAGAATAAAATTAGAGGGAAATCATCAACAGTTGGGACTCTGTAGAAGTGATAAAGAGGTATTGATTTTGAGTGATATATCATGTGCACAACCGCAACAGCAAAATCATAGAATTAAGAACTGTACTGGAGGACCCATCGAACTTTACTGGCACAATATCAAGGATATTTGAGACCAGGCGATGGACTGGCGATTTAGAAATGAAATGGATTCTTCAGGAAAAGATGGAAGAGGGTCTTCCAGTGCGTGGTTAGGTAGATAATCTCAGCCGAAGGCATAAATCAAGGCAGGTCAAATGTACACCAGACTGCTTGTCAGAGCTTATCCAAAAAACTGCATCAAAAAAGGGGGGAGTAGGTCTATATATTTTTTGGAATCAATGTGAGCGATTATTGAGCTGCGCTTTTGAGGAGAGGTGACGGTGGAAGACTGAGTTATTGAGTAACTGGGATGTTGAATTTTTGTTCAAGCCCTTCGCATTAGAAAAGACAAAATTCGCGTCATCAAGGCGACGGACGATGTATTTTTCCCCACCAAATTGGTACCGACGCTACTAGACTAATTCTATGACGTCATATTTCGGGCTATAGAAACCCCCGACGTCGAATATCGGCAGCGTTGAGAAGAGAGAAACGATGGGACTTTTCTCGCTCTATAAAATAATCTATAAAGAAACTAGTACAAGAAAATCAAATACATATAATGCGTACGAGCCTTTAGCAAATTCCCATGACTGTCAAGTGTCTAGTTCACGTGCCTCCCATAGTGAATTGTTCAGAATCCACCGTTCAAAAGCGCATCAATGACCTCACCGCCCCTGCTCTTCTTATTCACACACTCTTTCTCCAACCACCACCACAACAGCGACGATGGTCCTTGCCTTCTCTCTCCATGAACGCTATTCCTGGGTTCTCCTTGTAGGAGTCGGAACAGGATGGTTGACAACGTACCAAACGATGAATGTGTCGAAATTCCGCAAGTTGGCTGGGATTCATTACCCGCAGGCTTATGCAGAGAAGGATGAGGTCGCGTTATCACCGGTAAGGCTCTGCATCCCCTAGTATCTCACTGTTGGAATATCAATCCGTTTGAATCACACAGGCGGCAAAGAAATTTAACTGTGCCCAACGTAAGGAAATTATTTGAAATGGATTCGCCGAACATTGCTAATTTGATTCCTGTTAATTAGGTGCTCACCAAAATACCATCGATGTTCTCCCTCAAACCATCTTGTATCTTCTCTTTTCTGGAATCAAATACCCAACGACAGCAGCTGCACTTGGGGCTACATGGGTTCTAGGCCGTTTCATATACACAATTGGTTATTCCAGCGGAGATCCTTCACAGGTATGCACCCATACATCCTTCAAGCTAGAAATTTAGACTGATCTCTGTATGCCAGCGAAACATTGGGTTTGTTCATGGAATTGCGTACATGGGTAAGTCGGAGCACCGTTGTTCGGGAGATAAGATCTGATTTGTTTTTGTTTAGGATTGCAAGGGCTGTCTACTTGGACCGCTTTGGAGCTTGCATGGACCACTTGGGAGGCGACTTAAATAAATATATTCACTTTTGGAAGGATATCCATAATTTCCTGAAATGATACCTACAAATTAGTGAATTGACTAGATACTGCATTGTAATGAAAGACAACTTTACCTTCATAATATCTCGAGTTATTGAATCAGCCTGAGTGTCTTGGGAAGCTGAAGGCTGGATATGTCATAAACCGTGTATAATCGACGGTACAGTTTCCTAACTGATATATCCCTTTTGAAATTCAAGAAATCGAGTCAACATCCGCCCGAAGGAAAATCCGCTCCTGGTATCTCCAGGAGTATCTAGGGTTGAATTCCACATTGAAATATTGGCACAGAACAGATCGACGACGCCAAAGTCTAATGCGATAAAAGAAATCCGAAATCATAAATTTCCAAAACCTTTTGGAAAGCGAAGACAACTTCTGAGAAATCGAGCCAATGTCCGGTCTAAGGGAGGTCTATAGAAGGAACCTTACCGATAAACCTGGAGCGTTTACTGTTACTCCCAAGGTGGGTACGATCCTTCAAAATCCAATAGCAAACGAGCCGTCCAAGCATTGTCCTCGAGACCAGAAATAGCGGTCACGGGGAGTTATTCCAGGCAGGAGAAGTACTCGACTTGCCCGTTCCGGCATCGTAGGCAGAGAAATACAGACCAGACTTTGTCCCTGAAGGCTGAAACCGACTCGGAAAGTTGCATAGGTTGGAGTGGGATGAGTGCCAACGATCAGAGGGCAAAGAGTGAGCCCATCGAGTAACGGGTTTATATTCTCGTTGGAGTAAGGAGGACCGTTTGACCACGGAAAAGCACAGATACCTTCGCTGAAGAAGCTGCACCGTCTTCTTCGCCCGTCAACCTTTCCTCATTCGTGAGACCGACTTGCTCATCGAAGCTTCGAGATGATGAATTCTGATGTCGTTCTATCCAAGCCAATGACTTTCTGAAAAGGTTACCATATTGGTAACATGAACATTCACGAAACATGCCTATTAGAGCACTTCCACGTGATTGTGGAGATGTGGTTGGCTCGAGGACCCAAGACGAAAATTCAAATAGGAAGAATACACGACGTCTCACGAAATCTTCTTCTATCCGTAAAGAAGATGTTAGGCGAGGGTAAGAACATCAATAAAAAAAAAAGAGAGGAAAAACAAAGCAGTGACAATCGGGTTATTACACATTGGGCGCCTGCTTATGGCTGGCTTAGCAGTAAAACATGTAAGCGTGACCCTTTCCTTCCGGTTACCCCTTCTCGAGACCGGTATATGACTTGTGCGCTATAAATCCCTCATTCTCCTCCTCCTATATTTCCGCCAAATACCACCATGCCCTCTCATCCCCTAACTCCTCCAATAGGCCTTGTTCCACATGTCCAAATCACAGACCCCGACCTCGCTTTCCTCGACGTTCTCCAGGCCGCACTGACGGAATCCCAAGAACAACAGCGACAGCATAACCATCCTCATCCCAAGACACAGAGCTGGCGACGTAGAGACGCACCGCTCGATTCTCTGTTATTCGCAGCTGCTGCTGCGTCTGGTCCACATGTCACACGACATCATTATCACCATGACTTCTTGCCGGCATTGGGATTCGGAAATGAGTGGTCAGAAGAGGAGGATGAGGATGTCAGGGATCCGCCGCCGCGATATGTGAGCAAACAGGCCCCACGCAGCCAGCGGTTGAGCGAGGAGAGCAGGTTGAGCGAGGAGAGCAAGTTGAAGACGGATGCTCAGCTACCGGGGACTCCAGACAGTGAAATCTTACTGGAAGAAAAGAAACCTTCATCGATTGCCAACCTTACGCCTCCTCCTTTCAATTCTTCAGACCCATCCGTACAAGTCCAATGCTTATCCCGAGCCCGTATACCCACGCCACACGGTCAGGTATTCCTTCATCTGTACCGCAACAACCGCGACAGTAAAGAACACCTCGCAGTCGTGGTCGACCCCGCCCAACTCGATACCACAGTGCCCCAACTTACCCAGCCTATCCGCAGCCGCAGTCTCGATGCTGTTTGGAGACCAGACGAATCGGAGACCGATCGAATCGTCCGCGGGGCTTATGTCGGACGTTTAACACCTACAACGCATACCCCGTCCACCGCTCCTGTATCCTCTTCTCCATCATCGGATGGATCCACCTCGAATCCCGCCATCACGGTCCCAGCGCCTCTCGTCCGAATTCACAGCGAATGCTTCACTGGCGAAACGATAGGTAGCATGCGCTGCGACTGCGGCGAACAACTCGATGAAGCCCTCCGCCTCATCTCCCTTCCTCTCCCCGTCTCTAACACAGCCTCCCCATCAAACACCATTGTCCCAGGACGAGGTGTTGTCGTCTACATGCGCCAAGAAGGCCGCGGCATCGGGCTCCTCTCCAAATTACGCGCATATAACCTCCAAGACATGGGCCACGACACCGTCACAGCGAATCTTATGCTCGGACACGGGGCGGATGAACGTGGGTACGAAGTAGCCGGAGCAATCCTGCGTGATTTGGGGCTGGAGGATATTCGCTTATTGACGAATAATCCGGATAAGGTACGATCGATTGAGGAAGAAGGGGTGAGGATTGTCGAGCGGGTGGGGATGGTGCCGAGGTCGTGGCAGTGTAGGCAACATGATCATCATGATGTGGAAGGGGTGGAGGTGAGGCAAACTGGGGTGACATTAATTGGGGCGGGAGCGGCGCATGGGGAAGAGTTGGATAAGTATTTGAAGACGAAGGTGGATAGGATGGGACATATGTTGACTCTTCCGATGTCGATATCGAATTAGCGGAAGGTGGTAGTATAAATTATGATGTATGTGGTTTTATTTGTGTTGAATTATGGATTTTTATATGTGGATATGTAGAGTTGCTTGATTTATACATCATTTAATCTCCTTACGCGATGTGCCTGAGAGCTTAGCGAAAATATATTTATTACAGAAGTTTGCACGAAACTCTTCTGTTTTCTCGCGTCACTCCAACAATAAAAGAGAACTTCGGCGCTGGGGCAATTCCATTTTGCCGGTTTACGACACTGGGGCTAAGCGTCTCTCATTACAAAATTTCTCATCTCCAATGTACGCCCTATTTTAACTCAAATGGGAATTCCTCTGAAGGCCGTATAGTATGAGACAATCAGGTAAATTAAAATCTCCCCTATTCTTTTATGACATTTTCTTTCAGTCCGAAATGTAAGTAGGCTCATTCCATTCTGGGTTTATTCTTGCCTTTAGTTTCTGAAATGGGTTCTGTGAGAATACTACGGGTTTCCGAGGATACGAAGATCGACTTAGCCGTCGAAAGGACGGAGTCAGCTGTTTACTGGACCCCACTGATACCGCGACGAAAGCACAGAATTCGGGGGAGAATTCCGCTTGCCCGCTGATGGTAGTAGCTGGATACAACATACCGATGGTCCCACAATCAGGTAAGTTATCTTTCACCACCATTCTTTACGGACATTTCCTAAATCAGGATCGTTTCAATTTAGGATCTAGAGTGCAGCTCCTTCCCTTCTTTATTCATTCTGATATCTGGAACAGGTGCTGTGGGTACCGTATGGATTTACGGCCGTATGAAGAACAAACCAGTTGGTGGACTCCTTTCTTTATTTTACTCTCACCTCATAGCTTCTGCTGACACCATCCTCCTCTATCTCTGGGCATTTAGGCCCGGCTTGCGATTGAGGAGAGGAATAAGCGATTTGCTCATGCCTGTTTAACGTCTCCCCTTCCTCACACAGACACATGCACGTGAGCCCAACTAGTTTGTTGACTGTACATCGAAGATCTCTCTCATCGGCATAGGGGATCTTCATCGTATTTTTAATTTGGAGCTGTGGGTAAGATCGCTGCCCATCGCCTTCCCCGTCGTCTTCCCTTGCTTCTGCTTCTGATGTCTAAATTCTGCCGCCCCGTTGTTTATCTTAAATGGGTATTTAGACTCGTTGAATGACAAATTAGGGTCAAAAGACTGACGTTCTCTGTCTCCAGTCATGATATCGGGTCCCTTTTGGACTGCTGAAAGGTATCGTTAGGAGTTCTTCTGCGCGAAGTGACTTCTTTTTTGCTCCGCTCACTCCCCTGGTAGACGAAGGAGCTATTAGAAATATCCGAGAGTGCGCTATATTTTATTGTCACGACAGCGATATTAGTATGTTGCTGGTGAGCTGCGCACTTTTTCCTCGTGGTTATTGCTGACATTATAATCAAAGGAAGCTGGTTCAATATTACCTCTACAATCAGCTGCAGAAGATGTTAACATCTTTGGCAATCTCTCTAAGTGCTGTTTATGGCCATCCCTGCAACACTGGCTCCTCCTTTGTACTCCGTGTGACTCTGTCCTCATGGCTGGTTACGAACCCCATCGATTACCACTGCCACAAGAAGAACTTTGCTCTCTCATCATTGGCAGAAGATACCTTCTAACTCTCATGACATTCAGCTCTTCTATAGTGACGGCCGAACCATCTTGTTTCACCACTTTTAAGAGAAGCCCTGAGAGCCTGACGGAATATCAGAAGAAAAGACGGCGAGTATCCTTCGTCATTATGGGCTAAAGAGGTGCAATTCGGCATTTCGGAGAGGATTGGGACCGATGCACTTCTGGGAAATGTGCACCGATGTCGACAATGAAGATATTCGTGAGTCAGGCAATATATCGCTTGCTGTTCAATGCACATGATCTGTAAGTGAATATGGATTTCTTTTGTTCGAGTTTCACTAATGGTCACTTATGACCGGTTGTTTGATGGTAGGGTGAACAGCGAATTTCCTCATTTCCTTTTCTCTCCACGGTGAGATATTCCCCACACTCATATTCAGTGTTTTAACAGATTATACTCGGCAAGGCTCATCCTTGTGATTATTCCTTCCTGCATTCGCTTCGTCCATCTCATATAAGCCATTGTTCTCCTCGCATCTCATTCTATCTCGAGTATCAGACCCATCCCATCGAACCAAGTGGAACCAACTCACTCCTCCCGCATTGAGAGCAACTCAGTATTGGCGACAGGGACGAAGCGGATGCAGATAGGCTTTGATGTGGCTCGATGGACAGCGTGCTTTGATGACTTGCACGCTCTCGCAATCCCGTATCTTTGAAGTGCATCAAACGGATATTAAGAATGCCAACAATCGGCGGAGTCCATTAATATTTTGGTCGCAGATGATGCACGGGTAATGTCTATCTCCTATGAGGCTGAATGTAATTGAAAGACAATGCTCGAAGGACCGCGAAGGAACTCACTTTGCTCAGCTCGAACACTCTTTTCTTAGCCAAAGACCCTTAGATTCTGCGAACTACCTCCGGCTAACCTCTCTAAATGAGGATATTTTAACTGTGGCTTCGGGGTTCGCAATGAGAGCTGTACCGCTACTTCCACCGGCTGTTATGGTCCAGCAAGGGGATCAGGATTCCTCTTCTGAATTCTGCCATCTTCTGCCACGGTCCTGTCAGTATCATAGATTCCGATTTGGAGCGTAATCATATTTTGGGATGTACCATATGGATGAGCTTACCGTAAGTGCCTAGGTTCGGTGTGTCCACCATGCTATGAGAACGGGATGGTGACATCGGAAGCCGCATCAAGCAATGAGATGGTTAAATATTAATTGTGTATTAGGCATTTCCTTGTTCTCCTTTGTCATCTAAAATGGCCATAAGAGTAAAGTCAATTTAAAATTAATTGGCAGCGGGCGTGTCTCGTTCAGTGGTTCCATTGAATCCCCGTGTCATTGAGCAACGCCAAAAAACTTCACACTATGTCTATATAACAAAAGGTGAGATGTTAAAGGAAGTTAGTTTATTCGTTTAAAAATAGTGTATCCATTCTCACTTGATGAAATGGCTTGGTATGTGAAGACTAGTTGACCGTGGGACTGGCGCACTCAGGAAGCCGATGCATTGAGATTTGGTTTTCTCACATCATCTCGGACTCAACGGTTGCATTCTCAAGGTCTTATCGAACCTATTATGACAATTTCTCTTCATCTGCTTAGGCGGCGTTGTGGTTCAACTTCATCTGTCTATGGTTTGCATGAAGTCACTGATCGTTGTCCCCGAGTAGAAAGCGGAAGAAAGCATCGGCTGCCCGCGTCGAATCCTCTACACTGAATCGTCCAACCAGAAGAAACAATAGCTCTTCTATCCGCATGGTTAGGAACGCATTCCAGAAGGCTTGCTCTTTGAATCTCCAGTTTCTCAACCCTTCGGCGTGTGTCCGTGCTGGCTTCAATGGCGTCCATGCTTCCTGTCCCTATCTATCTAGTGCATATCATTCTCCCGGATGTAATTTCAGAACTTATCTTATCACATGGAAACCCTTTATATACTGCGAGGATTTTGAAGTGATAGACCAAGTACCCAAGGTACTTATTTCGCGATGTCCGTCCTTCTGGTGTTTGCGCTCTTGTCGGCCGGGGCGTTCGCAAAGGTCCCACTCTCCAGTGTTCCGCGCACAACCACGACAAATCTAGTTCCCAACCGCTTTGTTGTTGAGTTGGACAGCGTCTCAGATTTGCCAGGGAAGCGTTCCGTGAACGTGAGTCTCCTTTGGCCCTTCTTAAAAAAACTTACAGGTATACTTAAAAGATTTCACAGGTCCATGAAAGATTTTACGAGGAGCTCACAAAGCGAGCTGGCCCGAAGAACTTCAAAGTCAACACTGAGTTCAATGACCCTAGCCTTTTCGTCGGGGCGTCGATCACCATAACAGTAAGTTAAGCTTCCATTCATAGAAATCGTGAAACCAATGCACATCCTATTTATAGGCTGATCAGGTGGGTACTTGAGGAATAATATTGGGTCGGATATCGGAGATGACTTATATGGAGCATGGCATCTATAGTCCTTGGCTCAAGTAGCGGCGATCCCTGGTGTGAAGGCTATTAGGCCCGTTGTTAATATTCCCGGACCAAAGTAAGTTCTTCTGTGGTTAACACAATACATTTGCTGTATTATTTCTTACCTCTCAATCTTCAGACCGGTTTTCAAGCATGTCCCATCCGGTCCCAGTGATCCGCTGATACCTACTGACTCAGAATCAACCCACGTTATGACCGTGAGCTCCACCCATTCTTCCGAAGTAATCTTCGAGCTTCGATTTACATTTGATAACTAGGGTGTTGACAAGTTGCATGCCCAAGGCATTTCCGGTGCTGGCATCAAGATTGGCATGTACGTTCTCTGCATTTGGGGTCCATGATCTTCTTATTGACTCAATTGCTCCAGCCTTGATACGGGTATGCCATTCTTTGAATAGAGCATTGGTACAAGTAATAATATGAAACCTAGGTACTGACTACACCAATCCTGCTCTTGGTGGGGGTTTCGGTCCTGGGCACAAGGTTGCTGGTGGTTTTGACTTTGTCGGAGATGCTTTCACTGGTATGTAGATATGATCATCGTG
>Ga0157379_10005219_pt1 | contig 11155 bp, 10 predicted proteins | sample S25metaG_FD_121802 | JGI IMG/M metagenome (GOLD analysis project Ga0157379, IMG submission 121802) | Switchgrass rhizosphere microbial communities from Kellogg Biological Station, Michigan, USA - S2-5 metaG | ecosystem: Host-associated > Plants > Roots > Rhizosphere > Soil | place: USA... | reverse complement strand
ACCGCCACGATGCCGTCCCGAGATGCGGCTGGGCGACCGTGCAGCCATGAGCACTGCTTCTGTACTCGTCGCCGCAGATCCGCCGACCCTGTCAACAGACACGCCTCGCTACACGCTGATGTTGTCCACCGACCCTGCGCTGATCGAGGCCGCGCAGCGCCTTCGTCACGATGTGTTCACCTCCGAGCCGGGGTTCGTCCTGGCCGGGGCCACCGATGGGCTGGATGCCGACCGCTTCGACGAATACTGCGATCACCTGCTGGTCCGCGAGGACAACTCCGGTGAAATGGTGGGCTGCTACCGGATGTTGCCGCCGCCGGGAGCCATCGCCGCCGGAGGTCTTTACACCGCAACGGAATTCGACGTAACGGGCCTTGACGCGTTGCGGCCGTCGCTGGTCGAAATGGGCCGCGCCGTGGTACGCGAGGACCACCGCAACGGTGGTGTGGTGCTGCTGATGTGGGCGGGCATCCTGGCCTATCTGGACCGCTGCGGGTACGACTACGTCACCGGCTGTGTGTCCGTGCCCGTCCAGGGCTCTGACGACGAGTTGGCGGGCAGCCAGATCCGCGGTGTACGCGATTTCGTGCGGCGCAGGCACGCCGCGCCCGCGGAGTACACCGTGTACCCGTACCGGCCGGTGACGCTCGACGGCAGAGACCTCGACGACATCGACCCGCCGGGGCGAGTCAGCGTGCCGCCGTTGATGCGCGGCTACCTGCGGCTCGGTGCCCAGGTATGTGGCGAACCGGCCCACGATCCCGACTTCGGGGTCGGCGATTTCCCTGCCCTGCTGGACAAACGCCAGGCCGACACCCGTTACCTACGCAGGCTGCGGTCGGTCGGGGCGGCGGCCGCGATGGCCGAGGGGATGTCAGCGTGAGCGCCGACCACCCCTGGGTGCCGCGCGCGACCTGCGACTCCAGCTGTGTGCACGCCGACGCCGCGGCCGGTCACTCGGTGGTCGTCGCGTGGCGGATCGCGGTGCGGGCGACCTTCGCGGTGCTCTTGCTCTCCGCGCTGCCAATGCTGGCCATCCCGCTGCCGGGTCGTTCGCACATCCAACGGGGCTACTGCCGAATGATGCTGCGCTGCCTCGGTGTGCGAATCACGGTGTCCGGCGGCCCGATTCGCAACCTGCGCGGTGTGCTGGTGGTCAGCGGCCACGTGTCCTGGGTGGACATCTTCGCGATCGGCGCCGTCATGCCCGGCTCATTCGTCGCCAAGGCCGAACTGATCAGCTGGCCCGGTCTCGGCATTGCGGCGCGCCTGATGAAGGTCATCCCGATCGAACGGGAGCAGCTGCGGCGCCTGCCCGACGTGGTCGGCGCCGTCGCGGGACGGCTGCGCGCGGGCCAGACGGTCGTCGCCTTTCCCGAGGGGACGACCTGGTGCGGGCTGGCCTACGGCCCGTTCCGCCCGGCGATGTTCCAGGCCGCCGTGGACGCGGGCAGGCCGGTGCAACCGCTGCGGCTGAGCTATCACCATCGCGATGGCGGTCGGTCGACGTTGGCCGCGTTTGTCGGCGACGACACCTTGATGACCTCGATCAGCAGGCTGGTCACGGCCCGTCGCACGGTCGTCCATGTGCAGGTCGAGTCACTGCAGCTGCCAGGAACCTCGCGGCGAGATCTGGCGGCCCGGTGCGAAGCCGCGGTCCGCGGTAACGCTTCGCGGCGAGGCCACGGTCACGCCCTGGTGGCCTGACCTCAGATTCGGGCCCGCCGGTCCATGGCGGTTAGCATGGAACGGTTATGGCCTCGCACAAGACGGTCTACCTCGATCACGCCGCCACCACCCCGATGCACCCTGCTGCCATCGAGGCGATGACGGCTGTGCTTGCGACGGTCGGCAATGCGTCCTCATTGCACGGCACGGGCCGCGTCGCGCGCCGCCGGATGGAGGAGGCCCGCGAGTCGCTGGCGCACCTGCTCGGCGCTCGCCCGTCGGAGGTGATCTTCACCGCCGGCGGCACCGAGAGCGACAACCTGGCCGTAAAGGGCATCTACTGGGCCCGGCGCGACGCCGACGCGCGGCGTCGACGCATCGTCACGACCCCTATCGAGCACCATGCGGTGCTCGACGCGGTGCAGTGGCTCGTCGAGCACGAGGGCGCGGAGGTCACCTGGCTGCCGGTCGGTGAGGACGGCTCCGTTGCCCCCGCCGCGCTTCGAGAAGTGCTCGAGGCCAACGGCGACGTCGCGCTGGTGTCGATAATGTGGGGCAACAACGAGGTCGGCACCATCATGCCGATCACCGAATTAACAACCGTCGCAGCAGAATTCGATGTGCCGATGCACAGCGACGCGGTCCAGGCAGTCGGCCAGATTCCAGTCGAATTCGTGGCGAGCGGGCTGTCGGCGATGAGTGTGGCGGCCCACAAGTTCGGCGGCCCCACGGGTGTCGGCGCGCTGCTGCTGCGCCGCGACACCGGTTGCGTGCCGCTGCTGCACGGAGGTGGTCAGGAGCGCGACGTCCGTTCCGGCACACCGGATGTCGCCGGAGCGGTCGCAATGGCCGCCGCAGCCAAGGTGGCGATCGATGGTCTGGCCACCAACAGTGCTCGCGTGCAGATTTTGCGCGATCGGCTCATCGACGGCGTGCTGTCCACGATCGATGACGTGTACCTCAACGGCGCCACCGGTGATGCCCGCCTGCCCGGCAACACACACTTCACCTTCCGCGGCTGCGAAGGCGATTCGCTGCTGATGCTGATGGACGCCAAGGGCGTCGAATGCTCGACCGGTTCTGCGTGTACGGCCGGGGTGGCCCAGCCGTCGCATGTGCTCCTCGCGATGGGCGCCGACCCGGCCAGCGCACGCGGTTCGCTGCGATTGTCGTTGGGCCACACGAGCACCGAGGCCGACGTGGACGCCGCGCTGGCGGTACTGCCCGCCGCAGTCGAGCGTGCGCGCCAGGCCGCCCTGGCCAGCGCGGGAGCAGCCGAGCAATGAGGGTGCTCGTCGCAATGAGCGGCGGCGTCGACTCGTCGGTGGCCGCCGCGAGGATGGTCGATGCGGGTCACGATGTCGTCGGCGTGCACCTGGCGTTGTCAGCCGCGCCTGGCACGCTGCGCACCGGATCGCGCGGCTGCTGTTCGAAAGAGGATGCCGGTGACGCTCGTCGCGTCGCCGATGTTCTCGACATTCCGTTTTATGTATGGGATTTCGCCGACCGCTTCAAAGAAGACGTGATCGACGACTTCGTGTCGTCCTACGCCCGCGGCGAGACACCCAACCCGTGCGTGCGGTGCAACGAGCGAATCAAGTTCTCCGCGTTGGCCGCTCGCGCGTTGGCGCTCGGCTTCGACGCCGTCGCGACCGGCCACTACGCGCGGCTTTCCGGCGGCCGCCTGCGCCGTGCCGTCGACCGCGACAAGGACCAGTCGTACGTGCTGGGTGTGCTGACGGCCGGGCAGTTGCGCCATGCGGTGTTCCCGATCGGTGACACCCCCAAGCCACAGATTCGCGAGGAAGCCGCGCGTCGCGGCCTGGCCGTCGCCGAGAAGCCCGACAGCCACGACATCTGCTTCATCCCGTCGGGCGACACCCGTGCGTTTCTGGGCGCCCGTATCGGCGTGCGTCGCGGAGCGGTCGTCGACGCGGGTGGCACCGTGCTGGCCGAGCACGACGGTGTGCACGGCTTCACCATCGGACAGCGCAAGGGCCTCGGCATCGCGGGGCCAGGACCGGATGGGCTACCCCGGTACGTCACGGGCATCGACGCCGACACCGGGACTGTGCATGTTGGCGACTCCGCCGCGTTGGACATCTGGACGCTCACCGGCGACAGGCCGGTATTCACCTCCGGGGTTGCACCTGCCGGTCCGCTGGAGTGCGCCGTGCAGGTGCGAGCGCACGGCGGCATCGCCGATGGCGTGGCCGAACTGCGGGACGGACGGCTGGTGGTCGACCTGCGCGCCCCCCTGCGCGGGGTGGCGCCGGGGCAGACGATGGTGCTCTACCGCCCCGATGCGGCCGGCGACGAGGTCATCAGCAGCGCGACGATCACGCGCTAGTTCTGCCTGTGGATGATTCCGATTCTTGTCGGTAGGCGATGACGACTGCTCTAAGAATCCTTGGCGTTCAGCCACAGCAGGAAAGTAATGACGGAAACAATCAGTACTCAAGGCAAACCGCCAATAAACTGTCATCCCGCGCAACAACGGAGGTTGGCCAACATCCAGCGCGGCAACGCGATCGTCAGCGCAAACGAGATGGCGTCCGTGATTCAGCACGTACTGTCACAGGAGAACGCCAGCGACGCCGTCACAGCGGCCAGGGCCCGACTCGAGCGGTAGTCATTTCCGGATAGAAGGTGGCTTGAGATTCTATAGAGGCAGCAATTGCTACCTGAGAACCAATCCCCGAGCTAACCTGCACCAAAAATCGGCTCCGCCATTGGAGAGCGATGGCGGGGCCGACGAAGCTTTCGCTGACGCTGCGGCGCTTCCAACTACGCGCCAATTTCAGCGATACCGCCAGCAGGCCCTCGCCGCCGGCGCGTTCAGGTCCCGTCTGTGCCTTTAGTGCCGTTGGTTGCAGTTCCGGTGCCCTTCGCAGTACCGGTGCCGCCTGCCCCGCCGGTGCCGGGGGTGCCAGTGCCGGCCTTGTTACCGCCATTACCGCCGTTGCCGCCGGTCGCGTTTCCGCTGCTACTCGTGCTGGCGACACCCGCGGGGCCACCCTTGCCACCGTTGCCCCCATTACCGTTGCCGGAGCCGTTGCCGCCGTTACCGCCGTGACCGGCCTTCGCGTTTCCGGTGGCGTTTCCGCCCTGGAGCGTCGCTGACCCGCCGTCTCCGCCGAGGCCGCCGTCGTTGTCGGCTTTGCCGCCACTGTTACCGCCGCTGCCACCATTACCAGCAGTAGCCGTCCCCGGCCCGCTGTTGATGACAGTCGCTTCGCCACCCAAACCCCCCTGACCGCCCGCGCCTTTAGTTGCGCTGCCGCCGTTGCCACCGCTACCGCCGGTGGCGTCCGATTCAAATGAGTCGGCAAACCCGCCGTTGCCGCCGTTGCCGGCGCTGCCGCTACCTGTGCTCCCGCCGTTGCCCCCGTTACCGCCGCTGGTGGCGAACACTGCGCGGGCGTTGCCGCCGTCGCCACCGTTTCCTGACGGGCCGTTCGGCGTGCTGCCGCCGTCGCCCCCGTTGCCGCCGGTGGCGGTCCCTTCACCCGCTGACGTCGCGAAACCCCCCTTGCCGCCGTTGCCGGCCTGGCCGCCGCCGAACAGGCCGAAGAGGCCGCTAGCAGCGTTGCCGCCGTTGCCACCATTGCCACCTACGGAATCGGTCGTGGTGCTGGCCAGCGGTTCCCCGTCGTCGTTGCCGCCGTTGCCCCCGTTGCCACCGCGACCGGACAACCGCCCGGCGTTGCCGCCGTTGCCGCCGTCGGTGGCCGCCGAGATCCTGGTCCCGGCCTGGTCGTACACAGCGTTCAGACCGTTGCCGCCGTTGCCGCCGTCACCGAAAAACCACCCGCCGTTGCCGCCGTCGCCGCCGTTGGCGCCGTCACCTCCGCTGCCCCCGAACAGCCCGCCGTTGCCGCCGTTGCAGGCATCGCCGGTGCAGTCGGCGGGGGCGTCGAGGCCGTCGCCGATCAGCCAGCCACCCGGACCGATGATCGGTCGAAGCTTTGAGGTCCCGACGTCGCGCGACGCGGCGGCCAGCGCGTTCGTCGTGGGCGAGGCCGCCGATCCGATTAGGGGGTTGGCGCTATCGAACAACCACCAGGGTTCTTGCGGGCCCAGTGGGAGCGGCAAGTCGGTGGATGCCAACTCCACGGCCGCTGTGGTCGGCGCCGGCGCGCCCGGGGATGAGGCCAGCAGCACGCCGACGCCGAGCATCGCAGCCCCGCCGAATGCGGTGGTCATGTACTGGCGAGCCGACATTCTCGGCGTGCGCCCGGCGTTGCGGTGTTGGGACATGGTTGCTCTCCTTACCTGGGCATGGGACCGCTGGCTTGAAATACCGCGGTCACCTGCGCTGACCCACCTGTGGAGTGTCTGCCCCGCCGAGCCTGACGTCGTCAGTAGGGCACCACTGCAAACGTGCGGGGAATCGGTACTGCGCTACTGCAAAGTCGCGTGCAACTTCATCTACTGACCGGCTATCAGCGTTTTCTGGATTCATGTTGGTTAGCTACCCCCGATCCGGAGGCACAGAGTAGCTAACAACAAGGTTGGGACACAAGTCCCAATTTTGGGCGACCAGTAAGCAGAGAGGCCCACCAGCACCAACACCGCAAATTGCAGTGGTCACCTACTGACGCGTGAGGGCAGGAGCTGTACCTAGTCTGCGCCTATGACCGGCGCAATGCGTTGAGCAATATCGCCTCCGGGAGAGCCACCATGAGGTCCGCAAACTACGCCGGTCGGGTTGGTGCGTTAGCCGTCGCGCTGGGCATTGGGGTAGGGATGGCCGCGACACCCTGGGCGGCGTCTGCCAAGCCGCCCGATCCAGGTTCGCCCTCGTCGTCGGATTCTCCATCGAGTCTCTCCACAGGACCCGTCATCGACGTCGAACAAACTCAACGCACCGGGATAGAACATGACTATCTCGATGAACGGTGTGACGCGCGTGCAGTCAGGGGCCGTCACCTCATCCGCGACCGGCCAAGTTCGGTGGCGCGAGCCCGAGGCGCCTATATAGCGGTGTACCTGGTCAACGACCCCTTCGAACCCGAAACACTCCCACCCAACTGGCAACCACCACCCCCACCACCACCAACATTGGACGACGACCCACCGTTCTAACCGACTGCAGTCACCGGTGGTCGCGGCCGCTTACCCTGGCACCCTCTCCAGGATGTTCGTCATCACGATGTCGGGCACCGAAGCGGGAAACGCGCACGACGTGACCTCCACGAGGACGACGTTCTTCACGCGATAATCGCGCCCACAGCCGTTGCCGGGGCGCATCTGCACCGACTCCAGTGTGGCGTTCCACTCGCCGACGAACATCGGTCCCAACGTCGACGAGGCGCAGCCGTCGATGAGCGCGACCACTCCATCGAACGCGCGCCGGGCGGTCGCGAGGTCACGGTAGGCCGCCGCGCCCTCGGAGATCAGACCGCCGTCAGGCGGATTCTGAAACGTCGTCTTGTGGAACTCTTCCACATCGGGGCCGCCGAAGGTCTTGGTCTCTTCGAAGATCCATTGACATTGCGGCGGAGTGGTTTTCGCGAGCTGATCGATGTCGACGGGGACCTTACCGTCCATGCTCGGGATGATGGTCAGGTCGTCACCCGCCCCGGTGATTGCCTGCATCCGTGACTGGTCGAGCATCAGCGTCTCGACATCGACCGGAGACTTGGATTCGTCATCGATGCCGGGCGCGGCGCGGAGCGCGCGGCCGCCGACGGTATCTGAGCAACCGGCCGCAACCAAGACCGCCGCGCACCAGACCGTTAGCGATCGGGCCGATACGGGCATCGCGTCATCCCTTCCGGATCGAGAGTAACCGGATCGAATATCGTTCAACGAGTGAGTGTTTTCGCCGCAGCGACCGGCATCGGGTCGTGGCCGGGGTCGTCGCCGCGCGAAGCCGCCGAGATCGTGATCGGCGAACTGCACACGCTTCCTCACCTGGTCGAACTGCCCGCCCGCGGCGTCGGCGCCGATATGATCGGCCGCGCGGGCGCGCTGTTGGTCGACATCGGCATCGACACGGTGCCCCGCGGCTACCGCATCGCCAACGGCCGGAGCGCCGTCCTGCGCCGGGCCGCCAGCCTGCTCGACGAAGACATCGACACCCTCGAAGAGGCATGGGAGAAGGCCGGCCTGCGCGGCGGATCGCGCACCGTGAAGGTGCAGGCGCCGGGACCCATCACGCTGGCCGCCCAGCTCGAGCTGCCCGGTGGCCACCGCGCGATCACCGACCCTGGCGCGGTGCGGGACCTGGCCGGGTCACTGGCAGAGGGGGTGGCCGCCCATCGCGCGCAGCTCGAGAGGCGCCTTGACACTCTTGTGGTGGTGCAGTTCGACGAGCCGTCGCTGCCTGCCGCACTGGAGGGCAGGCTGACCGGAGTGACCAGCCTGACGCCGGTGCACCCGGTCGACGAGTCGATTGCGATCGGCCTGCTGGACGACTGCGTCGCCCTCGTCGGCGCCGAGGTGGCGGTGCACAGCTGCGCGGCCGGATTGCCCTGGAAAGCCCTGCAGCGCAGCGGCATTCATGCTGTTTCGGTCGACGTCTCGACGCTGACGGCCGCGGATCTCGACGGGGTGGGAGACTTTGTCGACTCGGGTCGCACTGTGCTGCTGGGAGTGGTCCCGACGACCCCGCCGGCATCGCGGCCGTCGGCGGAGGAGGTGGCCAAGGCCGCCGTCGCTGTGACCGATCGCCTCGGGTTTGCGCGTTCGGTACTGCGCGAACGGGTCGGCATTACGCCGGCGTGTGGCCTCGCCGCGGCCACCCCGCAGTGGGCGCGCACCGCCGTCGAACTCGCGCAGAAGGCCGCTGACGCATTCGGCGAGGACCCGGACGCGATCTGACAGCCCAGCTTTTACGCAACCAATAGGTTGCGCTTCTCGCCGCACCACGATAGCGTGACACGCAACCAGGAGGTTGCACATGAGTAATGATCGGATCGAGAAGGAAGTTGTACTGCACGCTCCGCTGGAGCGGGTCTGGCGGGCGATCAGCGACGCCGACGAGTTCGGCCGGTGGTTCGGGGTCCGCTTCGACGGACCGTTCGTCGCTGGCACGTCGGTCACAGGGGTGATCACCCCGACGACCGTTGACGACGAGGTCGCCGCGGCCCAGGAGCAGCACGCGGGCAAGGCGGACACTTGGCAGATCGTCGCGATCGAGCCTCAGCGCCGGCTGGCTTTCCGCTGGCATCCGTACGCGGTCGAGCCGGGCACCGACTACTCGGCGGAGCCGACGACGTTGGTGGAGTTCACGCTGACCGAGGCCGACGACGGCGTCTTGCTGCGCATCGTCGAATCCGGGTTCGACAGGATTCCGGCCGACCGTCGGGCGACCGCATTCGAGCACAACAGCGAAGGCTGGACCAAGCAGACCGAACTGGTACGCAAATATCTGGCATTCAGCGAGAAGGTGTGAGCACGTCCCCGGCAGTCGTCGCGAATGCCCCGTTGTTCGACGCACTCGGCGATCCCAATCGTCTGCGCATCGTCACGCGGCTGTGCGACGGCGGCCCCTGCTCGACTTCACAGGTCACGCAGGTGATACCGGTGAGCCGCCAAGCGGCGACCAAACACCTGTTGTTGTTGGAGGCGGTGGGACTGGTGAGCAGCCAGCGGAACGGCAGGGAACGAATCTGGCGGATCGAACCCGAACCGCTCACCGACGCGAGTGATTATCTCGCGGCGCTGTCCAAGCGCTGGAACAAGGCCATCGACAGGTTGCGTGCATACGTAGAAGGCGAATAGCACTCCTAACGTTAATTTGCATGCATTCTCCGAAGGCGTTCCTCGCCGAGCGCCGGCATGCAAGAATGCAATTCGCACGCCTCTGCATGTATTTGCCAACCGCAGGAGAGGAACTGTGGTCCAAGCGAACCTACGCCTCGCGGCAGGTGTTGGTGTGCTGGCCGCATGTCTTCTGGTCGGCGGCCCGGCCGCGGCCGTCGCGATCGCCGACACGGGCCATGGTTCGCACTCCGGGCGCGGCGACAACGACAACAGAGGGTCGAACAGCATCAGTCGTGGAGGTTCCCGCGGCGGTTCGGACTGGAGCGACAACATCATCAACAGCGGCCGCGAGGCCACGAATTCCGACAAGGACGGCCGTCCGTCGAGCCGAGTCGGATCGGGTCGCGAATCCGGCACGTCCGATGAACGGCCGAGTTCCGACTACAGTCCCGCCTCGCCGCAGTTGAAGAAGCCGAAAGTGACGTTCGGCGACGGGCGAACGCCCGGGGTGCAGGACCATGACACCGGACCGCGCTGGGACTGGAGTGCGCCCGAACCGGCCCCACCGCCACCCCCTCCACAGGTCATCACTGTTCCGCTGAACCCGCCGAACATCAGGCCCGTCGCTCTACACCCCGGAGTCGTCCAGCAGTTGGTGGTTGCTCCAACGGCAGGGGTGGTGGATCCGTTGTGGGGCGTCGCCGGACTGCTGTTGATGCCCGCCGCCGGCGCCATCCTCGGATACCGGCAGGCGCGGGGTGCGCACGCCGCGGCGGAGCTAGGTCGTCACCCGTAGATCCTTGCGGAGGATCTTGCCCGACGCGGATTTCGGGATCGCGTCTATGAACTCGACCTGACGTACCTTCTTGTAGGGCGCGACCTGGCCAGCGACGAACTCCATCACCTCATCCGCCGTCAGGTCGACGCCAGATTGCGCGACGACGAAGGCTTTTGGCACCTCTTCGCCTTCGTCATCCTTGACACCGATGACGGCTGCGTCGGCGATCGACGGGTGGCTCAGCAGCACGGCCTCGAGTTCGGCGGGCGGCACCTGGTAGCCCTTGTACTTGATCAGTTCCTTGAGCCGGTCGACGATGTACACGCAGCCGCAGGCGTCCACCTGCGCCAAATCCCCTGTGTGAAGCCAGCCTTCGCCGTCAATGGTTTCTCTGGTGGCCTGCTCGTTGCCGAGGTATCCGGCCATGACGTTGGGGCCCTTGAACCAGAGCTCTCCGGTTTCACTGAGACCCTCTGCAGGAGCGTCGATTTCGTCGCCGGTGTCGGGATTGATGAGTTTGGAAGCCGCATTGGACACGGTCCAGCCAACAGAGCTCAGCGGTGCGACCATCCCCATGTTCCGCACGCCTCCGTCGAACGGGGTGATATGGCTGACCGGGCTGAGCTCGCTCATTCCGTAGCCCTGCACCACCCGGCAACCCAACCGCCTGGCGACAGCGTGGCCGAGATCGGCGTCCAACGGGGCGGCACCGGACATCACGGTGTTCAGCGAGGACAGGTCATAGTCGTCGATCAGCGGATGCTTGGCCAGCGCGACGGCGACCGGCGGTGCGATGAACGCGATCGTGCACTTGTGGTTCTGGATGTTGGCCAGGAACTCGCCGAGATCGAAGCTCGACATCACCACCAGCCGTGCACGCGCATGCAACGCGGCGTTGAGCAGCACCGTCATTCCGTAGATATGAAAAAACGGCAACACAGCCAACACCACGTCCTCGGCCAACATCCCGTGTAGCGGACGGATCTGTGCGACGTT
>Ga0157379_10005218_pt1 | contig 11155 bp, 9 predicted proteins | sample S25metaG_FD_121802 | JGI IMG/M metagenome (GOLD analysis project Ga0157379, IMG submission 121802) | Switchgrass rhizosphere microbial communities from Kellogg Biological Station, Michigan, USA - S2-5 metaG | ecosystem: Host-associated > Plants > Roots > Rhizosphere > Soil | place: USA: Michigan... | reverse complement strand
TCCATCGAGCCCCAGCTCGGTCGGCGCGACGCAGTTGTTGAAGTCGTCGGCAAGCGGAGCGCCGCGCCACACGACCGGGATCGCGATCGCGACGAACGCGACCGCTGCAACAACGAAAATGATGCGCCCACAGAATTCCGCCGGCTCGGGTCCGACGTTTCCCACAGGCACCGGATTCGCCGAATCCATCATCGTGACCGTAACGGCGACGGAGGGCTGGCGCGGTGGAGACGCACCGCCAAAGTGACGAGCAGATCGTCCACTCCGAGCGGCCCGGGTTCCCAACGTCCAAGACGGTGCACGTCGTTGCCTTCTCGCACCGGCTGCGGTCTGCCCGTGAAAGCGGCACTGAATCCGGCGCAGCGAACCGCCATAGCGGATCGTGTGTCGGCTTTGCCGTGAGGGTAGGCGAAGTAGCGGACTGCGGCACGGGCGACGGCGGCGAGATCCTCGCGGCCGCGCGACACGGCACTCTCGAGGGCCGGATCATCGAGGTCAGGCAAAACATCGTGCGCAACGGTGTGAAAGCCAACGGTCATGCCCGCTGCGCCCAACGACGCAATGGCGTCACGTTCGAGAACAGCGGGAGTGGAGACACCGGCCGCCAGCTCACTCACGCGGCGCCGCAGATCTACATTTCCCTGGCAGATCTGCGCCAGGCTTCCAGCGTGGGCCTCGGGCACACGCAGCAGCGCCGCAGTTCGCCGCGTACCGTGGGCGACGAGCAGCGCTTCGAGCTGCTGGAACCAATAGGGTCCAAGGCCATGCAGGAGGCGTCCTGAGAGGAAGAACGCGGCGGGTACACCGAGTTCGCGCAACACGGGCAATGCGTGCTCGACGTGACTCGGCAAATCGTCGTCGAAGGTCAACGCAACCGCAGGTCGTTTCCGGTCACCCGCTCGCGAGTCGAACGCGAGGACTTCATCAATCGTCACGAGGTCAACGACCTCGCAGAGCGCCTGCAGCTGCGCTCTGAATACATCCACAGGTACCGACGGAACAACCGCGCAGCCGGGTGGGGCCGACGGTCCCAGACGGTGATAGACAAGCACAAGTCGATGTCCACGGACCCGTGCGAGCGCTCGTACTCCGCCGCTCACCGTGGACGATCGCAAGAGTGTGTTGGCAACGCGACGCGCCAAAGAACTCATTGACCGTTCGGCTCCACGTCCGTCACGAACGCTCCGAGCCAGCGTTCGGCCTCGGCGATCCAGGCGGAATCACTGGCCACGAAGCGGAACAGGCGATCGCTCCCTACGGCAGGATGGACCAATGCCACGACCGCACGGCCAATGGAGCGGACATCGCCGCTGGCGATTGCGCTCGCATAATGCCGGACCGCCAGCAGACGCCGCCCGGTGCGGAGCGCTGACCAGGCAGCTCGACGCTGCATCGCAGGTTCGTCTACCGGGATGCTATATCGAAGGGCCAGCCGTCGGGCCTCGTGCACCATTTCCGAGGGATCAATCACCGTGTTTCCCGGGTGAAACCGATAGGCGACCAGCGGTTCCCGAACGCAGGCCGGTGGACCCGTGCGCGCGATGCGAATCCACAAGTCCCAATCCTCGGTGCGCCGGAGCGTTGGATCGAAGCCGCCGACGGCCGCCAGGACTTTCGAGCGCACCACGACGTTCGAGCCACCGGAGGCAATCGGATTCCAGCGAGGGAGCAGAGCCATGACGTCCTGGGGGTCGTTGGGCGGGCCGCCGCTCAGGACGTGGAGTTTGTCATCGATGTTCACATCACCGCTGTAGACCCAGCCGGCACCAGTCCGCTCGGCGGCCATCAGCTGACGGCTTAACTTGTCCGGCGACCAGAGGTCGTCGTCGTCGCAAAAGGCAATCCACTCACCGCGCGCCGCGGCGATTCCGCGATTGCGGGCGGCGCTCACGCCGCCCGGCTCCTGATTGCGAATCACCACGATGCGCGGGTCGGCGCCGTTTGTGATCTGCGGGGTCTCGTCGGTCGATCCGTCATCGACCAATACGACCTCGAGATCGGTCAGGTGCTGAGCGAGAATAGACCGCAGCGTGCGCCTGAGGAGCCGGGCGCGGTTGTGGCTTGGAACCACCACCGAGACAAGCGGCATCAACACCGCCTTCGGCGGTCATACTGAGCCATTCTGCTCCCCTGCCGAGCCCGCTGCCGTGATGCCGTGATCCGTCGCCGGCTCGTTATCATAATGCGGGAGGTGCGGAGCGCTGGTTCAATCATCTGCCACCGGCGGTCCATCGCAGCTCGTTCCGATTCTTCACGCTGACGACTGCGGTCTGTCCGACGGCATAACCGACGCGATCGTGGCCTGCCATGACCGTGGGTGGCTCCGCCGTACCAGCGTCGTCGTCAACGGCGCCGGCTGGGAACATGCCGTCGACGCACTCCGGTGTCGTCCCAACCTCGCCGTCGGCTTGCATCTGAATTTCTTCGAGGGAACGCCCCTTTCGCCACCCGGAGAGCTCGATCTGCTGGTCGACAGCCGCGGCCGATTCTGTCGAGGGTTCGCTGCACTGTGGGCCCACGGACTGGCGGCCAAAAGCGCCGCACGGCTGCGTGCTCAACTGCGAGTGGAAATGCAACGACAGATCGAGCGCTTCCTGACCTCTTTTTCGGATCGAGGGCCGCTGTCAGTCGACGGGCACGTGCACTACCATCTCCTCCCTCCCGTGTTCAGTGAGCTACTCTCTCTGTGCGATGTGTATCCGATTGATACCATTCGTCTGCCGCGGGAACCGCTGTATTGGCCGCTCGTGGCCGGAGCCCCACGACCGGCAATGGTGAATGTGGCGAAAAACGTCGTATTGCGCCTGCTTTCTTATCAGGCCACACGAGCGCTCGAGTCGCGGTCTCTGAAAACGACTGAGGCATTTATCGGGGTGCTTGGAACAGGGGCGATGAGCCTGGCGCACGTGCGTGCAGCGCTGGACCACTTGCGTCGCTCACGCACGACCGGAAGGGTGGAGATACTTTTCCATCCGGGTCGTGCCCGCCACGATGAGGCGTCGCTCTGGAGCGACCGTCCCGAGCTTCAAGCGTTCTATCTCTCCGAAAATCGCGACCGTGAAGCAGAACTGCTTTGCAGCCCGGTCCTGGATCAACTGCTACGTACTTACGGCGCGGTCGCCGGCGATCGAGCGACATTGACGCCGCCGGCCAAGGCAGCACGATGAATGCGCTCGGGGTGTTCGGCGCCACGGACGTGGTTCACCCGGCTGCGTGTGTGTTGCGCGACGGCCGCCTGGTCGCGTTTGCCGAGGAAGAACGCTTTGCGCGAGTGAAGCAGGCACGCGGGTTATTCCCGGCGCAGGCAATGGCATGGTGCCTCCGCGACGCGGGCATCGCACTCGGCAGCGTGGACGCAATGGCCTTCGGGTGGGACGCGAATGCCAACTGGTTTCGCCTGCCGCTGTCGATGGCACGCTCGTTTGTCGGCAGCCGATTGGCGGGACGGCGCGCAGCGAGTCCGGCGGTGGTACCCGGACGCCCCGGGATGGGCTCAGCGGCGATCGCAGGGCTGCATACGCTGTTGCACCTGAATCCCTGGAACCTTCATGAGCGGATTATTCTCGCGCTACGCGACGGAGGATTCGTTCGTGATCCGATCCCTCCGCTGCACTTCTACAACCATCACTTGTGTCATGCAGCCACGGCCTTCTACTGCTCCGGGCTCAACGACGCGGCGATATTGGTGTTCGATGGACACGGCGAAGACCGCACCGTGTCGATATTTCATGGGAACGGGCGCTCTATTGGTGACGTACGTCACGTCGGACTCCCTCATTCGCTCGGCTGGTTCTACTCGGCGATAACCGAGTACCTTGGCTGGGATGCGAACGAAGGTGAGGTCAAGCTGATGGGATTGGCGCCCTACGGTCAGCCGGACCCGGCGTTGCGCGCATTTGTCGAAGATTTCGTCGAGCTCACGCCGGAGGGCGTGCGGCTCGATCCGTATTTCATTTTCTATGGTCGCCGCAGCTACGGCCGCTTCTTTGGTGACAAGATGGTCGAGCGCCTTGGACCACCTCGGGCACCGAGCGAGGAGGTCACTCAGCCTCACCGCGACCTCGCGTTCGCCGTCCAGCAGCGCCTCGAGGAAGCCGCAGTCCACCTCGCGCGACTGGCCCTGCGTGAGACCGGAAGCCGGAACCTGTGCGTCGCCGGTGGCGTCGCACTCAACTGCAAGATGACCGGCCTGCTCCATCGAGCCCGAGTGGCCGATCGACTGTTCGTGCAGCCGCTCTCATACGATGCGGGCGTGGCCTTGGGAGCAGCGATGCTCGCAAGCGAGGAAGCCGGCGACGACTGCCGCTTCGACATGGAGCATCTTCAGTACGGACCGGCTTACGACGACGCGGCCATCGAGGCAGTGCTACGTCGCACTGGCGTCCCGTACAGACGACTCGATGACATCGCGGACGCGACCGCCGGGCTCATCGCCGAGGGAAAGGTGGTCGGCTGGTTCCAGGGGCGAATGGAGGCTGGTCCGCGCGCGCTTGGCGGCCGCTCGATCGTCGCGGATCCGCGGCAGGCGGCGATGAGGGACATTGTCAATGACAAGGTGAAGTTCCGCGAACGATGGCGGCCGTTCGCACTCTCGATCCTCGCCGAGAAGGCGACAGACTATCTCGTCGACGCTGTCGATGCGCCTTTCATGGTGATGGCCTTTGAGGTTCTCCCCGGACGAGAGTCGGAGATCGCGGGCGCTCTTCATCCCGCGGATAACACCACACGACCTCAGACGGTACGGCGCGAGGTCAATCCACTCTTCTGGTCACTGATTGAAGGTTTCCGTCGTCGGACCGGCGTGCCCGGCGTGCTTAACACCTCCTTCAACGTCAAGGGCGAGCCCATCGTGTGCAGCCCCACGGACGCTCTCCGCTGCTTCTATGGAAGCGGCATGGACGCGCTGGCGATTGGTAACTTCCTGTTAGAGAAGCCTGCGATGAGTAGCGCTCATGGCGAGCTCCTCGCCGCTGCGGAAGGCCGCCATCAAGATTGAGACGATGAACGCGCTAGCTCCAGATGCTGCACGACCGGACGCGCACGTGGAACGATGCTGTCCCGCGTGCGGAGGCAGCACCTTTGCAAATCGTCGCCTCGCTGACTTCCTGCATACGTATACGTGCAGGTCCTGCGGCCTGATTCTCAGTGAGATGACGCGCCGCAAACCGAAGCTGGGCCAGTACGCAAACGTCGATCTGCGTGCGTATCTCACATCTGTTGGCGCACTTCGACACGAGCAATCATCCAAGATCCTGGCGTTCCTCGCCGCCTACAAAGGTCCCGGAGCCCGTGTGCTGGACGTGGGCTGCGGCTTCGGGTCTCTCCTGCTCCGTGCGAAAGAGGCAGGCTACGCAGTCGCCGGCATCGAACCTGACGAGCACGCGTGCGCGAAGGCGTGCGAGGTACTCGGTTCAAACGTCGTGAAACAGGGAACTCTGCTACAGGTGCGGCCACCAGCCGGATCAGCCGACGTGGTTGCGACGCTCGACGTGCTCGAGCATGTACCGCTGGCCGAGCATGCGGCTTTCGCGCGCATGATGAGAGATGTTCTGGCTCCCGGCGGCATCTGGGTGATCAAGGTTCCGAGCACCGAGGGCTTGTATTATCGGGTGTCTGCCATGGTGGCGCGGGTGGCTCCACGGATTGGCGCCACGTTCATGGGCCGACTCTGGCAGACTGACTACGAATTTCCCCACACGGTGTACTTCGATCGCAGCTCGCTGCAGCGCTGGTTGCAGCGCCACGGCTTCACCATGATCGATTTTCAGTACTTGCCGGAGGTGCCGATTCGCACGATCATCGACCGCCTGACGCATGATGGAGACATCAGTCGGCTTCAGGCGTACTGCCTCGCACCGGCGGTGGGTGCCATCAATGTCATCGAGTGGCTGCGCCGGCGCTCGGACGCTCTCGTTGTGCTCGCTCGTTGCAGTTGATCAGTGATGCTGTAAATTGCGATGTCGAATCAGGGCCTGCCCCCCACTGACGTCGACTCACCGCTGATGCGCCGCGCCACGACGCACCTGTCGCTGGTCGTTGGCTGTTACAACGCCGCGCGGCACCTCGAGAAAAGACTCCTTGAACTCGTCGCGTTCCTCGACAGCATCCATCGCGCCTACGAGTTGCTGATCGTCGATGATGGAAGTCTGGACGAGTCGCTTCCGATTCTGCGGCGGCTGGAGACCAGCGTCCCTTCGATCATCGTGCTGCGCAACCCGCGGAACATGGGCAAGGGATACACCATTCGAAACGGCATCCTGAATTCGACGGGTAAGTACATCATCTTTACCGATGTTGACATGGCGTATTCGAAGGGCAACCTGCTGTCGGTGCTCGAGAAACTGGAGAGCGGACATCCGCTGGTTGTCGGGAACAGGCGGTTACCCGAGTCCGTGTACGTCGTCAATAATGCGCTGGTGAAGTACGTCTATCGCCGCCACCGCGGCGGCATGGCGTTCAATAAACTCGTCCGACTGCTGTTCGGGCTGACGACGCGCGATACGCAGAGTGGCTTGAAAGGATTTTCACGCGGCGCGGCCGCGCAGATATTCCAGCAGCTGTACACAGACGGGTTCCTCTTTGATATCGAAATCTTCGTCCGGAGTCGCGCGCTCGGCATTCCCGTCGCCGAGGTTCCGGTGCAGCTGACGTTCGAGGACGACGTCACGACGGTGCAGCAGTTCACGTATCTGTTCAAAGTGATCCCCGAATTGGCGCGCATCAAAATGCTGGAAATGAGGGGGGCGTACGCGAATGCGCGAGGCGGCGTCACACCGTCCTCACTCCCCGAATCTGTTTCCCCGAAGCATTTCCATGACGGGACCTGACGTTGGCTACAGGGCAGACGAAGCCTGAGTGGGTGAATGGCATTGAGCGCGACGCGCTGCCGCTGGAGCACCCCTGGCTGTGCGTGCCGCTCTGGATCGTGGCCACTGGCATTCTGTCCTGCTGGATCGCGTTAGCGGCCCTTCACGTGGCGGACGATTACCGTGTCACCCATCTCGGTGGCACATGGGCGGCGCTGGCCGAGAGTGCCCGCACCGGTCGCCTGTATCCACCGATTTTCGACGGCGAGCACTACGCCGGTACGCGCTACCTGCCGCTGCCGATCCTGCTGAACGCTTTGGCATCTGCCGTCGCTGGCGATCCATTGATCGGCGGCAAGGTGGTGGCGGCGCTTCTCACGATCACCCTGATGGCGCTCGTCATTGTCGTGTTGCGCCGCGTCCTGTGCCCATGGCCAATCGCGGCTGCGTTGGCGGCCGTGGTCGTTGCGACGGATACGGGCCTGCAGGCGAGCTCCACCATTGGCGGAGACCTCCTCCCCACCGTGCTGCAGGTTTGCGCCGTGGCAATCGTCATCGGCAATCGAGGCCGGTACGCGCTGTTGATCGCGGGCGCATTCGCGGGGTTGGCGATGGCAAGCAAGCTCACTGGAGTGTGGGCGTTTCTTGGGATAACCACCTGGCTCGTCATGCAGCTCCGGTGGCGGCACGCCGTGAGCTTTGCAGGCGCGTCTGCAGGCGTTGCGGCGCTTATTCTGGGGACCGTGGAGCTCCTCACTGGAGGCGGTCTCTCCGCGCACATGCTCGCATTCTCGTTAGCCGGAGTTCAGGGAGGGGCTTCCCTTTTGCGAGGCCCCAACCAGCTTCTCTACAATCTGCTCGGTCACGCTTCGGGAATCGTCGTCCTATTCCCACTGGCCGTTCTCGGCGCGCTGCTGTCGCGCGGTTGGCGGCAGCTGTCAGTTGTTCACGTCGCGCTGATTTATTCGATCCTGCTGCTGCTCGTTGTGTTCGCTGATGTCGGCACCGGGTTCAACCAGCTGCTCGACCTCGCAGTTCTCACGGCGCTCGCAGCTGGCTATGCGGCAGCTCCCGCAGCGAGTTCCGATCGGCCGACCGGCGCGGTCCTCACCGTCGTCGTCAGCGTTGCTGTGATCTGGGCAGCGGGTTTGGACCTTGTACGAACTGTGGGTTTCGACCTGCGAAGCACAATAGCCACTCTGAAAGCGGGCGCTGTGCCCCACCGCACCGTCGACCTCGTCGCGGCCATGGTACGTCCGGGCGAGCAGGTGCTGGCTGAGGACCCATCAATTGAAACCGCGCTCGGTCGCCAACCCGTCGTCATGGATGCATTCATGCTTGCCAGACTGGAACGTGCGCATCCTGAGCAAGTGAATCCACTCATCTCGTGGATTGATGCGCGGCGCTTCGATTTGGTTGTGCTCGTCGTGTCGCTCGAGGACCCGACTGTAGACTTCTGGTGGAACGACTTCCAATATGGTCCGCGCGTCGCCGCGGCGCTCCGAAAATCTTATCGGCCCGATGGTCTGGTCGGCCGGTACTTTGTGTATCGGCGACGGCAATGAGAAGCATCCGACAGCTCCTGACATGGAGGCCGGAGGTTGATGGTCGGCTCATATTGATGATTGCTGTCGCGACGTATTTAGGAGTTATCGCGGCGGGGCGTCTCGAATGGGGCGTCGATCTCTGGCCGTATCTCGGTGTTCCTCCGGGCCCATCGTTATTCTTCGACGCTCGTAATGTGACCGCCGCCTGGGAAAGCGAGCGGCTTGGCTACGATCCCCTTTACGACAGTCCACGCGACCCGTGGCATCGGCCGCTGATGTATTTGCGTCCCTGGCTCCTGCTGGGCGTGCTCGGCCTCGACCAGTCGCACACTTTCATCCTGTCCACGACCTTGATTGCGGCGATGTTCGTGTCGTTCGCCCTTCTTGTTGGCCGGGTCACGGCCGGAACTGGCATCGTGCTGGCGTTCGCAGCGTGTTCGCCGGCAGTCATGCTTGCCGTGGAGCGCGCAAACATGGATATCGCGCTGTTCTCGATCGTAACTGTCTCGATTCTTCTGTGGCGCGTACTCCCACGCCCGGCCCGAGTCATAAGCCCGATCGTCATATTGGTTGGGGCTACCGCGAAGATATATCCAGCATTCGCCTTGCCGGCCTTCGTGGTCTCGGGCAGTCGCAGTGCGGCTCGCGCCGCGTTGCTGTGTGTGGCGGCGTTTGGCGTTTACTGCGTCTGCAGCCTCCGCGACATCGCACATGTCGCTGTAATCGCCATCCAGGGAGAGCAGTTCTCGTACGGTGCGCGTATCCTGCCGGCCCATCTCTACCATCAACTCGGGATCGAGCGTTGGTCCGGCCCGGCAGTTCTCAAGCAGATGATCGCCGTCGTGCCACTCGCGGCCATTTCGGCCGCAATCGCAATCCGGGTTCAGCGTCACCTCGCGCCTCGGGGTGATCAGCCGACAGTCGCCAGCGCCCCTCTGCTCGCTCTGCAGGTGGGGGCTCTCATTTACCTGGGCACGTTTGCGGCAGCAAACAACTTCGATTACCGATTGGTGTTTCTGCTCCTGACCTTTCCGCAACTCATCGAGTGGGCCAGCATCCCGGAGCACCGTCTCTCGCGGCTGGCACTGGTAACGCTGGTTGCGATTGTGCTGCTGCTCTGGGTCGGCAGCCTGTCGCAGTGGTTGAATCTCTGGGACGAACTCGCCAGCTGGGCGGTCGCCGGCCTGCTGGCCGCCGTCGTCGCGGCGACTGTGCCCGGCCTGGGCGCTGTGCGCAAGTCGGTATTCGGCGGCGGCGCCTTAGCAGATTCGACCACCTAAGTCCCAATGCCTCTTCGAATCGCGCACATCAGCAATGAGGCGTTCGGTCTGGAGACTGCGAGCGGAGTCCAGCAGGCGGTCTACTGTCTCGCCCGGGCACAGGCCGACATTGGCCAGGCCGTCGCTGTCTTCTCGAGGGACGACCACGCGATGAATGTTCTCGCAGATGCTGCGGAGTCGACGTCGCACCGCCCGAGTCCTGTGGTCCCGGCAGCTCGCATCTCATTCCGGCAATGGCTGCTTTCGCGACACTTCGAACAGACCCTGGCCAGGGACGTTCTGGCCTGGCGACCTGACATAGTTCACTTTCACTCAGTCCACATACCCGAGAACATCGCGCTGGCGCCTCATCTCGGCGCCGCCGGAATCGCCTATTGTGTGACCGTCCACGGCGCGTTGTTTCGCGCCGCACTTCGGCGAGGTTGGCTGAAGAAGACGCTCTTCAATGTCGTCTTCGAGCGCCGTTATCTGAACGAAGCGCGATTCATCCACGCACTGAGCCCTGGTGAGAGCGAGAGTATCCGGCGCCACGGAGTAAATCGCCCCATCGTCGTCGTGCCGAATGGGCTTCCGCCCGACAGTCACGTTCTGGCATTGCAGCCGGATGCGCTGTATGCCGAAAACCCTCAGCTTCGTGACCAACGGGTGTTCATGTTCGTCGGCCGATTGGATCCCTGGCACAAGGGACTGGATGTGCTGGTGGATGCGTTCGCGGCTGCCGGGCTGGCCGAGGCATCACTCGTGTTGGTTGGTCCCGACTGGCGCGGCTCACGCCGTGCGCTTGCGAAACGCGCCGAACGGCTCGGCATCTCGTCCCGAGTGGTGTTCATTGAGGCTGCATTCGGACAGGAGAGAGTAGACCTCTTCGCCGCCGCCGACATATTCGTGCATCCATCGCGATGGGAAGGCCTTTCGCTATCGGTGTTGGCGGCAGCAGCTGCGGGCAAGGCGTGCCTGATCACGCGGGAGGCCGATCCGCTCGGTGAGTTCGAGCGCGCGCAGGCGGCGGTCGTTGTGGAACCCAGTGTTTCGAGCATCGCTGAGGGCTTGAGGCAGGCCGGCGCTCTGACCCGTCAGGAGCTTGACACCATCGGCGCGCGTGCGCGGCGCGTGGCCGAAACCCATTTCAGCTGGCCCTCTATCGCAGCCAGGCTCGTGGAGGCTTACCGACTTGGGCTCGCCCCGCAAGAGGCGTGCGGCACGTTGGAATCAGCGCCGCGCGTCCTCAGGTGAAGGTGGGCGATGGGCAGCTGGGCCGGGCCAACGATGAGCTGAGATCGTCAATGGTGATCACATCTTAGAGTCGATGAACGCATCTCACTCGTGCTAGACTTTCGCTTCCCCCAACCCCACGGAATTCTTTTTCGCAGGCGCTGACTACCGCGCCCTGCATGGTACGTCCTCATTGCGCGGGACCAGTGTCAGGGTCCGTCGCCGCCATCGAGGTCAACATCGCCTTACGCTCGCGCGCGGAAGCCGTGAGTGAATCGTTTGATCTAGGACGAGACATTGAACGACGCTT
>Ga0157379_10005215_pt1 | contig 11158 bp, 11 predicted proteins | sample S25metaG_FD_121802 | JGI IMG/M metagenome (GOLD analysis project Ga0157379, IMG submission 121802) | Switchgrass rhizosphere microbial communities from Kellogg Biological Station, Michigan, USA - S2-5 metaG | ecosystem: Host-associated > Plants > Roots > Rhizosphere > Soil | place: USA... | reverse complement strand
TGCGCACGCTGCAGGCGCGCCCGCGAATGCAGCAGCGCGGCGCTGACGCTGAGCTGGGCGAGTTCCGGTGCCATGGCTGAAGCTTAAGCTGGGGCGCTTGACACCGCGCAGGCGCGCGCGGTCGGTGCTCGACAAAAGCGCAAGTTCCTGCCACGCCGGCGTGGCAGGCACGGGCAGACTGCCGTGGATGACGAATGTGCTGCTCTACCTGCTGACGGTGCTGATCTGGGGCACGACCTGGATCGCCCTCAAGTTGCAGCTGGGCGTGGTGCCGATCGCCTGGTCGATCGCCTACCGCTTCTGGCTCGCTGCGGCCGTGCTGCTGGTCTGGCTGGTCTGGCGCCGGGAGTGGCGCATTCCACCGCGGGTCGTCTGGCCGCACCTGCTGGCCCAGGGTCTGTGCCTGTTCTGCCTGAACTTCGTCTGTTTCCTGCTCGCCAGCCAGTGGATCGCCAGCGGCCTGGTGGCAGTGTGCTTTTCCACCGCGCCGGTCTGGAATGCATTGAACGGACGCCTGTTCCAGGGCAAGGTGATCGCGCCGCGGGTGCTGCTCGGCGCCGCGCTCGGCCTGGCCGGCCTGCTGCTGCTGTTCGGCACCGAGGTGCTGAAGGACCTGGACCGGCCGCAGACGCTATGGGGCCTGGGCCTCGCGCTCGCCGGCACCTGCTGCTTCTCACTTGGCAACCTGCTGTCGGGCGCGATGCAGAAGCTCGGCCAGACGCCGCTGCAGACCAACACGACGGCGATGGCGATCGGCGGCACGGTCGTCGCCGCGGGCGCGCTGCTGAGCGGCCAGGTGCCGGCCTTCGACACCTCGCCGACCTACGTGGCCGCGTGGCTGTACCTCGCCATCCCGGGTTCGGTGATCGGTTTCACGGCGTACCTGACACTGGTCGGCCGGATGGGCGCGGACCGGGCGGCCTATTGCACCGTGCTGTTCCCGGTGGTGGCACTGAACGTCTCGGCCTGGGTCGAGGGCTACCACTGGACGGCCGCTGGTCTCGCCGGCCTGCTGCTGGTGGCGCTGGGCAACGTCGTGGTGTTCTGGCGCGGCAGCCTGCTGCGCTTGCGCTCAGCCTGAGACCGGCGCGCGCGCGCCGAAGATCGCCGAGCCGATCCGCACGATCGTCGCGCCTTCGAGGATCGCCGCTTCCAGATCGGCACTCATGCCCATCGACAGCGTGTCGAGCGCAAGGCCTTGCGTGCGCAACGAATCGCGCAGCTCGCGCAGTGCGCGGTGCGGTACACATTGCTGCGCGAGGTCGCCCGCCGGTTCGGGGATCGCCATCAGCCCGCGCAGCACGATGCGCGGCAACCGGGCCACCGCCTGCGCGACCTCGGCCGCCTCACCCGCTGCCAAGCCGCTCTTGCTCGCCTCGCCGCTGATGTTGACCTGCAGGCACAGCTGCAGCGGCGGCAGATGCGCCGGCCGCTGCTCCGACAGCCGCTGTGCGATCTTCAGCCGGTCGACCGAATGCACCCAGTCGAAGCTCTCGGCGACCACGCGGGTCTTGTTGCTCTGCAACGGCCCGATCAGGTGCCATTCGATCGCGCCGCGCAGGTCCGCGAGCGCCGCGATCTTGTCGACGCCTTCCTGCACGTAGTTCTCGCCAAAACGGCGCTCGCCGGCCGCGTGCGCCGCACGCACCGCCTCGGGGCCGAAGGTTTTGCTCACACACAGCAGCGTGACGCTTTGCACGGGGCGCCGCGCGCCGTCGCAGGCGCGTGCAATGCGAGCGCGCACTTGTTGTATGTTGTCCGGGATCGTCGCCATAATGCGTCGAGAGTATCCACGCGCCGGTGCCCACCGCGCCGCTTCCGCGACTCGAACCATCGGATTCCATGGACATCACCCAGCTGCTGGCGTTCTCGGTCAAGAACAAGGCATCGGACTTGCACCTCTCGGCCGGCCTGCCGCCGATGATCCGGGTGCACGGCGATGTCCGCCGCATCAATGTCGACCCGCTTGAGCACAAGCAGGTGCACGACATGGTGTACGACATCATGAACGACTCGCAGCGCAAGGCGTATGAAGAAACGCTGGAGTGCGACTTCTCGTTCGAGATTCAGGGCCTCGCGCGTTTCCGCGTCAACGCGTTCAACCAGAACCGCGGTGCCGGCGCGGTGTTCCGGACGATTCCGTCGAAGATCCTGACGCTCGAGCAGCTGAACACACCGAAGGTGTTCGCGGAACTCGCGCTCAAGCCGCGCGGCATGGTGCTATGCACCGGGCCGACCGGTTCGGGCAAGTCGACGACGCTGGCGGCAATGGTGAACCACCTGAACGAGAACGAGTTCGGCCACGTGCTGACGGTGGAAGACCCGATCGAGTTCGTGCACGAGTCCAAGAAGTGCCTGGTCAACCAGCGCGAGGTCGGCCCGCACACGCTGAGCTTCGCGAACGCGCTGCGTTCGGCGTTGCGCGAAGACCCGGACGCGATCCTGGTCGGCGAAATGCGCGACCTGGAAACGATCCGCCTGGCGCTCACCGCGGCGGAAACCGGACACCTGGTGTTCGGCACGCTGCACACCTCGAGCGCCGCGAAGACGGTCGACCGCGTCGTCGACGTGTTCCCGGCGGCCGAGAAGGAAATGGTGCGCGCGATGCTGTCGGAGTCGCTGATCGGCGTGATCTCGCAGACGCTGTGCAAGCTCAAGGACGGCAGCGGCCGCGTCGCAGCGCACGAGATCATGCTGGGCACCGCGGCGATCCGCAACCTGATCCGCGAGAACAAGATCGCGCAGATGTACTCGTCGATCCAGACCGGCAACAGCATGGGCATGCAGACGCTGGACCAGAACCTGGCCGACCTGGTGCGCCGCAACGTGATCTCGCCGGCCGAAGCGCGCGCCAAGGCGAAGTTCCCCGAGAACTTCCCGGGCTGATCCAGCACAAGGAACCGTCATGGAACGCGACCAGGCATCCAAATTCGTCAACGACCTGCTGCGCCTTATGGTGTCGCGCAACGGCTCGGACCTGTTCCTCACCGCCGACTTCCCGCCCGCGATCAAGGTCGACGGCAAGGTCACCAAGGTGTCGCCGCAGCCGCTCACCGGTGCGCACACGCTGGCGCTGACACGCTCGGTGATGAACGACAAGCAGGCCGCCGAGTTCGAGAAGACGAAGGAGTGCAACTTCGCGATCTCGCCGCAGGGCATCGGGCGCTTCCGCGTGAACGCGTTCGTGCAGCAGGGCAACGTGGGCCTCGTGCTGCGGACCATCCCGCAGACGCTGCCGACCATCGACAGCCTGAACCTGCCGCAGGTGCTCAAGGACGTCGCGATGACCAAGCGCGGCCTGGTCATCTTCGTCGGCGCCACCGGCTCGGGCAAGAGCACGTCGCTCGCGGCGATGGTCGACTTCCGCAACGAGAACTCGTTCGGCCACATCATCACGATCGAGGATCCGGTCGAGTTCGTGCACCCGCACAAGAACTGCATCATCACGCAGCGCGAGGTCGGCATCGACACCGACGGCTGGGCGCAGGCGCTGAAGAACACGCTGCGCCAGGCGCCGGACGTGATTCTGATGGGCGAGATCCGCGACCGCGAGACGATGGAGCATGCTGTCGCATTTGCCGAAACCGGCCACCTGTGCATGGCGACGCTGCACGCGAACAGCGCGAATCAGGCGCTCGACCGCATCATCAACTTCTTCCCGGAAGAGCGCCGCGCCCAGTTGCTGATGGATCTGTCGCTGAACCTGAAGAGCCTGGTCTCGCAGCGCCTGCTGCCGCGCCAGGAAGGCAAGGGCCGCATCGCGGCAGTGGAGATCCTGCTGAATACGCCGCTGATCGGCGACATGATCTTCAAGGGCGAGGTGTCCGAGATCAAGGACCTGATGAAGCGCTCGCGCGAGCTCGGCATGCAGACCTTCGACCAGGCGCTGTTCGACCTCTACGAGAGCAACCTCGTGACCATCGAGGACGCGCTGCGCAACGCCGACTCGGTGAACGACCTGCGTCTGCAGATCAAGCTGCACAGCCAGCGCGCGCGCAGCAGCGATCTGGCGGCAGGTACGGAACACCTGACGATCGTCTGAGCGTTATCCTTCGTTCTTCGGCGGCCTCTGCGTGAGGCCGCTTTCATTTGCGGAGATCGAATGAGCAGCAAGACCTACGACCCGATCGCGCCGCGCGACGTGGCCTTCCTCGGCCTGGGCGTGATGGGCCATCCGATGGCCGGGCACCTGGCGCGCGCCGGGCATCGCGTGACGGTCTACAACCGCACGGCGGCGAAGGCGCGGCAATGGGTCACCGAATACGGCGGCGCGAGCGCCGCGACACCGCGTGAGGCCGCGCACGGCGCGGACATCGTGTTCGCCTGCGTCGGCAACGACGACGACCTGCGCTCCGTGACGATCGGCGAGCACGGCGCGTTCGCGGGCATGAAGGCGGGCGCGATCTTCGTCGACCACACGACCGCCTCGGCCGAAGTCGCACGCGAGCTGGGCGCGGCCGCCGTGGACCGCGGCCTATGCTTCATCGACGCGCCGGTGTCGGGCGGCAACCTCGGCGCGATCAACGGCGTGCTCACCGTGATGTGCGGCGGCAATGCCGTGGCCTTCGACACGATGAAGCCGGTCGCGCTGGCGTTTGCCAAGGCCGTCACCTTGCTCGGCCCGAACGGCGCGGGCCAGCTCGCGAAGATGGTCAACCAGATCGCCATCGCGGGGCTGGTGCAAGGCCTGGCCGAAGCGATCGCATTCGGCGAGAAGGCAGGCCTGGACATGAAGGCCGTGCTCGGCGTGATCGGCAAAGGCGCCGCACAGAGCTGGCAGATGGACAACCGCGGACCGACGATGATCGACGCGAAGTTCGATTTCGGCTTCGCGATCGATCTGATGCGCAAGGACCTCGGGCTGGTGCTCGGCGAGGCGCGCCGCAACGGCGCGCGCCTGCCGGTCACGGCGCTGGTCGACCAGTTCTACGCCGACCTGCAGGCGCAAGGCGGGAACCGGCTCGATACCTCGAGCCTGATCAAGCGGCTGCGCTGAGCAAGGCCTACTTCGTCTGCTTCGGCTGCAGATCGGCGAGTTCGGCTTCGGTGATCACCTCGAACACACGAACGACCTTCTGCACGCCGCTGACGCCGCGGGCGATTTCCGCCGCACGGTCGGCTTCGCGTTCGGTGACGCGACCGAGCAGGTACACCGTGCCACGCTCGGTGACGACCTTGATCGCGTTCGCCTGCAGGTCCTTGGCGTCGACGTAGCTCGCCTTCACCTTGCTGGTGAGGATGGTGTCGTTCGAGCGGCCGGTCAGCGAGGTCGAGCCCATCACCGCGAGTTCGTTGACGATCGAACGCACGTTCTCGATGCGGGCGATGTTCTGCTCGATCGCGGCCTTGTCGCCCTCGGACGGTACCTCGCCGGTCAGCAGCACCATGCGGCTGTAGCTGGTGGCGTTGACGTGGCCGCGGTCGCCGATGGTCTCGCGGATGCGTGTCAACGACTTGAGCTCGATGGTCTGGTCCTCGACCTGCGTGCCGGAGGTTCGCCGGTCGACGACCACCAGCGAGGTGCCCACCATGGCACCGCCCAGCAGCAGCGGCGCGCACGCCGACATCAGGGCCGAAGCGGCCAGCGCCGCGCAGAGCGCAGCAAGGCGCGGGAACGATTGTCGGTTCATGTGTTTTCCTGTTCTCCCAGCAGCTGCAGATCGACCGCGTCGCACAGGCAGTGCAGCACGAGCAGGTGCACTTCCTGGATGCGCGCGGTGCGTTCGTGCGGCACGCAGATGTGTACGTCGGTTTCGCCCAGGCGCTCGCGCAGCTTGCCGCCGCCGCGGCCGGTCAATGCGATCACCGTCATGTCCTTCGCACGTGCGGCCTCCACGGCCGCCAGCACGTTGGCGGAGTTGCCGCTCGTCGTGATGGCGAGCAGCACGTCGCCCGGCGCACCGAGCGCCTGCACCTGCTTGGAGTAGATCGAGTTGAAGTCGTAGTCGTTGCCGATCGCGGTGAGGATGGAGGTATCGGTGGTCAGCGCGATCGCGGCCAGGCCGGGCCGTTCGCGCTCGAAGCGGCCGACGAACTCGGCCGCGAAATGCTGGGCGTCGCTCGCCGAGCCCCCGTTGCCGCAGGACAGCACCTTGCCGCCGGCAGTGATGCAGCCCACCAGCGCACCCACGCCGTCCGCAATCGGCTTGGAAAGGATCTCCGCGGCCGCGTACTTCAGATCGGCACTGTCGAAGAATTGTTGCTGAATGCGTTGCTCGAGCATGGTCGCTGATGATATGACAGGCTCCGTGACGCCCAGTTCCGTGCCGGTTCAGTCGGCATCGAAGGCGGCGCGCAGCCATTCGAGCCGGTCGCCGTCGATCGCGACCACATCGAAGCGGCACGGTGGCAGTGACGCGAGCCGTTGCAGGTAGTGCCGCGCTGCGTACACGATGCGCTGCTGCTTGCCGACCGCCACGCTCGCCGCGGCACCGCCATGGCCGGCGCCGTGGCGCGCGCGAACCTCGACGAACACCAGCGTGCCGTCCCGGTCGCGCAGAATCAGGTCGACTTCACCGCCGCGTGCGTTCGGGCCCCGCGCGACCCGATAATTGCGCTGCACCAGCACGAGCCCCTGGCCCAGCAGGTGCGCCAGCGCCCGCGTCTCGCCGGCGTCGCCGATCGCCTTCGTCGTCACCCGCTTCTTGAACACATCCGACGCCTCGTTGTTGCGGCAGGCGGCCCACGCCGCGGCCGCCGGCCAGCAGTACCCGCGCGGGGCACTGTACGTGGTCGCCACGCCGATCGGCAACCTCGCCGACCTGACGCTGCGTGCGGTGCACGTGCTCGGCCTGGTCGACGCGATCGCCTGCGAGGACACGCGCCACAGCGCGCCGCTGCTGCACCAGCTGGGCATCGCCGGCAAGGCGCTGCTCGCGGTGCACGAGCACAACGAACGCGAGGCCGCCGCGCTGGTGATCGAGCGGCTCGCGCGCGGCGAGCGTGTCGCCTGCATCAGCGACGCCGGCACGCCGGCGATCAGCGACCCCGGCGCGGCACTCGTCGCCGCAGTACAGGCGGCCGGCTACCGCGTGCTGCCGATTCCCGGCGCGAGCAGCGCGGCGGCCGCATTGAGCGTGGCGGGTGATGCGCTCGGCGCGGGTTTTGCGTTCGTCGGCTTCCTACCGGCGCGGGGCGCGGAGCGTGTACAGGCGCTGCAGATGCTTGCTGGCCGCGATGAGACACAAGTGCTGTTCGAAGCGCCGCATCGCATCGAAGCCCTGGCGCAGGCGCTTGCAGGGGCTTGCGGGCCACGCCCACTCACGCTTTGTCGTGAGTTGACCAAGCAGTTCGAAACCGTCGTCACGCTGGCGGCGGCCGACCTGCCCGGCTGGCTGGCCGATGATCCGAACCGCTGCCGCGGTGAATTCGTGCTGGTGCTGCACGCGCGCGCGGCCGCGGCGGACGCCGGCGAGGCGGCCGCGCACGACCGCACCTTGCGCACGCTGCTGGCCGAACTGCCGCTGAAGCAGGCGGTGGCGCTCGCGGCCGAGCTGACCGGCGCGCCGCGCAACGCACTGTACGCGCGTGCGCTGGCGTTGAAGGACGGCGCCGGCCCGACGTAATCCCACGCGGGCCACAGCCGGCAGCACGACTCCTACAATCGATTCGCACTGCCGAGGATGCCGCCATGATCTCCCGCGAACCCACCATCGAACGCCTGGCCATCGCCCGCTCGCTGCTGCTCGAGCCGTTCGGCCTGAGCGAAGCGACGCTGGCCAAGGCGCTGGCGACCATCGCGACGCACCGCATCGACGACGCGGACCTGTACTTCCAGTACACCCGCAGCGAAGGCTGGAGCCTGGAAGAAGGCATCGTCAAGAGCGGCAGCTTCGGCATCGACCAGGGCGTGGGCGTGCGCGCGGTCGCGGGTGAGAAGACCGCGTTCGCGTATTCGGACGACATCTCCGAGGCCGCGCTGCTCGACGCCGCCCAGACCGTGCGTACCATCGCTGCGGCCGGGCAGAGCCGCAAGGTGAAGATCGGCGGCGCACCGAAGATCGCGAGCAGCCGCGTGCTCTACGCGCCGATGGACCCGATCGCCACGCTCGACAGCACGCAGAAGGTGGCGCTGCTGGAGAAGGTCGAGAAGCTCGCGCGCGCCAAGGATCCGCGCATCGTGCAGGTGATGGCCGGCCTGGCGGGCGAATACGACGTGGTGCTGGTGGCACGCGCCGACGGCACGCTGGCCGCCGACGTGCGGCCGCTGGTGCGCCTGTCGGTCACGGTGATCGCGGAGCAGACCGTCGACGGTCAGGTGCGGCGCGAGGTCGGCACCGGCGGCGGCGGCGGGCGCTTCGGCTTCGGCTACTTCCACGATTCGGTGATCGAGAGCTACGTCGACCAGGCCGTCACGGCCGCATTGACGAATCTCGAATCGCGCCCGGCCAAGGCCGGCGAGATGAGCGTGGTGCTCGGCCCGGGCTGGCCCGGCGTGCTCCTGCACGAGGCGATCGGCCATGGGCTCGAAGGCGACTTCAACCGCAAGGGATCGAGCGCGTTCTCGGGTCGCATCGGCCAGCGCGTCGCGGCCAAGGGCGTGACGGTGCTCGACGACGGCACGATCCCGGACCGGCGCGGCTCGCTGAACGTCGACGACGAAGGTCACGCGTCGCAGCGCAACGTGCTGATCGAGGACGGCATCCTGAAGGGCTACATCCAGGATTCGCTGAACGCCCGCCTGATGAAGGTCAAGCCGACCGGCAACGGCCGACGCGAGAGTTACGCGGCGGTGCCGATGCCGCGCATGACGAATACCTACATGCTGGGCGGCGACAAGACGAAGGAAGAGGTCATCGCCGGCCTGAAGCGCGGGCTGTACGCCACCAACTTCGGCGGCGGGCAGGTGGACATCACGAGCGGCAAGTTCGTGTTCTCGGCGAGCGAGGCGTTCTGGGTCGAGAACGGCAAGATCCAGTACCCGGTGAAGGGCGCGACCATCATCGGCAACGGCCCGGACGCGCTGACGCGCGTGAGCGCGATCGGCAACGACATGAAGCTCGATACTGGCGTGGGTGTGTGCGGCAAGGAAGGCCAGAGCGTTCCGGTCGGTGTCGGCCAGCCGACGCTGCGCATCGACCGGCTGACGGTCGGTGGGACCGCCTGAGCGGGGCGGCTACACCACCTTCACGCTGAGCAGCGGCAGCCCGGCGATCGACCCTTCCATCAGGTCGCCCGGCACAACCGGGCCGACGTTCTCGGGCGTGCCGCTGAAGATGATGTCACCGGGCATCAGTTCGAAGGCCTGCGAGAGCTTGCTGATCTGCTCGGCGACGTTCCAGATCATCTGGTTCAGGTTCGCGTTCTGCTTGACTGCGCCGTTCACGCGCAGCGTGATCTCTCCCGCGGTGAAGTGGCCGATCTGCGCCACGCGGTGGATCGGCCCGATCGGCGCCGAGCGGTCGAAGCTCTTGCCGATCTCCCAAGGCTTCTTCTCGTCGCCCATCGCACGCTGCAGGTCGCGGCGCGTCATGTCCAGGCCCACCGCATAGCCGTAGACCAGATCGAGCGCGCGCTCGACCGGCACGTTCTTGCCGCCGGCCTGCAGCGCAGCCACCAGTTCGAGTTCGTAGTGGTAGTTCTTCGTCAGCGGCGGGTAGGGGTGGTCGGCGGTCGTGCCCGGGCTGACGAACTGCACCGCGTCACTCGGTTTCTGAAAGAAGAACGGCGGCTCGCGCGTCGGGTCGGAGCCCATCTCGCGCGAGTGCGCCGCGTAGTTGCGGCCGATGCAGTAGATGCGCCGGATCGGGAACACCTCGCTGCTGCCGGCGATCGGGACGCTCGGCTGCGCAACGGCGAACACCGGTTTGGCGGCCGACGCGCCGGTGGTGGCACAACCGGCGGCGCCGAAGCCGACCAGCGCGGCACCCAGGTACTGACGTCTGTCCATGATGTGTCTCCTCGTGTTGGCACTGCCGGCATTGACCTGCCAAGCGCGCCGCTGGTCAATCGGGACGGGCCCGTGCTACATTCCCGGCCATGCGTTCCGCGAAGTTTTATTTTGCGTACTTTTGGTTCTCGCACCGCCCGGCGGATGGAGAGGCAAGCGCATAAGCGAACACGACGCGCACCGAATCCAAAACCGCCGGGCCTCTGCCCGGCGTTTTTTTTTCGGCCAACGCTTCCTTCCACACACAACGAATCAGGAGCCACCGCCATGTCCAGCAAATCCGCCAGCGAGGGTTGGTATGCGCACGCCGAACGCACCAGCCAGACGGACGACCAGAGGATCAAGGACGTGATGCCGCTGCCACCCCCGGAGCACCTGATCCGCTTCTTTCCGATCGCCGGCACGCCGGTGGAGACGCTGATCGGCCAGACGCGCTCGGCCATCCGTCACATCATGCAGCGCAAGGATGACCGGCTGCTGGTCATCATGGGCCCGTGCTCGATCCACGACCCCGCCGCAGCGCTCGACTATGCGCGCCGGCTCAAGGTGCAGCGCGACCGGTACGCCGACACGCTCGAGATCGTGATGCGCGTCTACTTCGAGAAGCCGCGCACCACGGTCGGCTGGAAGGGCCTGATCAACGACCCGTACCTCGACGAAAGCTACCGCATCGACGAAGGCCTGCGCATCGCCCGTCAGCTGCTGCTGGAGCTGAACCGCCTTGGCATGCCGGCAGGCAGCGAGTTCCTCGACGTGATCTCGCCGCAGTACATCGGCGACCTGATCTCCTGGGGCGCGATCGGCGCGCGTACCACCGAGAGCCAGGTGCACCGCGAACTGGCCTCGGGCCTGTCGGCGCCGATCGGCTTCAAGAACGGCACGGACGGCAACATCCGCATCGCGATCGACGCGATCCAGGCGGCGGCGCGGCCGCACCACTTCTTGTCGGTGCACAAGAACGGCCAGGTGGCGATCGTCGAGACCCGCGGCAACAAGGACTGCCATGTGATCCTGCGCGGTGGCAAGACGCCGAACTACGATGCCGCGAGCGTCGCCGCCGCCTGCAAGGAGATCGAGGCGGCCAAGCTCGACTGCACGCTGATGGTCGACTGCAGCCACGCCAACAGCAGCAAGCAGCACGAGCGCCAGATCGACGTGGCGCGCGACCTCGCCGGGCAGATCGCTGCCGGCAGCCGCTGCATCTTCGGCGTGATGGTCGAAAGTCACCTGCAAGGCGGCGCGCAGAAGTTCAGCCCGGGCAAGGACGAC
>Ga0157379_10005214_pt1 | contig 11160 bp, 12 predicted proteins | sample S25metaG_FD_121802 | JGI IMG/M metagenome (GOLD analysis project Ga0157379, IMG submission 121802) | Switchgrass rhizosphere microbial communities from Kellogg Biological Station, Michigan, USA - S2-5 metaG | ecosystem: Host-associated > Plants > Roots > Rhizosphere > Soil | place: USA... | reverse complement strand
TGGAGCGGAACTTGGTGGAAAGAGGTGGACAACAAGGGGGGAAAGGAAAGAAGGTTCAAACTTAGTGTAGCCACGGAATATGTCCTGTAAGACTAACCTTCCTGAATGAAAATCCAACTTAGATTGTGATGGTGCTTATTCTGCAATATCCGGGACCGAGAAATATTAGAACTTCCCTCTACAAACTTTAAATTCTGAAGTTGTCTTTACATTACTGGATTCCGAGTCGAAACTGTACACGAGCAACTGATTTCCACATGTGACTAAAAAGTGAATAAACTACACATAAGATGATACAAGCGACAATACAGGAATATCGTTCAGAAAAATAGGTACACCAGCTACTCGTCGGGGTTTACCGTTTTGATGTATTTTACTACCAAAACTGCGCTGAAGTTAGACTCGTCCGGCATATCCGTCCGCCCGGGGCCACCACGTTGGCCTTGAGAACAAATGACAAAGGACACCGACTGCTGCGACGTCTAAGACGTTGACAGTCATGATATACGCAAAATTGAGCTGAGAAAAGCTGAAGAGCGAAGTAGGATGTTCCCGGTGACGATCTGTGATGCCGATTATAATTATCTCAGATATGACTGAGAGGATTAGAAGTGGGACCACTGCATGTGCAGTCGTGCTGAGAATCTAATGGGAGAGTTCGTTAATATGCGCGGTAATATTTATTGCGTGAAGACATACCGACTCACGTCCGACGCGTCGTTTGGCGACGATGGCCAGGGGAACGAGCAAAAAGGTCCCCAAAGCTCGGAAGATCAGCACAACTTCGTAGAGACGGTCAACCTTTACTATGAAGTGGTGCATATTGGATATGAATTGTCCGATATCTCCGTCGCCGACCGAAGGAGGATGGAGAGATGTTCCATGATGTGCTGCCGATAGCACAATCATAATGAAAGAACAAATCATCACAAGCGCCACAAGTACTTTGATGAGCGTGTGTGACTGTCTCTTGTACCCATTTCTTTCGCGGTATGTAAGGTAACGATCGCGCATAACAAACGCGACTGCTGTAATTACAACGGCCTTTGACCAGTTGTCGAATATACCCTCAGCTATGATTTAAAATAAATAAGGATTTGCTTCCATAATATACAAGGAAGCTTACCTGCTGTGAGGTTGTTGAGTCGATTGGGGTGGCGGACGGCCCAGCTTGGAGCAGCGAAAGATCCTGCTAAAACTACAACATAGAGGATATAGGAAATGAGGGCGAAGAGAACGCCAAGGAATAGAATATTTCCAGGAAGTTTATGAGGTCGAATCCCTCGGAATAAATAGGACGTTATAATGAGAAATTGGGCAAGGGTGATAACCATAAGGATAACTGTCACAGCGAACAGTCCCGTATCGAGAGGCCCACCGCGCATTTGCGAATGGTACGGATGCGAGCACAGAGAATAAGGCGAAGAGAGAATAAGAATTGGGCATAGCTCTCAGCAAAGCGTCAAGAAGCTAGAAAAGGCGACTGAAGGCGCAGAGCCGAACTCAAAGTTAGTGGTTCTTCCAACTCGGACCCACGCACTTATAAGATTTGGATAGGTGAACTCCACCTGTCGTTGCATTAATGACGACATTGGGAGCACCGAGGTTAATTATCAGCTGGAGAGGTAGGTGATTGGGGTTTGGCACGCTCCAAGATATAACCGTTGCATATCTAAGTATAAGTTGATAGCTCAGCCAAAGTTTCCCATTTCCGTCTCTCTCTCCTCGACGATAATAAAAGTTTGGAGATTTACCCTGTGGTGTGACGGCGACGGTGGAGCGGAAGCTGCTCGTAAGATTGAGAGTGCCATTCTGAGAAATAACCAAATCAATGGTTAAATTTAGAGTTTTGTGACTGACCAACATTTCGTGCGAAAATGAATGCTGCATGTTCGCTCCACTTAGGTACCGGACGTTACTCATTACAACACCAGCAGAGACCTTGTTACAGTAGTGATACAATAAAAGTACATAGTATGTACAAAGAAGGAAACAACACGTTCATGGCCCCGAATCCCAATAAGAGGTAGGTTGCTCAAGTGAAGCGGCCGGGATCGGGGCGAAGTCGTTGGCAAAGCGAGATACATATTCCAAAAAGCATTACTGCGAACTCCTACTCCTAGATCTATCCCCGTGAAGACATTACAAAGGTTGCAGATGGGGGTTCCGTTAATTAATGATTGCTTCTCCAGGGGGATGGTGGAAGCTCGTCCAATTCTTGTCCTCCTTCATGTGGTCTCAGCCATTCCTTAGTCTTCAGGAAGAAATAGCAGGCGAATCCGATGGCGATGGCGAATAGGATACCAGGTACCATAATAGCTGCGAAGGCGGCGGCACTTGGATTGAGCGAGGTAGATTTGGTTGGGTCAGGGTCAGAGAGCATGGCCACAGGGACGGTGACGGCGATGTACGCCAGAGCGCGGACTACCATGACTGGAACGATACCGATAAGAGTTAATCTGAGAATCTGTAAACCGTGAAGGAAACGGATAAGGGATCACTTCGTGTGGATGTTGAGAAACACTTACCGGATCATAGCCTATTCTCTTCTTGGCCCAGATCGCCAAAGGAGCAAGTAAGAGAGCTGATACCACCTTGAAGGCTGCCACGGTATCGTTTACACGATTCTCGAGACGAATATACGCCAGGAGATGTTCAAAGTCTAAACGGTTATTAATCTCCGTGGGTTGATGAAGGGCCAATCCATTGTAAGCAGCTGTCTGAATAATCACCAAAAGACATGCCAGTCCAACCATTCCCATCAAGATAATGAGCGGGAGATTGGACCTCTGGAATTCCTTCTCTCGAGATTGATAAGCAAGATAACGGTCGCGTATGATGCACGCAAAACCGAAGACGATGACAGCGTCCGACCATTCGTAAAAGAACACTCCAGCTAACGATAATGGAAGAAATGTTCAGATATCCATATACTGATTTGAAGGATTTTACTTACCGGTGACAATACCAACGAATGTGTTCGCGCTCATATTCACAGCCCATGACGATAGGGAGAATATAGCGAGGAGTCGCACGAGATAGAGCACATACGCAAGCAACTGGAGGACTAGCCCAAAGGTCATCACAATCCCCGGAATAAGATGCGGCCATCGTCCTCTGAAGAGGTAGATAACAGAGATTATCAATTGTGGTGTGGTCAGAAGAACCAAGAGTGCAGTGATCCCAACTGTTGCGTTATCAAGAGGTTGTCCTAGCCATGTATCGCTTGCAGCCGCGACATACGGAGCGAGGAAAGCCAACAACCACAAACGATGGAGTGATCCAAGCATGCTTGTGAACGAGGATAGCGTACTTTGGATGTCGTCCGATGGACAGAGGAGGCGGAAGACAGGCGGGTCTGTTCTCACACCACGCCCTATATAGTGTGCCTAATTCTTCCCCCCCTCACGCTAGGAATAACTAAGGAACCGTGTTATGCCTGCCAGTCATCCTGGCTTCTTTACTGCCATTGGGCGTCTTGAATCACAGAAGGAGATACCTTGATACTGAGCGTCGGTATTTGCGAATTAAGAGAGATCCTGTGACGCAAACGGGCGGTTGTTCAGGGTCAGATTGGCTCCTTATCTCCAAAACATATCAAAGGACCGACGACTACTCACAAGGATTCGGAGGGATGACAAGCATAGGACAGTGGGAATCATTGACGTTATCGGAGGAGGCTACGATGCCATGGGAAGTTGACTGAGGTAAGCGGCGAACGGACCATACAAGAAAGAATGGTTCCGAGTGAAGAAACGTACGGGCGACATATTTCAAGAATACAGCTCCAAATTCTATTTAATGTTCGCCCTTCAATTCGCCTTGCTTCGTCCTGTTGTGAAAGAATTCTTCGAGTAAAGTCATGCCAGTCATCGAAAGGTAAGAAGTGTGGTCGTATGTCAAATAAGACGCCATAGAGTAGCACAGCCGTAAAACTTTAACAAAGAGATGATACCAGCGTGTCGATGTCGAAAGTCAGCAGCAGAGACTGTGGCAAGAAACGGCTGAGACCTGCGAGAGGATGCAGCCACGGCAACTCGGCACGGACACCTGAAAGAAAATGTTTAAATACTGGTTTAAAAACAGTTAACAAAAGGTCCATATAAAATGCAAATGAAACTTCCTCCCGATTCTATTCTTCAACTGAACATTTAACTACTATACAAAAATGAATAAGGACGCAGTAAGGGAAACAAACAAGTACGTGTTCAAGTCAAATAGAAAAGAAATGAGACAATAGATGGTACAATGAAATAGAACAAACCGAAAAAAGTTTGGAATAGATATACATTGTATAACACGTCATCTGATCATGAATTAGGTCTGTAGGTTAAATGCATGAGGGGCATGGAAGTCGTCATGTTCCTATCAATTTTGTGGAGGATGAGATAATCGCGATGATGGGTATTCGTTGCCTCTCGGAAGTATGAATGAAATGCACATAATGGCATGAAGAACTTGAAGTCATGGGGGGTGGCCGCTTGGATAAAGAAGAGAAGTTGGCTGCGTAAATGTGAGATGGTGAAAGAATTGGTTTTGAGGATGTGTTGAAGGGAATCTATGCAAACGGATAGAAGTGCAAGATTTAGAGGACGGGAACGGGTAGAATTCATTGAGTTTTTGGGTAGGGCGAGGTGGATGGGTGAGAAGTTTCGTTAGGTTGAGACGAGTTTGGGTTTTCTTGTTTCGTGTGACTCCGCCATTTTATTTGCATAAACGCCATCCGGCTTGATTAATTCAATGCGTCCCATGTTGTCCAAATCCCCAGGTATCTTGGTCTTGTCTCAACGTCCACGCTGACGAAACGTCGATTCCACCTCTCCCATCTACCGTCCCACCACTCGTCGTCGAATCAATCGTCATCGGCGCTGTAACAAAGCTATCATGAGCCGTACTCAAGTCTCCATCGCTCGGCATGACGCTCAGATTCGCTGCACTACGCGCGAGAGTAATAGCGGGGGTTTGGATGTGCGTGTCCATATCTACGTCGCGGGCGGTGAGTTCTGATGCGGCAGTTCGTAAGGAGGGTGTCACGGATGTCGAAATCGATGGTGCTTCCAGATGAGTTTCGAGAGCCATTCGTGACCTTGCCTCTTCAACTTGTCTTCTCAACTCTCCAGGTCGTCCAAACGTTCCGTCAACGCCAGGTGCATGGCTTCCCTCTCCTCCGCTGAGACTGCTGCTCTCCACCCCACTACTCTCCCTTCGACTTCCCCCAGAACCGGTTCCACTCCTCTCTCCACTTCCAGTTCCAGGCGCGTCCTCCCTTCCATCCCCACTCAACTCTCCATAGCTCACTCCACTCCCAGTCCCAGAAGTCGACCTCGACCTCCCCCTTCCTCCCGAACTAATCACCCCAAACTCCGACACCCTCTGGATCAGACTCTGCGTCCGACTCCTCTGCTCTTGCTGAGCCGACCCTCCAAAGCTAGACCCACTAACGCTCTCCTTTCGTCCCCTAGACCTTGATCTTCCACTCAAAGCTCCACTACTCGCTCTTGCCCTCAACCCACTCAACAAGCTAGGTCGTGGACTCACACCTCCCCTCACACTCGCCGCGGCGCTCAATAACCCGACGCTATCTTCCCTCTCTGCCTCCTCAGAATCACCTGGAGCCTCGTATGATACCCTTGCCCGTTCCTCCTCTTCCGCAGCTTCGATCTCTTCGTCGCTTCCTTCATAAATCGCTACCGGTTCTGGCTCATCGCTCCGAACGCCACTAGACATGGTTCGCGTTCGCATCCGTACTCGTTGGTCATTAACGACTGGGAACGTAACGCCTGCCATATCAGCACTCAACCCCGGTCCTGTTCCGCGTCGACGCCTTCTCTGTCCCGAAGGTCCAGGAGGTGGAGGCGGTGGCGGAATAAACGACGCTGGGATAGGCGAACGAGGATACGAAGCAGATGACGGTGTAGCTTGCAAAGGTGACGATGCTGGATGACTCGAAGGTGTCGACCTTGTATACTCAGGCGATGAACCTAGATTCGAAGAAGGCGTTGCATGTGTTGCGGTTTGAGCAGGAGACGAAACGCCGCCGCCATGTGATGAAGGTGTCGAATGGGTTTGCGAGGAACGCGTCAGACCCGGACTTGAGAAGTTCGAGTTGTGACTGTGTGCGCTGCGAGAGCCTGTTCCTGTGCCCGATGTCCCTGTCCCAGTACCAGCGCCCGACATGGAAGAAGATGTGTGGGTACGGCTGGATTGGGTACCAGTCGTCGTTGAGCGAGTGCGTTGGGTGCCTGTGCCAGAGCTGGTCTGCGCTCGACTGTCACTTTGAGGGGTTTCAGGACCGATACCTATGAAGGGATATGCGACTGGTCTTCCAAGGCTTGACATGCTATCGGAGGTGCGTCGTATATGCGGTGAGACGGGTTCTTCTGAAGGCTCCTCTTCATACTCCTCTTCCTCTTCCTGGCCTTCCTCCTCCTCTCCTTGATCTTCTTCCTCACCAGGGAACGGTACAGTCCCTGCCCCAGCACTAGACCCAGCACTCCTCGGGGATGTCGCGCTTCCAGGGAATGGGAACGGCAATACCCTCAATGGATCGCTCCTCCTGCTCCTCTGACTCCCAAACGCCTCTTCCCTGCTCAACGTCTCTTTCGGGGGAATGATGTCGCTTAGTCCTTCTGTAGGTGGTAGACCTGCACCCTGTCTTCGATATCTCTCTCCTCTCGCCAGCACACTCTGTCGAATAACCTCTTCCAAAGCTGCGAATTCGTCCACGACAGGTTCAGCGTCGTCCTGTAATGGAGGAACAGACCCTCTTGCCCTAACGTTCGCGGTACTATACTCCCTTCGAGTCGGGCTCGTTGGTGTATCAGGTGGCGGAAGGTCGCGAACGACTATACTCTCTCTTGCCTTCCCCATGCTAATAACACTAACCGGACTCGCTGTCAAACAGAACTCCCAAGCTTCCCTAACCCTCGTCCTTGTTCCGCGCTTCCACGTCCACCCGTCGGACATGTGGACGTCGTCCGCATCATAGCCAGCGGTAGAAACGGGATATGGGGAAAGACGATCTGAATAGGCCATAGATGCGCGTTTCTCCCAGGGGCTTGCTTCGGCGTTGGGATCATCTTCAAGTTCAGGTTCTTCTTCCCAGCGATAGCGAGGACCGCAGAGACCACCGCAGGCTGTCCCAGAGAGTATCCAGAGGCCGATGCTAAGTCAAACAATCAGATGGATGCGTATGGGAAGGATAAACAATCTTACATTCCACCGAGCATGACAAGGAACCTCCAGGCAGTCCAGGCAGCATTGGCAAAGAGGATACCTTTGGCATATCCACTGAGTGCGCCAGTACCGACATCAAAGTATGTAGAGTCTCGTCCGGCATTTGGACCTGGAGGAGTTTGTAACAGGACTGCGAGGCAAATAGCAGCTCTTGGGAGTAGTGTCATTACCGTAGGCCAGTTCTGGACACGCCAGTAGCATTTTTCAGCAATATAATCCGAGAATCCATGGAGGAAGAAGGAAGACGAAGAGTCACTGCTAACTTGAGAGACGGATTCTGGTGGAGGAGGGGTTGCAACAGGAGAACCAGATAACGGGGGGGAAGATGACAGGTGTTGTGGGATGGTAGTAGGAGGAGCGGGGGAGGTGGGACGGATAAGGGTATGAAGTGACGGTCGAGCGGACCGACGAATATAAGCAAAGAAGCAAAAATGGGTGAACGAGGTCAAGGCAACCAGATTATGTGCAGGAGAGCTTAGGTAGATGGGTAATATTAGCGGACGTTCTGCATGAAATATATTAGAGGCGCATATACGTCGCTAAAGCGTGACGGGACTTATACGCACTGACACGCCAGCGCCGCCAAAAGCTATAGATAAGCTCGTAGAGGAGAAAAATTCCGATAATCTGTATGATCCAACAGGCGACGTAGGCTGCGATGGCAAGAGCCCAGTTCTTGGGATTATTGGTGGGACCCGGGTGAGAAGATATTCTTTATCGGAAGCAAACTTTATCAAAACCAGGGGTTGCCTACGATGGCGAAATAACTCACTGTAAGAGAACAAACACTACGTTAAAATCAAAGTAGGTTTGGATGACCAGATGAGCGAATATGAACACAGGATGGAGGAGGTACCGGATGCGCATGGACAAGTTGGGTGAACGCAATAGGGCCAAGTGGAGACTTGGTGCACGAAACCGTGGACGAGGTCTTGTTGGTGGGCCAGATAATGACATGGATCGACGGTTGAATGCATTCTCCTGAACTCTTGTCGCTGCAGAATCACCAGTTGGTTCCCTTTCACGCCAGGGAATGTCCCGGGCCACGATTCGAACCGAACGGGGAGTTGCTTTGCGCCCAGTTGTGGTGCCAAAGATATCAGCTGCCCTAGGTGATTGCTGGTCTACCGTTGAATGAAAAGTAGACTGGGGAGCAGGAGGGGGAGGACGTCTAGGTAGCCAGGATGGATAACCGGCATCCGACATATTAGAGGACTATAAGACGAAATAATAAGGAGATATAAGTATACGACCGTATGAACAGAATATACTCGTGCAGACCGCGTTGTTTGCACGTGATGCGCTGCACGTCGTGCGCTGCAACGAGGCAGATCCAAAACCGAACGAGTCTGACGCCGTCGAGCTTTTGAACTGGGCCTAACAGCGCCAAACAACCCCAAATATCCGTGAGCCTTTCCGAGGCTGGGCGCAACAAAAAGTGTTTCAAACTAGCCCAGCCCTGATTCCCTCCGTTCCCCTTGTCATCTAAATGGTAACCAGTCCCTCCTGGTGCCTTTCCTAAAAACCTCTCACAAAAGCATTCGCAAGAAATACCTCTCTTCTTATCTCCCTATTTGGCAACTTTGATCATCCAACTTGCTTCCGCGGGACCTTTTCGCACGACAAGTTCTGATCCCGAATGAGAAACTTCCTCAACATTGCTTGCAGAAGTTTAACACAATCGAACAAACTCACTAAGCATCTTAACAGGAATTTTCAAATTCACTGTCTCTTCAGGTTTGGACGGATTTTACACCTCCGGATCGGTTTCATACCCGTCCGCAAATCAGGTAAAAGTCAAACAGCGATGCGATCACTCGGAAATGCTTCAAGTTAAGCTCAGGAAATAGCCAATGCATCCATTTCACTTGCTAATTTCTTAATACAGTAGAGATGAGACTCTTACACAGGATAAAATTATCCTTACACCTCAGACAAACGTGTGAACTGGTGTGCCCGCAATTCCTTGAAGGTTTGGATAAAAGCGGAAGACACTTACCCCTGGGATTTTTGTCTTCGTTTAATGAAATGATGACGCATCACGTAGATGCCGAATCCAGGTTGTTATCCTCGTCAACTCAAAACGTTTACCACAGGCTCAAGTGCCCTCTGCGATGTACAACTATATTGTAGGTATGTGCAACGTCTTTCGCACGTTTATTAACTCGAAACAGAGTGAGCGGGATAATACATCTATGTCATCGCCACTGAGGAACATCGTATTAGCCGCTCGCTTCCACCTCGCAACCTTCACATGGTTCAGAGGATCATACTTAGAGCTCCTGTACTTTCTCCAGCTTTAACAGATGTCCTTAGCTTCTTCCGATTTATCACTAACATTATTAGGTTCAGCCTGTCCACCTCCTCAGGGTCGTCAATTTCTTTTGGGATCCCTAGGAATCCTCAACGCATCCAAACCTCCCGCAGTACGCCGGACTTTCCCTCATCCAACCAGTGTCAGAATTGAACTTTATCGACAAATTCATGTCGCAGCCTATCCCACAAAGCTCCATGTGGGACAACAAGTCCAGGATCAGATGGTTTTCTCAAACCGAACTCCCCGATTGTCTGTGAACATCAAAAAGTTGGTCATGCTGGAAGCCCACCCACAGCCTTTTCCGCTCTTTTTTCATGGAACCAGTAATTATCATGGTTTTCCGAGTGGAGGCAGTATCTTGTAGGCATATGTGGATGCGGAAGAATTCGGAGACGAGCTTACTGGAACAACGAGTCCCGAAAAGGAGAGAAGAAGCAGAGAATTCGGAGCCAAAGACTTCATCAAAAACTCTAATTATAATTATCAAAGGTTCCAGGTGATGCTTCTTTGCCCCTAGCCGATCATCGTTCCTTTCTTCCGAATGCGCCACCAAGGTTCTGAAAGTTCGAAACGACAAGACGGTTTCTTCCCCAAGGGACTTGTCTTTCTCGACTCCGCTCCAATTTATAAAATACTATCGGAGTAATTCCTATTTTGTATCGTCCAAAAGTACAGACGGTACGCTCACGTAGATCCTCATCATGATCAGATAATGGCCGAGTCAAAGGGCTGCCTTCACGATCCTCATCCCCCTCGACCCGTCCAACGCGGAGTGTCGAAGCCACAACCAGGGCAGAGACTCGCCAATGTAAGTAGATTCGGGAGGAAAGGGTTTGGTGAGTCATGAATGGCATGGGGAATGAATACTTGATTCGGGTCATACTTAATGAAATATGTAAATGATCCTGATAGGAAAAAAAAATTGTAATTGTGGCTATAGAGAGACAGGAGACCGGTACAATGGAAGGGGGATCAGTTTTGCCGTGCGAAGCAACGGCGCAGACCCATGTGTAAAGTAGAGAACACCCAGGACTGGGCTCGCAATAAGATCTGAGTTGGTGTATTCACCAGGCTACCATCCTATGACCACTTTGAATTTACCTCCAATAGACGGGCTGTTATTATGGGGTGTACCACTTCTCACTAACAGTGGTAGATACCCAGGTTACAGACCTGGGTATGGAACAAGCCATCCTAGACTCTCACTCCCTGGGTTGCGTCCAATGACAAACAACCAGGAAGATATTATCGAGTCTGGGATCGGTGCGCAAATTCACAGTATTTCTATACCCAACTCCATACTGAGACCAAGGCCAACGGAGGTCTATCCCATCTACCAGCTAACGCATGCTTGACCCAGGCCTAGAGGGACTGCGCTAGTAGAACCCCAGACTTATGCTACGCTCACGCTCTTAGCGTTCTTTTCTAGGATTATTTAATGGTTGTGGGCCATGGGTGTGGAAGCGGAAGGTGACGAAATATAATAAATGGGTCTATGCAGGAGTGTGACAGACTTGTGCTTTTGGGTAATACTTAATGAAGAAATATGTAACTGACGCTCAAAGATGCAAAATGTTCTGATTGTGGCTATAGAGAGACATAAAACC
>Ga0157379_10005212_pt1 | contig 11162 bp, 2 predicted proteins | sample S25metaG_FD_121802 | JGI IMG/M metagenome (GOLD analysis project Ga0157379, IMG submission 121802) | Switchgrass rhizosphere microbial communities from Kellogg Biological Station, Michigan, USA - S2-5 metaG | ecosystem: Host-associated > Plants > Roots > Rhizosphere > Soil | place: USA: Michigan... | reverse complement strand
TCGTCTATTCCCTGCTGATCCTTCCCGTCGGGCGGCTCTCCGACAGATACAGCCGCAAGAAGATCCTGACGGGCGCCATCGCGCTCTGGAGCCTGATGAGCGCCCTGTGCGGCGCGGCCTCCAACTTCGTCATGCTGCTGCTCGCGCGCGCGGCGGTGGGCGTGGGCGAGGCCGCGGGCGTTCCGGCGATCCACTCCATGACCTCCGACATCTTTCCCGCCAAGAAGCGCCCCATGGCTCTGTCGGTGATGGGCTTGGGCGGCGCGGTGGGCGCGACGCTGGGCTTACTTATCGGCGGGCTGATCTCGCAATACTACGGCTGGCGCTGGGCCTTCCTCAGCGCCGCGTCGCCCGGCTTCCTGCTGGCGCTAGTGGTGGCGCTTTTCCTTCGCGAGCCCGCGCGCGGCCAGTCCGATGGCGTTGCGGCCCAGGCGCAGCAGCCCGCCCGCGGCTTCTGGTCCACGGTGCGGATGCTGTGCGTGCGCAAGGCCTATTTCCACGTGGTGGTCGGCGTCACCCTGGCGGCGGTGGGCAGCATGGGGGCCAACGCCTGGACGCCGGCCTTCTTCATGCGCATCCACCACGTCCCGCAGGCGGAACTGGGCCTGTGGCTGACCGCCAGCCAGGCGCTGGGCGCGTTCGCCGGCTCCCTGGGCGGCGGCTGGGTCTGCGCCAAGTTCTATCGCCCCGATGGCAAGACCCTTTTGTGGGTCATGGGGACATCGTTCCTTGTCGCCCCGATGCTGGGGCTGTTCATGGTGCTGGCGCCGGCGCCGCACGTGGCCTTGATGGCCCTGCCGGTGTTCACCTTGATGGGCAGCCTCTGGATGGGCCCTTTCTACACCGCCCAACAGGAGTTGGCCGGGGTGCGCAACCGGTCGACCGCGTCGGGCCTCGGCCTCATGTGCTTTAACCTGTTCGGCGCCGGCTGCGGGCCCCTGATCGTGGGCGTGCTCTCGGACACCTTCGACGCAGCGGGCATGGCGACGCCCTTGCGCTATGCGCTGGCCTGCAGCTTCGCCTTCCTGTTCCTGGGCCTCATCCACATGCTGATGGCCTCGCGGACCATCGGCCAGGACATTGAGGACGCCCGGGCGGACGCCTGAGGCCTCGTCCGGCGGATTTGATGACGCCCACCGAACCGGCATTCCGTATTCCGGAATATGTTCACGGCGGCGGAGGATTTTTGGCTGTCAGTGCAATATTCTGAAACCAGACGCCGGGCTCTAATCCCTTGGGCAGAGAGCAAAATATGGGCGAATGGGTCGTCCGATCGCAGTCGGCCGCATAGCGGATGGTCATCTGCAATTTCGGAGATCGGAACTGTCATTGGTTTGCGTGGCCCGCGTCCGCGCCGTGTTCCCCTTCGCATCGGTGTCCTGGCGGTGGCGCTGATGACCGGCCGCGAGGTTCGAACAAGGGGATGTGGTCGTGAGCTCCGGACAGTCGCTGTTGGCCCTCGCCGTGTTGAGCGGCGCGGCCCTGGTTCCCATAGTCGCCCAGGCGCAGTCCGCATCGGACGGCAGCCTGGAGGAGGTGGTGGTCACCGCCCAGCGGCGGGAGGAAAGCCAGCAAAGGGTGCCGGTGGCCGTGACCGTGATCACGCCCTCCCAGATCGAGAAGCGCTCGTCCTTCACGCCGCTGGACCTGCCGTCGCTGGCGCCCGGCCTGAACGTCCAGGCGTTCAACGGCGACAAGAACGCACTCTATGTCTCCATCCGCGGCCAGTCGTTCACCACGGGCACCATCTATCCGTCCGTGATCCCCTATTTCGCGGAAGTGCCCCTGACGCGCCTGACCGCGGGGCTGTTCTTCGACCTGGAGAACATCCAGGTTCTGCGGGGCCCTCAGGGCACCCTGTTCGGCCGGGTGACCAACGGCGGCGCGGTGCTGCTGGAACCGGCCAAGCCGAAGTTCAACTTCGAGGGGGCGTTCAGCCAGAAGCTGGGCAACTACGGCCTGCGGACCACGAACGCCATGATCAACGCACCGGTCAGCGAGGCCCTTGCGGTGCGCATCGCCGTCGAGCGCGGCCGCCAGGACGGCCTGGTCAAGAACGTCGCGACGGGCGTCGACGTGAACGATACGGACTACTACACCGGCCGCCTCAGCGTGCGCTATTCGCCGAGCGACCGTCTCGAGAACCTGACGATCGTCAACTACCAGAAGGCCGACGAGAACGGGGCCGACAGCCGGCTGTCGTTCGTCAACGAGCCTGCGGTCGTCGCCACCCTCAGCGGCATCTATGGGCCCGCAGGCGCGGCCGCCATGGCGGCGCAGTTGAGCCAGCTTTCCAAGGAGCAGTTGGCCCGAGACGCCTCGCACACGGCCATGGACGGGGCGACCAGCCACCGGCGCCACCTCATCTATATCGTCAACAAGACCAGGATCAGGCTGACCGACGACATCGTGCTGCGGAACATCGCCGGCTACACCCGCTTCAAGCAGGTCAACGTCGCCGACTACGACGGCTCGACGATCCCGCTGCTCCACATCACGCCCACCCACTTGCCCAACAACCTGGACGACCGGGAGCAGTTCTCCGAGGAACTGCAGCTTCAGGGCAAGTCGTTCGACCGCCAGCTCGACTGGGTCGCGGGCCTCTATGGCGACCTGAACCGCAACGGCGGGCCAACGCAATCGGACGCTCAGCTGTTCGGGCTGTTCCGCAGCGTCCAGGTCCAGACCCAGAGGGCCAGCAGCCGCGCGGTCTACGGCCAGGCAGACTACCGGCTGTCGGGCGCCCTGGAGGGCGTGCGCCTGCACGGCGGTCTTCGCTATACCTGGGACAAGGTCTCGGGCGTGGGCGGCAGCTTCTTCGGCTTCATCGGAACCCCGATGCCCGACGGCCAGTGCATCACCGACGTCTCCCAGCTGACCGGCCTTCTGTCGGCGGTGCCCTGCCTGAGCCAAAAGTCCAAGGAGGGTACGCTCACCTACAACTACGGCATCGACTACCAGCTGACGCCGCAGGTGTTCGTCTACGCCAAGACCAGCCGCGGCTATCGCCCGGGCGGCTTCAATGTGGTGCCCGCCGGCTACCAGAACTCCTTCGCCCCGGAATTCGACTTGAGCCGCGAACTGGGCCTGAAGGCCGACTGGTCGGTGGGCGAGACCAAGGTGCGGACCAACATCTCGGCCTTCTACGACAAGTATACGGACATCCAGAGCCGGGTGTCGCTGCCGATCACCGGCCAGACTTATTCCCTCGTGGTCAACGGCGCCGACGCCATCGTGAAGGGGCTGGAGGCCGAAATCACCGTCCGGCCCAGCAGCTGGTTCAACCTGGCGGTCCGCTATGCCTACGCCGACACCCACAACAACCTGGACGGCTATTCGCCGGAATACATCGCCGCGGCCTGCCCGGCGAACCCGTTGCTGACGGCGCGCGACGCCACGAAGGTCTGCGTGCTGAACAAGGTTGCCCGGGTGCCGCGCAACACCGTCGACGCGGACGCCACCGTCTACGCCCCCATCGACCCGTCGCTTGGGGCGATGAGCGCCACGGCGAGCTTCCACCACATCTCGTCGCAGGACTCCAACGACACCAACTACCTGACCCCGGATTCCCGGATGAAGGGCTATTCGGTGCTCGACCTTCGGGCCAGCTGGGACCGGGTGATGGGCTCTACGGTCGACTTGGCGCTGTTCGCCACCAACGTGACCAATAAGAAGTACATCGCCAGCGCCGGCAGCATCAGCGAAATGGGCAACATCGGCATCGCCCAGTCGACCTATGGCGCGCCCCGGCAGTACGGCCTGTCCCTGACCTATCGGTTCGGCGGCGAGTAAGCAGGCTTCGCTCCGGTTCAACCCATTAGAGCGCGCCGGGCGGTTCAACCGGCTTCCACTCAAACCTGGTGCGCTCCGGGACGGGGGCGGGAGGACGATCATGCAGTCCGGGCAGTTTCGCAGAGCCGCCGTCGCGGCCGTGGTCGTGGCCCTGGCGGGGGCGGTCCTTGTCCGGGTCGTCCTGCCGGCGAACTCGGAGGCGGCCAAGGCGCCGCGGGCCCGTGTTGACCAGGCGCGGCTCGACAACGCGCCCTCCGAGCCGCAGAACTGGATGACCTATGGCGGGGACTATGCCGAGCAGAGGTTCAGCCGCCTGGCTCAGGTCACAAAGGACAACGTCTCCAAGCTGGGCCTCGCCTGGTCCTTCGAGTTCGACAGCAACCGCGGCCAGGAGGCGACGCCCCTGGTGGTGGACGGGGTGATGTATGTCTCCACCGCCTGGTCCAGGGTGTTCGCGCTCGACGCGCGCACCGGGCAGGAGCTGTGGCGGTTCGACCCCAAGGTGGATGCATCGCGGGCCATCATCGGCTGCTGCGACGTGGTCAACCGTGGCGTCGCGGTCTGGAAGGGCAAGGTCTATGTGGGGACCTTCGACGGCCGGCTGATCGCCATAGACGCCGCCACCGGCAAGCCCGTGTGGTCGGTCCAAACCACCGACAATTCCAAGCCCTATACGATCACCGGCGCGCCGCGGGTATTCAAGGACAAGGTCATCATCGGCAACGGCGGGGCGGAGTACGGCGTGCGCGGTTACGTGACGGCCTATGACGCCGCCAGCGGCAAGCAGGCATGGCGCTTCTACACCGTGCCTGGGGACCCCGCGAACGGGCCGGACCACGCCGCGTCGGACCCGATGATGGCCACGGCGTCGAAGACCTGGTTCGGCAGCGCTTGGCATCAGAGCGGCGGGGGCGGCACGGTCTGGGATTCCATCGTCTACGACCCGGAACTGAACCAGCTGTATATCGGCGTGGGCAACGGCTCGCCCTGGAACCGCAAGGTCCGTTCGGAGGGCAAGGGCGACAATCTGTTCCTGGCCTCGATCGTGGCCCTCGACCCCGACACTGGCGCCTATCGCTGGCATTACCAGGCTACGCCCGGCGACAGCTACGACTTCACCAGCGCCCAGCAGATGACGCTGGCGACGCTGAAGATCGCGGGCGTGCCGCGCAAGGTGCTGATGCAGGCGCCGAAGAACGGCTTCTTCTATGTGCTGGACCGGTCCACCGGAAAGCTGATCTCGGCCAAGAACTTCACCCAGGTGACCTGGGCCGACGGCGTCGACCTGGCGACCGGCCGGCCGAACTTCACGCAGAACGCCTTCTTCGACGAAGGGCCCAAGATGATCCTGCCGTCGTCGTTCGGGGCCCACAACTGGCACCCGATGTCGTTCAGCCCGCAGACGGGCCTCGTCTACCTGCCGGTGATGCAGCGCGCCGTGGTCTACACCCAGGACCCGAGCTTCAAGTTCGTGAAGGACCGCTACAACTTCGCCCAGAGCTTCCTGCCGCCCGCCGCCAATGCGCCCAAGGTCAGCGCCGGCCTCATCGCCTGGGATCCGGTGGCGCAGAAGGAGGTGTGGCGGGTGCGCCAGCCGGAGAGCTGGGCAGGCGGGGCGCTGTCGACCGCAGGCGGCCTGGTGTTCGCCGGCAACGCGCACGGCGAGTTCTCGGCCTTCGGCGACCGGGACGGGGCGAGGCTTTGGACCTTCAAGCAGCCCTCGGCCATCATGGCCGGACCGATCTCCTATTCTATCGGTGGGGTGCAGTATGTGGCGGTCATCGCCGGCGCCGGCGATGACCGCCACATACTGCACCCCACCGATAGAATAGGAGATCGGTCCGGCCATGATGGCCGAGGGCTGCTTGAAGGTCCAAAGCCTCGCCCCGTCCCGGTCGCCGAAGGCCGAGAACTCGCCGTGCGCGTTGCCGGCGAACACCAGGCCGCCTGCGGTCGACAGCGCCCCGCCTGCCCAGCTCTCCGGCTGGCGCACCCGCCACACCTCCTTCTGCGCCACCGGATCCCAGGCGATGAGGCCGGCGCTGACCTTGGGCGCATTGGCGGCGGGCGGCAGGAAGCTCTGGGCGAAGTTGTAGCGGTCCTTCACGAACTTGAAGCTCGGGTCCTGGGTGTAGACCACGGCGCGCTGCATCACCGGCAGGTAGACGAGGCCCGTCTGCGGGCTGAACGACATCGGGTGCCAGTTGTGGGCCCCGAACGACGACGGCAGGATCATCTTGGGCCCTTCGTCGAAGAAGGCGTTCTGCGTGAAGTTCGGCCGGCCGGTCGCCAGGTCGACGCCGTCGGCCCAGGTCACCTGGGTGAAGTTCTTGGCCGAGATCAGCTTTCCGGTGGACCGGTCCAGCACATAGAAGAAGCCGTTCTTCGGCGCCTGCATCAGCACCTTGCGCGGCACGCCCGCGATCTTCAGCGTCGCCAGCGTCATCTGCTGGGCGCTGGTGAAGTCGTAGCTGTCGCCGGGCGTAGCCTGGTAATGCCAGCGATAGGCGCCAGTGTCGGGGTCGAGGGCCACGATCGAGGCCAGGAACAGATTGTCGCCCTTGCCCTCCGAACGGACCTTGCGGTTCCAGGGCGAGCCGTTGCCCACGCCGATATACAGCTGGTTCAGTTCCGGGTCGTAGACGATGGAATCCCAGACCGTGCCGCCCCCGCCGCTCTGATGCCAAGCGCTGCCGAACCAGGTCTTCGACGCCGTGGCCATCATCGGGTCCGACGCGGCGTGGTCCGGCCCGTTCGCGGGGTCCCCAGGCACGGTGTAGAAGCGCCATGCCTGCTTGCCGCTGGCGGCGTCATAGGCCGTCACGTAACCGCGCACGCCGTACTCCGCCCCGCCGTTGCCGATGATGACCTTGTCCTTGAATACCCGCGGCGCGCCGGTGATCGTATAGGGCTTGGAATTGTCGGTGGTTTGGACCGACCACACGGGCTTGCCGGTGGCGGCGTCTATGGCGATCAGCCGGCCGTCGAAGGTCCCCACATAGACCTTGCCCTTCCAGACCGCGACGCCACGGTTGACCACGTCGCAGCAGCCGATGATGGCCCGCGATGCATCCACCTTGGGGTCGAACCGCCACAGCTCCTGCCCGGTGCGCGCGTCGAGCGCGAACACCCTGGACCAGGCGGTGGAGACATACATCACCCCGTCCACCACCAGGGGCGTCGCCTCCTGGCCGCGGTTGCTGTCGAACTCGAAGGACCAGGCGAGGCCCAGCTTGGAGACGTTGTCCTTTGTGACCTGAGCCAGGCGGCTGAACCTCTGCTCGGCATAGTCCCCGCCATAGGTCATCCAGTTCTGCGGCTCGGAGGGCGCGTTGTCGAGCCGCGCCTGGTCAACACGGGCCCGCGGCGCCTTGGCCGCCTCCGAGTTCGCCGGCAGGACGACCCGGACAAGGACCGCCCCCGCCAGGGCCACGACCACGGCCGCGACGGCGGCTCTGCGAAACTGCCCGGACTGCATGATCGTCCTCCCGCCCCCGTCCCGGAGCGCACCAGGTTTGAGTGGAAGCCGGTTGAACCGCCCGGCGCGCTCTAATGGGTTGAACCGGAGCGAAGCCTGCTTACTCGCCGCCGAACCGATAGGTCAGGGACAGGCCGTACTGCCGGGGCGCGCCATAGGTCGACTGGGCGATGCCGATGTTGCCCATTTCGCTGATGCTGCCGGCGCTGGCGATGTACTTCTTATTGGTCACGTTGGTGGCGAACAGCGCCAAGTCGACCGTAGAGCCCATCACCCGGTCCCAGCTGGCCCGAAGGTCGAGCACCGAATAGCCCTTCATCCGGGAATCCGGGGTCAGGTAGTTGGTGTCGTTGGAGTCCTGCGACGAGATGTGGTGGAAGCTCGCCGTGGCGCTCATCGCCCCAAGCGACGGGTCGATGGGGGCGTAGACGGTGGCGTCCGCGTCGACGGTGTTGCGCGGCACCCGGGCAACCTTGTTCAGCACGCAGACCTTCGTGGCGTCGCGCGCCGTCAGCAACGGGTTCGCCGGGCAGGCCGCGGCGATGTATTCCGGCGAATAGCCGTCCAGGTTGTTGTGGGTGTCGGCGTAGGCATAGCGGACCGCCAGGTTGAACCAGCTGCTGGGCCGGACGGTGATTTCGGCCTCCAGCCCCTTCACGATGGCGTCGGCGCCGTTGACCACGAGGGAATAAGTCTGGCCGGTGATCGGCAGCGACACCCGGCTCTGGATGTCCGTATACTTGTCGTAGAAGGCCGAGATGTTGGTCCGCACCTTGGTCTCGCCCACCGACCAGTCGGCCTTCAGGCCCAGTTCGCGGCTCAAGTCGAATTCCGGGGCGAAGGAGTTCTGGTAGCCGGCGGGCACCACATTGAAGCCGCCCGGGCGATAGCCGCGGCTGGTCTTGGCGTAGACGAACACCTGCGGCGTCAGCTGGTAGTCGATGCCGTAGTTGTAGGTGAGCGTACCCTCCTTGGACTTTTGGCTCAGGCAGGGCACCGCCGACAGAAGGCCGGTCAGCTGGGAGACGTCGGTGATGCACTGGCCGTCGGGCATCGGGGTTCCGATGAAGCCGAAGAAGCTGCCGCCCACGCCCGAGACCTTGTCCCAGGTATAGCGAAGACCGCCGTGCAGGCGCACGCCCTCCAGGGCGCCCGACAGCCGGTAGTCTGCCTGGCCGTAGACCGCGCGGCTGCTGGCCCTCTGGGTCTGGACCTGGACGCTGCGGAACAGCCCGAACAGCTGAGCGTCCGATTGCGTTGGCCCGCCGTTGCGGTTCAGGTCGCCATAGAGGCCCGCGACCCAGTCGAGCTGGCGGTCGAACGACTTGCCCTGAAGCTGCAGTTCCTCGGAGAACTGCTCCCGGTCGTCCAGGTTGTTGGGCAAGTGGGTGGGCGTGATGTGGAGCAGCGGGATCGTCGAGCCGTCGTAGTCGGCGACGTTGACCTGCTTGAAGCGGGTGTAGCCGGCGATGTTCCGCAGCACGATGTCGTCGGTCAGCCTGATCCTGGTCTTGTTGACGATATAGATGAGGTGGCGCCGGTGGCTGGTCGCCCCGTCCATGGCCGTGTGCGAGGCGTCTCGGGCCAACTGCTCCTTGGAAAGCTGGCTCAACTGCGCCGCCATGGCGGCCGCGCCTGCGGGCCCATAGATGCCGCTGAGGGTGGCGACGACCGCAGGCTCGTTGACGAACGACAGCCGGCTGTCGGCCCCGTTCTCGTCGGCCTTCTGGTAGTTGACGATCGTCAGGTTCTCGAGACGGTCGCTCGGCGAATAGCGCACGCTGAGGCGGCCGGTGTAGTAGTCCGTATCGTTCACGTCGACGCCCGTCGCGACGTTCTTGACCAGGCCGTCCTGGCGGCCGCGCTCGACGGCGATGCGCACCGCAAGGGCCTCGCTGACCGGTGCGTTGATCATGGCGTTCGTGGTCCGCAGGCCGTAGTTGCCCAGCTTCTGGCTGAACGCCCCCTCGAAGTTGAACTTCGGCTTGGCCGGTTCCAGCAGCACCGCGCCGCCGTTGGTCACCCGGCCGAACAGGGTGCCCTGAGGGCCCCGCAGAACCTGGATGTTCTCCAGGTCGAAGAACAGCCCCGCGGTCAGGCGCGTCAGGGGCACTTCCGCGAAATAGGGGATCACGGACGGATAGATGGTGCCCGTGGTGAACGACTGGCCGCGGATGGAGACATAGAGTGCGTTCTTGTCGCCGTTGAACGCCTGGACGTTCAGGCCGGGCGCCAGCGACGGCAGGTCCAGCGGCGTGAAGGACGAGCGCTTCTCGATCTGGGAGGGCGTGATCACGGTCACGGCCACCGGCACCCTTTGCTGGCTTTCCTCCCGCCGCTGGGCGGTGACCACCACCTCCTCCAGGCTGCCGTCCGATGCGGACTGCGCCTGGGCGACTATGGGAACCAGGGCCGCGCCGCTCAACACGGCGAGGGCCAACAGCGACTGTCCGGAGCTCACGACCACATCCCCTTGTTCGAACCTCGCGGCCGGTCATCAGCGCCACCGCCAGGACACCGATGCGAAGGGGAACACGGCGCGGACGCGGGCCACGCAAACCAATGACAGTTCCGATCTCCGAAATTGCAGATGACCATCCGCTATGCGGCCGACTGCGATCGGACGACCCATTCGCCCATATTTTGCTCTCTGCCCAAGGGATTAGAGCCCGGCGTCTGGTTTCAGAATATTGCACTGACAGCCAAAAATCCTCCGCCGCCGTGAACATATTCCGGAATACGGAATGCCGGTTCGGTGGGCGTCATCAAATCCGCCGGACGAGGCCTCAGGCGTCCGCCCGGGCGTCCTCAATGTCCTGGCCGATGGTCCGCGAGGCCATCAGCATGTGGATGAGGCCCAGGAACAGGAAGGCGAAGCTGCAGGCCAGCGCATAGCGCAAGGGCGTCGCCATGCCCGCTGCGTCGAAGGTGTCCGAGAGCACGCCCACGATCAGGGGCCCGCAGCCGGCGCCGAACAGGTTAAAGCACATGAGGCCGAGGCCCGACGCGGTCGACCGGTTGCGCACCCCGGCCAACTCCTGTTGGGCGGTGTAGAAAGGGCCCATCCAGAGGCTGCCCATCAAGGTGAACACCGGCAGGGCCATCAAGGCCACGTGCGGCGCCGGCGCCAGCACCATGAACAGCCCCAGCATCGGGGCGACAAGGAACGATGTCCCCATGACCCACAAAAGGGTCTTGCCATCGGGGCGATAGAACTTGGCGCAGACCCAGCCGCCGCCCAGGGAGCCGGCGAACGCGCCCAGCGCCTGGCTGGCGGTCAGCCACAGGCCCAGTTCCGCCTGCGGGACGTGGTGGATGCGCATGAAGAAGGCCGGCGTCCAGGCGTTGGCCCCCATGCTGCCCACCGCCGCCAGGGTGACGCCGACCACCACGTGGAAATAGGCCTTGCGCACGCACAGCATCCGCACCGTGGACCAGAAGCCGCGGGCGGGCTGCTGCGCCTGGGCCGCAACGCCATCGGACTGGCCGCGCGCGGGCTCGCGAAGGAAAAGCGCCACCACTAGCGCCAGCAGGAAGCCGGGCGACGCGGCGCTGAGGAAGGCCCAGCGCCAGCCGTAGTATTGCGAGATCAGCCCGCCGATAAGTAAGCCCAGCGTCGCGCCCACCGCGCCGCCCAAGCCCATCACCGACAGAGCCATGGGGCGCTTCTTGGCGGGAAAGATGTCGGAGGTCATGGAGTGGATCGCCGGAACGCCCGCGGCCTCGCCCACGCCCACCGCCGCGCGCGCGAGCAGCAGCATGACGAAGTTGGAGGCCGCGCCGCACAGGGCGCTCATCAGGCTCCAGAGCGCGATGGCGCCCGTCAGGATCTTCTTGCGGCTGTATCTGTCGGAGAGCCGCCCGACGGGAAGGATCAGCAGGGAATAGACGA
>Ga0157379_10005211_pt1 | contig 11163 bp, 9 predicted proteins | sample S25metaG_FD_121802 | JGI IMG/M metagenome (GOLD analysis project Ga0157379, IMG submission 121802) | Switchgrass rhizosphere microbial communities from Kellogg Biological Station, Michigan, USA - S2-5 metaG | ecosystem: Host-associated > Plants > Roots > Rhizosphere > Soil | place: USA: Michigan... | reverse complement strand
CGACGATGTCTATGGCATCGCCGAAGTGGTGCGCCGCCAGCGCGGCGGCGCGGCGGTGGTGCTGGGCGCGCTTTCCCCGCGAACCCGCAACGCGCAGGTTCAGCTTTATCAGTCCGGCGATGTGGACTTCCTGGTGGCGACCGATGCCATCGGCATGGGCCTCAACATGGATGTGGACCATGTCGCCTTTGCCGCGCGGCAGAAGTTCGACGGCGCGCGGTTGAGACAACTCGCGCCTTCCGAGATCGGACAGATCGCCGGCCGCGCCGGCCGCTATATGAATGACGGCACCTTCGGCGTCACCGCCGACTGCGAACCGTTCGAGGACGAGCTGGTACAGCGGGTGGAAAGCCACCGCTACGATCCGGTGCGGGTGCTGCAATGGCGCAATGCGGAGCTGAACTTCCGCAGCCTGGCGGCCTTGAATGAGAGCCTGGACACGCCGCCGCCGGAACGCGGGCTGGCGCGGGCGCGTCCCGCCAGCGACGCGGTGGCGCTGAAAATCCTTTCCGAAGACGACGAGATCAAAGCGCTGGCGGTCTCGCGCGAGACGGTTGCCAGGCTGTGGGACGTCTGCCAGTTGCCGGATTTCCGCAAGCTCTCCACCTACGAGCATGTCAAGCTGGTGCGCAACATCTTCCTGTTTCTCAGCACCCAGGATCGCGTCATTCCCGATGACTGGCTGGCGCGCCAGATCGCCCGCGCCGATGTCACCGAGGGTGATGTCGCGACCTTGTCGGGCCGGCTGGCGCAGATTCGGACTTACACCTATGCCGCGCATCGCCAGGGCTGGACCCGCGACGGCGCCCATTGGCAAGGTATCACCCGCGCGGTGGAAGACCGCTTGTCGGATGCCCTGCATGAAAGGCTGACCCAGCGTTTCATCGACCGCCGGACTTCGGTTTTGATGAAACATCTGCGCGACGACGAGTTCGCGTCTCTGGCGGTGGATGAAGCGGGCGGCGTTTCCATCGGCGGCGAAGCCATCGGCAAGCTGGAGGGCTTCCGCTTTGTGCCCGATCCGCGCGCGGTCGGCATTCATGGCCGCACCTTGCGGGCCGCGGCGCTCAAAGGCCTGGAAAGCGAAATCGCCAGCCGCACGGCCGCATTGGCCGGTGCGGCGGACGCCGCCATCACCCTGAGCGAGCATGGCAAGCTGTGGTGGGAAGGCTCCATTGTTGGAAAGCTTGCGGCGGGTCCCTCGCCGCTTTCGCCCGCCATCGAAGTGCTGGCGGATACTCATGTGAAGACCGAAAGCCTTCAGGCCCGATTGCAGGACTGGGTCACCGCGCGGATCGCGGCGAAGCTGACACCCTTGCTGGCCTTGCGCGATGCGGCGGAAGCAAAAACCGGAAGCGAAACCGCCCTGCCCGGACAGGCGCGCGGGATTGCGCATCAACTGGTGGAGAATTTCGCCGCCCTGGACCGCGCGACATTGTCCTTGCCGGAAAAATTGGGTCCGCTGCTGCGTGCCTTGCGCCCGTTCGGCATCTGGTTCGGACGGCGCACCGTCTATCTGCCCAAGCTGCTGCGTCCCGACGCCGCCGCGCTGCTGACCTTGCTGTGGGGCGTGTGGAACCGCAAAGATGCGCCGCCGCCTGCACCCGCGCCTGGTCTTACATCCTTTGCCGTGGACAGGGATGCGGACGAAGCCGCGCTCCATGCCGGCGGCTTCGCCATTGCGGGGGACCGCGCCATACGCTTCGACATGCTGGAGCGGCTGGAAGACGAGCTGGAAAAAGCCCTGTCCGCCGGAACGGATGCCGAAACCTTGCTGACCAGGCTGGTATCGCTGTTGGGTTCGGGCAAGGACGAAGCCCGCACGGTGCTGATGGCGCTGGGCTGGCGCGAGATTGCGGTCGAAGGCGCCAAGCCGGTGTGGCGGCGCGCCAAACAGCGGCCCCAGCGTGCCGCCCATGCCAAGCGCAAGGAGGAGCCGCCGCCCAATCCCCATTCGCCGTTTGCCTCGCTTGCCGCGTTACGCATGCGATGAACCATGAGCCGACTCGACAAATGGCTGTTCCACGCCCGCTTCTACCGCACCCGGTCTTTGGCCCAGGCCGCAGCCACGGCGGGACGCATCCGGCTCAATGGCGTCAAGATCGACAAGCCCGGCCATGCGGTAAAACCGGGGGACGTCCTCACTTTGGGAAAAGGTGGCCAGGTGATCGCCGTCCGGGTCCTGGCATTGGCGGAACGGCGCGGTCCGGCGACCGAAGCGCGGGCTCTGTACGAAGTACTGGAGCAGTAATTGCGAGCCGTTCGCAACTGCTGCGGCCTCAATCCCCTTGCCTCCGGAGCCGACGCGCCGTAAGCACAGCCCCGTTTGAATCCGGCATTTTTGCCCCTGGAGCCTAGCCTTATGACCTATGTCGTCACCGAAGCCTGCATCAAGTGCAAGTTCATGGATTGCGTCGAGGTCTGCCCGGTCGACTGTTTCTATGAAGGCGAGAATATGCTGGTGATCAACCCCGATGAATGCATCGACTGCGGGGTGTGCGAGCCGGAATGTCCGCCGGAAGCCATCAAGGCCGATACCGAGTCGGGTTTGGAGAAATGGCTGTCCGTGAACGCCGAATATGCCAAGAACTGGCCCAACATTTCCCAGAAGGGCGAGCCGCCCTCGGACGCCAAGGAAATGCAGGGCGTGCCGGATAAATTCGAGAAATTCTTCAGCCCCAATCCCGGTTCAGGCTCCTAGGCGTCCTCGGTTTATTTTGGTCGCGCAGCCGACGCCTCGCTAGCGCTCGGCTGGCTGTCGTTCCTGGACGCCAAGGAAATGCAGGGCGTGCCGGATAAATTCGAGAAGTTCTTCAGTCCCAACCCCGGCTCGGGCTCCTGAACCGGAGCTACCCGTTCCGGCTGTGTTCTGCATACAGAACAACCGTCACAAATGGTTGAATTGCCTGCCCTTTCTGTCATTTGAGAATAAATGACGGTGAATCAATGGGATGGCGCGGTATTTTCTTCCATTTTCGTGAAGTTTGTGATAGCCTTCTTCCCGTTCAGAGACACAGGACAGATACCGCCATCCGGCGCCCCACCGGTGGACGCCCTCGCATTTGTCCCCACAGGAAAAAAAGATGACCGCCCTCAAGACTCCCGTCGCAAAGACTGTTGCCGCGCCCGTAAAGAAGATCCCCGCCAACTCCAACAAGAAGCATGAATTCAAGACCAACGATCACGTCGTCTATCCCACCCACGGTGTCGGCAAGGTTGCCGGTATCGAGGAAAAGGAAGTGGCGGGCGTGAGGCTGGAATTGTTCATCATCGAGTTCGAGAAGGACAAGATGACCCTGCGCGTTCCCACCACCAAGGCCAAGACCGTTGGCATGCGCAAGCTGTCCTCTCCCGAAGTCGTGGCCGGCGCCCTCAACACGCTGAAGGGCCGGGCCCGCATCAAGCGCACCATGTGGTCGCGCCGCGCCCAGGAATACGAAGCCAAGATCGATTCCGGTGACCTGGTTTCGATTGCCGAAGTGGTGCGCGACCTGCACCGCGCCGGCGGCCAGCCCGAGCAGTCCTATTCCGAGCGTCAGCTCTATGAAAAGGCCCTGGCCCGCATGGCCCGCGAAGTCGCTGCCGTCGAAAAGACCGACGAGCCGACCGCGGTCAAGCGCGTCGAAGGCATGCTGACCAAGAAGGCGGCGTAAAAAGAAAAGCGATCCTCTATCGCGATGGAAGAGCCCGGTGGCGACACCGGGCTTTTTCTTTGTCGACGAGGAAGTCAGTTCAGGACTTCGATCTGCGCCGGGTTGGAGAGAAGGATTTCAGGGCGGCCGTGATAGTCCTGCACGATGCCGCGAACCCGGATGTGATGCGCCGGCAATTCGTCAAAGTCGAAATCGCGGAAGGCGCGCCGGTCCTGGCGCTGGATCACGGCGGAAAAGAGCTGACGGCCGTTGCTGCCGAAATCGATGAACACCCGCCCGTCCGCCTGGCCGACATTGGTGACCCAGCCGTCCACCAGCTGGAAGGTGCCGGCGCTGCCTTTCACGGCTTCCGGCGCCTTCGCCTGATAGGCCGTCACAGCCCAGATGCCGGTATGCTTTTCACGGCCCCGCGCCTCAGCCTCGTACAGATCAGGTGCGCATTCGTTGCGGTCGGGTGAGATCGCCACCCGCGCCACCCCCTGCTCCAGCAAGGCGACCTGCATCCAGCCGGTTTGATTTGATTGGCGCGCGTCGCGCGCCGGGCTGAAGCCCTGCACCCGCACCCGATCATAACGGTCTTCCTTGGGCGGCGTGGCGGTAAAGGTCACGGGTTGAGACTTTGTCATGTCGCGCAAGGCGGACAGCACGCGCTCCCGCAGATCGCCGTCCAAAGCCAGCCTGATACCCTCCAGCAGCACGGCGCGTCCGTCGGAAAGGATCAGCGCGCCATTCTGCTCCACGCGCACCACGTGGGCATTGGCGATCTCGACCTTGCCGGCGCAATCGGGCAGGAAAGCGGGCGCCGCATAAGCGTCCAGCGGCCAACATATTGCCGCCCAAATCAGACCATAGGTGAGATACCTGTTCCGCATGTTCCCATAGGTCTGAAAACCTTATTTCCGGTCAAGCGTTGTCAGGCACACAATAGTTCCAAGGGTTAACGGCATGAACATCACTGGCGCCCTTCCTTCGGCAATTCCGGCTGTTGCGGCCCTTCCGGCCGATGTGAAAAGCGCCATCCCTGCGCTGACCGTCATGCTGGTCAATGGCGGCGTGACCATCCTGATCGCGATCCTGATCCTGGTTGCCGGCTGGGTCTTGGCGAACTGGATGGGCCGCTGGGCGCACGACCTGGTCGGCCGCAGCCATTACATCGACGACACGCTCAAGCCGCTGGTCTACAGCTTTGCCCGCTATGCCGTCCTGGCCATCACCATTGTCGCGGTGCTGAGCCAGTTCGGCGTACAGACCACCTCCCTGATCGCGCTGTTGGGCGCCGCGGGCCTGGCGATCGGTCTGGCGCTGCAAGGCACGCTGTCCAATGTCGCTTCCGGCGTGATGCTGCTGATCCTTCGGCCCTTCCGCGTTTATGACAAGATCAAGATCGCCGACGCCACCGGCACGGTGCGGGAGATCGGGCTGTTCCGCACCGACGTGGTTACCGATGAGGGCAACTATATCTCCATCCCCAATGCCACCATCTTCTCCGGCACCATCGTCAATGTCTCGCGCGAGACCACGCGGCGAACCAATTTCAGTGTGGAGATCGACCGCGCCGAAGACCTGGATCGTGTCGAGAAGGCCATTCTGGAATGCCTGGCGCGCGATCCCCGTGTGCTCAAGTCACCGTCGGCGCGGGTGGATATCGACACGCTGGGGCCTATCTCTACCACTTTGACGGTGCAGGCCTGGCTGCAGAACAACAACTTTCTGGCGACCGTTTCCGACCTCAAGAAGCGCGTGCGGCAGGCTTTGCAGGCTGGCGAGGTCGCAGCGCCGATACCGGTACCGCCACCGGCCGTGGCACCCTGGCAACCTCCGGCCGAGCAGAAACCGGACGAAAACCGCACCAACAAGCCCAATTAACGGCAACCGGACCGCGGGTCTCGACATCAGGGCGGTAGTCGCTAAATTGCCTCCCCCATGATCGATGTTCAGACCAGAACCGCCATCGCCGACAGCAAAGGCATCGCCGAAGCCGCCCGCATCCTGCGCGAAGGCGGGCTTGTCGCGTTCCCGACCGAGACCGTGTACGGCCTGGGCGCCGACGCCACCAACGGCCAGGCGGTCGCCGCCATTTTCGCCGCCAAGGGTCGCCCCCTGTTCAATCCCTTGATCGTGCATGTCGCCGATCTGGAAGAAGCCCGCCGGCATGTGGAACTGTCACCGCGCGCCCAGGCGCTGGCTGAGAAATTCTGGCCCGGTGCACTGACTTTGGTGTTGCCCCGCCGCAAGAACTCGCCTTTGTCGCTGCTGGTGAGTGCCGGCCTCGACACGGTGGCGCTGCGTGCGCCTTCACATCCGGCAGCGATCGCGCTTTTGAAGGAGACCGGGCGCCCCGTCGCCGGACCTTCCGCCAACAAATCCGGACAGGTGACCGCAACCACCGCGGCGCATGTCGCCGAGAGCCTGGGCGGCGAGCTGGATTTCATCCTGGATGCCGGCGGTGCCACCCTGGGCATTGAATCCACCGTGGTGGGCTTCGATGGCGACCGCCCTCTTCTGCTGCGGCCGGGCGCGGTGCCGCGTGAAGAGATCGAGGACCTGATCGGGCCCTTGGGCGCGCCGGGCAATCTGATCCAGTCGCCGGGCCAATTGGCCAGCCATTATGCGCCGCGAGCGTCCCTGCGGTTGAACGCAGGCGAGATTGAATCCGGAGAAGTGCTGCTGGGGTTCGGCGATGCGGCGGGCGCGAAACTGAATCTGTCGCCCGGCGGCGACCTGAAAGAGGCGGCGGCCAATCTCTTTGCCATGTTGCGGGAACTGGACAAGACCGCCACCAAGATCGCGGTGTCGCCCATTCCCGATTCCGGTATCGGTGAAGCCATCAATGACCGGTTGCGCCGGGCAGCCGCGCCGCGATGATCCTGTCAGAGTCGGTCGCGACACGGCTGAAGGAGGCAGTGGGCGCGCGCGGCTTTTCCACGGACGCCGCCGAGATGGCGCCGCATCTGGAAGAATGGCGCAGCAAATATCACGGCCATTCGCCGCTGCTGCTCAAGCCCGCCACCACCGCGGAAGTCTCCACCATCCTGGGCATCTGCAACGAAAGCGGCACCGCTGTGGTCACCCAAGGCGGCAACACAGGCCTGGTGGGCGGACAAATTCCGCTGCACGGCGAAGTGCTGCTTTCCACCCAAAGGCTGAACAATATCCGCGGCCTTGACGAAAGCGGCATGACCCTGACGGCGGAAGCCGGCGTCACCCTGGCACAGGTCCAGCGCGCGGCCGATGAAAAGCAGCTGCTTTTTCCGCTCAGCCTGGCATCGGAAGGAAGCTGCAGCATCGGCGGCAATATCGCAACCAATGCGGGCGGCACCCATGTGCTGCGTTATGGCATGACCCGTGCCCTGGTGCTGGGCCTGGAGGTGGTGCAGGCCGACGGCACCCTGCTGCCCATGCTGCGCGCCCTGCACAAGGACAATAGCGGGTACGACCTCAAGCAGGCTTTTATCGGCAGCGAAGGCAGTTTGGGCGTGATCACGGCGGCGACCTTGCGGCTGTTTCCCAAGCCGGAGATCGCGGTGACGGCATTGGCCGCGGTGCCATCGCCCGCCGCCGCGGTGCGGCTGCTGGGCGCGATGCAAAACCATACCGGCGGCATGCTGTCAGCCTTCGAGTTGATGCCGCGCATCGCGCTGGACTTCGTCACCCGGCATATCGACGGCACCCGCGATCCTTTTTCGGCGCCCTCGCCCTGGTATGTGCTGATGGAGGCGACGGCGGGCCGCCATGCCAATCTCACCGCCAGCTTCGAGGACGGGCTGGCCGACGCCATCACCGAGGGCCTTGCCAACGACGCGGTGGTGGCCTCCAGCGCCGCCCAGGCGGCAGGCTTGTGGAAGCTGCGCGAAAGCATTTCCGAAAGCCAGAAGCGCGAAGGCGCCTCCATCAAGCATGACATTTCCGTGCCGGTGGCGGCCATTCCCGATTTCCTGGCCAAGGCGGTGCCGGCGGTGCTGACGCTTCTACCCGGCGCGCGGCCGGTGAGCTTCGGCCATCTGGGCGACGGCAATCTGCATTTCAATTTCAATTCACCCAAACAGGGCGATGATCCGGCCTTCCTCGCCCAATGGGAAGAGGTGCAGCAGACGGTGCATGACATCGTGAAGGAATTCGGCGGCTCGATCAGCGCCGAACACGGCATCGGGGCGATGAAGGTGGCGCAACTGCCGCGCTACAAATCCCACGAAGAGCTCGACGCCATGCGCGCCCTCAAGCGGGCGTTCGATCCCAAGAACATCCTCAACCCGGGCAAGACGGTGCCGGCGGTGTTGCGGCTTTAGCCGCATCTAGATCGTGGCGGCATTCACCTTGGAAATATCGCCCATCCAAAGACCGATGGCCCGCCCTTCGTAGCGACGGGCGTCCTCATGCTGGCCGAGGCCGTCATTGGCCCTGGACAGCACGAGCAAGGCCAAGGGATCGGACGGCCAGGCGACCAGGCTCTTTTGGGCCGCCTCAGCAGCCTTGGCAAACTGGCCATCCGCCAACCAGGCCTCAGCCAAACTGCGGCGGATGGGGTACCACCATGGCGGCGGGTCCCAGGCGTGCGGCGAATATCCGTCCTGCTCCACCACAGCCTGTTCAAAGGCTTGTGCGGCATCCTTAAAGCGGTGCTGCAGCATGGCCAGCCGCCCGGCCAGAACGCTGCGGGCGATCTTCATGGTTCGGTCGTCGCCGCTGACTTTTTCCATTTCCGCCGCAAGCGATTTGGCGTCGCCCAGCGCGGCGAATGCCTCGCCCCGCGCATAATGATAGAAGCTTGATGTTTCCGGTCCCTCTGCCGCGGGCTCTGGCAGTGACAGCATGCGCTGCGGCTCGTAACGGGCATAGATGATGAACCGCCGCGCCTCGTCATAGCTCATGCCGTCCTTGGCAAAGTCCTTTTCCGGATAGGCACGGTGGAGATGATCGGCGAATTTCAGCGCCAAGGCGCGGTCGCCCGACATCAGAGCGCCGGCCATCCCGAAATTCAGATTGTGTTCGTAATAGAGCGCGGTCGACAACGGGCCGGCGGTTTTGGTTTCCGCCAGATGATCGGAGTCCGTCCGCATCGCCGAGGCGTTGATGGTGGCGGCATCCTCATAGCGGCCCACATGGTAATAGGTGTGCGCCGCCATATGGATCAGGTGGCTGGCATTGGGAGCGAGCGCCGCAAGCTTTTCCGCATAGGGCAATGCCGATTGCGGGTGTCCGGCAACTTCCGCCGCATGAATGTAGTAATGGATGGCCGCCGTGTTGTTCGGCGCCTTGGCCAGCACGGGTTCGATCAGCGCGACGGCTTGTGCGGCCAGCGCGTCGGCTTCTGGAGACGGCGTCTTGCCCCGCCGCCGTTCCGTCAGCACCACTTCGGCGGCCAGCAATTGCAGGTCCGGCGTTGGACCTGTTTTGTCTGCCTGAAGCAGATCGGCGGCGAAATCATGCTCCGCAGCGGCATCCTGGGGGCGCTCATATCTGCGTACCAGGGCGGATGTGAGCAACTTGTCGCGCGAGCTACGGGCCTGGTCTTGCGCGCGTTTGGCGATTTCCAGGGCCGACTTGAAGTCAGCCTCTTCGGCGTCGAAATTCAGCACCGCGCCGCGTGACAGGGCCTGGCCCCACAGACACATGGCGCAATGGGGATCGGCGGCAACGGCATTATCGAACGCCCGCCTGGCATCGTCGTGATAAAAGGCATGGAACATCTTCAGGCCGTAATTGAACCAGGCCTGCGCTTTCGGGTTGGCGGTACGAACCGGAAAACCGCCATCGCCCATGCCGGCTTCAATGAAGATGGTGCGATTGGCGTCGTGGGGCTCTGCACGGGCCTCCACCCGGCAAATGGAAAGGACGGCGGCGAACGACTTGCCGGCAAAGGATATGTCGGCAGGAGGTTGGTTGGCCTGGCTGGGCAGCGCCACCAGCCAAACCAGCGTGGCGGCGGCGAGCGCTGCTGATGTATCCAGCCTCATGCATCCCCCGGTGTCTGGCTCCTAAGACCGCACCACCCGGCCGTTCTCGATCACAATCACCTGCGGGCCGGAAGACGCAGCCAGCGACCAGATGAATGCCAGCACCCATCCGACCACGGTCCAGCCCAGCAGAAAATTGAGCGCGGCGATGCCCAGCGCCGCATTGGTCTGCCGCACCACGGCGATGATGGTCGGCAGCCAGTACATCACGAAAAGGAACAGGATGAAGCTCATCACGGCGTGCGACTCCCAAACCAGGCCCCTAATATAGGGGCAAATTTCCCGGCTACTAGGCCGTAGCTGATCAGGCCGCTTGGGGCAGCTTGGCCTCTTCCGCCGGAACCGCGCCGGACGTGCGGTTGGAGCGGGCGGAAATGCGCGCCGTCACCATGGTGGCCAGGTACGGCAGGCTCTGCACCCCCAGCATCACCATCCACAGCGACACCGCCGGGTCTTGGAAGCCGCGGTCGAAACCCATGGAGATCATGGCGATCATCAGCAGGGTCAGAAGTGCCGCCTCCTGCCACACCACCCTGAGCACCTGAGTGAAACTGGCGGGATCGGCACATTTGGGCGTGCGCAGGAAAGGACGGCCCGAGGTGAACAACCCTGTCCACACCGCCTTGCCCACCGTATGGGTCAAAGAAAGGCCCGCCACCGACGCGGCCAAAGCGCCCCGGAAGCCCGAACCCACCTTGGGCGGATAGAGCAGCAGGGTCTTGATCAGCTTGGTGGCGAACAGCGCCATCGCCGCCGCCGACAAAGCCGGCATCGGGACATCGATCGTGCTGGGCAGGATCCACATCAGCGCCGTCCAGATGATCGCCATCAGGGTGACCACCATGCCCAGCCCGTCGGAAATCCAGGGCAACCAGCCGGACAGGAACTGGTAACGCTGCGGCCAGGAAAGGGCCGAGCCGCCGGCAAAGATGGCGCGTGCATGGCGCTTGAGCATCTGCATTGCGCCATAGACCCAGCGGTAACGCTGGGTCATGAAGGCTTCCAAAGTGTCGGGCATCAGGCCCGAACCCATGCTCTGCGGCACATAGGCGGCTTCATAGCCGGCCTCGAACAGCTTGAGCCCGAGTTCGGTGTCCTCGGTGATGCACCACTCGCTCCAGCCCTCCACCTCTTCCAGCGCATCTTTGCGTACAATCGTCATGGTGCCGTGCTGGATGATGGCATTGTGCTCGTTGCGCTCCACCATGCCGATATGGAAGAAGCCGCGATATTCCTCATAGGCCATGGCCTTGAAGCGGCTTTCGCCGGCGTCGCGGTAATCCTGCGGCCCCTGTACCAGGGCGATGCCCGGCGAGGCGAAATAAGGAACCACCCGCCTCAGCCAGAAAGGTTGCACCTGATAGTCGCTGTCGATCACCGCGACATACACCGCGTCGGGATCGGTCAGCGCCAAAGCGCGGTTCAGCGCCCCGCCCTTGAAGCCTTTGACGGCGTCGAAATGGAAGAAGCGGAAACGAGAGCCAAGCTTGCGGCAATGGGCTTCCACCGGCCGCCACACATCCGGGCTGGGTGTGTTGTTATCCAGCACGATGACT